>Ga0209579_10001666_pt1 | contig 17937 bp, 17 predicted proteins | sample Coa_R1_2_FD_187152 | JGI IMG/M metagenome (GOLD analysis project Ga0209579, IMG submission 187152) | Surface soil microbial communities from Centralia Pennsylvania, which are recovering from an underground coalmine fire - Coalmine... | ecosystem: Environmental > Terrestrial > Soil >... | reverse complement strand
GCCGTTGCCGATCACCTGCGTGACCGCGATCGCCTCACCGAGCGCGCGGCCGAGGCCGAGGATGATCGCCGCGACGACGCCGCCGCGGACCTGCGGGACGACGACGCCGCGGACCATCTCCCAGCGGGTCGCGCCGAGCCCGATCGCGGCCTCCTCGAGGTCGTTCGGAACGCTCGCGAAGAGCTCGCGGCAGATCGACGACGTGATCGGCGTCGCCATGATCGAGAGCACGAGGATCGCCGGGAACACGCCCGCACCCGCGGGGTTCGCCCGGCCGAAGATCGGGATCCAGCCGAGGCCCGTGTGCAGGCCCGGCTCGATCTTGGCGATGAAGGGAAGCAGCACGTAGATCCCCCAGAGCCCGAAGACGACGCTCGGAACCGCGGCGAGCATGTCGACGAGCGATCCGACCGGCCCCCGGATTGCCGGCGGCGCGAGCTCGCTCAGGAAGAGCCCGATCGCGATCGAGAGCGGTGCCGCGATCAGGACGGCGCCGAACGACGTGACGAGCGTCCCGATCAGGTACTCGCGCGCCCCGTAGACGTTCGTGACCGGGTTCCAGGTGCTGTGCCAGAGGAACGCGATCCCCCAGTGACGGACGGCCGGTTCGGCCTTGGAGATGACCTGCCAGATGATCGCCGCGACCGTGAGCAGCGCGAGGAGCGCCGCGAGGGCGGTCAGGCCGAAGAGCGCGCGGTCGCCGAGCCGGTCGAGGAGGTGCCTCGTCCGCCGGAGCGGCGAGGGCTGAGCGGCGGCGGTCGGAGCGGCTGCCTCCACGGAGTGCAGCTTTCCAGCCGTGCAAGGCGACCGCGAGCCGCGTTACCACTCCGTCACAGCTCGTTCACATCCTGTGAACCCCATGCCTGACTGAGGCCGGGGAGACTCGGTTACGGTGAACGTCGTGGACCCGACCCGAGTCGCGCCCGTCGGCGTCTCGAAGCCGCCGCCTGCTCCCGAGCGCCGGGACACGGTGTTCGACGTGCAGAACCTGTCCGTCCGCTACGGGCCGGCGCCGGCGGTCGTGGGTGTGTCGCTCGAGATCTACCGCAACTCGATCACGGCCCTGATCGGCCCGTCGGGCTGCGGCAAGTCGACCTTCCTGCGCTGCCTCAACCGCATGAACGACCTCGTGCCGAGCGCGCGCATCGACGGGAAGCTGCTCTTCCACGGCATCGATCTCTACGGCCCGGGCGTCGACCCGATCGAGGTGCGCCGCAGGATCGGCATGGTCTTCCAGCGCCCGAATCCGTTCCCGAAGTCGATCTACGACAACGTCGCGTACGGGCTGCGCATCCTCGGCATGAAGGACAACCTCGACGATCGCGTCGAGCAGGCGCTTCGCGGCGCCGCGATCTGGGACGAGGTGAAGAACCGCCTCAAGCGCTCCGCGCTCGGCCTCTCGGGCGGACAGCAGCAGCGGTTGTGCATCGCACGCGCGATCGCGGTCGAGCCGCAGGTGATCCTGCTCGACGAGCCGGCCTCGGCGCTCGACCCGATCTCGACTCAGGCGATCGAGGACCTGATGGACGAGCTGAAGCAGCAGTACACGCTGGTCATCGTCACCCACAACATGCAGCAGGCCGCGCGCGTGGCCGAGATGACCGCCTTCTTCAGCCTTCAGGTCGAGGAGGACGGGAGCAGGCACGGCATCCTCGTGGAGTACGACTCGACCGAGAAGATCTTCACCCAGCCGTCCGATCCCCGCACCGAGGGCTACGTGACCGGGCGGTTCGGTTGAGGCAATCGTTTCAGGACGAGCTGTCGCAGCTCGAGGCGGCAGTCCAAGAGGAGGGGGCGCTGGTCCTGCGCGCGCTCCGCTCGGCGCTGAACGCGCTCGCGCGCGGCGACGACGAGCTCGCCGACGAGGTGATCGGCTTCGACGACGAGGTCGACCGCTCGTACATGCGGATCGAGGAGGGCGTGCAGTCGCTCCTCGCACGGCAGACGCCCGTGGCCGGCGACCTGCGGCTGGTGCTTGCGATCCTGCGCGTGAACCTCCACCTCGAGCGGATGGCGGACTACGCGGTCACCGTCGCGAAGCTGACGAAGCTGATGGGCGGCCTCCACGTCACCGGCGAGGCGATCCTCGCGTCGCTCGAGGACATGGGCCAGCGTGCGGAGCAGATGATCCGCGTCGCGCTGGACGCGTTCGCCGATCGCGACGTCGAGAAGGCGCGCTCGCTGCAGGAGCTGGACGAGCTGATCGACCGCGCCAACCGGCACGCGATCGAGGACGTGCTCTCGCTCGGCGACTCGCCCGAAGAGCGCGAGTACGGGCTGCGGATGCTCGTCGTCTCGCGCTGCGTCGAGCGGATCGGCGACCACGCGGTCGACATCGGCGAGCAGATCGCGTACATGGTCACCGGCGAGCTGCACGAGCTGACCGACGCCTCGCACCCGGTCTGACCCCTACGCCGCGCTCTGACACCTCTCAGAGAGGTCTCTGAGACGGGCGCTCTGTGACGAGAGTGCAAAGTCCCTGCTCGAAGCGGGCTCGTCTCTGATACTTCTCTGAGACCGTGGGGGTGGACGAGACCACGGACGCGACCCGCCGGACACGGCTCGCGAACGAGCGCACCTACCTCGCCTGGTGGCGCACCGGGCTGACGTCGATCGCTGTCGCGATCGGGCTCGGGCGGATCGTCCCCGGCGTCACGCACGCGACCGAGTGGCCGTACGAGGCGGTCGGCGCCGGCTTCGGCGCGCTGGGGATCGCCTTCATCGTCATCGGCTTCGTCCGCGTCCGCAACGTCGAGCGCGCCGTGGAACGAGGCGAGTTCCCGCGTCTGGACGAACGGCTCGAGCTGGCGCTGATCGCCGCCGGCGTCGTGCTCGGGCTCGCCACGATCGTGCTCGTCGCCTACGGCCCATAGCGCTCGGCGCGCGAAGCGCGGTCCATCAGCCGCTTGTTGCGAAGCGCACGGCGGCGCAGCGCACGCTGACGCATTCGCTCCCGGAGCCGCAGCCAGAGCTTCACACCCAGATCGTCTGCGGTGACTGCCCTCCGCGCATCACTCGGACGGTGCTTGACAGCGCGCTGTACCACCGAACGAGGGAACTCGAACGGCCGCGCGTTGACATCCGTCAGGCCTCCCCGACGAGGATGAATCGATCGTGGCGCCTATGCGGCGCGGCGCAGGCTGGCGGCGTCCGGCTCGAGCCGCACGAGATAGGCGGGACGCGTCGAGCACAGGTACTCGACGATCGCCCGCTCGTGCTTCCAGCAGGGAAGCAGCGTCTTCCAGCCGCCGAGGTGCTCGGGCTCGTGGAAGTCGCCGTTCGCGACCGCCGGCAGCCCCGCGTCGGCCACCCACCCGAAGAGCGTCGTGCGGTTGAAGAGCTCGAAGCGGTCGACGAGCGGCGCCCAGCGCTCCGGCTCGGCCGCGAACGCCGCGGTCCCGCGCGGTGTGCCTGCTGCCTCCGCCGGCGAGTACGGGTGGGCGGCGACGAGCGCCGCGCCGTGCGCGCGGGCGGCGCGCAGGCTGGGCTCGAGTCCTGCCGCCACGTCGATGTGGGAGCGCAGGCCGACCGCGACCGCGTGCCCGGCTCGCGTCACGTCCGCGTCCTCGACGGTCAGCTCGAGGCCGGGCAGAACGAGCAGGTCGTACAGACGCAGCGCGCGCTCGTTCTCGGTCTCGATCGCCGCGAGGTACTGGTCGAACTGCTCCGGCTGCACGCCGCCGCCGATCATCGCGTGGTCGGTGATCGCGAGGACGTCGAAGCCGGAGCGGCCGTAGAGATCGCAGAGCTCGCGGGGTGAGAGCAGCCCGTCGCTCCACGTCGTGTGCGCGTGCAGCTCGCAGAGCAGTGGGGACTGTTTGATCGGCATCTCCCCCATTGTTGGCGATCTGCAGCGCTTTTCCGGGTCACGAGGCGGTAGTGAACCGGGGTCGAGGTGGTGAACGGCCCTTGGCCTCCTGGCCGTCGGGAGCGAAGCTTGATCGGCCGAGGGGCCGGCTGGACGTCAAGGAGCGGGACCTCCAGCCGGCCCGGCACCTTCTACGAGACGGCGAAGTAGATCGTGGCGCCGATGCCTGCACAAACGCAGTACGCGGCGAACGGGGTCAGCGTGTTCGTCTCGAAGAAGCGCATCAGGAACCGGACGGCGAGGTACGCGGTGAGGGCGGAGCAGAGCGACGCGACGAGCGCCTGCCCGCGGACGCCGTTGCCGTCGTGGCCGAAGAGCTGCGGCAGCTTCAGCAGCGCCGCCGCGCCGATGATCGGCGTCGCGAGCAGGAAGGCGAACCGCGCGGCGTCCTTGTGCGAGAGCCCGACGAAGAGGCCGCCGCCCATCGCCGCGCCCGAGCGCGAGAAACCAGGGATCAACGCGAGCGACTGGATCGTCCCCACCACCGTCGCGTCGCGGAAGCCGACCCGGCGCGCGATCCGGACGTCGTCGTCCGCCTCCACCTGCGGCGCTCGACGCCGGAGCAGCTCGGCGCCCCCGAGGAGGACGCCGTTCGCGACCAGGAACGCGGCCGCAGTCCTCGGCGACGCGAACGCCTTGCGCAGGGTGTCCTGGAGCAGCAGGCCGATGATCCCGGCCGGGATCGTCCCGACGACGAGCAGCCAGCCGAGCTTGGCGTCGGCGTCGTCAGGCGCGATGCCCCGGTCGCGGAGGGAGCGGCCGATGCCCTTCAGGATCCGCGCCCAGTCGCGCCAGAAGAAGAGCAGCAGCACGATCGCGGTGGCGAGGTGGGTCGCGACGAGGAACGAGAGGAAGTACGCCGCGTTCTGGTGCACATTCCAGCCGAGGAGGCCCGGCAGGATCACGGTGTGGCCGAGGCTCGAGATCGGAAAGAGCTCCGTGACGCCCTGCAGGAGCCCGAGGACGATCGCCCGCGGGTAGGAGATCAGCGAGGCGAGGATCACGCAGTCTGTGCCGGACGCCTCGGGCCGCTACGGAACCAGGCGAAGACGAAGCAGGCGAGGCCGACCAGGAACGAGGCGATACCGTGTTTCGTGTGATGGTGGTTCGAGCCCGCCTGATGGCCCGGGAAGAAGCTCGGCAGCGACTTTGCCGGCTCCGCCCAGTAGACGATCGCGATGGCGATCAGGGCGATGCCCAGCACGATTGCGAGCGCGACGAGCAGGCGGTCGGTCCGCATCCCGTCGAGCATAGTGACTCGGGCGGCGGGCCCGCGCGTTTACCGAATCGACACCTCATGTTCACCAATGCTCTGGGATCATGGTCACGTGGCAACGACACAGCGACCTGAGCAGGAGGCACCGGAGGGCTTACTCAACCGCGAGCTTTCGTGGCTCGACCTGAACGCCCGTGTCCTCGAGCTGGCCGCCGACACGAGCCAGCCTTTGCTCGAACGCGTCAAGTTCTGCGGGATCTTCTCGGCCAACCTCGACGAGTTCTTCATGGTCCGCGTCGCCGGCCTGCTCGACCAGGTGGTCGCCGGGCTGGGCGTCCGCTCACCGGACGGGCGCACCGCGCAGCAGGCGCTCGCCGAGGTGCGCGAGCGCGTCCTGGCGCTGACGGCGGCGCAGTCCGAGCTCTGGCGGCGCGAGCTCCGGCCGGCGCTGGCCGACGAGGGGATCGCGATCGGCAGCCTCGACGACGCGACCGAGACCGACCTCCGCGAGCTCGAGGCGACGTTCGCGAGCCGGATCTACCCGGTCCTGACGCCGCTCGCGATCGGGCCGGGACAGCCGTTCCCGTACATCTCCGGGCTCTCGCTCTCCCTCGGCGTCGTCGTTCGCGATCCGCAGTCGGCCGAGGAGCGGTTCGCCCGCGTCAAGGTGCCGGAGGGCCTGCCGCGCTTCGTACGCGCGGGCGCGGACGGTCTGCTGCTGCCGCTCGAGAACGTGATCGCGCACTACCTGGACTGGCTGTTCCCGGAGATGGAGGTCGTCGAGCGCGCCGCGTTCCGGGTCACTCGGGACGGTGATACCGAGATCTCGGACGACGCCGACGACCTGCTCGTCGCCGTCGAGAGCGAGCTCCAAAAGCGCCGTTTCGGCGCGGTCGTCAGGCTCGAGGTCTCGCAGTCGATCTCGCAGTCGATGCTGCGACTCCTCGAGGAGCGACTGCCGGCGCGTGCCGAGGTCGTCTATCCGATCCACGGGCTGCTCGACCTCGCCGACGTCGGCCAGCTGTACGAGCTCGACCGGCCGGAGCTGAAGGACCCGCCCTGGGTGCCGTTCACGCAGCGCCGGCTCGCGCAGCCGAAGGACGGCAGCCTCTTCGCGGAGATCGCGGCGCGCGACGTCGTCGTCCAGCATCCGTACGACTCGTTCGCGACGAGCGTCGAATCGTTCGTGCGCGCGGCCGCGAAGGATCCGAAGGTCGTGACGCTGAAGACGACCGTCTATCGCACGAGCCACGACTCGGCGCTCGCGCCGGCCCTGATGGAAGCAGCCGAGAACGGCAAGCAGAGCGTCTGCGTCGTCGAGCTGAAAGCGCGCTTCGACGAGCGCCGGAACATCGAGTGGTCGCGCTCGCTCGAGCAGGCGGGGGTCCACGTCGTCTACGGGTTCCCCGATCTGAAGATCCACGCGAAGACGACGCTCGTCGTGCGCCGCGAGGGCGACGGCCTTCGCCGCTACGTGCACATCGGCACCGGCAACTACCACGCGACGACCGCCCGCAACTACGAGGACGTCGGGCTGTTCACCGCCGACCCGGACATCGCCGCCGACGTCGCCGACCTGTTCAACCTCGTCACCGGCTTCGGCCGCCCGCGCCGCTTCCGCAAGCTGCTCGTCGCGCCGTTCAACCTGCGCCGGCGGCTCGTCGAAGAGATCCGCGCCGTCGCCGAGGCGGCCGCCGCCGGCGAGCACGCACGGATCCGGATCAAGGTGAACAACCTGGTCGACCCGGCGATCGCGGAGGAGCTCTACCGCGCTTCGCAGGCCGGCGCGGAGATCGACCTGATCGTGCGCGCCATCTGCACGCTGCGCCCCGGGGTGCCCGGGCTGAGCGAGCGGATCCGCGTCCGCTCGATCCTCGGCCGGTTCCTCGAGCACAGCCGTCTCTACTGCTTCGAGGCCGGCGAGAAGCGCAGCTACTTCCTGGGCAGCGCCGACCTGATGCAGCGCAACCTCGACCACCGGATCGAAGTCGTCGTCCCGGTCGAGGCGGCGCACGTGCGAGCCGACATCGACTCGATCTTCAAGACACTCCTCGCCGACAACCGCCAGGCGTGGGAACTGCACGCGGACGGTACATGGACACGTGTGAGGACGGACAAGAGCGAACGGCAGCGGCCGGCGCAAGAGGTCTTCATGCGCCGGCGGGAGCGGGCACGGTGGACGCCGCGGAGCCGCTGACCGCTGCCGACCTGTGGCCCCGCCATCATGGGGGTGTGCGGGTAGGGGTCGTCGACGTGGGCTCGAACACGGTCCGGCTGCTCGTCGCGAGCGGCGGCGAGACCATCGTCCAGCGGCGCGCGATCCTCGGCCTCGGTGCCGCGATCGAGGCGACCGGCTCGATTCCGCCGGAGCAGCTCGCCGAGGTCGCCGACTGCGTCGCCGACTGGGTCAAGGTCGCCCGCCGGCACCGGGCCGAACGGCTACAGGTGCTCGTGACGAGCCCGGGCCGCCAGGCGGCGAACGGCGCCGAGCTGCTGGAGCTCCTCGCAGCGACGGCGCGCGTTCCCGTGCGGCTCGTCTCGGCAGCGGAGGAAGGACGGCTCGCCTTCGTCGGCGCGCTCAGCCGGACCCGCGACCTCGGCCCCGGCGTGATCGCGGTGTGCGACGTCGGCGGCGGCTCGGCCCAGATCACGATCGGCACACAGGACGGCGGCGCCGCGTGGACGCGCTCGATCGACATCGGGTCGCGCCGGCTCGCCAGCCGCTGCCTGGGCGACGACCCTCCCGGCGAGGCCGCGGTACGGCGGGCGCGAACCGAGCTGGCGCCGTACGTCGAGAGCCTCGTGTTCCCGGCGCCGAAGGTCGCGCTCGCGGTCGGCGGCAGCGCCAGGTCGCTGAAGAAGCTCGTCGGCGGCACGCTCGGCGCGGCCGAGCTCGAGCGTGCGCTCGACATGCTCGCGACGACGCCGGCCGACGAGCTCGCGGGCGAGTACGACCTCGACCCCGGGCGCCTCAGCACGCTGACTGCGGGCGCCGTGATCCTCGCCTCGATTCAGGAGCGGCTCGGCGTGCCGTTCAAGGTCGGCCGCGGCGGGCTGCGCGAGGGTGCGGTGCTCGAGCTCGCAGCGCGGGCGGAGGCGGCCTAACCTTCGCGACTCAGAAGGCGCGCTCGAATGCGCGCCGGACGCGCTTCCACACCTTGGGCAGCTCGTCGCGCGCTGCCGCCTTCCGCTCGCGCTCGGCCGCGACGATGCGGCCGGCCGCGAGCGCCGAGCGGGCGCGCGCGGCCTTCCGGACGCGGTCCTCGGTCACGACTGCGTCCTGGTGCTCGCCGGCGATGTCCTGGAGCTTCTTCAACGCGTCGACCACCTTCCGGAGCGGCTTGCCCTCGGCGAGCGCGGCGAGCTCGGCTGCGTAGCGCGCGCGTTTTGCCTTCTTCCGAAGTTCGTGCACGGCTGCGTCGTCGGAGTCGGGGCCCAGCGCGCGATAGGCCTTGCGCACCTTGTTCGCCTCGCGCTGCGCGACCTCGACCAGCTTCACGTGCGGGCTCTCCTGCGCGAGCGCTTCGACGTCCGCGGCGAATCGATCGAGCAGCGCGAGGTAGCGGTCGCTCGTCAATGCCTGGACGAGGCGGTCCTGCATCGACGCACGCTCCTCCTCGAGCTCGGCCACGACGAGCTCGGCGCCCCGGGCGTCGTCGCCGAGACTCGGCTGCAGGCTGCGGAGATGCGCGATCAGCACGTCGAGGTCGCGGACGGGGCCGAGCAGCGACCCGAGCCAGCGCAGCTCGCCGTTCAGCTCTGTCAACCGCTTGCCGACGAGCGGCCGCGAGGCGCGGATGAGCGCGCGGCCGCGTCTCGTCGCGACCCGGAAGCGGTGCAGGTCCTCCGGGTCGGTCCCGAGCCGGACGCCCGGGTCCCACGTCTCGAGCTCACGCAGCTGCCGGCTGAGCAGGAACCGCAGATGCTCGACGTCCGGCGCCTGCTTGCGGGGCGGACGCTCGTCTTCGAGGTCGAGCACGCGCAGGACCTTCGGCCGGCCGTTCCCACGCTGCGCCCCCGCGTGCCGGAGCACCCGCGACAGCCGTTCGAGGTCGCCGTCGTCGCCCTCGACGAGCTCGACTTCGAGCTCGGCGAACGCGGCCGCGGTGTGTCCGTCGTCTAAGACGTCGACCGAATCGAGCACGACGTCGGCGAGCCGCCGATCGCCCGCGACGACGCGCACGCCGACGCGTCGCGTGCGCAGCGTCGCGACCGGCTCGACGCTCCCGTAGCGAAGGTGGGCGGCGAGCAGGGCCTCGAGCTCCGGAGGCGGCCCGGCGGGCCCCCCCGCCGCCTCGAGCTCCGTGCGCGCCGAGTCGTGCGGCAGCTTCAGCTGCCAGCACGAGAGTCCGTTCTCGACGCGCCGGCGGAGCGTGATGCCGCAACGGGCGAGGCTGCGCGGCGGGGTGTCGTAGTAGGTCGACGTGAAGAGCCGCGGCTCGAGCGGCTCGCCGGGGAGCTCGGGAAGGGCGAATCCGAGCTCCGGCTCGAGCTTCAGCTCACGCTCGAGTGTCGCGCGCATCTCCTCATCGTACGCCGCTAGCGCGATTCGATCCGGCTCGCGCACACACCGGACCGTCACCAGATCGAAACGGGCCAGATGCCCAGGATCGCGTCCAGGTCGGAAGGATCGAACCCACTCGCTCGCACACCGTGAAGGAGGAGGCTCCATGAAACAGACCATCCGCTGGGTCTTGCTCGCGCTCGTCGCCGTCGCGGCCGCATCGCTTGCGGCGTCGACGCAGGCACATGTGACGCGCACCGAGGGCGGCACGAAGACCCCCATCAAGCACCTTGTCGTCATCTTCCAGGAGAACATCTCGTTCGACCACTACTTCGGTACGTATCCGAACGCGGCGAACACCGACGGGCAGCACTTCGTCGCGGCGCCAGGCACGCCGGCGGTCGACGGCCTGTTGCCGGCAACCGACCCCTCGCTGCCGGCGAGCCTGCAGCACTCGACCGACCTGACGGCGAGCAACCCGAACAGTGCGCTCCCGAAGCGGCTCGACAGCAGCCCGCTCGGGATCGGCTCGAGCCCCGGCGGTCAGATCACCTGCGACCAAGACCACAACTACAGCGACGAGCAGCAGGCGTTCGACGGCGGCCTGATGGATCAGTTCGTCGAGAGCGTCGGCACCGACGGCATGACGCATCGCGCCGGCAACGGTTCGACATCGGGCGGCCCGCTGTGTGACCCGAAGGTCGTCATGGACTACTACGACGGCAACACGGCAACGGCGCTCTGGAAGTACGCACAGCACTACGCGATGAGCGACAACTCGTACGGCACGACCTTCGGCCCGTCGGCACCCGGCGCCGTCAACCTCGTCTCCGGCGACACCGGCGGCGTCGGCCTGCAGTCGACGAAGCCGCCGGCGTCGAGCGCGGTCACGGTCGCCACGACCGCGGCGCCAAACGCCGACATCACGCCGGACGGCAAGGGCGGCTTCTCGCTCACGAGCGACGCCCAGCCCTACTACGACGACTGCTCGACCCGTGACGCCGTCTCGCTGACCGGGCAGAACATCGGCGACCTCCTGAACGCCGCCGGCCTCTCGTGGGGCTGGTTCCAGGGCGGCTTCCGGCCGACCACGAGCTTCGCCGACGGAGCCGCGGCGGTCGGACACAGCGGGCAGGCGACGAGCACGTTCATCCCGGACGAGTTCGCGAACGCGGGCTTCCAGTCGAGCGTCCCGAACTCGTCGAACCAGGGCCTCTGCGACGCGGTCCACCCGATCGGCGTCGCGCTCGGCGAAACGGCGTCGACCCATCAGTTCGGGTTCAAGGACGACTACATCGCCCACCACGAGCCGTTCCAGTACTACCCGTCGACCGCGAACCCCCACCACTTGACGATCCCGACCGACGCCTCCGGCAACGACACGCTGGCCGGGCTCGCCACGATCGGCACCGACACGCAGACGTTCACGGGCGGCTACGGCGTCGGCCCGCAGTTCAACACGCCGAACCACAACTACGACACGAGCGACTTCGACCAGCTCGTGGCCGCGATCACGGCCGGCAAGCTGCCGCCGTCCGCGCTGCCTGCGGTCACGTTCTTGAAGGCGCCGGGGTACGAGGACGGCCACGCGCAGTACTCCGACCCGGCCGACGAGCAGACATTCGTCGTCAACGAGATCAACGCACTCGAGAAGTCACCCGACTGGTCGAGCACGGCCGTGATCGTGAACTACGACGACTCCGACGGCTGGTACGACCACGCGTACAGCGGCGTGCTCAATCCGTCGTTTTCGGTCGCGGACAACCTGACGAACACGACGAAGTCGCCACCTGCGATCAGCTCCACGAACCCGGTCTCGCAGATGTGCGGAACGTCCGGGACGCCGCTCGCCGGCGAGCAGGGCCGCTGCGGTCTCGGCCCGCGGCTGCCGATGCTGCTCATCTCGCCGTGCGCGAAGCAGAACGCGGTCGACCACAACCTGAGCGACCAGAGCTCGATCATCAACTTCGTCGAGTACAACTGGGGCCTGCCTTCGATTCCGGGCTCGTTCGATCAGGCCCTGGCGTCGACCGACGCGAAGGAAGGCGTTCCGTTCGACCTCGCCGGCTTGTTCGACTTCTCGCACTGCAACGCGCCGACGCTGCCGCTCGACCCGGCGACGGGTCAGATCGACTTCGCCGGGCAGAGCCTGAACGGGCAGAACATGCGTGGGCTGAACCTCTCCGACGCGGAGCTCGGGGGTGCGACGCTGGTCGGCGTCAACCTGCAGGGCGGCTTCCTCGAGAGCGCCGACCTGCACGGCGCGACCGTGCAGGGCACCAACCTGCAGGGCGCCGACCTGAAGAACGCGAACCTCCAGGGTGCGAGCCTGCAAGGTACGAACCTGCAGGGCGCCGACCTGAGCGGCGCCAACCTCTCCGGCGCGACGCTCCAGGGCACGAACCTGGGCGGCGCCAACCTCACGGGCGCGAACCTCGCCGGGGCGAAGTTGCAGGGCACGAACGTGAACGGCGCGACGTGGTCGAAGACCACGTGTCCCGACGGCAGCTCGAGCGACGCCGACGGCGGCACCTGCAAGGGCCACGGCGTGTGAACCAGGCGCGGCAGGGCCTCCCGTCGGCGGGGGGCCCTGCTCGCCTCTTGCTCAGGCTGCGGCGGCCGGCCTGATCCGGCGCAGCTCGGACTCTCGGCCCAGGAACGCGTCGACGACCGTCGGGTCGAACTGCGCGCCGGACTGGTCGACGATCTCTTGCACCGCGGTCGACCACGGCAGCGCCCGACGGTACGGTCGGTCGTTCGTCATCGCGTCGAGCGTGTCGGCGACCGCGAAGACGCGCGCGGAAAGCGGGATGTGGACGCCACGCAGGCCGTCCGGATAGCCGGCGCCGTCCCAGCGCTCGTGGTGCGAGCGGATGATCGCGAGGCCGTCGCCCTGGAGGAACGCGACCCCGCCCAGCATCTGCTCGCCGAGCACCGTGTGCAGCTGCATCATCCGGCGCTCGTCCGGGTCGAGCGGGCCGGGCTTGAGCAGGATCCGGTCCGGGATCCCGATCTTGCCGACGTCGTGGAGCAGAAAGCCGTACTCGACGCTCGGGTCGTCGAGGAGCGCCGGGTCGACGGTCATCGCGAGCTCGAGCGCGTACTGCTGCCCGCGGTGTGAGTGGACGCTGGTGCCCGTGTCCTTCGAGGCCAGTGCCTCGGCGAGCGCGCTCACCGTCTGGCGGTAGGCCTCCTGGACGACGCGCCGCTGCGCGCGTTCCAGCTCGAAGAGGCGGCGCAGATCGCGCGCGTACATCATGAGCTGCGCGTTGTCGACCGTCGACGACGGCGCCTCGACGAGCGGCATCGGCCTCGTCCCGCCCGCGAGTCGCTCGACGACGCCGAGGAGCTGGAGCGGGCTGAAGGGCTTCGTCATGAACGAGTCGGCGCCCGCCTCCTCGGCGAGCGCGGGCGCGAAGTCGTCGGAGCCCGTGAGCAGGACCACGCGGAGACCGTCGGTCGCGGGGCTCGACTTGAGGTCGCGACAGAGGTCGATCCCCGACTCGCCCGGCATCCGCACGTCGAGCAGCACCACATCGGGCATGTTCGCTCGGATCGCGAGCCGGGCCTCGGCCGCCGAGGCGGCTTCGTCGACTTCGACGTCGACGTCGTCGAACGTCGCCCGGACGAGGGCGCGAAACCCCGAATCGTCGTCGACCAGCAACAGGCGCAAGCGACCCCCCTCGGCCTCTGCAGCGTTGTCATTTGTGTCGGCAGCGCTCGGCCGCGGCTTTAGTACTCGTAGAAGCCGCGTCCGGTCTTCCGTCCGAGTCGCCCGGCGGCGACGTGCTCCCGCAGGAGCGGGCACGGGGCGTACTTGGGATTACCGAGGCCGCGTTCCAGCACTTCCATGATGGCGACGCACGTGTCGAGCCCGATCAGATCGGCAAGGGCGAGCGGGCCCATCGGATGAGCGAAGCCCCGCTTCGCGACTGTGTCGACGGCCTCCGCGTCGGCGACCCGGTCGTGGAGGGCCCAGACCGCCTCGTTGATGAACGGCATCAGGATCCGATTCGAGACGAACCCGGGCACGTCGCGGACCTCGACCGGCTCCTTGCCGAGCTCGCGTGCCAGGGCGAGGATCGCGGCGGCCGTCGCGTCCGACGTCGTCTCGGCACGAATCACTTCAACGAGGGATAGGACCGGCACCGGGTTGAAGAAGTGCATGCCGATCACGCGATCCGAACGGCCCGTCGCGGCCGCCAGGGTATGGATCGGGATCGAGCTCGTGTTCGAGGCGAGGATCGCGTGCGCGGGCAGCGCGGCGTCAGCGTCGCGGAAGATCTGCTCCTTCACCGGCGCCTCCTCGACGACCGCCTCGATCATCGCGTCGGCGGGGACGAGCCCGGCGACGACGTCGATCCGCGCGATCGTCTGGTCGGGGTCGGTCTCGCGCTTGCTGAGTCTGCTGTGCATGCTCTCGAGCGCCCGGTCGGTCGCTCCCGGCGCCGGGTCGTAAAGCGACACCCGCCGGCCGGACGCCGCGACGACCTGTGCGATCCCGCCCCCCATCTGGCCGGCGCCGACGACGAGAACGTGATCGATCGGCATCGGCCGCGAGCCTACAGTTCGGTCGTGCGCGTCCGACTCGCGACCGTGGCCGACGCCGAGGCGATCGAGCGGATCCGGGTCCGCGGCTGGCAGACCGCCTACCGGCACGTCTTCCCGCCGACGGACCTCGACGCGATGCTGGTCGACTGGAGTCGCTTCGAGCCGGAACTCGAGCGGCCGAAGCCCGGGCGCGCCTGCTTCGTCGCCGAGAGGGACGGCCGCGTGCTCGGGTGGGCCGTCGTCGGACCCGATGCGTCGGGCGACCACGGCGAGCTGCACGGGCTCTACGTCGACCCCGACTGCTGGTCGCACGGCGTCGGCCGCGCGCTGATCCGCCGCGCCGAGGACGAGCTCGCTGCGACGTGGACCGAGGCGGTCCTCTGGACGCTCGAGGACAACCCGCGCAGTCGTCGCTTCTACGAGCGCGCCGGCTGGGAAACGGACGGGACGCGCAGCAGCTTTCCGCGGTTCGGCGTCGAGGCGCCTGTCGTCCGCTATCGCAAGCGGCTCAGCAGCGATCGGTCGCGTTCGTAGCTCAGAAGCTGCCCGGCTTCGCCGAGCGCCACCCAGCGCACTTCGTCGACCTCGTTCTGGGCGCGCGGCTCACCGGCCGCCGTCATGCGGAAGTAGCGCACTTCCTTGTTCCGGCCGTGCGAGTCGACGTAACGCGTCCGACCGATCTCTTCGCCGAGCTCGCAGACGAGCCCCGTCTCCTCTGCGACCTCCCGGAGCGCACCCGCCTCCCATGACTCACCGTCCTCGAGCTTGCCCTTCGGCAACGTCCAGTCGCCGTACTGCGGACGATGGACGACCACGACACGGCCGTCGCGGACGATGATGCCGCCGGCCGCACGGACGACGTCGATGTTGGGGATCCGGACGCTAGGCACGACACACTTCTGTCTCGATTCCGTGACCTTTGCGTCGATTGCGCATGGGTACACATGCACTGGCACATGGGTACACATGCGCCGTCTGCACCGTCAGACCTCGATCAGGAGGGCGTCACCCTGGCCGCCGCCGGAACAGATCGCCGCGAGGCCGAGCCCGCCCCCGTTGCGGCGCAGCTCGTGCACCATCGTCGCGAGGATGCGGCCGCCGGAGGCGCCGATCGGATGGCCGAGCGCGACCGCGCCGCCGTTCACGTTCACCTTCTCCTCATCGGCCCCGAGGAGCTCGGTCGAGTGGCGGGCAACCGAGGAGAAGGCCTCGTTGATCTCCACGCGCTCGAGGTCCTCGATGCTCTTGCCCGCCTTGGCCAAGGCGACCGCGGCCGCCTTCGCAGGCGTCCGCGCGAGATAGGCGAAATCGTCCGCCACGTAGCCCTGCGCCAGCACATACGCGAGCGGCTCGATCCGGCGCCGCCGGGCCCATTCCTCGCTGGCGACCACGATGCTGGAGGCGCCGTCGTTCACGCCCGGCGCGTTGCCGGCGGTTGTCGTGCCGCCGGGGTCCATGATCGGCCGGAGCGCAGCGAGCTTCTCCAACGAGGTGTCCCGGCGCGGCGCCTCGTCGATCTGGAGCTCGCCGACGGGAACGATCTCATCGCGAAAGCGATCCGCGTCGATTGCGGCGATCGCCCGCCGGTGCGACCGGTACGCCCACTCGTCCTGCTCCTCGCGCGAGATGCCGAGCTCCCGCGAGACGAATGACGCCTGCTCGACCATGTGCCGGTCGTCGAAAGTCGAGACGAGCCCGTCGCGGAGCATCAGGTCGATGAGCGTTCCGTCGCCGAGCCGGTAGCCGAAGCGAGCGCGTTCGAGGGCGTACGGCGCGTTCGACATCGACTCCATGCCCCCGGTGACCACTACGTCGACGTCGCCCGCACGGATCATCGAGTCGGCGATCCCGACCGCTCGAATCGACGACGCGCACACCTTGTTGATCGTGTCGGCGGGCGTCTCGACCGGCAGCCCGGCGCCGAACGCCGCTTGGCGCGCCGGCGCCTGACCGGCACCGGCCTGGAGCACCTGACCCATCAGCACGTACTGTGGCTCGCGAGGATCGATGCCGGCGCGTTCGACCGCCGCACGGATCGCGATTGCCCCGAGCTCCGGAGCCCTGTAGCCGGCGAGGCCGCCGCCGAGCTTTCCGAACGGCGTGCGCACCGCCGCGACGATGACACTTCGCACGCTACCGAAGGTAGCGCTGGTCTCTGCTCAGCCGTCGCGCGAATGCCACGATGAGGGCGATCGCGCCCTCGACGTCGTCGAGCGAGCAGAGCTCGCAGGGGGTATGCATGTATCGGAGCGGAATCGAGACGAGCCCTGTCGGGACGCCGCCGCGCGAGGCGTGGAACACATCGGCGTCAGTGTGGGTCGCGCGCGGCGAGACCTCGATCGCGGGCACGATGCCCTCGTCAGCCGCCGAGGCCGCGAGCAGCTCGTAGACGCGGCTGTTGATCATCGGGCCGCGCTCGATCGTCGGTCCGGAGCCCAGGTCGACCTTGCCCGCGCGGCGCGCGTCGCCGCCCGGGACGTCGGTCGCCCACGTGACGTCGATTGCGAGCACGACGTCGGGCTCGAGCGAGAACGCAGCCGCCGTTGCGCCGAAGTGGCCGACCTCTTCGGCAACCGCGGCGACGGCGACGACGTCGACCTGCGCGTCTCCGGCCTCGCCGATGCGTCGCGCAGCTTCGAGCGCGGCGTAGCAGCCGAGCCTGTTGTCGAGGGCCTTCGAAACGAGTCGCCCGTTCGGCAACTCGACCGGCTCGCCTTCCCAGACGCCGGTGTCGCCGACCGTGAGCAGCTCCTCGACTTCCTCACGGCTGCGGGCGCCGATGTCGACGTGGAGATCGGTGAGCTCGAGGCGCGGCGGCTCACCCCCGGGACGGCGTTCGACCCGCCGCCGCCCGATCACGCCGCGAACGTCGCCGAAGCGAACGCGCTGGCCGAGCAACGTCTCCGGGCCGATCCCGCCCACGGTCGTGAACGAGAGATAACCGCGGTCGGAGACGTGCGTGAGCGCGATCCCGATCTCGTCGATGTGCCCGACGAGCGCGAGGGTCGGCGCACCGTCGCCCGCGCGAACGCGCGCGAAGGACGAGCCGAGCGTGTCGCTCGTGACCTCCGCGAAGGTCGCCGCCGCATCGCGCCAGACCCGAGCGGCCGGCTCCTCTTGGCCGGGGGGACCGGACGCGAGGAGAAGTTCACGGAGCAGGTCGGGCACCGGCACGGTCGCCTATTCTGACGATCCTCGTGCGACAGGAGCTCGCCGACGTGGGAGCCGATTACCACCAGCTGCTCCGGCGGGGCTCGGTGATGCGGCGGCTGGCAGTCGCCGACCACGCCGCGTGGCGGCGCGCGATCCGGGCCCAGGCTCGGATCGACGAGCTGAAGGTGCGAACGTGGTCGCGTCCGGAGCAAGCTCTCGTCTTCGCAGTCCTCCCCGACTGGACGCTGACGGCCGAGGAGCGCGCGCGGCTTGCGCGCCGGCTCGCCTGGCTGCGCGAGGACTGAGGTTGCGAAATCATCCGGGAGCCCCTATCGTGGGCGCGACATGAGCTCCTCTTCCCGCACGACCTGGTGGGCCTGGCGCACGAGCGGGGCGGGAGCCTGCGCCGACTAGGTCGCAGAGAGACAACCCGTAGCCCGCTCGACCAGACCCGACGACGGGTCTTTTTTTCGCCCGATGACACTCTTAAGCATAGTCGACACCGGACTCCTCACCCCGCTCGGGGCCTACCTCAACCTGCGCACGGCCGGCCGCGCGAGCTTCCTGCTCGAGTCCGTCGAGCAAGGGCGGCTCGGCCGCTACTCGCTCGTCGGCTGCGGCTCGCGGCTCGTCTCGTCCGCGGAG
>Ga0209579_10001665_pt1 | contig 17942 bp, 17 predicted proteins | sample Coa_R1_2_FD_187152 | JGI IMG/M metagenome (GOLD analysis project Ga0209579, IMG submission 187152) | Surface soil microbial communities from Centralia Pennsylvania, which are recovering from an underground coalmine fire - Coalmine... | ecosystem: Environmental > Terrestrial > Soil >... | reverse complement strand
ACCTACAACAACGTCCGGCCGCACCAGGCGCTCGGTTACCTCACTCCGAACGAGTACCTCGCTCAATGGCAGGCGGCTCAGCGATGAATTTGGAGGCTGGTGTAGTCGGATCTACTGGACCAGTACAATAGGTTGACGGGTCATCCCCGCACCTTCTATAATCAATTCTCGCGTTGTTCGAGGAGGCGTTGAATGCGCACTGAGGTGGTGGTGTTCGGCATCCCGAAGCGGTGGTTCCTGGTCGATGCCAAAGACCAGGTGCTCGGCCGCTTGGCGAGCCAAATCGCGGCCGTGCTGAAGGGCAAGAACCGGCCGACCTACGCGCCGTCGGTGACCGGCGACTACGTGATCGTCGTGAACGCCGATAAGATCCGGCTGACCGGCCGCAAGGCCGAGCAAAAGATCTACTATCGGCATTCCGGCTACCCGGGCGGTCTCCGCGCGACGCCGGCCGGCAAGATGATGGCGCGGCGCCCCGAGTACGTGATCCGCGAAGCGGTTCGCGGCATGCTGCCGAAGAACCCGCTGGGGCGCGAGTGCCTGCGCAAGCTCCGCATCTACCGCGGCGGCGCTCATCGGCACGCGGCGCAGCAGCCGCTGCCGCTCGTGCTGGCCGGACGCACCACGAAGGGACGTGACATGTGATGAGTCAGAACAGCCCAAGCGTCGTGGCGTCCGGGGGACGCAAAACGTCGCAGGCGCGGGTGCGTCTCGTGCCCGGGACCGGCACGATCACCGTCAACAACCGGCCCGTCGAGCAGCATCTGCCGAAAGGGCCGCTCCTGACCGTCGTGCGGCAGCCGCTGGCCGTGGCGAACGCGGAAGGGCGCTTCGACGTGCTCGTCAGCGTGGTCGGCGGCGGCGTCGTAGGGCAGGCCGGCGCGATCCGGCTCGGCATCGCCCGGGCGCTCGTCGCGATCGACCCCGAGCTGCGGTCGCCGATGCGGAAGGCCGGGCTTCTCACGCGCGATCCGCGGAAGAAGGAACGGAAGAAGTACGGTCACAAGCGGGCCCGGAAGGGCTTCCAGTACTCCAAGCGCTAACGCTCTGCCGTAGTGCCGGCCGACCCGCGGCCGGCCACGATGTAATCAAAGCCGCGACGTCACCGTCCGGCGCTGCGTCTGTCTCGGTACCGGCACGGCACGCGTCGCACTAGGGGTCGTCGCATCGCACCTCCAGTCTGAAAAGCGCTTCGCGCGGGCATATCAATCGTCGCCCGGGTGGAACGCTCAGGAGGCGGAGCGTGCACGTCGTCGCAGCGATCGTCGCAGCGTTGGTGCTCGCGCTAACCGCGGCCGGACCGGCCGCGGCGGCGGGCCGCTATGTGGTGGCGCCGCACGACACCCTCTTCAGCATCGCCCGGCGGTTCCGGGTCCCGTTATCCATCCTCGCGCAGGTGAACGGTATTCACGATCCTTCGCGGATTCGCGCCGGCGACGTGCTGGTGATTCCCGACGTGCCGGGGGCCGCCGCGGAACCGCCGGTCCCGCCGTCGGCTGCGTCCCGGCCCGCCCTCGTGCCGGTGCAAATGCGCGCGCCCGCCCCCTCGAGGCTGGGTCCGGCCGGTCGGGTGCAGCTTGCGACGCCGGCCGCCGCGGGCGAATCGTACATCGTGCGGCCGGGAGACACGCTCTACCATCTCGCGCTGATCCACGGGACCATGGTCGACGCGCTTCAGGAAGCCAATGGGTTGACGTCGCCGGCTATTCTCGTAGGACAGATCATCCGGTTCCCGGCGTCCGCGCCGGCGGCCCCGGTGGCAACCGCGCCGCCGGCTCTCGTGAGGCCGGCGCCCTCGACCGCCGCACCGGCGCCGATCCCGTCCGTCGACACGGCGCCGCCTGACCCGGCAGCGCCGGCTGCCCCCGCGGCCCCGGCCGGCCCCGCGTCGCCCCTCGAACCCGCGTTCCACCCCGTCTCCCCGGCCAGGACGGCGCTGCTCGCGCACGTTCGCGCGTCGGCCTTGGGATACCTCGGCACGCCGTACGTCTGGGGCGGAACGACGCCGTCCGGTGTGGACTGCTCCGGGCTCGTCTATCTCGTCTACTCGCCGTATGTCGCGAACCTTCCGCGCACGTCGTACGACCAGTGGACGGCCGGCGCGGCCGTCGACCGCGCCGACCTCGCCGCGGGCGATCTCGTGTTCTTCAACACCGACGGCAGCGGCGCGTCGCACGTCGGCATCTACATCGGCGACGGCCAGTTCGTCCACCCGGCGGCCAGCGCGCAGCGGGTCGTCATCGACCGGCTCGACGCCCCGTACTACATGACGCGCTACCTGGGAGCCCGGCGGATCCTCTGAGTCTCGGCGTCCGCCCCCCCCAGGCCCGGGGACGGGGGATCATGGCGTCGCGCCGACGAGGGGCCGGACGGCCGGGCGCGAAGCATCATAAGACTATGGACCTGCGCGGACGCGACTACACGGCGGTGCTCGATCTGACCGCGGAAGAGATCCGGACGCTCATCGACGCGGCCCTGGAGATGAAGACCCGAGCCAAGGCCGGGGAGCGGCCGCCGCTGCTTGCCGGCAAGGTGCTGGCGCTGGTGTTCGAAAAGCCGTCGCTGCGCACCCACGTGACGTTCCAGACGGGCATGCTGCAACTGGGCGGCCATGCCGTCTACCTCAGCCCGCGGGACATCGAGATGGGCAGCCGCGAGTCCCCGCTCGACGTGGCCAAGAACCTCGAGCGCTGGGTGGACGGCATTGCCGCCCGGACGTTCTCGCACGAGACGATCCTCGAGCTCGCCCGCGGCGCGCGCGTCCCGGTCGTGAACGCGCTGTCGGATTGGGAGCATCCCTGCCAGACGCTCGCGACCCTGCTCACGATTCGCGAGCGGTGGGGGCGGCTCAACGACGTCCGGATCGTCTGGATCGGCGACGGCAACAACGTTCTGCGCTCGCTCGCGTTCGCCACCGGCAAGCTCGGCCTGTCGCTGACCATCTGTGCGCCGCAGGCCTTCGGCCTCGACGGCGACAGCATCGCGCGGGCCCGGGCGGACGCCGCGCAGAGCCACGGGACGATCGAGCTCACCGACGATCCCGTGCGGGCCGTGTCGGCCGCGGACCTTATCCTGACCGACGTCTGGACGAGCATGGGCCAGGAGCAGGAGGCGGTCGCCCGGCGTCGAGCGTTCGGTCCCTACCAGGTCAATGCGGCGCTGCTGGCCCGGGCCCCGAAGGACGCGGTGGTCTCCCACTGTCTGCCGGCCCACCGCGGCGAGGAGATCACGGACGAGATCATGGACGGGCCGCGCTGCGTCGCGTTCGACGAGGCGGAGAACCGCCTCCATTCGCAGAAGGCCCTTCTCGCAGCAATCTTGTAAAGGCGTGCCGGCGTGGACGCCGGCGCACCGGCGGACTCGCGCATTCCGCGAGGCCGTCCTCGCCAGGGGACTCGAGGTGGCGCGTGGCGTGGCCGTTCCCGTTTAGAATCTGGGATCTGCTCGACATCCTCGTCGTCGCGTTTGTTGTCTACCAGATCCTCATGCTCATCCGCGGCACGCGCGCGGTGCAGCTCGTCACGGGGCTCGGCCTGCTCTTTCTCGCGTACATCGTCAGCCGCTGGCTCGGGCTCTACACGCTGCAGTGGGTGCTGAGTTACGTCGGCCTGGTCGTGCCGATCGCGCTCCTCGTCCTCTTCCAACCGGAACTGCGGCGGATGCTCGAGCAGCTGGGCCGGGGGAGTGTGCTGCTGGTCGGCTTCACCCCGCACGGTCTCGATCGGGAGGCGGCGATCCGCCTCGTCAACGACGCCGCCCGCGCCGCCCGCATCCTCGGCACCCGCAAGATCGGCGCGCTGATCGTGATCGAGCGCCGCACCGGCCTCGAGGACTTCATCGAGACGGGCATCCGCGTCGACGCCCTCGTGACCGTGCAGCTGCTGATCAGCGTGTTCTTTCCGAACACGCCGCTGCACGACGGCGCCGTCATCATCCGCGGCAACCGGCTCGCCGCCGCGGGTTGCCTCCTGCCGCTCACCGAACGGCCCGGGCTGATCCGCCCGCTCGGGACCCGCCACCGCGCCGCGATCGGCCTGACAGAGGTCACCGATGCCGTCGCCGTGGTGGTGTCGGAGGAGACCGGCACGATCTCGCTCGCCGTGGAAGGCCGGCTCGACCGGGGTCTCACGGAGGAGGAGTTGAAGGCGCGTCTCCTCGTGCTCGTGGGGCTTCCGGCGGTCGCGGGACGTGGTCTGCACGTGCCGGGCGTCCCGGCCGTGCGGGTGCCGTCGCTGCGCATGCCGCTGTGGCGGAGACGGGAGACGTGAACCCGCGCGAGCGCCTGCTCTACGCGATCCTGTCGGTCGCCGTGGCGAGCATCGCCTGGCTGTACGTTGCGACCGCCCAGAACCCGCTGGTGGAGCGGACGATAAACGTCGAGCTGCACGTCCGCGGCCTGAGCCCCAACGAGGTGCTGGTGCAGGCGCCGCCGTCGCGCGTGCAGGTGCGTGTCTCCGGCCCCCGGTCGGGGGTGGCGCTGCTGTCGCCGGCGGTGCTCGACGCGTCGGTTGACCTGAGCGGCCTTCGCCCCGGCGAGCACCGCGTGCCGGTGGTCGTCGCCGCCCCGCCGGAGGTGCATGCCGTCGCGCAGACGCCGCAGGAAGTCCTGGTCGTGCTCGACGCCGTCCAGTCGCGGCGCTTTCCCGTCGAGATCAGCCTCATCGGCAGCCTGCCGCAGGGCGTGACGCTCGGGACCCCGCACGTGACGCCGGCGTACGTCACCGTCACGGGGGCGGCGAGTCAGATCGAAGAGATCCGCCACGCCATTGTGACGGTCGACACCACCAACCTACGCCAGCAGGTGGCGACCTCGCTGCAGGTCCGTCTCGTGGATGCGAGCGGGCTGGAGGTCCGGGGCCCGAGCATCGATCCGCAGTTGGTGGCCGCGGAGCTGACGGTGCGGGAAGGCGCGATTGCCAAGGTCGTGCCCGTGGTGCCGGCGATCGTGGGCACGCCGCCGCCGCCGCTGGCCGTCACCGGTATCTCGACGGATCCGGCGACGGTCACCCTGCAGGGCCCCGGGCTCGCGCTGCAGAGCGTCTCCGCGGTGCCGACGGCGCCGATCGACCTGCGCCGGGCGCGAGGCGACCTCCGGCAGCAGGTCGGACTGCAGATTCCGGCGGGGGTCACCTCGTCGGTCTCGCGCGTCACCGTCTCCGTCACGCTCGGCGGCGGGTCGCTCAGTACGACGCTCCGGGGCGTCGCCGTGCAGGTCGTCGGCCTTCGTCCGGGCGTCAGGCCCCGCGTCGTCCCGTCGTCGATCGACGTGCAGGTCGAAGGGCCCACGGACGTGGTCGCGCGCCTCACGCCGCAGTCGATCCGCATCGTCGTCGACGCCGGCGGCAAGGGGGCCGGCCGGTACCAGTTCACGCCGCGGGCCCAACTGCCGCAGGGCGTGCGGGTGCTGAGCCTGCATCCAACGCAGGTGCTCGTGATCCTGACGCCGTCCTGAGCCGGAGCCGCATACGGTGGGACGCCTCTTCGGCACGGACGGAATCCGCGGCATCGCCAACGCGGATCTCTCGACCGAACTCGTGGACCGCGTGGCCCGCGCCGCGGTGCACGTGCTGGCGCCGCAGCGCCGCGGGCGCATCGCGATCGGCCGGGACCCGCGCATCTCCGGCGACCTCCTCGAAGCGCAGTTCGCCGCGGGGCTGTGCTCGGCCGGGGCCGACGCGATCCGTCTCGGCGTGCTGCCGACGCCCGGGGTGGCGCTGCTGGCCCGCCGGCTCAACGTGGACGCGGGCGCTGTCATCTCCGCGTCGCACAACCCCGTCGAGGACAACGGGATCAAATTCTTTGCGCCGACCGGCTTCAAGCTGCCGGACGCCGTCGAGGACGAGATCGAGCGCCTGGTGGAGAGCGCCGCGGGGCTGAGCCGCCCGACCGGCGCCGCGGTCGGTCGGATCACCGACGTTCCCGACGCGGCCGAGCAGTACCTGGCGTTTCTCGGCGGGCTGGCGAGCGGGCGCTTTACGGGCTGGCGGATCGTGGTCGACTGCGCGAACGGCGCCACCAGCGCGATCGCGCCGCGGCTGTGGGAGGCGCTCGGCGCGACGGTGATCCCGATTCACGCCGAGCCGGACGGCACGAACATCAACGCCGGCTGCGGCTCCACCCACCCGGAGGTGGTGGCCGAAGCGGTCGTGCGCGCCGGGGCGGATCTCGGCTTCGCGCACGACGGCGACGGCGACCGCGTCATCGCCGCGGACCGGCACGGCCGCGTCGTGGACGGGGACGCGATCATGGGAATCGCGGCGCTTCACCGCGACCGGCAGCGCCTGCTGCCCGGCCGCGCGATCGTCGCGACCGTGATGACCAACCTCGGGCTCGAAGTCGTGCTGCGGGGCGCCGGCATCCGGATCGAGCGCGCGCGCGTCGGCGACCGGTACGTGCTGGAGCGCATGCTCGAGACCGGCATCACGCTCGGGGGCGAGCAGAGCGGCCACGTCATCTTTCTCGATCACGCCACCACGGGCGACGGCCTGCTGACGGCGGTCCAGATCGCGAACGTGATGCTCGAGGCCGGCCGCGGCCTCGACGAGCTCGCGTCGCGCTTTCACCGCTACCCTCAAGTCTTGCTGAACGTGCGCGTCGCGTCGCCCGACCGGTGGGTGGACGATCCCGAAATTCTCGCGGCGGTCTCCCGCGCCGAACGGCACCTCGCCGGGCGCGGCCGCGTGCTGGTGCGCGCCTCGGGCACGGAGCCGCTGGTGCGTGTGATGACCGAATGCGAAGACGCCGGCGAGGCGGAGTCGCTCGCGCGGGAACTGGCGGACCTCGTGGCGGGACGTCTCGGCGGCACGGTCGTGGCCAAGCCGGCGCCCCGCAATGGACAGTAGCGCTAGTTTTGAAGATCGAGCGCGATACTTAGCGCATGGTCGATCTGCCGCAGCGCTTGCGGAGATAGAGTGCCCCGGTGGCGATGCAGGCGGCCCTTGGCCAGCGCTCTCACCTGCTCCGCCAAGGCGACCGAATCTGCCGTCAGACCACCCTCCGGTGCGCGAAGCAGTACCTGGCTGGGATAGAGCCGGCGGTCCATCCGGTAGGTCGTGACGGGGACGACAATCACGATCGGCATGTGCATTGTGATTGCATCGCGGCTGACAATGACCACCGGCCGCCGGCCTGCCTGCTCCGTCCCTTCGGTAGGATCGAGACGCGCATCGTAGACATCGCCGCGTTTCACGGCTCGGCCTCGCCCTCGCGGAGCGCCTCCCAATCAGCCTGCGAAAACTCCTCGGCGACCTGAAGTGATTCGGCCTTCGCCTCGGCGTCGTCCGCAAGTTGCGCGTACGCGGCGTCGATCTCTTTCCTCCGCGCAGCCGCCAGTTCATGCCGGAGTGCGCGCGCGATCAGCGCGTTACGTGTTGTCGCAGCGCCCCGACGAACCTCGCGATCCGCGGCTTCAAGCAGTGCCTTGGGAAGAGTGACCGTCGTTCTGGCCGTGTCCTTTCTCCGCTTCGGCATAACTGGGTGTCTCCAATCATGATGCGTAATATGACACCATTTTAGATGGCGAAATAGACATACGTCAATGAAGCGGGGGCAAGACTTTGTCCGCAGGCCCGCGAATTCTTGAGAAGATTAGTCGCTCGTGGCATAACAAACTCAGTACGCGTATTACAATACACGTATTACAATGTCTTTCGGCGATGGAGGTGCGGGGGGACCACGCTGTATCAAGCGCCGGAACTCGCCGCGGATGGCCGGGGTTGTGCCCGGGCGGTGAGTTGACGAGGTAGGGGATCTCGAGCAGCGGAGTCGCGGCGGGGAAGTTGCCGCCGGCTCCCATTCGGCGGGTGACCCTAGGTCTGGTCCGGACCTCATGAACGCCGCCAAAACCCGGAGGCGACTCCGGGGACAAAAGGCGTTCAGGACGCACACCTCAGGCAGCGGGCGGTACACGGGGCACCCCGTTCCGGTACCGCCGGTATACGCGGGTATGGCCCGCCGCCGCCAGAACTCATCCACGCGCGACCGTGACGCCGACGCGCCTCGCCGGGACGCCGTCCCGCGGCCGCCGGCGCATGCCGGTCCAGGACCATGGAGGCCTCTATGTGCGGCATTATGGGCTACATCGGGGAGCGGCCGGCCGTGCCGGTGCTTCTCGACGGGTTGCGGCGGCTGGAATATCGGGGGTATGACTCCGCCGGCCTCGCCGTCCTGAACGGCGGCGGCATCGAGATTCGCAAGGCCGCCGGGAAGATCGGCCGTCTGGCCGACCTGATCGAGCGATCGCCGGTGCACGGGATCGTCGGCATCGGCCACACCCGGTGGGCGACGCACGGCCACCCGTCGGACGAGAACGCGCATCCGCACGCGGACTGTCACGGCCGGATCGTCGTCATTCACAACGGCATCATCGAGAATTTCCTCGAGCTGCGGTCGGCGCTCGCCGCCCGCGGCCACACCTTCAGGTCCGACACCGACACGGAAGTCCTTGCGCACCTGATCGAGGAGGCCTACGAGGGCGACCCCGGCTCGCGCGGGGCGAACGGTCTGCCCGCCGCGGTGGAGCGGGCGGTGTCGCAGGCCACCGGCGCGTACGCGCTCGTGGTGCTGGCCGCGGACGAGCCGGACAAGATCGTCGCGGTCCGGATGATCAGTCCGCTGGTGATCGGACTCGGCCGGGGCGAGATGGTGCTCGCGTCCGACGTGACTGCGCTGCTGCCCTACGCGCGGGACGTCGTGATCGTCGAGGACGGCGAAATCGCCGTGATCACGCGCGGCGAAGCGCGGCTGGCGAAGATCGGGGGCGGCCCCGTGGCCCGCGAGCCGATGCGGATCACGTGGGACGCCTCGGCCGCCGAGAAGGGCGGCTACGCCCATTTCATGCTGAAAGAAATTCACGAGCAGCCCCGCGTCCTGCAGGAGACCCTGATGGGGCGGCTGCCGGACGACCGGCAGATCGTCCTCGACGGCGTCGAGCTCACGCCGGACGCGGCGCGCGAGATCGACAAGGTGTGGCTCGTCGCCTGCGGCACGGCCTACCACGCCGGACTGGTCGGACGCCTGCTCGTCGAGCAGCTCGCGCGCGTCCCGGCCGAAGCCGACGTGGCCAGCGAGTTCCGCTACCGCGACCCGCTGGTCGGCTCCCGGACGCTCGCGCTGGCGATCAGCCAGTCGGGGGAGACCGCCGATACGATCGCCGCGGCGCGCGAGGCGCGCGCGCGGGGCGCGCGGACGCTCGCGGTCGCCAACGTCGTCGGCAGCACGCTCGCGCGCGAGGCCTCCGACGTGCTGTACACGCGGGCGGGGCCGGAGATCGCCGTCTGCTCCACCAAAGCCTACCTCACGCAGCTCGCGGCGCTCGCGATGTTCGCGGGAGGGTTGGGCCAGGCGCGCGGCACCCTCGCGCCCCCGGCCGTCTCGTCGCTCATCCGGGGACTGCGCGCGCTCCCGACCCAGGCGCAGACGGTGCTGCGGCTCGAACCGGAGATCATTCGCCTCGCGGAGCGGCTGCACACGGTGGAAGACGCCTTCTTCGTCGGCCGGGGCTTCGACTATCCGGTCGCGATGGAAGGGTCGCTCAAGTTCAAGGAGATCAGCTACATCCACTCCGAGGCGTTCGCCGGCGGCGAGCTCAAGCACGGCACGCTCGCGCTCGTCGTGCCGGGGGTGCTGGTCGTCGCCCTCGCGACGCAGCCGGCGCTCGTCGACAAGATCGTCAGCAACATCCAGCAGGTGCGGGCCCGCGGCGCGGAGGTCGTGGGGGTGGCCACCGCGGCCACGGCGGAGACGGTGCGGCCGCACGTCGACACGCTGCTCGAGATTCCGGCGACCGACCCGCTGCTGGCGCCGGTGCTGAGCGTGATCCCGCTGCAGCTGTTCGCCTATCACGTGGCGCGCCTCCGCGGGAACGACGTCGATCAGCCGCGCAACCTGGCGAAGAGCGTGACGGTCGAGTGACGGCGTGAGAATACTTGTAACCGGCGGGGCGGGGTTCATCGGCTCCCACGTCGCGGAGGCCTATCGCAACGCCGGGCACCACGTCGCCGTGGCGGACGTCGTGAGCGGCGCGGACCGCACGCCCTCGGGCATCCGCTGCCACCGCGTCGACGTCGCGAGCGAAGCGCTGCGGGCGGTGTTCGACGAGGAGCGTCCCGAGGTGGTGTCGCACCACGCCGCGCAGGCGAACGTCCGCCGGTCCCTCGCGGATCCGGTCGGCGACGCGGCGACGAACGTGCTCGGCACGCTGCGGGTGCTCGATCTCTCGGTCCGCCACGCGGTCCGGCAGGTCATCTTCTCGTCGACCGCCGGCGCGCTGTACGGCGAGCCGAAGGCCGTCCCGGTCCGCGAAGACGATCCGATCCTGCCCGCCTCGCCGTACGGCCTGCACAAGTATCTCGGCGAGCAGTACATGGCATACTATCGGCGGACGCACGGCCTCAACACGACGGTTCTCAGGTACGGCAACGTGTACGGGCCGCGTCAGGATCCTGCGACCGAGGCCGGGGTCGTCGCGATCTTCGCCGAGGCGATGCTCGGCGGCCGCCGGCCGGTGATCTTCGGCGACGGCGCGCAGGTGCGCGATTTCGTGTATGTCGCCGACGTGGCCGACGTGAATCTGCGGGTCCTGGGGCGGACGCTGCCGCAGCCGCTGCACGTGGGGTCGGGACGCGGCACCTCCGTCAACGAGATCGCGGAGCGGCTTCGCGCGCTCACGGGTGCGGCGCCGGCGCCGGACCACGGCCCGGCGGTCCCCGGCGAGGTGCACCGGATCTACCTCGACGTGAGCCGGATTCGCGAGGCCCTCGGCTGGCAGGCCCGCGTGCCGCTGGAGGAGGGGCTTCGCCGAACCGTCGAATGGTTCGCCCGGAGGGGTGATTGACCGCGCGAGTTTCTGATACCGGAGGAGACGGCCCGATGATCGACAAGGAACTTCTCGACATCCTGGCATGCCCGGTGTGCAAGACCCCGGTGACGCAGGACGGCGACCGGCTCGTCTGCGGCAAGTGCGGACGCCGCTACCCGATCCGGGACGGCATCCCGGTGATGCTCGTCGACGAGGCGGATCTACGCCCGGCCTGACCGCGCGGGCGCGGTTCGGGTGACGACGCGATGATTCGCGGCATCGGGGTCGACGTCGTCGAGGTGGACCGCATCCGGCGCGCCACCGCGCGCTGGGGCGACGGCTTTCTCTCGCGGGTCTTCACCGCGGGCGAGCGACGGCATGCCGGCGCGTCGCGGACCTCGGCGGAACGGCTGGCCGGCCGGTTCGCGGCCAAAGAGGCGGTGATGAAGGCCCTCGGCCTCGGGTGGCGGCGCATGGCCTGGCGCGAGATCGAGATCGAAGGCGATCCGCTCGGCCGCCCCGTCGTCCGCCTCACCGGCCGGGCCGCGCAGGTCGCGGCCGACCTCGGCGTTCAGGCGTGGTTCGTGTCCATCTCGCACACTCGAGATCTCGCCGTCGCGCACGCCGTCGCCGAGTGACCGCATCGGAGCTCCCGTTCCTCGCGGGCGGCCGGCGATGAAGCTCCCGACGCCCACAGAAATGGCATCGCTCGAGCAGCGGGCGCTGGAGGCGGCCAGCGTCACGGTCGCGGCGCTGATGGAGCGGGCCGGCGCGCGCACGGCCGACGTGGCCCGGCGCCTGCTGGAAGGCCGGGGCGGCCGGCACGTGGTGGTGCTGGCCGGCAAGGGGAACAACGGCGGCGACGGACTCGTCGCCGCGCGCGATCTCGCCGGAGACGCGCGGGTCACGGTGATGCTGGCCGGGCCCGCCGCCGAGCTCGGCGGCGGGCCCGCGGCGCATCTCCCGTCCGTTCGCGAACGCCACATCCCGGTGATCGAGGCCACGGGCCTGTCCCCCGCCGAGATCGACGCCGCGCTTCGCGGCTGCGACCTCATCGTCGACGCGCTCTTCGGCACCGGCTTCCACGGACCGGCCCGCGGGGTCCCCGCCGAGTTGATCGAGGCGGCCGATCGTTCCGGCACGCCGATCCTCGCGGTCGACGTGCCCTCCGGCATCGACGCGGCGACGGGCGCCGCGGAGCGGCCGGTGATCCAGGCGGCGGCGACGGTCACGATGGGCCTCCCCAAACTCGGGCTCGTGCAGTATCCGGCCGCGGCCTGCGCCGGCCGGCTCTTCGTCGCGGACATCGGGCTGCCCGAAGAGATCGTCGACGAGGCGCCGATCCGCTCGGAGTTCATCCGCGCCGCGTGGGTGGACCGGGCGTTTCCCCGGCGCCGCGCCGACGGCCACAAAGGCACCTACGGCCACGTGTTTGTCGTCGCGGGGGCCCGCGGCTTCACCGGCGCCGCGGTTCTTGCGGCTCGGGGCGCGATCCGCGGCGGGGCGGGCCTCGTGACCGTGGCGCTGCCGGAGTCGCTCGTCACGGTGCCCACCGCGTCGCTGCCCGAGGCGATGGCGCTGCCGCTGCCGGAGACCGGCGCCGGCACGCTGAGTGAGGCGGCCGAGGGCGTGATCCGCGAGGCCGTCTCGGCCGTCGACGGCCGGCGCCCCGCGGTCGTCGCGATGGGGCCCGGCCTCACGACGCATCCCGAGGTGGTCGCCGTCGTGCGCCGGCTGCTGCCCTCGCTCGGCGGCCCGATCGTGGCGGACGCCGACGCGCTCAACGCGCTGGCGGGGAACATCGCGCCGCTGCGCGAGGCCTCCGGGCCGGTCGTGATCACACCGCATCCCGGCGAGCTCGCGCGGCTGATGGGGTCCTCGATCGGCGAGATTCAGCGCGACCGCGTCGAGGCGGCGCGCGCCGCGGCCGCGTCCGTCCGCGCGGTGACGGTGTTGAAGGGCGCGCGCACCGTGGTGGCCTCCCCGGACGGCCGCGTCGGCATCGTGCCGAACGGCAACGGCGCGATGGCGACGGGGGGAACGGGGGACGTGCTGACCGGCGTCGTGGCGGCCTTGCTTGCGCAGGGGCTGCCGCCGTGGGAGGCGGCGGTGTGCGCCGCCTACCTCCACGGGCTGGCCGGCGACCTCGCCGCCCCCGGCGAGCTCGGTCTCCTCTCGCACGAAGTGGCCGACGCCGTGCCGCGCGCGCTTCGCCAGGTGCGCGCCGGATCGGTCGACGAGGGCATCACGGATGTCCGATAAGGGGCTGCGGGCCGGCTGGGCGGAGATCGACCTCGACGCGATCCAGCACAACGTCCGCGCGCTCCGCGGGATTCTCGTCGCCCCGGCGCGTCTCATGGTGGTGGTGAAGGCGAACGCCTACGGGCACGGCGCGGTGGAGGTGGCGCGGACCGCCGCGTCGGCGGGCGCGTGGGGGTTCGGCGTCGCGACGGTGGACGAAGGAGAGGAGCTTCGCCGCGCGCGGCTCCGCGAGCCGGTGGTGCTGCTCGACCTCACGATGCCCGAGGAGGCGGTGCGCATCGTTGCGCTGGACCTCGCGGCGGGCGTTGCGGATCTGGATGGGGCGCGGGCGCTGAGCAGGGCGGCGACGTCGTCGGGCCGCGCGGCGCGCGTGCATCTCAAGGTCGACACGGGGATGGGCCGCGCCGGGTGTGTGCCGGCGGACGCGCCGGCGCTGGCCCGCGCGATCGCGGATCTTCCGGGGGTCGCGCTCGAGGGATGCTACACCCACTTCCCCGCCGCCGACGACCCCGACCTGACGCCGACCCGGGAACAGGCGGCGGCGTTTTCGGGCGTCGTGGCGTCGCTGCGCGAGGCCGGGTTCAGCGGGCTCCTCTGTCACGCGGCCAACAGCGCCGGGACGATCGCGCTGCCGGAGGCGCATTTCGATCTCGTGCGCTGCGGCATCGCCGCGTACGGCATCTCGCCCGCCGCGCATCTCGGCGCGCGCGTGCCGCTACGGCCGGCGATGCGCCTCTGCGCGCGGGTCGTCCAGGTGAAGCGCGTCTCGGCCGGGACGGCGGTAGGCTACGGCCGCGAATACCGGGCCGGCCGGGAGACGACGATCGCGACCGTGCCGCTCGGCTACGCGGACGGGTACCCCCGGCTGGCCTGGCGGTCGGCCGCGGTGGCGCTGGCCGGGCGCCGCGTTCCGATCGCGGGGCGGATCAGCATGGATCAGCTCACCGTCGACGCCGGCGATCTCGTCGTGCGGCGGGGGGACGACGTCGAGCTGTGGGGACCGGCGCTTCCGGTGGAAGAGGTCGCCGCGGCCGCGCAGACCATCGCGTGGGAGCTCTTGGTGCGCGTCGCCTCCCGCGTCCCGCGCGTGTACACGAGCGGCGGCGCGGTGCGCTCGGTCCGGACGCTCGTCGCCGCCTGGGACGAAGGCGGGGCGGAAGGGGGGAGTCGTCGTGCGCGTCGCCTTTCAGGGCGAGCGGGGCGCTAACAGCGAAGAGGCCGTCTTCCGGGTTTTCGGCGAGCAGGCCGAGCCCGTGCCGTGTCCCGATCTGGTGCAGACGTTCGACGCGGTCGTGTCGCACCGCGCCGACGGCGCCGTCGTGCCCGTGGAGAATTCGCAGGCCGGCAGCATCAACGAGACCTACGATCTCTTGCTCGGGCACGACCTGTACATCGTCGGCGAGTACGACCTGCGGGTCCGGCATTACCTCATGGCGCCGCCCGGCCTGGCGCTCGAGCAGATCACGCGAGCGTACTCTCATCCGCAGGCGCTCGCGCAGTGCGACGCATTCTTGAGAACGCACGGGATCGAGCCGGTGGTCTACGGCGACACGGCCGGCAGCGCGAAGATGGTGGCGGAGCGGCGGCCCGCCGGGGCGGCGGCGATCGCCCCCCGGCGGGCCGCGGATATCTACCGTCTGCACGTGCTCGCCGAGGGCATCGAGACCAATCCCAACAACTACACCCGCTTTCTCGTGCTGGATCCCCGGCCCGCGCCCCGCGCGCAGCGCAGCAAGACCTCGATCGTGTTCGTCGTCGAGAACAGGCCCGGCACGCTCTACCAGGCGATCGGGGCGATCGCCACCCGCGGCATCAACGTGGCCAAGATCGAATCCCGGCCGGGCCGGCAGCGCCCGTGGGAGTACGTCTTCTACCTCGACGTAGACGGCCACGTCGACGACGACGCAATGCGCGCGGCGCTCGCCGACCTCCGGCGCCATACCTCGATGCTGCGGGTGCTCGGCTCGTATCCGAAGGCGGAACCGCCCGCCGTCGCCTAAGTGCCGGTCACCACGCCGCGCCTCCTGCCGCTCGGGGACTGCGGCGTCGTCGTCGAGTTCGGCGGCGACGAGATCTCCGACGCCGCCAACGCCGCGGTGCTCGCGCTCCGGCGCGTGGTCGACGCCGAGCACCTGCCGGGCGTGGTGGAGACGCTGCCCACGTACCGCTCGCTGCTCGTCGTGTTCGACCCGCTGCGCACGACGGCGGGCGCCGTCCGCGAGGCGCTCCTCGCCGCGGTGCCCCGCGCCGACCCGTCGTCGCTGCCGGCCGGGCGCGTGGTGGAGCTGCCGACGGCCTACGGCGGAGTCCACGGACCGGATCTGGCGTCGCTCGCGGCCGAAGTCGGGCTCACGGAAGAGGCGGTCGTCGCCGCGCACACAGGCCGGGAGTATCGCGTCTACATGCTGGGGTTCAGCCCGGGCTTCCCGTACATGGGCACGCTGCCGGAAACCCTCCGGGTGCCCCGGCTCCGGTCGCCGCGCACCTACGTGCCCCAGCGCACCGTCGCCCTCGCGGGCCAGCAGACCGGCGTCTATCCGGTGGCGAGTCCCGGCGGGTGGCGCCTCCTCGGCCGCACGCCGCTGCGCATCTACGATCCCACGCGCGAGCCGCCGTTTCTGCTCGACGCGGGCGACCGCGCGCGGTTTGTGGCGATCAGCGCGCGCGAGTACGATCTGCGCGCGCCGGCGGACGAGAGCCCGGCCCCTCCACCGGTCCCGGCGTCCCCGGATTTTGTCGTCGAGCGGGGCGGCCTGTGGACGACCGTGCAGGATTTCGGACGACCCGGCTACCGGCGCTTCGGCCTGCCTCAGAGCGGTGCGATGGATCCGCTGTCGCTGCGGATCGCCAACCTGCTGCTCGGGAATTCGCCGGGCGCGGCGGCGCTGGAGTGCACGGCCCCGGGTCCCCGTCTCGTGGCGGCCAGGCGAACCGCCGTCGCAATCACCGGGGCCGATCTCTCGCCCTCCGTGAACGGCCGGCCCGTGCCGGGATGGACCGCGATTCCGCTGCGCGAGGGCGATGTGCTCGAGTTCGGCGCGCCGCGGGCCGGGCAGTGGGCCTACGTCGCCGTCCCGGGCGGCATCGACGTGCCCCCGGCACTCGGCAGCCGCGCGACCTACGTGCGCGGAGACCTCGGCGGATACGGTGGGCGGCGTCTTGCGGACGGCGATCTGCTCGCGTGCGAACGGCGTGCGCCGGGGGCGCTGCTTCGCCTGCCGGCGCGGGTGCGGCCGCCGGTCGGCGGCGCCTGCACGGTGCGCGCCGTCCTCGGTCCGCAAGAATCCTATTTTACGGACGCGGCGGTGGGGGCGCTGCTCGAGCAGCAGTTCTCGCCGGGCGTGCACGCCGATCGGGTCGGCTACCGGCTGGACGGCCCGCAGCTCGGGCACCGGTCGGTCGCGGAACTGCTGTCCGACGGCCTGATGCCGGGCGCGATCCAGGTGCCGTCGGGCGGCCAGGCCATCGTGATCATGGCGGACGGGCCGACCGCCGGAGGCTATCCAAAGATCGCCGCCATCGTGCGGGCGGATCTACGCTTGGTGGCGCAGGCACGGCGTGGGGATGTCGTTCGATTTCGCGCGGTGCGATGGGACGAGGCCCACCTCGCGGCGCGCGAGGCCGCGGCCGCCGTGGCCTCGCTGCGGCTCGAGCGTGCGACAGATTAAGCGCGATTGAGCGCCATTAAACGCGGGCGCGCGCACGCGGCGCCTTTTTCGGGGAAGTTATGCAGGATATTCGGGAATGCCGTCGTAGGGCCGTACGGATACGGCCGGGTTGGCCCAGTGGAGGTCCTGTCGAGGGTCCATTCAGTGGGGAGACGCCCGGTCATCCCGTCTCATCTTGTTTTTCAGTCATGGCTCTTGAGTTGTCACCCGGTCCGCGCGGCCAGGGGCCGCAGCGGGTCTCGTCCGGAGAGGAGGGGGCGGCACAGAGGACGGGGCCGGGAACGGGGGACACGCGGGTAGCGGTCGGAGGACGGACGGCGCGAGAAAACACGGTCACTCGAGCCTGACGCCTCTGCCCCCAGCCCGACATCACAGCAGCAAGGGGGAATGGGCAGCATGAGACATATCGCAATTATCACTGCTGCCGTGGTCATGTTCGCGATGGTCGCCCCCGCGTTTGCGCAGCCGTTCGCCGATGTGCCTACGAACCACTGGGCATACGACGCGATCGCTGAGCTCGCGGCGAAGGGGCTCGTCGAGGGGTATCCCGACGGGACGTTCAAGGGTGACCGCGCCATGACGCGGTACGAAATGGCGATGGTGGTGGCCCGGTTACTGGCGCGGATCGAGAGCATTCAGATTCCGGCACCGGCGCCGGCGCCACAGGTGACCCGGGCGGATCTGGAAGCGCTGCAGCGGCTGATCAACGAGTTTCGGGCCGAACTGGCGGCGCTGGGCGTACGGGTGACGGCGATCGAAGAAGAGCTGAACGCGATCAAGGCCCGGCTGGACAACGTGAAGATCACGGGCCGGTGGCGGTTCCGGTATGACGGCGGCCCGTCCGGTTCCGGGGCGAGCCTGAACGGGAGCCAGAACACGTTCTCGACGGACAGCGGGACGTCACCGACGGTGTTCCGCGCCCGGATGGGCGGCAAGTTGATGTTTGACGGGAGCGTAGCGCCCGACGTGCACGCGATCCTGGGGCTGGAGCTGTCGACCGGCCTGACGAGCACGCCGTCCACGTTTAACGGGGCGGGGTATGCGTCGGGCGGCGCGGGTGGTGCGGGCGCCGGGTGTAACGGCGGCACGCCGTGCTACCAGTTTGCGAACATCGCGGAGTTCTATTTCGACTGGAACCATGCGTGGGGCTGGCCGCTGCGGATTCAGCTGGGGCGGATGGGCGGCATCCTGAACGGGTTTGGGATGCTGCCGCT
>Ga0209579_10001664_pt1 | contig 17951 bp, 11 predicted proteins | sample Coa_R1_2_FD_187152 | JGI IMG/M metagenome (GOLD analysis project Ga0209579, IMG submission 187152) | Surface soil microbial communities from Centralia Pennsylvania, which are recovering from an underground coalmine fire - Coalmine... | ecosystem: Environmental > Terrestrial > Soil >... | reverse complement strand
TGGGGGCCTTCATGCGGTACCACGTTTCCTACGATCCGGGCTGGCCTTATGATGAAAAGGGTCATGACCCGCATTACTACGGCGTTTATGACGACAAGAATCGGATGATGATGCTCATCTGTTTTAACAACCATTTCGGCGACGGCTGGGAACACGAGGGCGATGATCAAAGTTACTTCGACATTTTTTCGGAGCCGATGGGTTATCCGATGTTGATCAATATTCTCGTTTACGCGATGTCGCATTGACGGCCCGATAAAGAAATGTCCTCGATCAAGGTTGTCATCGCCATCGTGACAGCGGTTGTGCTCACTGCGGCCGCCACTTATCTCGCGGGCCGAAGAACCGTCAAGGAACTGGCCGGCCAGAACCAATCGCTGCGGCAGCAATTGCAACAGGCGGAAACAGATCGCAAGGCGGCACAGGCCAGAGCTGACGCGCGGGAACTCGAGTTACAGAAGGTGCGATCGGATACGCTAGAATTGCAGCGGTTGCGGGAGGAGTTGAAGACAAATTCTCATCCGGCGGCATTGCCGACGGGCTTTTATGTAGGCACGGACCAGCCGATTTATGTGACGTACGGCACGGCTGACCCGATGTTGAGGTCGCTGATTCGCGCGTTGATGAATGACAGCACGAACGCGATGGCAAAAGGGCAGGCGATTTTTGAGAAGACCTGCGCGGCGTGTCATCAGCGCGACGGTCTGGGCAAGGTGGGCGTGGCGCCTCCGTTGGTGGGCTCGGAATGGGTGCTTGAACCGGGCGGCCAGCGGCTCGCGCGCATCGTGCTGAATGGATTGAGCGGGCCGGTCACTGTGCAAGGCCGGGTTTGGAATCTGGCAATGCCGCCGTGGCGCGAGAATCTGGATGACGATGCAATTGCTGTGACGCTGAGCTATATTCGTTCCAGTCTGGGGACGAACAAGGCCACGGATATCAGACCGGACCTGGTCACAACGGCGCGACAGGAGCTGCATCCCGGGCCGGAAAGTGCGGCGGAACTAATGCAGCTTTCTGCGCAATAATTAAAATGTCTTTCGAGGTTTATTTGTTTTTCTTTTGTCACATTTTGGCAAAGTGGCCGTTTTGCGCCACTCGTTCGTTGACAGCCCGCGCGCCTTTGTTACAGTCCCACCCGCGTTCTGCGGAAATCTTCATGATTTAAGAACCCATGGCAAAGAACTGAACTGAAATTTGATTTATGGCAAAAGCATCGAAGTCTGAAAAATTCGTTTATTCGTTCGGAAATAAAAAGGCCGACGGCGACGGCAGCATGAAACCGTTGCTGGGCGGCAAAGGCGCAAACCTCGCCGAAATGAGCCGCATCGGCCTGCCGGTGCCTCCCGGCTTCACCATTACGACGGAGGTCTGCACTTATTATTATGCCAACAAGCGGAGCTATCCCAAGGCGCTCGATTCGCAGGCCAAAAACGGGATCGCGGCCATTGAAAAAATCATGGGCACAAAGTTTGGCGACAAGGGTGCCATGCCGCTGCTCGTGTCGGTCCGTTCCGGCGCGCGCGATTCCATGCCGGGCATGATGGACACGATTTTGAATCTCGGCCTGAATGACCAGACCGTGCTCGCACTCGTGACCGCGACGAAAAATGAACGCTTCGCGTGGGACTGCTATCGCCGTTTCATCCAGATGTATGGCGATGTGGTCATGGGCGTGCAGAAGCGCCCGGGTGAAGACCACGAGCCGTTCGAAGTGGTCATTCACGATTTGAAGCACGAGCGTCATCACTCGGACATCGAAGACACAAAACTTTCCGTTGATGACCTCAAGGAGATGGTAAAGCGCTTCAAGGGGTTGATCAAAGAACGCACCGGCAGCGAATTCCCGCAAGACCCTTGGAAACAGCTTTGGGGCGCGGTGGGCGCTGTGTTCGGCTCGTGGATGAACGACCGGGCCATTGTTTATCGCCGCAAGTACAACATTCCTTCTGAATGGGGAACAGCGGTGAATGTGCAGGCCATGGTTTATGGAAACACGGGCGATAACTCCGGTTCGGGCGTCGCTTTCACACGCGACCCTGCCACCGGCGAAAAGGTTTTTTACGGCGAATTTCTCATTAACGCGCAAGGTGAGGACGTAGTGGCTGGCGTGCGGACGCCTGAACCAGTCGCACAACTCAAGAATCATTTGCCTGCGTCGTTTGCTGAACTCGAAAAAGTGCGCAAGACGCTTGAGGCTCGTTTCAGGGATGTCCAGGATTTCGAATTCACGATTCAGGAGGGAAAGTTGTTCATGCTCCAGACCCGCAATGGCAAACGCACCGGCCTCGCTGCGATTCGTTTCGCCATCGAAATGGAGAAAGAAAAGTTGATTGACTGGAAAACGGCCATCCGGCGCGTCCCCGCCGACCAGCTTGACCAGGTGCTCGCACCTGTGTTCGACCGCAAGGCTGTCAAAGAGGCGCATTGCATCGCCAAAGGTTTGCCTGCCGGTCCTGGCGCTGCCACCGGTCGGATGTATTTGAATGCGGACCGTGCTGTCGCGGCGGCGGAGAAAGGCGAAAAAGTCCTGCTCGTCCGCAACGAAACGTCACCCGAAGATTTGCGCGGGATGATCGCTGCCGAAGGCATTCTCACGGCCAAAGGCGGCGTGAGTTCGCACGCGGCGCTGGTCGCCCGTCAGATGGGCAAAGTCTGTGTTTGCGGCGCAGCCGCGTTGCAGATTGATTACGCAGCGAAAACCTTGAGCGTGAATGGTTCGAGCTTTAAGGAAGGCGATTACCTTTCGATCAGCGGCACGGCGGGTGAGGTTTATCCCGGCGAGATCAAAACCGCCGCCTCGGAAGTTGTGCAGGTCCTGGTCGAGAAATCGCTCGATCCAAAAGAGAGCCCGACCTACCAGATGTTCAAGAAGCTGATGGATTGGTGCTCCAAAGTCACAAGGCTCCAGGTCCGCACGAACGCCGACACCCCGGAACAAACGGCCAACGCTGTTGCTTTCGGCGCGAGCGGCATCGGACTTTGCCGAACCGAGCATATGTTCTTCGAGGGTGATCGTATCGACGCCATGCGCGAAATGATTCTGGCGGAGACTCTTGATGACCGCAAAAAGGCGCTCGCGAAAATTCTCCCTTATCAGAAGCAGGACTTCGCTGGCATCTTCAAGGAATTGAAAGGACTGCCGGCGACTATCCGTTTCCTCGACCCGCCGCTGCACGAATTCCTGCCGCACGAAGATGCCGCGCAAAAGGACCTGGCCGACAAAATGGGCGTGCCGGTTGAGCGCATCAAGCAGCGCGTGAAGGAACTCCATGAGTTCAATCCGATGCTTGGTTTTCGCGGCTGCCGTCTGGGCATCGTTTACCCGGAAATTTCTGAAATGCAATCGCGCGCCGTATTCGAAGCGGCCGCCGAAGTGCAGAAGTCCGGCATCAAGGTGAAACCGGAAGTCATGATTCCGCTCGTTGGTTTCAAAAAGGAACTGGACCTGCAGGTTGAAGTCGTCCATCGCGTGGCCAAAGAAGTGATGGCCGAGAAAAAAGTGAAGCTCGATTACCTTGTCGGCACGATGATCGAAGTGCCGCGCGGAGCGCTGACTGCCGATGAAATCGCCGAGACTGCGCAATTCTTCAGCTTCGGCACGAACGACCTGACGCAAACCTGTCTCGGCATGAGCCGCGACGATTCCGGCAGTTTCCTGTCGGCTTACACTGAACACGAAATCGTGAAGAAGAATCCGTTCGCCTCGATTGACCAGACCGGTGTGGGCCAGTTGATGAAGATTGCGGCTGAGAAGGGTAGCGCCACGCGTCCTGGCATCAAGCTCGGCATTTGCGGTGAACACGGTGGTGATCCGGAGTCGGTGAAATTCTGTCATCGAATCGGACTGACTTATGTGAGTTGCTCGCCGTTTCGGGTTCCGGTCGCGCGTCTTTCTGCGGCGCAGGCCGCCCTCGAAGAGGAAGTCGCGAAAAAAACGAAGAAGAAGAAATAATTCAACAGCAGGCGAAGTAACGCCGTGTTTTCAAGCCGCTCCTTTGGAGCGGCTTTTTATTTTCCGGCATAGTCGTTACAAACAATGTTGGAATTTGGAATGGGTTTTCACTTGTTTAATTGCCTGTGACGGGTTAACTCAGCAATCGATATGAGCAGCATTCTCATCGGTTGCTTTGTTGGCTTAATCGCCTGGTTTCTCACCCGTTATCTCATCGCCGGTCTTTTCACGGTCAACCAGAACGAACGCGCTGTGAAGACGAGTTTCGGCCGCGCTGAGCGGGTGGGGGAGGCCAGCACTCTTGACGATCCGATCGCCGCCCCATTAACCGAAGAGGAAAAGCCGCGTTACAATTATCCGCAGGTACGCGTAATTCAACCCGGGGGTCCCTACTTCAAATGGCCGTGGGAACGCGTCTACAAGGTCTCCGTTGCGACGGAAACCATGAACATGGCCGTGGATTTGGAGGACCCGAATGCGAATTACCAGGGCAGCATTCTCGAAGCCGTTACCAAAGACCAACTCAACACCGGACTCAAAGGCCAAATCCGGTATCGCGTTTCGGAAAAAAACCTCTACGCCTACCTCTTCGGCGTGAAGCGCCCGATCGTGCATGTGATGGGTTATTTCGTTTCCGTTTTGCGCGAGCGCATTGCCAACTTCGAAGCGCCGCCTGAGCCGCTGAAGCAACAAGACGACAGCACGCCGCATTTGAGCGCGGCCACGGCTGTGATCGGCATTTCGATCAATGACCTGCGCAAAAACCTGCGGGATATCAACGACCACATGTTCCAGGAATGCGCCGGGTCTGAAGCCCGTTATGGGATTGCGTTGGACGCGTCGCTGATCACCGGCATCGATCCGCCGGAGGATGTGGAATCCGCACTGGCCGCCATCAACACGGCGTACAATTCGGTTTCATCGGACATCAGTCTCGCGCAGGCGGCGGCCGATCAAAAAATCGTGCAATCGAGACGCGCGGTGGAGATCGAAACGCTCAAAGCCGAGGCTGAAGTGCAGCCGCTGGTGGCCTTTTCGGAACAATTGAGCGATTTGAAGAAAAATGGCGGTGCGGGAGCGCTGGATGCCTACATCCGCAACATCCGGTTGAAATTATTTAACGAGGCCAAGGCCGTGATCCTGGAGGCAAATCATGAATAATCTGCTCCATTTTGGAATTGCCGCGGTGGGGACGTTTGTCGGGATGTTCATTCTGGTCCCGCTGCTTTTCGGCATCGCGCAGATGTTCGGACTATATACCATTGTGGAGGAGCGCCAATGTAAAGTGTATGTGCTGTTCGGCAAAGTCGTCGCGGTCATCGATACGCCTGGCTTGCACCTGCTCATTTTGAAAATGGGACTCAACGCGCCGCTGGTGAATTTTCTCGGAAAATGTCACGTGCTCGATCTGCGACTCGATCAGGAATACATCCGGAGCACGCCGGTCAATTCCGAGGAAGGCGCTCCCATGGGCATCGGCGTATGGTACGAAATGTTCATCAGCGATCCGGTTGCATATCTTTTCAAGAACGCCGACCCGCGGGGTTCGCTGGGAGCGAACGTCAGCAATTCCACCGTGCGCTGCCTGAGCAATCTGAAACTTGCGGACATGCTGCAGGACCGTCACGCGATGAGTCAGACTGTTCGTGCCGAGGTTTCGCCACAGTCGGAAGAATGGGGATACAGCCTCGGCTCAGCCTACATACGCAAAGTGCATTTTCGTGATGCCGAGATGATCAAGCAGATTGAAGAGAAGGTGGTAAATCGACTTCGACAGGTGACCGCAGCCATCAAACAGGACGGCGCGAACCAGGTAAGCATCATCACCAGCACTGCGGAACGGCAGGCGGCCATTGAGTTTGCCAAAGCATCGGCGGTGCGGCCGCAGATTGTTGGCGCGGCATTGCAAACGATTTCCAAAGACCCGGATATTCTGCGCGCGCTGTTCGAATCTTTGGAGACGCAGAACATTATCGATGGGCAGGCTGTAATTACGCTCGTGCCAAAGAATTCAGGGATGCTAAATCAATTGATCGCGGCGACTCAGAACCAGCGTCTCGCGGCTCCGAAACCTCCGGCGTAGTGTGTTCCTGATGCATATTCACTGTTGCAACAGTCTCGCAAAGTCGCTCAATTCGTTTCTATTCAGATCGGAAACAATTGAGTACTGCAATCCATTCACATCCTCGTTGATGACATTGTAACCGCGGGTTTGAATGATTCCGGATTCGATATGTGCTGCCGGCCAGACAAAAACATTAATTGTGTGTTGGTTCCGTTTGTAAATAAGAGCAGCCACAGGGTGGTCGTTCAGATAGTCCAACCGTCCGCCAATGAGAGGGAACCCGTTTGTGGCGAAGTCTTTGACAGTGGGAGCAAAATCAATTTTACCATTGAACCAGGGCTTAACGGTATGTTGGTCGCTCGACACTACGTCGGTAAGGTGCCCCGGCATCAGTGATCGCACATGGCTGGAAATCGCTTCGTCTGCAAGTCGATCCTGATTAGAAGTTCCTCCCGGTCGAAGCATAACGGTCAGCGCCGCGAACCCGAGAGCACCCACTGCCAGCCATTGCCAAAGCCACGGAGCAGATTTGCGGGTTCTTGTTTCTCCTGGTTTGTTACTCACCTCGGCGAGAATACGATTCCGAAGCGAGACTGGTGCGGAGTAGGAAAGGTCGCTGTGCCGCAGCGTCGAATGCAGGGACTGCAGCGAGCGTCGCGCCGCGGTGCAGGCAGCGCAGGTCTTCAGATGCCCTTCGACATCCAGGCTGCGCATCAAATCAAGTTCACCATCCACGTAGGCGTGGAGGAGGGGATTCATTTCTTGGCAATTCATTTTGTTACATCTCCCTTCTGGCTGAGATATTCCTGAAGCTGTTTACGGGCACGCGCCAGGCGTGACATAACCGTGCCAATGGGAACATCGGCGATATCCGCAATTTCTTTGTAGGACAGTCCTTCCAACTCGCGCAGGATAAGGGCTTCGCGAAATTCCACCGGCAAGGACTCCAGGGCGGCGTGCAAAACATCCCGGTCTGCATGGTGCAGAGCGGACGAATGATTTTTCAGCGCTGCAGGGTCTTCGATTGTGTTCAGTTCCTCGTCGCCAATGGAAACGACGGCCTGCGGACGATTTTGTTTCAGCCAGGTAAAGGCTGTATTACGGACGATGGTGAGCACCCAGGACCGGCTGTTCCCGCCGCGGAAGCTCCCGAGGAAGCGAAAGGCCCGCAGGGAAGCTTCCTGGGCGATATCTTCGGCATCGTGGTCATTGCCAGCAAGCCAGCGCGCCAGGTTGTAAGCCGCATCAAGGTGCGGCATGACAATCTGCTCGAACTGCGTCGACGGCTCAGTTGCGCTCATGGCTTGCATTCCATTTATATCAAGACTGCGGAAGTGGCGATTTTATTCCCGACGGAATTTTTAACGTGCAATGAGGTCTGGAAAGTAAATGACGGTATCAATCGAATATGAAAACAAAGAATAAAATCATTTTACACGACCACAATCATGATGGCCTTGACCGGCGCGGATTCCTCGAATGCATGGCCTGGGCCGGCACCGGCATGCTGTGGACGGTTGCGGGCGGCCTTTTAGGTTCGTCTGTCCTTCCGAACAGGGCCGGCGCGGCGGAAATAGGCATGGGAAGTTTCAGTTTCGTGCAAATCAGCGATTCTCACATCGGGTTTAGCAAGGATGCGAACAAAGACGTTGTGGGAACATTGAAGGAGGCTATCGCACGAATCAATGCGCTACCACAAGCGCCGGACTTCGTTTTGCACACCGGCGATTTGACACACCTTGCCGAAGCCGAGGAGTTCGACACGCTGGATCAGTTGCTCAAGACGGTAAAGACGTCGCAGATTCTTTACGTGCCCGGTGAGCATGACGTGCTAGGCGATAATGGGAAGCAATACCTTGAACGCTTCGGGAAGAATACGAAAGGGCAGGGGTGGTATAGTTTCGACCACAAAGGTGTGCATTTCATCGGGCTCGTGAACGTGATGGATATCAAGGAGAATGGTTTGGGTATTCTCGGCAATGACCAACTGGAGTGGCTTCAGGCGGATCTAAAGGACCGGTCCAGCGACACTCCCATTGTTGTGTTTGCTCATATTCCATTGTGGACCGTTTATCCGCAGTGGGGATGGGGCACAGACGATGGCGCGCAAGCGTTGAGTTATCTGAAGCGTTTCGGCTCCGTGACGGTTTTGAACGGGCACATTCATCAGGTGATGAAAAAGGTGGAGGGCAACGTCGCGTTCCACACGGCGATGTCGACGGCGTTTCCGCAGCCTGAACCGGGCAAAGCGCCCAAGCCCGGTCCGATGAAAGTGGAAGCGGGGAAACTGAGGGATTATCTTGGCGTGACAGAAGTCAGTTACACGGAGGGCAAAGGCGCATTGGCGGTGGTCGATACCACACTCGCCTCAAAATGATATGGCAACAGTATGAAGCTCGTCCTGACAACGATTCTGTTGGTGTCCTTCACAGTGCCTATTGTTTCTGTGAATTCTTTCGCCAGTGACAAACCGAATTCTGACTCATCGGCTTCTCTGCCGGGGCGCAGGCTCTTTCTGAAGAACTGCGCCCATTGTCACGCCGATGATGCCACCGGCGATGAAGGGCCGGACCTTCACAGCCTGGAGAGGCCTGATGAGTTCATTGCTAAAAGAATTCGCAACGGTGTGAAAGGGAAGATGACCGCGTTCGGCCAAAAATTTTCGCAGACGGACATCGACAACCTGATTGCCTATCTGCGAACGCTGAAGTAAGAGCTCATCGGCGGCTTTCGTGTTTGCTCTTATGGTCCTGCCACATGATGTTGAACAGGAGCCAGACGCCTCCGGCAGCGGCGGCCAGAAAACAGAGGATGGCCAGTCCCGGGTATCCGAAAATCTGAAATGATGTTTGCACGCGCATCAGGAGCGCGGCACCAATAATCAACGAGGCAAGGATCAAACCTGTCGTGATACGGTTGGCAACCTTCTGAAAACTTTCGATCAAAAATTGGGTCTCGACCGGTTTGAGTTTAACGTCAATCTCGGCATTTCCTACGGCGTCGAGAATCTTATTCAGCCGGGCAGGCAGCGCACCCACGAATTGTTTGGCTTCCAACATCGAGGAGAAGAGTTTTCCTTCGGTTACGAGGCCTTTCACCCGGCGATTGAGGAGTTTGGATGCGTTGCGGCGCACGGATTCGTTGGGATCGAAGTCGGGCGCGAGAACGCGGCCTACTTCGTCCAATTGAAGCAAAGTTTTGCCGAGCAATGTCAATTCAACGGGCACATACAGACCCGTTTCGGCGGCGGCATGCCCCACTTCCAACAGCGTCCTTCCCATATCCATTTTGCTCAAAGTGCCCGATAATTCCTCGGCGACGAGTTGGCCGATTTTGTGCCGGAATTGTGTTTCGTCGAAATCATTGGCTGTGTCGCTGATGTGAATTGCGACCTCCGCGGCGGTATCACTATCACCTTCACTTACCGCAAGCAACAATTTGAGCAGGCTGTCCTGCATCTTTGGTGTCATGTAGCCAACCATGCCGAGATCGATGATGGCGATGTGATGATCGGGTGTCAGGAAAATATTGCCCGGATGCGGATCCGCGTGGAATGTGCCGTCGACCAGAACTTGCTTGAGATAGGCCTGAAAAACCTCTTCGGCGAGCGCGGCGCCATTCAGATCGAGGTGGGTGAGGGGACTGAGTTCGGTAATTTTTGTGCCTTCGATAAAATCCATCGTCAGCACTTTGCCGGTTGTGTAATCCTGGACCGGCCGGGGGATGCGGATGCGTTTGAATTCGGCAAGGTTTCTCGAGAGTGTCAACAGATTGGAAGCCTCACGTTTGTAATCGAGCTCATGCGCGATGGTGTTTTCAAACTCCTCCAGAACTTTTAAAAGTTCGTGGCGCTGGCCAAATTCAGTGTGCTTATGCAGGACTTTCGCGATCTCCTCAAGAGCGGCAAAATCTTCACGAATTTGTTCGCGAATATTGGGTCGTTGCACTTTTACCACTACACTGCGACCGTCATGCAAGGCCGCGCGATGAACCTGTCCCAGCGACGCGGCGGCAATCGGCGTCGTGTCGAAATGAGAAAAGAGCTTCGATATTTTGACGCCAAGTTCTGTTTCGATGATGCATTCGACATCCTGGTAAGGGAATGGTTTGACCTTGTCCTGAAGCCGGGACAACGGTTTACGAAACGCCTCGGGAACGAGATCTGCCCGGCTGGAGAGGAGTTGGCCGAGCTTTATAAAGGTAGGTCCAAGGCGTTCCAGATCATCGGGCAATTCCTGGGCCCTGGCCGTGCCATTGGCAGACGGCCTGGCAGGTTCATCGAATCCAAAGCGGGTCCGGGTGCGGGCGGAAGAATATTTCGCGATCAGGAAGGCGATATCTTTGTAGCGCTTGAGGTAATGCAGTGAGAATTTCATCGGCGCGTCAATTGAGTTTGTAATAAACAATATATGTTGCTGAGCGAGTTACAACTGGGGTGGGTCCCCATGCCCAATGGGCTTAATGCAGGTAGAGGCATTTGCTCGCGCGCTATTGTTGAATCTGTAATCGGAAAAAGCGATTGGTCGCCGCCGGGCCAGTCGTGTTCACGGGGTCGGTTATAGTGACGCCGGCGGGTTGATCCGGCGGCGAGCCAGCAGGAGCGGACTCGATCACTGTTGAGCCCGGCAGGTTCGTGACCCACCCAGTCGACCAGGAATACGTCAAGAGGTCGCTCCACGAATCGGTGAGAGAACCCGCAGCCTCCACCGTGTAACTCAGGTCGGTGGCGAAGGTGTTGCGATTGAATTGAAGCTGAAAGTGATTTGAAACAATCGATCCCCCAACAGGCCGGTTCGTGTCGGCCGTATTGGGATCGAGTGCAAAGGCATATTTTAGAATGTTCGGGATTCCATCTCCGGTGGGATCGGCAGTATTCCCGGCAATGGCTGGATTATTGGCGTTCTCGCCGAAGTGAGTGAACTTCCATACGTCATAAGGGCCTTCGCTGATCGTCAGCACAGCATTGGGGGAAGCGGAGAGAATGGCGCCACCGGTTGCATTACTGAGAGTGAGAAAGACAGTCTGGTTCGTTTGAGCTTCGGCATTATCCAGAATCGTTACGGAAAATGTTTTCGGTGACAAATCTCCAGCCGCCCAACTTAGCGAGCCCGAGGTGCTGACATAATCTTGTCCCTCAGTAGCGGTACCGCCTGAGGTAGTCGCATAGTGGACCTGGACGGCGCTTTGGCTGCCACCGACCCGATTGACGGTAATCGTGGCTGTGCCGGCGCCTTTCTGTACCACATAGTTCAGCGAACTGAACTGCAGCGCGCCATCAAGCGGGCCGAAGACAGTGAGATTGGATTGGCCGCCGACATAGACTTTACCGTTGGCGACCGTGGGAACGATGAATTTCACGCCGTTGGTGAGTTGGTCACGAGCGCCTGCCTGGGTGCTGTTATAAATTTCCGTGGAGATATTTGTGGCCCGGCAAGCGAACAGGACGGTTCCTGAGCCGCTTGGCGGTGAGCGTTGCACACCCCATACGATTCCGTTGCTCGTACCATTCGCCGATACACATGGGGTTACACCCGGATAGCCGAAGATGCGGGAGCCTATCTGATTCGGAATCTGTGGTATTGATGCGTCTGAAACCGCATAACCGACCAAATGATCGTTCTGAGCGGCGTAATAAATTGTTCCATTGAAGTACGTCGGAGTGTTGTAACAATCGCCCGCCAACTGAACACTAGTAAGGACTGCATCCTGCGAAGCGTCAAAATGATCATTGCCAGCCGTCATTTGGTCGCGATTTATCAGGTAAGCGGTTCCCGGTTTGCCAGCGCCAATCATCATGTGTGGGATTGAGCCAGGTTGATCCGGCAGCAGCATGACCGCACCCGAACCTACGTCCAGATCGTTGGTTCGATAAAATGCCTGGTTCTGCGGCGTGAAATAATCCGCAACCGACAAGCCGCCGGAGGTCGAAAGCTTCACGAATGAATCCCCATATTCCGTGCCTCCTGAGCCGTTGAATGCATTGAAATTTCCATCGCCGGTTACGAAGTAGAGGTTGTTACTTGCGTCCACCGCCAATCCGCCGCCGCCCATCCAGATGCCCCCTCCACCCGCTATCGAACCAAACTGAGCCGTGGTACCATTCGGCGTTGTATTGAAAACATAGGCTGGAAGCTGCTGCAGATTCGAGGCGTTGAATCCGATAATCCATCCTTGGAAAGGGTAAGTCGTCGTCATATCGGTATAACCGGCGTAAGCGACGTATAGAATGCCGTTGGCGAGTGTCAGCGCGCACCGCTGAAGCTCCTGGCCTGGTTGAAAGGTTTGAACGCCACCGGAACTTCCCGCCCCAACCCCAGGAAACGTAGCGTTCACAGTCACCGGGCTGAAGGCCATCTCGGTTCCGTTTGTGATGTTCAGGGCATGAATTGAGTGAGAGAAGTTCCCATCCACTTCGGTGAAGGCATCGATGTACATGATGCCAGAAGAAGGATCGACCACGGGTGTGCCGGTAATGCCGACTTCCGGTTCAATCGGGGTAAATTCGAAGTTTGCAACGGGTGTCGGCGCGGCAGGTCCGAAATTGATATGCCAAAGTACGCCATTGTTGGAACCGGTGTTGCTGTCGGCATCGAGCGCATAGACCGTGTTATTTTCGGTCGCGACAAGCACCACGTTGTGAATTCCCTGTCCCGGGATATTTACGCCTGAGACATAAAGCGGCTGAGCGTAAACATAGCCATCCACGTTGTAGGTGAAAATCTTTCCGAAGGTACTCTGATTCACGTTGGCCGGTGTCAAAATAGTTTCATTAAGGTTTTGGCCCGTGCGTCCATTGTCGTTGTGATAGGTAAGAACATTGACTTGTGCCACTGCCCCGCAAGGAATGAGTAGCAATCCCGCGGCGCCCCAGGATAACAACCATTGAGATCGAAACATGGCTCGGGATTTTGATTTGAAGGATTCTAGTTTCAAATGGGGTAAGTTCACCAATGAAATTGGGGCCATTATTTGACCGACCCGGTTACGTTCGGGTTGAGTGTGAAACCGCTCGGAAAGCTTTTGCTTTTAGGATTGGGTTCTTTGATCCAGGTTGCCTGGCCAGTGATTCCACTCCCATTTAAATTGAGCCAGCCTGTGATTTCTCCCTGCCCCTTGTAGAGGGAAATGAAAAACGGCCAATCACCGGCATTCGACAGCTCTCCCGATTCGGCGACTTTGGTCCCATCCCCCAGCGCTCCTTTGAACTTAAACGCTCCGGAAGTATTCACCGTAACAGTTCCGCTGCCGCTGTTTTGAGGATCATCCGGGTTCCCATCATTGGCTCCCGCGATGTCTACGTTGTAATTGCCGGCGAAAGGTGCCGGGTTGCTTTTCTTGTTGAAGGTGTTGCGATTTGCGAGCAAAGTCGCGGACCAGGAGCTGCTTGTGACGACGCCGGTGATGGAGTTGTCGTCGGTCGTATTCACCTGCAGCGATATCACCAGGCGCCCGATTTTTTTGGAAGACACGGTTGAGGTGCCAGCGCCGGACGAATTAAATGTGCCATGAAATGAAACGCTGCCGGCTGCGAATTGCAGCTTGCCGGAATAACCACCTTGCCTGGTGGTGGTAATCGTTACCCCGCCTGATGAACCGACCTCGACGCCACTGGATTGAAAGAACAGGCCGGTAAATGTGGCGGCGACGGGTGTCGAATTGCTGGGATCGGAATTCAATAATCCAAAAACTGCCAATGCACCCTGGCTGCCAACATAAACCTTTCCATTGGCGACAATTGGAGCCGCGAACTTGACGCCAGCATTCAATTGATCCCGAGCCCCGGCTTCTGAGCTATTGTAAATTTCGCTGGAAAGATTTGTGGCGTTGTAAGCGACCAGCACGGCTGGACTCGCCCTCTGAATTGCCCACACGATCCCATTATTCGCACCGTTGGCGGAGACGAAGGGGGTCGCCCCGGGAAACCCGAACGTGCGCGAACCGGATGAATTGGGCAAATCCGGAATCAGTGTTCCGTCGGAAAACAGGTAGCTCCGAATAACATCCTTTGTGCCGACGTAATAAACCTGTCCGTTAAAATACGCTGGAGTGTCGAATGAGCCTCCGCCGAGCGGCATGGTTTGGACGATATTGTCCTGCTGGCTGGTTGTATTAATGTGCTGATTGTCAGAGGTCATCATATCGCGATTGATTAGATAAGCGCTCTGGGGTTTTCCTGCGCCAATCAGCAGGTGCGGGTTCGGGCCGGGTTGATCCGGTAATACTACGACTCCACCGGAACCAACATCCAGGTCATTGCTCTGGAAATAGGACTGTCTGTATGGTGTGAAATAGTCTGCTACGGAAAGGCCGCCGGCGGTTGAAAGTTTTATAATGCTGTCTCCGTATTCATCTCCGGTCGTATTGGGGAACGCGTTGAAATTGCCATCTCCGGTGCCGAAGTAAAGGTTGCCATCTCCATCCACGGCAAGACCGGCGCCACCGCCCCAGATGCCACCTCGCCCGGCAATCGATCCAAACTGCGCCGTAGTGCCGTTGGGCGTGGAATTGAAAACGTAATTGGGAAGCTGTTGAAGATTCGATGGATTGTATCCGATGATCCAGCCGTGATAAGGATCGGTGGTTTGGGTATCCGTATATCCGGCAAATGCGACATACAGCACTCCGTTCGCCAGGGTTAATGCGCTACGCTGAAGTTGCTGTTTTGCCTGAAATGACAAAACCCCCTTCACACTGCCTGAGCCGTTTCCCGGAACTGACGCGCTGACAACAACGGGACTGAAGGATTTTTCAGAACCGTCCGTCAGATTCAGAGCATGAATTCTGTGAATGTAGGTCCCGCTTTCCAGCGTAAAGGCATCCACGTAAAGTGTTCCTGAAGGCAGGTCAATCACCGGCGTCCCGGTGATTCCCACTTCGGGTTGGATTGCCTGAAACTCCAGGGTGGAATTTGGCGTGGGCGCGGATGGGCCTAAATTGACGTGCCACAAGAGGCCGCCATTGGCGCCTGCATTGCTGTCAGCGTCGAACGCATAGACACTGTTGTGTTCGGTGGCGACAAACACCACGTTGTGCAGGCCCTGGCCGGAAATGTTCAAGCCAAACACATAGAGTGGTTGCGCGAAGACGTAACCGTCCACAGAGTAACTAAAAAGCTGGCCGAAGCTGGCCGAGTTAACGTCGTCCGGCGTGAGGATGGATTCGTTCAGGTTCGCTCCCTGCCGCGTATTGTCATAGTGATAGGTTAAAACGCTCACCTGGGCGCTGGCGGGCAGAGAAAGGAGCAACGCCAGGCAGAAAGCCATCCCAACCAAACGACTCGGTTCTTTCATTTCGGCTCGGACTTTGACAAAAGAAAAAACACGCGCAAATGGGGTGATGGCTTACTAAAACGCGGGGGGAAACACCTAAGTTGTTGCGCGGGTTGGGCGAATTGCATGCGATGGACTTGCATTCGTACAAACAAAAACGGCGGACTCTCAAGTCCGCCGTTTGGAGTTGGGCTGGTGATTACGGTACTACCTTCACGTCAATAAACTGCCGTGATGTTCCAGGCACAATCGGGTTCGTGTAATCAAACGTCCCGTCTGGATTAAAGGCGTTGGTTGCGACGGCTGTCCAATTACTCAGCGGCGTCGCCACATTGGTTGAAAGCAATACTACGTAGTGGAAATTGGTGTTCGGCACGTTGTTATTGGTTCCGAGCACCAGGAGGTTTGTGCCCGAAACGGAAATGTGCGTGATGTTCGCATTGGTGCTCGGGCCGCTGACCGGAACCGATGTGATGACAACCCCGATCGTGCTGTGTGTAGTATCATTCGTAAAGAATCCGGAATAGCCGGCGGGCAGCGTGCCCAGACCCATGTTGAAGGTGCCGCCGGTATTATTCAGCGTCGTGTATTGGATCACCGGCAGTTCCATTGGCGGAGTGATTGTTCCCAGCAACGAAGAGATATTAACTATGTTTGTGGTGGCGGCCTGGCCATCAATGGTGAGGGTATTGACCACAGCCGGAGCGGTATTGCTCGCGGGCAACGACAGAACTGTATTGCCGTCCAGATTCAAGGCGTTGAGTGAAGCGCCAGGTGCCCCAAGCGTATTGTTTACGGCGAGAGTGCCCCCGATTCCAGAAGCACCCAGCGTGATGGAATTGCTCCCACCGCAGAGAATGGTCCCGGCCTGGACTGTTCCGCCATCAATGTTCAGATTGCCTGTGGCGGCGGTTCCGCCGGTCGTTGTTACACCCAGGTTGAGATTGCCGCTGACGAGCAGAGTAGCAAAAGTTCCTAACGCGCTGTTGGTTTTAACATTAATGGTCCCGGTCGTCACTTTTACGGAGTTCGTGGGCTGCAAACCTATAAAGGCCGTGGTCACGTTGAAGATGCCGTTGTCAAACGTCAATGTGCCGCTGGATGTGCCTGAACTCGTAGCGGAGCTAGAGGCACGGCCGACAAATAGTGTGTTCACGAGCGCATCCACACGACCTCCCGTGAAGTCGTTGGTGCCGTTTGCGTTTTCACCTGAACCGCTATTGGCAACCTGATCGCCAATGCTCCAGGTCGTTACCGCAGGAGAATTGGCGCCGCGGAAGTAAGCTGTTGGCTGGGTATTTGCAGTGATGAGATTTGGATTGAACGCCATGGCCGCACCGCTCTTTTCGCGGCCGGTGCCGACGGCGTCCGCCATGATAGCGTTTGTCTGACCCAAGTACAGAGCTGATGGCAATCCGGCATTTCCATCATCTTCACCGACATTGAAGGTCATTGTATTATTGGCGGTATCCGAGGTCTCACTGCTGCCAGATGTGGTGTAAGCCGTGATGATATTCGTCTGCGCCAGATAGACGATACCAGCGGTTCGGCTTATTGATATTCCTTCGGCACCACTGCCGACGCCAACGAGGAATCTGCCAACCGATGCGTTAAGATTACCGAGACCCGATAAATCGAGCGTGGCAAGCTCCGTTCCGTTCGTGGAATTTCCCAATCCTACGTAAGTTGTCCCGTTGGTATTGTTGATGTTAAGTGTTCCATTGGTTCCGGCGATGGTGACGAATTCCGTAGCTCCGGGGCCGAAGTCGAGCGTGCCGTTTCCAACGGTCAGGCTGCCGTTGCTCAGAATGTTGAGCGTAGCTCCATTGGCAATGAGCGCGTTCTGAGAGAATGAGCCCCCGCCGATGTTCGTATAAAGCAGCGTCCCAACGCTCAAGGTTGAGTTCACAATATTATTCAGGTTGCCTGAATTGACGATGCCATCGTGTCCATCGCCCACGGAATTGAACGGTGTGCCGGATACCGAGCCATTCTGAGCGAACACCACGTTATCCGCTGGTGTTGGTACGCCAGGTAATTGCCAGTTCGAGCTGTCTGACCAGTTCGTCGTCACAGTCGTGTTGTTCGTGCCAACCCAAAGAACGGATGCCCGGACGCTGATCGGTCCGTTAGTTAGCGTGAGGAAAACGGTCGTGTTATCTGAGCTCAGCGTCAGATTTCCTGCAAAACTCGGGCTGCCTGCGGGCAAGCTGCCAAGGCCCAAGTTAAACCCGAAGACGCCGCCGGGGCATTGGGCGATGGTCAGAGTCGTCGGATAGCTGGCAATCGGTGGCAGGGCACTGATATTTACGTTATTGGTCGAACCGCCCATCGTCCAGTTGCCGTTCACGACGTTTACCGGGATTGCCAAATTCGCGGATAGAGCAAGATTTAGCGTGCTGTTGGAAGTGCTCAGAGAATTGAGCAAAGTTTTTCCGGTGACGCCCGTCACATCGAGGGTCGCGTTGCTGATAACGACCGAGGCGCTGTTGGAAATGGTGCCCGCGCCGGACAACGCAAGTGTGCCACCAAACACGAAGGTATTTCCTGTATAACCATTGGTGCCTGTCAGGGTCAGCGTGCCGTTGCCCAGCTTGGTCAAAGAGCCGACACCCGGGATTGGGTTGGTCACCTGCTCGCTGATAGACTGGTTAACAATCAATGC
>Ga0209579_10001660_pt1 | contig 17967 bp, 28 predicted proteins | sample Coa_R1_2_FD_187152 | JGI IMG/M metagenome (GOLD analysis project Ga0209579, IMG submission 187152) | Surface soil microbial communities from Centralia Pennsylvania, which are recovering from an underground coalmine fire - Coalmine... | ecosystem: Environmental > Terrestrial > Soil >... | reverse complement strand
CTGGCACTGCCCTCATTTCTACTTCCCAATTAGGAACTACCCATGCTGAACATAAAGAAGATTATCAAGAGCAAAATGAAGAATACTGTCGGGCTTGTGATAACTGTTATGATTTTTGTGGAGATTTACGATTAAAAAGAGCTGTCCCGATTGGTTATGTTAATCCCACTAAACCCCAATGGCAACCCAAGTGAAAGATTGGAATGGCATCTACTAAAAGCATGGGAGGCTTAGGAGGTTATGGAGTAGTTAATTTAGGTTCGGATGAAGCCCAACCCATTTCAGTGCCTAATGCCGTAGTGGTAAGGTGTTATCGGGATGAGCCTCCTATTGTAGTCAGTGAAGACGGTAATGCTCCCGTTTTATTTTTCTTACTGGATGAACAACATGCCGAGAGTGGCAAACCTACTTCTAAAAAAATTTATCACCCTAGCAAAGGAGAATACTATTGAGAGGAATTACCGAAAGCCTTTTCCTTGCAGCCTCATTTATTAAATCACTCTTCTTTACAAGTCTATTTTCAAAAGAAGTTATTATTTACAGCCAATTTAAGACATGTTTTAGTCCGAAAACAAGCAGGAAACAGGGGAGAAAGTGGCATTGCTAAAGATAATTTAAAGTTTGTGTTAGGTTATCGGATGAGTGTAGATAGCAGTATTGCCGGAATTTTATATAATTTTGAAAGTTTAGATATCTTTTTTAAATGAGAAGTAAAAGTCAAAGGTTCCTATCAGTCAGTAGGCTTTTTAGACCAAATGATTGATGGTTTATTTAAGGCTGTGGGGTTGGGAGGCTCCGAAAGCCTGAGAAATCAAATGGATAGTGTGCAAGGAGGAAGTTGGATGACAGCCATTTCTCGGTTTTTCTCCTTATGTAAGATAGCTTTAATGGGCTGAGTAAAAAAACAAGTCGGCACTGACTTTAACCAAATCTTAACGGCTGACCGATACTCGGACACTTTGGGAATTAAAGATAATAAAAGCACTGACAAAACTCAAACCGAAAGTGAAGCTCAAACGGAACGACAAAAGAAAAGCACGGCCAAAGCCATTGCCCGAATTGTGGAACCCTCTATTTTCTATTCTAATACTATTGACTTTCAATATGATTTCTTTGAGTTTGCTAACCGACATATTGCCCGACCTTTTGAAATGAGGTTTGAATATAGTAATTTATTATATGATAATCTAGTAAATAATAATAATAAAAACCCGGTTCAGACTTTTGATTGTCGGTTTAACCAATTGAAACAAACTTTAACGGAGGGAGAATGGCAAGGACAAGTAGATTTATACGGGTTTGAAGTGGAAGGATTTTTTAAAAGATTATTAGGAGCAGGAACCACCTTTTATAAAGACCCGAATGAGTTATTTCAACCTTGACGACCGAGATTTAAAACTTTCCAATCTTATACTCATGGAGATACGGGAGCTAGTGATGGAGGACAAGGACAGGAGGAAGTAGATATAGAAGAAACAACCAAATCTCGAACGGAAAAGACCGAAGTAGAAAAAGAAAAAACGGGAGGAGACAATTGTGCCTTAGAAAGTTGTGGTTCTTATGTTTATGGGGGTAGTAGTTATATTAAAAAAGATGGAGGAGGTGAAAACTATTTTCACCAAATATTAGACCAAGTCCCTTCCTCCGATTGACATAGTAGCAAACCCTCTCCTAATGACACTTGAAAATTTAAAGTTGGGTCTAGTGGTAGTATTCCGATTAGTTTACCCGATGGAAACTTTAAATATAAATTACATACTTTTCAGCCTACTAGTGGAGATAGCCGAGACGAGGGAAGTATTAGTGATGTTACCTCCTGTGTTTTCACTTATTCCATCACTTCCTCAGACAGTGCTTATAGTTTAAAAATTAAGGGCATGGAAGAAACTACTGTTTCTTGAAAAGAAAAGAATTATAAGTTTAATTTCAAGTTTGACCGGCAAGAGTTCGAAAAGGAAGAAGAAATTAAAGGGGTAGATTATAAAGAACCCGACTTTATTCCTAATGAAACCGAGTTAGATGCTGATATAGAAATGGACTTAGATGAGGATAAACCTGATTTAGATATGGATGATTATGATACCGGAGACCAAGACACCCAAGAAAGGGATGAGGATGATGATGTAGATTTAGACTTTGATAAAGATAAAGACCTGGATAAGGATGATGATAAAGATGAGGATGAAGACCTAGATAATGATTTAGATTTAGATACCGATAAAGATGAGGATGATGATACTGATACGGAAAGTGATGATGATGTTGAGAGTGATAAAGGGGATGAGGAGAGTGATGATGATAAAGGAGATGCCGATGATGATGTAGATGACCGAGAATAAAATTAAGTATTATGGAAGAGAGAATAAAAATATTAGAAGAAAGGTGTATAGTTTGCCAAGGAAAGTTTACTGAGGAGGAAATTAAAACTAAAAAATATGTCGTTGGGTTATCTTGTTCCTCTTCCCTTTCGGAGAAAAATTATTATCATTCTGACTGTTTTAACCAAGACATAAATAAAAAAAAATATAAATATAATGAATAATGAGGAACTAAAAACCAAAAGGAAAGAGATATTAGGGGAGATGATTGAATTATTAAACAAAAAACCTAAGTCTTCTTCTCCTCATTATTGTTATACTGGTATATTAATTCAATATGACCTAATGAAAAGAGATTGTTTAAAGAAGTATGAAGAATTAAGCCCTTTATATGACATGGAAAAAATAAAAAAAGTGTATGGTATGAGTGATAATATTAGTAAAATATTAACCGACTTAAAAGAGAAATTGAGTTTGCCATCGTGAAGTCTTTGTCCTGGCTACCATCAAAAAATATCCTTAACTATTTGCCAATGACTTTTAGACTGAGAAAATAAAATTGCTAGAATATGTTAAAAAACCTTTACCGACCTTACTATACTAAATGCCCCAAGTGCCAAGAAAGCCAAAGAAGTTATTATGATTTAGGTTATTTTGTTTGCCGATATTGTGCTTACCGAGAAAACCGATTTCATGAAGAAACCCGATCTGAGAGGAGAATAAAAGAGTTTATTGAAAAAATGGTTGAATTTTTACTACCAAATAGACCTTTAATTCAGTGAGGAGAACCCACCTTAAAATTTCCGTTAAGTGCTTGGAATGGAAATTATCTTTGTGCTGGCTGATATAGTTGACCCCCGATTGATATTATTAATATTCCCCGAAAAACCCTTTTATTACCTCGTAAAGAAATAGTTGATAGCACAGGCCACGAGAGTGCTCACGTGCCAACTTGGGAACAAGAAAAGAATGATGTTCACAAACCCGACCCAGGACACGGAGACTACTGAAGACCTGTTTATTTAGATTTTCGTAGCCGATTATTAGATGAGTTTTCTTATTTTATTGAGGCTCCATCAGGAGTTAAACCAAGATTTACCAAAGGCTACCGAAATAAAGGAGGTATTTATCCCAGCAAAGGAAAAAAACGAGGAGCCTATAAAAGTTATTGAGAAGCCGAATATAGTTTAGAAGCCGATGAAGATATGAAATTCACCGGAGATTATTTTGACCCTTATGAGGATTAAAAAACTAATTAAAGGATATGAAACTCTACTATAAATGTAAATGCTGTCAGAAAAAAAATAACTTGGTAGAAATTATTTTAGACCAAGCCTGAAAAGAAAAAGACTACCAAGCCCTTTTTGTTTTTCTTAACAGTTTACAAGAGAATATTATTAATAAAGAAAGATTATTAATGACCTTGGATGAATTTGAGGGAGAAAAAGAAAAGGTACCCCAGTTTATTCAAGAAAAGTATACTTTAAAAAAAGAAAAGAAACCGACTACGGAAAAAACCGAAGAACAGGAACCCGAAACCAAAAGCAACTGAACTAATATTCACCCTGATTTTAATTACCGAGGAGAAAGTTGGGAAACTAACTATAAAGAACAGTGGGAGCAATTAGGCTTTACTTATTCAAAATGTAAAGAATGAATAGATATTGGACTAAAACCTAGTGAAAGTGAATTTGCTGATTGGTTAGTAAATGCCCAAGGCTATGACCCTCAAACGGTTTTAAATAATTATGATGCTGAACAATTGAGAAGAGATTATGAAGATAGTTTTGATAAAGAGATATAATGTGAAAAGTATTTTGTAAAGTCTGTAAAAAAGAAACCGGCTTAAAAGTAAAGAAAAAAGAAATCTTAAAAGAGTTAGAGTATTATTGTCAGTGTGGTTATAGTGGCTTTGCTGATTTAGGAATAGTAAAAGAAGAATAAAACTTATTTATGCTAATAAAGTATAATAACCAAGTTAAAGAAATCAACCCCCAAGAGTATTTAACTAAACCTGATACTTATAAATTATGAAAAGAAAATAATAAAGTTAATTTAGCCTTTTCCCCTCTCACCAATAAAGAAATTAAATATTTATCTTTTGATTACCAAGAGGGAATAAATGTAATAGAAATAGGAAAAGATAAAATAAAAATATAATGAAGTTTAATTATTTAACCTGTCAAAAATGTAGTAAAAGAATAGAGGAGAAGGATATGAAAAGTTGAGAAGAGAAAGATATTTGTCAAGACTGTGAATAAAACCCAAATCTTTAAAAAAGCCTTTCATACCTCAAACCATCTTATTTTATGAAATATGCCAATCAGGAAAAAGTTATTACCAACCAATTTAAGAAGAGAAGTAGAAGAAAGGTTATGGAATAAAAATGGTTTAGATAAATTGGTGTGGCAAAAGTTAGGGAGTTGGCAAGAGGGAGAACCTGAAAAACTAACTGAACAGGAAATAAAAGAGATAGAGAAAAAAATTTTAGAGTTAAAAGATTTTATTGCTAAATTAGAAAACTTAACTATTTATAAAGGAGAATTAGAGAGGAATTTAATTAAAGAAGAGGGGAGAAGTTTGGAAGAATGGATAAAAGAGAATAATTTTTAATTGTTCTATTCTCAGAGGGAGTAATATATAGGTTGGATATTTGCCTAAAATAACTATATATAGAAATTATGACAGTCAATAAATTACCTCCTATTCATCCGGGAAAAATATTACAGGAAAACCTTTTTGAACCAAGGGGTTTAACAGTCGAAAAAGTGGCTCAAAGTATTCATATTCCGACCGAAAAATTACAAAAGTTAATCGAAGGAAAAAGCAATCTAACTACTGATATGGCTTGTCGTCTTAGTTTATATTTTCAAGTGGGAGCCAAAGGATTTTTAAATATTCAACAAATTTACGATTTAGAATGCTGAAAGGACAGGGAAGAGGCCAAAGCAAAAAAACAAATTCACCCTTATCAGGAAAACAAAAGCAAGCAAAAATATGCTTAATATATGTTAGATGATATTGCTGAAATATACGAGGATACTTTCAAAGATAAAGATACTAGGAAAATTTGAGAAAGAAGTTTTCTAAAAAAAGGGTTAAGTCTAGAAATTCAAGAAAGGGCTTATAAAAAACTGGTTCCTTTATTTGCTTTTGGTTATAATTTAGAAGAAATAGAAAAGTTTTTCGGACCAAAAAATTTTGAACGACTAAAAGGTGATAGAAAGGGACAATGTGCTATTAAAGTTAACGACCAATATCGGATTTGCTTCAAGTGAAAAGATGGTCGACCTCATGACATTGAGTTAAATAAGCATTATTGAGATTAGGAATGTAATAAAAGAACGAGAATAAAAGAAAGTAATTTAGTATATCAGATACATATTTGCTAAAAAAATAATTAAAATATAATATATAGATGTGAAAGTTGAGAAAAAGAAGTTGAAGTAATGTTATAAGTCATCCAAAAAACTTATCTATTTGAAATTAATCTTGAGTAAAGTTTTGTTATCCTATTTCTGACCTTATTTCTAACTTTTCGGATGGAAAAGAAGAGGAATAAAAGTAAAGTGCTGATTTGGTTGGAAGTAAGAATTAGTGGAAGTTTAGTGAAGTAGATTGCTGAATAAAATATTCAAAGTTAAAAAGTTTGTTTCACCTTATGGACAATTAGGTCGGGAATAAATGGCATTTTTAGTTTAGGTTAGGTTTATTTCTCCTGTTTTAGGTTTGAAAGGTGGGGGATAAACTAATATTTGTGCTAGAAAAGTTGGGAATAAATAATAGATATATTATCTAAAAAAACAGCTATTTTTTTACTTTTCTCAGGATTAATTTTAATTCCTGAAATAAAAAGAAAATGACAGAAAACAATAAATTAAAAGTAATAAATAAGGCTCCTACCCAGCCGAAAAAGGTAGAAGGACAAAGTCCTCTTAATTCCTTTAATAAGGGATTAGAAAAAAAACTAACCACCCTCCAAGGCTACACCACCAGCCAAATCAACCAAGCCTTAAAAGCTGATAATCCTTACCCAGCCCGAGTATTTTTGAAAGTAGATAACCAAGAGCAAGATATCCCTGTCTTTTTCCGAATAAAAGAAGGTAATAACTGAATTAGACCCCAAATCAAAACTGGCTCCTTAATAGAAGTTCAGGGAAAATGAACCATTAATCAAGCAAGGTTCCCCAACTGTAAAATGAGGAAATCCTTTACAGCCACTTCTTACCAACTACTAGCCTGTCCCCACTCTCAAAAAAAACCTTACTTTTGCCCGATAGATTGTCCTTGTTTAAAAGGCAAACAAGTTCTAAACCAAGAAGCCAAACCAGAAATACTAACCTATGACAACAACTAGGAGTAACTACATTTACGAATTAGTGGGGAAAGTAAATGAAAAGAAAAAAAGGACTTCGAGAAGTGAAAAATACAAGGGAGAAGCTTTTTACATATTACTAATCACTTGTGAGAATAAGCCCCAAGTCCAGCAAATTTTTGCTTATCAAAATAAGATAGAAAAAGAAGGAATTTGAAAAGATGTTTTAGAAAGTAATTACATAGATAAAAGATACCTTTTTTACTGTAAGAATTATATGGGAAATTATTATTTAATAGACTGAAAAGAGTTAAAAAATCATGGGAACAACTAACAAAAACATGAAAGACAAAACATTAATAGACTATAGACATATAATAGACGACGTATTTAACAATTTAGCAGAAAACTTCGTAGAGATTTTAAACAATGCCATAGTCCAAGAGCAAGCCAAAACGAAGTATTGAAAAAATAAGGCTTGAATATTAGCCAACAAGAACCGATTATGTTTTAAGCATGAAAAGCAAGAGGCAAGTGATAATTTTAACGATACCGGAGTAAACTTTGAGGACTATATAAATAAGGCTGTGGGTTGTGTAGATTGTGATTTTAAAAATAACCCTAAATAATATGTCAATTAACATTTACACTAAACTAAAAAACATCCAGTCAAAAGACACGGAAATTTTAAAAGATAACTTAAACAAATTTCAACATTACAAATATTTCACCGAATACCAAGCCCTAACCTTTTTAAAGCCTTTACTAGCCGAACAGGGTTTATCTCTCCATTTAGAGGATTTAAGCACGGATTATAAAGTTGAGATGGTGGAAATACGAAGTTCTGAAAGAACAAGTGTTGCCGGAGGCCAAAAAAATTGAGTGGTCCAGTATTGAAAACAAGCCACTTTAATTAACATTGAGAAACCGGAAGAAAAGATAATCAGCAAATTTCTAGCCCTCGGCTCTAACCAAGACATAGCCAAAGCCAAAGGCTCGGCTGAAACTTATGCCATTAAGTATTTTCTCACCAAGTTCTTTTTAATTCCGATTACCGATAATTTGGACCCTGATAGAGAGCAGTGGACCAGTAGGCAAGACAGGGAATTAACCGAGGAAGAAAAGAAAAAGGTAGAGGAAGTATTAGAAAGACACAAACTTAAAGATTTAAACAGCCCTTATGGAAAAAACTAGCCTAGTATTTTTAACTCTGCTAATAGTAGAAAACTTACTCTTATTAGGATTAGCCCTAATTTGAGTAAATAGACACTGTAAAAAGTGTCAAAAGGTTAAATGTATTGAACGAATATTTAATAAACTTTGTTCGAAATGCAAATAAATATGCCAATTAAAGATAAAGAAAAAGCCCGAGAGTATTTTAAGAAACTATTTTTGCCCTTCTCCTTTTCACCTATTCCATGGAACTTTCCTTAAATTAAGGGAAAGCATTGGGGAACTAATTAACTAGTTAATAGTTGGAGGTAAGAATTAGAGGACTTTTGTCCCTGATTCTAATTTCCAACTAAAAAAGCTAAGTTAAGAACTCCCCAAAAAATCTTCCTTCTAATAAGGAAATACAGCCAAAGGAAAGGGTGAGAAAAGAGAGAGCAGGAAAACCAATCCAAACCTTATGAACCGAATATTAACCATTGACCCCTCAGGAACTTCAACCACCGGCTTATTTTACTTTGAGAATTGGAGTAAATACCAAATCTTTTCTTTTACTTCTGAAAATTGATTGGAACAGGCTAAAAACTTGGCCAATCTAGTCAAAAAGGAAAAGATAGAAATAATTGCTTGTGAAACTAGTAGTATGTGAAAGAAAACGGGTTATACTTTTCATTTTGACAAGTTAATTAAATTAGTCGGTTATTGTGAGTATTTAGCCCAAGAACTAGGAGTTAAATATGTTCCAGTTAGTAATAGTTATTTAGGTAGGTGAGAAAGAGAAGCCAAAGAGGGGAAAATTAAAGGCTTATTGATGAAAGAAGAAAAAGGAAAGAAAGGACGATCAAAGCACGTGTGATATTTCAAAGAACAAGAATTAAACGAGCATGAAAAAGATGCCTTATTGATTTTTTATGTTTATTGATGTAAGTTTTTAAAGAAAGAATGACCGTTTAGTAATTAATATGACATTAAACGAAAAAAAGCAATTAACTCCTGAGAACTGTCCGGGCTATCATGAATTTGGTTACCAAAGAGAAGCAGTCCAAGTCCATATTTGCAACAAGTGTTATAACCCAGAAAAAGGCTATGATATGGAATGGTTTTGAAAGAAATGTAAAGGTTAGGTTATTTTCTGCTTCTAACTTATTAAGCAATTAGTAGGCTATAAGGAGAATATAAAACTCCCACAAAAGATAAAAATAACAAGAGAAATATTGAGCCTGGGGAAGGTTCAGGAAGAAAGTAGGTGAAATAAAAAAGAGAAAAGTTAATAAAAACCAACTGACAGAATAACCCGTGGATAAGTTCCCGTCAATTATGGAAATGGTTTTAACAACCTATTATCTTTTTTCAAATATACCCGTAAATCTTTGCTGGTTTTTTTTAGTCTGAACAAAAGGAGAAGAATGGCATTTTTTTCGTTTTTTTAGCCTTTTTTGCCCCCCCTTCCCCTTTTTCATCGACTAGGCTTTTGACTTATATAGTATTTATTATAATAAGTAAGTAATAGGTATTTATACCTTTACTTTGCTTTAGAATAGTAATCTATGTAATAGTTAAGTCTATGGTTTGTTTTGTTCTCTCTTCTATCTCTTAATTCTCTCCCCTCCCTCTCCTTAATGTTCTTATAAATAATACAACCCTCAACCTAACATGAAAGAAATCTTAAAAAGTATGAAGAATAAATATCAGAGTGAATATTAAAGGAGTAAAATAATATTATATAGATGAAAGATGGCTCAGTTACTAGTAAAGATATTATTGGTTGAATAGTCAGTGTTTTAGTTAGTTTAGTTCCTTTATTAATCTTTTATCTTAAATATAGAATTGACAGAAAGAAATCAAATAAAAAAATATTAGAATTAGAAGAAATGTTATACAAACAAGAAATAAAAACCTTAAAACAAGAAATAACTCTTAAAGAGGAAATAACAGCTCGTAAAGATTTAGAAATCAAAGAGTTAAAAAAAGAAAATGAAGAGTTAAAGAAAAAGTTAGAGGAGAAATTAAATGGAAAGAAAAAAGGATAAAATGATATTTGTATAACGAGGATTGGGAATGCTATTATTGCCAAAATTATTATAATTAAGTATGAAAAGTATTAATCAAACTGAATGACTTCAAAAAAGACCAATTAAAAACTTTGAGGAAGGGAAGCATTTTCATCCTAAATTAATTAAGTTGAAAGTAAACAAAACCAAAATTACAGCCTATTTAGAAGATAAGAGAGAAATAAGCATTCCCATTAGTGAGTTGGCTAAAAGGTGAGTTAAACCAAATTTAACAACTGAGCAATTAAAAGAATATGAAATCTTTCCCGATCACTTTACTCTTAATTTTCCCATAGCCGACATTTATACTAGTGTCTTAATATTCACTGGTAATTATTGTGGTTGTTGTTAAAATTGCCATATTAACCACTTTTCACTTTCCCCTTCCCCATAAATTCCAAAATAACCTCCCTGCTCCCATCCGGACAAAACCTTAACTGATTATTTTCTCACTTTCATAATAAGTCTTCTTTTAAATAATCTTCTTCGACTGGCACCTTATAAACTTGTTGGCAGTCTCTTCTTTGCTCGTTATTAGTATAATATTCAGGGATAAACTTTATTTCCTCCTTATTACTAATTTCTCTATTCTCTTTTTGAACAAAAAAACAAAATCCTTTCTTGGCTTGGTAGAGAATACAGCCACTAAATAAATACAATGGCATACTCCCATTAATAAACTCGGTTATCTTTAAATCTTCTTCCCGAGCCAAAAAGTTATTTCAGTTCTCCACACAATTTTCATCAATACATTTACACTCACTTTCTTTCTGACAAAAAGAAGGCTTATATAAACTTAATAACTCCTCATTGTTCTCTAAATTAATAATCTCATTAGCAAATATTCTTTTCTTTAAACTAGTTAACTGTTTTCTAATTACGGGCAAGAAATTATTCATAAAAGGTCGAAATCTCTCATAAGGATTAGCCAAATAAATTAATTTCGGTCGTGAGGTCGGGGGGTTATTCTCTCGTCCTCGTCAAGCACTTCCTAATAGTTCTTTTATTTTCCCTTCTTCATCTTCTAAATAACTTTCACCAGTTTTAGGGTTAATAATAGCCTCATCAAAAATAATATAGTCTATGCCTTGTTTATAATTTTCTCTACTTTTATAACTAGCAAATAACTCCACCATGAAACATTTCATAGTCCCTTTATATTTAATGCCTCTCGTAATGGCATCTCACACGAGTTCAATTTCTTTCTCTTTTAAGTTATTATTTCGACAATAATCTTGGATAACTCTTTTTCAACTTTCTAAACTTCCTGTTCTAATACTATCAAATTGTCTTCTTAATCAAATAAATTCCTTCTTTTCTTTCTCAATTTGCTCTAATATTCAGTATTTAGTGGAGTAAGTTTTGCCGGTATCTCTTCCATAAATGATTATTTTGGTTTTGGCTGGATGGTTAAAAATAGGCAATAGCCTTAAATATCTTTTATCTTGTTGGGTCATGTTTATTAAATTTTAGCCCCTTAATTCTTCCCTTTTACTATATTAACAATATAATTAATTTAACATAATTAATTCCTTTTCTAGAAACAACACTATCATATTTTTAAAAGTCGTGCATTTCTGATATAACAACCATTAAGGAGCATTTTTAGCCCAAAAACAAAAAGGACGGAAATATAACTCCCTTGTAGCATAGGGAAAACACGAGAGGAGCACAGCTTTTTAAGAACTCAAAATCCTCTAAATACAAAATTTTCCCGTATAAATACGTAATTAGGGTTTTTAGGTGTCTGAAAGGTGGGGAATAAATATTTAGGTGCCGTGTTTATACGGGGTTTTAAAGGGCTTATTTTGGTTTAATTCCGACCTTTTAGACATGTAAAAAGGGGAGGATTAATAATAACAGTCTTCACAAAAAGAACCCTTGGGAGTAATTAATAAATTGTCATCCTGTGTCCATTTACCACATTTTAAGCATTTCATCTCTTTGGGACCATCTTTTTTTTGCTTCATAAATTATTTTTTCTAATTTTGTTTAAAATAAGTTTTTTATAAATATTTATTTAACTCTTACTTTTATATATCAAAATTGCCTTTAAACCCCTTATAAACAATACTATTAAAATGTTTTTATATAATTATTATGACTGACCAAGAAAAAGAAATCAAAAATCAATTACAAACAGATTTTGAAGAAGCCATTGCCGAAAAGAATAAAACTATCTACAAATTAGAAAAAGAAAGAGATAGTGCTTTATCAGCCCGAGCCAAAATGGAAAAAGAGGTGGATGACTTAAAAGCTGAAAAGACTGCTGCCCTTGATAAAGCTGAACGAGCCGAAGCCCGATATTTAAGAAATACCGAATTAAAAGCCAGGAGTGAAAGCCAAGAAAAAGATTTATTAGGTAAATTATTCGGTGATTAGTCTATGGCACAGTTTTACTTCAACTGTTTACTGTGCCTAATAAATTAAATAAACAGTAAAAAACAGTTGAGAATAAAATTAATATAATAACAGTTGAACCATAAACCGAGTTCCTTAACAGTTGAGAACTCCCTCTATGGTAATAGAAAAAAACGACTATTTAAAAGTCCTAGAAAATAAAGTGGTCTACGATAAGACCTTCCGAATGTTAGAATTGAATGAGGATAACTTATGGAACCGATTTTTTAGAAGTAATAATATTGAAGTAGAGGGGAGAGCAGTTAGATTTTTACTCACCTGACCCAAAGATGGTCCGGACTGAAAGCCTGATTTAAGTATTCATAAGGGAAATGATTTTAAACGAGAAGTTAATGCTATCCCTTTCCATTTACTCCGTTTATTAGACACAGTAGAATATGAGATAATTAATGAAGAAAGATTTGGAGAAGCCCTAGAAAGTGAAGCAGCCTGTAAAGATTTCACCAAAAACTTATTAGAGCAAACAGCCGAAAATATTGAATTAAGGTTAGAAGAAAAAATCCCAGCTCTAATTTGTGATGATAATAATTTTGTGGAATGAAATGATACTACCAAACAAGGGAACTTAAAAAAGATAGATACCGATGATGATTTTTGAAAAGATGCCTTGGAGATATTACGAGAGATTTATAATGTTAGTGCTATTCTTAAAAAGAGGTCCAAAGCCTTTAATAAAGGTTATCAAAAAGACCCCGATGATAAAAGTAAAGGTTATGAGCCGATGGAAACTAAAATTAGAAGCTACACCCGAATGATACTTTTAATTGATAGTTCAGTCAAAAACACGATTGAATTAGGAAGTAGTGAAAATGATGAGGATATTTTCCCAGCCTTAAACTTGGAAGCCAGATTTGGTAAAGGGAATGTTTTAGAAGACAATTTACCTAATGATTACGGAATGATTTTGATGGATGAAAGATGCTTACAACTCTACAAAAGAGGAGGGCAAAAAGGTTTCAGACATAAAGAGGAAGCCGAAAATGGTAATCAATGATTTTTCTTAAATCCGGTTATCCATGGGGGATTTATTACGGCTTTTAATGCTTTTGGTTGGAAGAAAAAATAATGACTTCGTTTTCATATGGTAGTCCAAATATTAAATACTCCTCATGACTTAACCTTTGCTGGCAAGTGATTAAGTTCCCAGTTTAACAGCCCTCCCAAGGTTAAGAAAAAATTAGCCCGAATAAAAGAGTTAGAAAGAAAATTAACTGAAAAAGGAGGAGGAGACCCCAAACTAGAAAAAGAGTTAAAAGAAGTTAAAAACCAACTAAACTCTATTCTTACTAAATGAAACTGGGGAGGTAAATATCCTAAATCAGCCCCCGAGTTTTTAAACCGATTTGAACCCTGAATTAAGGAAAAGATAAAGGAGCAAAAAGAGTTATCGGAATTCTTAAAAGATAATTCCTGTAAAGATTTAGGGGAAATGATGAAAATGATAATTAGTTATGAGGAAAAGATTGAGGAGTTAAGAGGTAAAGAGGAACATTATTTAAAGAGGATTGAGGAAGTAAGCAAAAGTAAAGGAGGTTTAACCAAAGAACAAAAAGAGAAATTAAAAGAGTATGACGACCTAGAAGCCGAAAAAGATGAGTTAGCCCGAGATAAAACAACTTTGGAGCAGGAAGTATTAGCCATCAATAACCGATTAAAACTGAAAAGCCAAGAAACCCAAAATAAAGAAGAGGAAATAACCAGGATTAAAAAAGAATTCAACGAAAAAGATAAAGCCTTAAATAAACAGATAAAGGAGTTAAAAGAAAAATACAGCAAGCAAGGAAAATTATTAGATGAAGAACAAACCGGGAATAATAAACTTGCCGAGGAAATTGAGAAACTAAATAATAAGATAGAGGGACTGACTGCCGAAAACCTAAACCTAATCAAAAAATTAGGAGACGGAAATATTTTAGAATAACATGCCAATAACAATTAATTCAAAAAAAGACTTAAAATTTGCTGGAAAATGATTAGCCAATACTTTTCAAGGTGAGCCTTTTTTAACTAGAAAGAGGAAAATTGCTAAATTAGAGCAAGAAATCTTAACCCTCCAAAACTCTACTTCGGCCCAAGAATTAGCCCGAGAACAAAAAGAAAGAGAGAAATTAACCAACTTACTAAATAAAACCGGTGAACTATTAGGCTTTAAAATAAAAAACCTAACTGATTTAAGAGATTTATTAAACGGAAGAACCTTAAAAGAATTAGTTTCAGAAAACCAAAAACTAAAAAATACAGAGGAACAAAAAACTATTACTAATTTAGAAAATAAGTTGGCTGACAGCAAAGGAGAATTAAAGAAGAACCAAAAAGAAAAAGAAAGTTTATTTACTACCAACCAAAAATTAACCGACCAAATTCAAACTGCTAATTATCAAATTGAAGGATTAATTAAGAATATTGAAAGAGGGATATTAAAAAAAGAAAAAGAAATCTTAACCCAAGTAAAAATAATTCAGAGTTTATTAGAAGATAAGAAATAAATAACCTTTGATTATTCTATTATACGAAGTATTAAATAACCATGACTAATAATTGAAACGGAACTATCACTAAACAAATGTTCGACCTCTCCCAAGTCGAAAGCAACTACCAAACCTTTACCCAACTAACTAAACAATACTTAATTAATTGTCTAATTGGTAATGCTCACCTATCAGGGGAAGGAACTTTAACTGAACATTGGGAAGATATTGTTGAAAAAGCAGTAGAAAGAGGGGAAATTGCTTTAATTGAAGTCGGAAGAAGTAAATATTTAGCCATTCCCAAACTTATCCAGCAAACTCTTTTAAAAGAGAAAGTCCAAGGGGAAAACGGAGAAGAAATCAAACCTCTAATCTCTTATGAGTTTACTCTATTAGATAATTCAGAACTTAAATATAATAGCAAAGAAATTGATAAATGAGTAATTTTTAAATGGAACAAGCAAGGAACAACTCCTTTAACTGGATTAGACTTCTGAACTAAAAAACTAACCAATATTTTAACCCAAATGGAAAAAGAAATCTTTATGAATGAAAAAGGAATAATGGTTACTCTCCCTCAATGGCCTGATGATGAGGATGTTAGTTTAATTATGAAAAGTTTCAGTAAAAAACCTTTCTTTTTTATGTGTTTACCTAAAAGTCAGCAAGGAAATCCAAAGGAGGGTAAATTAGGAATAGCCCCTCACCAAATTAAGACCGAGTTTTGAGAACCCAAAGAATTCCAAGAAGAAAAGTATCGAAAACAATTTAGTTTTTGGTGAACCAGTATGGAAAGAGCCTACGGGATAAGACATGATACCTTGGAAAATAAAGAAGAAAGAGCCTCAGTATCAGAAGTATTTAGTAGCCAAGCCAATTTTGAAGCCCTGGAAAAAAAGATTTATCGGAGTTTATTAAAAGGGATAAGAGAATATAACCGAGTATTTGAAGAAGGAAAAGGGAATTATCAATTTAAATACGGAAGAATAGGAAATTAATATGGAATGTAAAGAATTATTTATTATTTGTCTGTGTAGTTTTGGGGTTATTCTCTCTATGTTAGCCATGTTTTTTAGTTACTCTTTAAGGTTGAAAGATAAAAGTATAGAGTTAGAGAAAAAGCATGAGGAAAATAAAGAGAGATGCCATAAATTAGAACAAAAGAACGGCAGTGAACAAAGACAAATTAATCAGTTAAAGCAAGAAATAGAGGAATTAAAGAGAAAACAAGGACCAAATATAAGCAAGCAATAAATTATTATTCCAACTTATTCCAACCATGAAAAGAGCCAATAAACCCATTAAGAACTACCAAAAGAAAAAGTATTACACTAATCGGAATATACCTAAAAATAAGGAACCAAAAGAGATATATTATTATGACCCTTTAAAAAGGGAATGACACCAAAAGACTATTAAATAACCATGACTAACAAATATCTACTAGAATTAGAAACCAAACTCCAAGAATACCAACAAAAGGAAAAAAACTGACAAAAAGAACAAACAGCCTCCATCCAAGTCTTTAAAGACAAAGAAAAAGAGATTAAGAACCTAAACTCAACCCTGAATAAGTCTGAACAACAATTATCAGAGAATAAGGAAAAGTTAAAGGAATTATCTAGCAAGAGCAAAGAACAGGTAAAGGAGATAAAAGACCTTAAAGAATTAGTTCAAAGTAAAGAAAGAATAGCCGAACAATACGGACAAGAAACCGAACGAACCAAAGAGAGGAATAATATTTTAAGTAAAGAGTATGAAAAAACCAAAGCAAGAGTAAAGGAATTAGTAATCAGTAAAGGAGAATTAGAACAAAGTTATTTAAAGTTAGAAACCAGTTATCAAAAACAGGAACAAAACCTTAAAGAAACTAATAACCAACTCCAAGCCGAACAGGAAAGGAATAGATTATTAGAAGAAAAGATTTTAGAAGTAGAAAACCAAGCCCAAGAGAATGATTTACCACCCCCTATTGAGAAATGAGAAAAAGAGAAAGAGGAATTAATAGCTCAATTTGAAAAAACTAGAAACGAACAAGCCGAAGAGATAGAGAAATTAGAAGAGGAGTTAATCAACTTAAAAAATGATGATATAGATAACTTACTCTTAGAGCAATTACAAGAACAAAACAAAGAATATAAGAAAACTATCAGTAATTTAGAAACAAAAATAAAAGAGCAAGATAAAACTATATCAGACCTCCAAAAACAAGTAAAAAATAAAGGAGAGGATAAAGCAACAAAATTATTCACCTGCTCCCAATGCCAACAAACCAAATCTCAGCAAGAATTAAGCCGAATATTTAATCACCTCTCTTTTTGCCGTGATTGTTCTATAAAAGCCCGACAACAAGCCCAAAACCAAAATATAACTTGTCAAATCTGTCAACAACTAATTAAAAACCAAGTATATAAAGCCCATGTCAATAACTATCCTAATATTGACCCCCGAACCATTACTAACTGTTGCCGTGATTGTTGATTAAATAAAATCGTCCCTGAACCTACTATTAATTACTGTCCTTATTTAGGGGAAGGCTACCAAGGCTGAGAAATAAGACCCCGTTATGATTGTAATTGTCAAAAATAATTATGCCAACTCTAAACGACAAAACTATTTATAAGAAATTTCCTAACTTTGAGGACTTTTGAAGAGAAGCCAGTAGCCAAGATAATTTTATTCTTCCTCTTTATAAAAAAATGGATAAAGTAAATGCTCGTTGATTTACTTGAAAGGTTTATGATTACTGAAAATTAAATAGTTATTGAGGAAGCCCCGAAGCCTTTTTTTCTAAATTGTATTCTAAATTAGCCACTGATTTTATAACTCTACAAAAGAAAGAAGATTTATATGAAAAACTATTTAAGAATATTAAATTACAAGCCGATAAATTAATAGATATCAAAACTACGGAAGATATCCAAGATGGAAGAAGTTTTGATAAATTAAACACCAAAAACTATTCCAAAAACCTTTCCAAAGATATTCAAAGCCAAGGCTCAATCCGTTTATTCAACCGAGAAAAATCCATTTCCACGATTGATTTTCTGGCTGGGGAATTCGGAGAGTTAGCCAAGGCTGATATGTTAATGGTCGAAGCCGAAGAGATAAAAGGACTAAAAGAACGAGACAAGGACGACCAAGGGAACGAGTTATGAACTACTGATGCTCATGGCAATAAATTCCCTAAATATAAAACCCGACCCAACCGAGACCATGAAGAG
>Ga0209579_10001658_pt1 | contig 17999 bp, 17 predicted proteins | sample Coa_R1_2_FD_187152 | JGI IMG/M metagenome (GOLD analysis project Ga0209579, IMG submission 187152) | Surface soil microbial communities from Centralia Pennsylvania, which are recovering from an underground coalmine fire - Coalmine... | ecosystem: Environmental > Terrestrial > Soil >... | reverse complement strand
GATGTTCAACAGGTAAGAGCCATCTGGCGCGAGCACGGCGGCAATCACCCGCGCCACGTCTCGGTACCAGTCCACATACCGCTCCGGAGGGATGGGCTCGAAACCACTGCTCTCGTCATAGGTACGGCGATCGGCGTAGGGCGGCGATGTGATCACCAGGTTCGCCTTGCGCCCACCGAGCAGCCGCTCGACCGCCGCCAAGTCGCGGCAGTCACCGCATAGAACGCCGTACTTCATGCCGCCACCGCCTCCGGCACTCGCTCCGCGGCGATCTCCGCGAACGTTCGCCCATCGCCTTGTAGTGTGGCTTCGCACCCCGAATACTCCTGCCAGCGCCGGACACCGACGTCGACATATCGCGGGTCCAACTCCATCCCTAATCCGCGCCTGCCGGTCTTCTCACAAGCAATGATCGTGGAAGCCGATCCCAGGAACAGATCCAAAACAGCATCGCCCACCCGGCTGCTGTTCACCAACGCCCTCTCCATCAGCTCCACGGGTTTCATCGTTGGGTGCAGGCGATTGGCGGCAGGCTTGTTCTGCTGCCACACAGTAGATTGGGTCTTGTCGCCGTACCACGCATCCGACTGGCCCGTGACGTGGGCGTAGAAGATCGGCTCATGCTGGAACTTGTACCGGCCAAATCCCCACGCGAATGTGTTCTTGGCCCAAATAATCTGGCAGCGAACCCGGAAGCCAGCTACTTCCAGCGCGTTCTGGAATTCGCGCTGCCATGATGACGAATGGCAGATGTACAGCGAAGCCGCCGGCTTGACGGCCGTTCGCATCGCACGAAACGCGGCTTCCAGGAACTGCTTGAACTCGTCTCCGGACATCCGGTCGTTTTGAATCGTCAGGCGCTCTTCGGTGTAGCCGTGATAGTCGCAGTTGTAGGGCAAGTCGGTGAACGCCATGTCCGCCTTTACCCCACCCATCAATTGTTCCGTAGCGTCAGTGGATGTTGAATCGCCACACATCACGCGATGGCCCGGTCTGCCGGAAGTGTTGCTGCCACCGCTGGCCGGCGCCAGGAGCCACAAGTCCCCTGGTCGCGTGACTGGTACATCGGGCGGGGCCGGCGCTTGGTCCTCGTCAGTTCGGCCCTCTGGCTGGGGCTCGAGCGCCGCGATCTCGCCCGGGTCGAAGCCGGTAAGGCTCAAATCGAAGTCCAAACCCCTCAAATCGAAGAGTTCTTGGGCCAAAAGCTCGTTATCCCACTCAGCCCAGGCAACCGAGCGGTTCACCATGAGCCGAAAGGCTTTAACCTGCGCGTCGCTCCATTCGTCGCACAGCAACACCGGGATGTCACTGAGGCCGAGTTTGCGCGCGGCTTTCAGCCGCAGATGGCCGTCCACAACCTCGCCGCTGGAGCGCGCCAGCACCGGGATTTTGAAGCCGAACTCCTTTATCGACGCGCACATGCGGTCAACGGCCGCATCGTTCTTGCGCGGGTTGCGCGTGTACAGCACGAACCGATCAATGGGCCATATTTCAATCTGCATGGGTCAACTCCGGGAAAAAGTTCAAAACCTGCGGCTTTTCACACGCGAGCCGGCTACGGAGCGGCCGCGCCGCGACTATGGGAAGGATGACCGGCATCCCCTCCGGCGCTGTTCTCGCGCCGTGTCTTTCTCGAATGACAGCTGCCACACAACCCTTGTAAGTTGTCGAGCGACCACAACGTGCCGCCAATGCGAGTCGGCACGATGTGGTCAGCTTCCGTGCTGGCTTCCTCGCCGCAGACCTTGCATACCAGATCGCGCTCCAGCACGATCGTCCGCAGCGCCCGCCAACGAGACGTGTTGTAGATGCGGAGTGGATCATCCCGTCGCGCACGGTCATAGTCCTGGGCCGCCACGTTTCCAGTGTGCGTGGGGCAGTCGCTGAGATTCGGACATCCGGCGTGGCGGCAAGGCCGCAGAGGCAGATTAGGCATCGTCGTCGTTGCGATCGGTTAAGACACTGCAGTAACTGGTGTGGCCTTTGCGCTGCGAGCTCACCTTTCCGTCCACACATAATTACTCCATCCGTATCCCAAGGTGATCGCATGGCGCGTCGCGGAGGTTCTGCTTGACGCCCAGGTAACGCTCGGTGGTTTGGATCGACTCATGTCCCAGCGACAGTTGGATCTGCTCGATGGGTGCGTGGCCTTGGTGGGCTAACTTGGCATAGGTGCGACGCAGGTCGTGCGGCGCGATCTTTGGTAAGCCCAGCCCCGCTGTATATTTTCGAAGGGTGGACCAGATGCACTTGTCTGTCAGCGATGCATGCGTCAACCGTCCGCCGCGGTTGATTGGCCGGAAGACTCGCCCGGTTTGGATGCCGGCGGCCGTGCTCCACCTATCAATGTCGGCCTTGGCCCAGCCTGGCATGGGCACCGACCGCATCCGGCCATGCTTGCCCAACAGATCGACAATCACCCATCGTTGCTGGCGTTGCTGGATGTCTTCGAACTCCAGTCCAGCAGCCTCGGAGCGCCGCAGACCGCACGCGATTAGCACGGCGAATAACGCGCGATCCCGTTTGCCGGTGATTGTCGCGATGTCGGGAGCTTGAATCAACTGCTGCGCCTGGTGGCAGTCCAACCAGTTGCCCAGGCGGACTCCGCGCCGGCCAACGCCGCGCACGCGGCCTATACCAGCAGCCATTTCCGGATCGATGAGGCCATTGTCGGCAGCCTCCACTACTAGCTTCCTGACGGCCGACAAGCGTCCGTTGATGGTGGAAGCACCGCAGCCGCGGGCCTCGAGGTGCGCTTTATAGGAGTTGACTACTGCCTTTGAGATGGGCGGGCGGAGTTCGGCACGATACCAAGTCAGGAAATTATTCAATGCTGAATCGTAGGCGCGCTTGGAATTTGGCGAGGTCAGGCCGTCGAGCGCTAAGGCCTTCAGCCTCTCCCACTGCGCTCGATCGTCTCGGACCAACTCGCTCATTTGTTCTGTTCCCTGCGTGCCGCGTTGTGTATCGTCGGAACATCATCTGGTAGTTCAATCAGCTCGTCTCTTGCCTAATAAAACATGCCTCGAACACTTTGAGTGTCCGGAGCATTTTAGATGTAACCTACAACAGGCTGCAGGAGTCTAACAGTTACTCTTGACAGACTGTCTTGCGGCTAGACCGCGAGGCAATGTCGTCCTCCGCCTGAATGGGCGTGGCCGCCATCGCAATATGATTGTACGAAAACGCTCAAGCGATGTCTATGTGTGCGGGCACTTAAATAGTACAAAATGAATGTGTCGGCATAGACTCCTAACTTTTGGTAATGATTATCGGCACACTGGACACGAGTTAGGTACTAATAATCAGAGTTAACAAACGCACGAACGAGTTAGATAGCGATAATTCCAGTTATCGGGCAAGAACTCTCCGGCGAACGCGGCAAGGCTGCCCGACTGAGGCCGGCCGCCTTCTTCTGAAACGCCATGCGGCGAGTTGGGCGTTTTCCAGCCAAGTCCTCGTCGAGCCACATCCTACCTGCTACTGGAGACAAACAGTGATTCGCTGTGAGGACACCCGAACCCGCGGGGGCTGCGCCCCTGCGACCCGCCCAAAAAGCTTTCTATGAAGCAAAACTGTTAGTCTATCCGCAATATCTCCGACGGATCGGTTCTGCTTGCGGTCCGAGCGCTGGGGGCGATGGCCGCGATGGCGGCAGCAATCAACGTACCCGTCGCAGCGAGGATAGTGAGCGAGTCACCGGGTCCTACGCGGAACAGGAAGCTGGCCAGAATGCGGTGAATCGCCCAAATACCTGCTAATCCAAAAGCCAGCCCGATCCAGACAGGATTCAGACCATCGCGCAATACTCTTCGGTAGACCTCCGCTGGATAGGCGCCCAAGGCTATACGAATGGCCACCTCACGATGGCGAAGATGAACCGCGTAGCTCATGGCCCCGTAAACACCCACGATGGTGAGGATCATTGCGATGGCGCCGAACAATCCAATCAGCCACACCAGAAGGCGTTCGCGCGCCAACGATGATGCCCGGAGATCGTCAAGCGATGCCGCCCACGCGATCGCCTGGGCCGAATCCATTTTGCGCACGATCCGGCGGACTGCTTCGGTAATCCAGGAAGTCTCTCCCTGGGTGCGGATAAGAAGGTACATGAAGCCGGACGGATATTGCGCCAGCGGCAAGTAGATCTGGGGTCCGGGCGGTACCCCCAATGAAGAGCGCACATCGCCAACCACTCCCACGATCGTCCGCCAATCCGGGTGGCTTGGATCTGTAAGGCTAATGCGCTGTCCCAGCGGATTCGAGCCTGGCCAGTAACGTCGGGCCATGGCTTCGTTAATCAAGACGACAGGCGGAGCTTCCGCTGCGTCAGAACCGGCCAGCATCCTGCCCGCTTCAAGCGGCGCCTTCAAGAGCGGGAAGACCCCCGCCGTGACTACATTCGCCGGAATCTTCGGGGTCACTCCTATTCCCCACTGCCGATCTGCAAGATAGAACGGCAATCCTTCGGCCTCACCTCGAAAAGGCAGCCAACTGCTCGCTGCTGCGGCCTGTACTGCTGGTAATTGCGATACGCGTTCCACGAGGGCGCGGTGAAAATTAGCGGCACGCTCATCGTTTGCATAGCGATTCCACGGCAAGGCAACCTCGGCTGTCCAGACGTGACTGGCATCACAGCCCGGGTCGACTCGAAGGAGCGCCTGAAAGCTTTCGATCAGGAGAGCGCCGGATACCACCAGCATAAACGTGAATGCCACGTCGGCGGTCAAAAACACGATGCTGCGACTCTTATGCCGGCGTCCCAGGCTTGAGCCGCGGCTCGAGTCCCCGAAACTATCTGACGGGTTGAGGCGGGCCGCTCGCATTGCCGGCGCGATCCCGCAAAGCAAGCTGCACAATAGCGAAACAGAGAACACAACCACCACCACCATCCAGTCGAGCCGCAAATAACGCATGCGCGGGATGTAGCCGGCAGCAGCAGCGCCCAGAGTCCGGATACCCGCTGAGGCGAGCACCAGGGCCAGGGATCCACCGATCAGCGCTATGCCGCCGCCCTCGGCAAGTGACTGCGAAACGAGCTGCCAGCCGGGAGCGCCCAGTGCCCGTCGGATTGCGAATTCGCGTTCGCGCTCGGCCGCTCGAGAAAGCAGCAAGGTAGCCAAGTTGCCACAAGCAATCAGCGTGAGGCACATTACGGCAGCGAAACTCACCCAGAGCAGCCGTTTCACATCACCCGTCAAATCCGTCTGGAGGGGAACGACTCGCGCCTGGTAGCCTGCATTTTCCGGATATTGCTGCGCCAGCCGCTCGCTCAGCAACGTCATCTCCATCTGGGCTTGCTCAGGCACAATTTCTGGTTTCAGCCGGGCGATGACGTACAGATGGTCGTTGCGGCGATCGGATTCGGCCTGAAATCGTTTTGCATTCCAAATTTCGACAGCAACCCCGCGAATGTCGGGGCCAGGGTGCATAAAATCGGGCGGCATGACTCCCGCCACAGCAGCGACCCGGTCCGAAAACTGAATGCTCTGTCCAATTATGCGCGGGTCGCCACCAAATCGTCGCTGCCACAATCCGTAGCTGAGAATTACGGGCCGGGCGCCGGAAGCGATTTCTCGCCGATCGAACCCGTGGCCGATGAGCGGTTGAACACCGAGTACAGCGAAGAAATCACTATCGACGACTGCTCCGGTCAGAGTTTCCGGGTCGCGGCCGGAAACGAGAGTGGGCGCCCAAGTATCGTAGGCCGCCATTGCCGAAAAGCATCGATTCAAACGCTTCCAATCCGCGTAGTTTGCGTCGGAAACCGGCGAACGCGCAATTCGCGCTGCCAGGTTCTGGTCCCAGACAGCAACAAGCCTGCCGGGATCCCTGAAAGGCAGCGGCGCGAGCAGAACGATGCGGACCGCGCTGAAATTTGCTGAACTGGCCCCGGCGCCAATCGCGAGTGTCAGCACGGCTGCAGCGGCAAAAATGGGCCGACGAGCCAGCAACCGCAGGCCGTGGCGGAGATCGCCAAAAATTTGCGAGGCCAGTTGCATGGGACGTAGGAGCATGGAAAGCATTCTCAATCCATTCTAAGACCGCCAAATGGCCGTTTAGGCTGCACCGCGACTGGCGCGCGCCGCGGTGTTGGGATTGCCGCAGGCTCCGTCGCACAAAGCGGTCTCAAAACCCAGTAAGTGTTTGGTTGCGATAGACATTCGAGATTGCTCCCACATGAGCGAAAAGTCGCCATCTCGGAGAGTGATCGCGGAACGCCCTGCGTCACGTTTCGAAAAGGGCGAATGGCATTCCCGCACCTCGGGCGTCGCGACACGACGACCCGTAGGAACGATAGCTAACGACAAATTACGTTATCGGGAAAAGACACACCCGGCGAACGTGGCTGACTGGTCGGTTCTGCCTGGCGGCTTTCTCCCGAAGCGCCATTCGACCCGTTGGGCGTGTCACAGTCTGGCCCGGCAGATCGCCGCGTGGTCAGTTTCCAATATGCCCTCTGGTCCACAGCAGTGCCCAATCGCAGGCCAGTGAGAATCCTGCGTTCAAGCTAAGATTGTTAAAGGTGAAAGCCGCATCGAGCACATGAGCCCACGTGTGGACCGATCCTTCGCGAGGCGTTATGCCGTCGCCGTGTTGTCGGCGGTGGCCGCTGCTGGCCTTACCGCCGCTGTCGAGCCTGTTTTCCACGGGAAGGCGCCCCTCTTCTTTTTCATTGTGGCGGCTCTTGTTTCGGCCGCATTGGGCGGTCTCGGTCCAGGGTTAGTTGCGACGGCCCTTGGCTTCGCGATTATCGTGATTGTTTTTCAGTCTCAAGTTCTGGTCCTGTCCGTGGCCCATTTAAGTTTAATTGTGTTCGTTGTCTTGGGAGTCGGGATCAGCGTGGTTATGGGCCATCTACGCAGGAATAATGCGGCACTGGTTTTAGCGAAAGAACACCTTGAGGACGCCAACAGAAAGCTGTCGGAGCGCAGTAAATCTCTGGCCCAAGCGAACGAGGAGCTTCAGAGGTTCGCCTACGCCCTCGCTCACGATTTGAGCACGCCACTTCGGGGGATCTCCGCACTCACAGAACTTTTGGTCCACCGTAACATGGAGACGTTGGACGAGAGCTCGAAAGAATGCGCCCAAATGATCGTGAGCCGAGTTCAACGAACGCTGTCGATGATCAAAGGTCTCCTCGACTATGCGGCTGCAGGGGAGGGGCCGGAGGAAAGATCTCTCGTCGATTGCAATGACCTGGTCAAACGAGCTATGGAAGATCTCGATTCCGTCATTAAGGAATGCGGTGCGGAGATAAGCGTCGATCCACTGCCGTCTATCCCGGCGTCGGGCAGCCACCTGTTTCAGGTTTTTTCGAATCTCATGAGTAACGCACTCAAATATCGCCCCCGCGTTCGGCAGCCGCAAATTCAGATCTCGGCGAGCGACCGAGGTGACGATTGGGCTTTTTGCGTTCGCGACAACGGAATTGGTCTGAACATGCAATATGCCGATGAGATTTTTGGGATGTTCAGGCGGTTGCACCAAGACGATAGCTATCCGGGCAACGGGATCGGTCTGGCATTGTGCAAGATGATCGTTGAACGCCACGGCGGCCAGATCTGGGTGGAATCCGAAATCGGGAAGGGTTGCCGATTCTTTTTCACAATTCCCAAAAAGAACGAGCCGTCAGCTAACAGGAACGCAGCAAAGGCGCCGACCGTGGACGGCACGTGATTCTGACGCTTAAGCTTCACCGGCGGGTAGTGCCTAGCCCGGCAAGGGGGCATCGCCCCTCCGGCAATGCATCCAAGTACCATCTGACCGCCGGCATACCCTGAAGCAGCGCAGTGGCTCAACGAAAAGCACGCTCCAACCGCACGAAAACGGGAGTTGTCGACAAACAGCGGCGTTTCTGGAAACTGACCGTCCCCATTTAAAGCCACTTGGCAGTGAATCGCCATCTCTGACTCTGATTGCGGAACGCGAAGGAATGGGAAGGGCGTCTCTCTAAAAGCGTGCGACGCCGTCGCGATACGGCAAGGGGCGTTAACTAGCGACAATTCTTGTTATCGGGCAAAGACGTATGGCGAACTCGGCGGTTTCCGGCTGACCGGCGGCTTTCTCCCAAAACGGCATTTGGGCGTGATACGGCGAAATGGCGTGTGGCTTGGCTAAGCGCGTTGATAGCTCGCATAATGTTAAAACTGAGTGATCAGGTCACTTTGACAACCAGGACATACATGCTCGTCCTTCATATAAATCAGCCGTAGCTGACGGCATACTCTACAGAACACAATTTGATTGAAGCTTTTCCGTGGATGGTCCTTGAGTTGTTCGAAGAAATCGTTGAGCCGGTTCGCCAACCGCGAAAATGGCTGGCGTGGACTCCCGGTGGCGGCGGGCAGCATGTTAAACGTTGTTTGTGGCGGATTGCGTTCACTGGGCATCGCGAGCAAGCCGATATCGCCATCCGCATCGCGACCATGTTCAAAGGGAAGCAACTGGTATCCAAAGCGATCGCGCAATAGTTCCGCGAGCTTGGTGGAAATGGTGTTGCGCAACACCGGGGGTGGGAATACATTGCGGCTCATAAAACCAGCCTCGCAGACGTAAACATCTAGTAAGGATACATCGGGCGAGCCGAATTCTCTGTAAGCCCCAAGTTGGATCATCGTCCTGTTCAGTTTTCCAGCCTTGAGAGAACGAGCGCTTCCATCCCTGCACAGGAGGCTGACCTTCACCTCCCACGTCTTGAACAGCCACTCTTTGGACCGCGGGTAATCGTGTAGTCGGGCCAGGACATCTATGTCACTGGTGAACGCTCCCCCGGTCCCGAGGTCCATCGGGATATTAATTGCAAACCATCTCCAGACGCGGCCCCCCGCCAGGGCGCTGTAGAGCGGGAGAAGGGAGAAGATTCGCCAGATCGCCTCCTTCTCCCTGTATTGCGACGGCGACTCAAACAAAGTCATAGATTTCTCCATATTATTCTGAAATGCCACGGTCTGGGTGGCGTGCACCGCGCAAACCTGGCGTATGGGAACGCGGCCGTCGCCGAATAGTCACCATCTCGGACGGTGATCGCGGAACGCCAAGCGTCACGTCACAAAACAGGGGACGTCTGCAAACTCGGGGTAAGCGACACGACGAGCGGCAGGAGCGATAGCTAGCGACAAATTACATTGTCGGGCAGGACTGCTGGCGATTCACAACCAGTGGTGCACCGTGCTAGATGGTTGATTCTAAGAACTTCCGGTCCGCGTTCTGACATCTGGTCTCGGCGTGTGCCTGCACGCCGTGACATGACCGTGACATGGGGAGGCCCCGTCACCGCGCTGCTGAACACGTCCCGATGACGATGGCCGCTAGACAGCGCAAGCCTGAGCCGACGACCGGGAAACCCGGACCGGCCAAGAAGCGGCACTAGCGCAAGAGTGGCGGGGCGCCGCTGCGCGCATTTTCGTCAAGCAGATCAAACACGATCCGGTCAACGAAAGCGCGCTTTTCTTCCCGTGTCGATTTCTTCACCCGTTCGGGAATGCCACGTTCATCGAATGGGTCAAGAACACCGTGACGCCAAGGCTGATTATGCATACTGCCTCCTCTACCGTTATGATAGCCCTGAAGGGTGAGCGCGACTACACCAATGGCGTTCGTGTGATTCGACCGGCTGCATCTCTCTCGCATCGGTACTTCGCTGGCCCGCTCTGCTGTACCACTTCGACAACCGTCCTTCTCGTAGTAGGCCGTTCAATCGCTCGGTCGGCGTACTTTTTGGCAGCTGGCAGACTGGCAAACTTCCGATGTTTATAGACACCGATTCCTTGCACCGGATCACCCGGTTCTGGGTAATCCTTCATTTGGACCACAAATATCGGCACAACCTATTGTGGCTCCAAAACCGTGTTGTTGTCACGTTACCCAACCACGCCTTTCGTTTCATTGCATCGGGCCATCAATCAGGGTGTCCCACACGTCGGCCGCGCACTGGTCATCCGCAGGCAAAGCATTGGAGTAGATCCGCGCAGTAATGTTCGGGTCCGCATGTCCCATGGCCGAGACTACGGCCAAAGGCACGCCTTTGGAGAGCAGGATCGGCGGCGACGGGGCCACCAGCTTCGACGTTCTGACCAGCTACGACGCTGCGCACCTCTATCTGCACTGCGAAGGCGAATCTCGCGGCAGCGCGTCCTGCGAGACCCTCACTTGAGCGCGCACGTCCCTTGTTGCCAGTGCGGAAGCGAACCCTATGAGCGAGGAGTCGCCCACTCGCGAATGCGGTTCTGGCGGTCAAGCCGAACCGCCGCGTTGCGCTTGAACGACAATAGCTCGCGATAAAGTATCTTATCGGGCAGGGACTGCAGGCCAATTCGCCTATGCATCACCGACATGCAGCCCAGCGCATCCAGCGTCACCGGGTAGTGCAGCCCTATGCTCACGATCTCCCCGGCAATTACCGCCTGGCCGCCGCTCCGCGCGCAGACTTCACGCGCTACCGGCGGCGCAGTCCGGGACGGGCTCGCTGCAGGGCACCGTCACGGACCCGCAGAACGCGCCGCTCGGAGGTGCCGTGGTTCGCTACCAGTCAGTTCCTCAGTCGGTGGCCGCCGGGATAAGCCAGACCCCAGGCCCGGGAGACACCGTCGTGAACGGCACTGCATTGACGGGCGCCAACGGCGCGTTCGCCGTCGCGGGATTACCGCCGGCAACATATTCCCTCTGTGCCAGCACTCCCTCGGCTCCTTACATTGATCCATGTACCTGGAGCCAAGCAGCCCAAGTGACGGTCCCGGCCAGCGCGTCCGCTACTCAGAGCCTCGTCTTGCAGAAGGGAGTATATTTGAACGTGAGGGTGAACGATCCCATGGGGCTTTTGCCGCAGGTGATAGACGGCCCCTGGACGCCGCGAAAGCTCCTGGTAGGTGTCAGGTACGGAACCGGCGCGTACCAAAGGGCCCAAAATACCGCCGTGGATGCTCATGCGCAATAGGCTACTCGCGCTCATGCTCACGCCGGCGGCCGCCTGGTGCCAGACCCCGGTGGTCTCCAGCCTGGTGAACGCCGCGAGCTACCAAACCACGTGGGGCAGGCCCGGTACTATCGCCACCATCTTTGGGACGAACTTGGCGGCGACTGCCGCAACTGCGCAATCTGCTCCTCTGCCGCGACAGCTTGCAGGGACCACTGTGACGGTGGGCGGCATCACCGCGCCGCTTTTCTACGTCTCGCCAACCCAGATCAATCTTCAGATCCCTTGGGGAGGACCAAATAACAACATCGTGGTGTCTACTGCCGTTGGCAGCAGTGCGCCATACAACCCCCAGACAGCCACACCGGATGCGTGGGAGGCGGGCGGCGTTTTCACCACGGACGCCAGCGGCTGCGGCCAGGGCGCGGTGCTCAACGTAGCCGGCGGCAGTCTCTCGCTCAACTCGCACAGCAACAGCGCCTCACCTGGCGACTGGATAGCCATCTATGGAACCGGTCTCCCTGAAATCCCCTACGCGCAGTTTCCGTCCTCGGCGATCGGCATCCCGGCTCCCTTGAGTGGCTTGGTATCGGGCGAAACCTTTCCCGGTATTCAAGTAGACGGTGCCGTCCAGTACGGGGGCGAGTGGAGCGGCCTTGCGCCTGGTTTCGTGGGCCTGGATCAGACCAATGTTCAGCTCGGGGCCACGGTACGGGAGGGCTGCGCCGTCCCGCTCCAGGCAGTGTACGCCGGTACGTCGCTGGCGATGACTCAGCCGGTTACGATAGCCATCCGGCAAGGAGGCGGACCTTGTGTTGACCCACCGGCAGCTGGTTACGGCCAAATCGTCTGGGAAAAGATCGTAAGCACCACAGCGCAGAACGTTATCTCCGAGGCTGACGCCATGATCGCGTCATTGCAGGCCTCGCCCGGTAAGCAGGCGCCGCCCGCACAGGCGGGCCCGCCCAGCCTGAACATTGGTTGCCCTGGCCCCGGCGGCTTATGCGGCAACACCTACAGATACTTCGGCCCCTCGTGCCCCGTCCCAGGATACCGCAGCCTTGACGCCGGTACCGTCACGGCGCAAGGCCCCGGCTTCAGCGTGGCGCGGGTCCCCTCCATCCCATTCCAGCAGCCACAACAAGACAACTACGTGTACGAGATTACTCCCTTGGATCCGGGGCACGTGGCGGGCCTCTCCATTTATCAGGCGACCCTTCCCGCCGGAACACTCCAGGCGGGTAAATTCACAATGACGGCAGGCGGCGGGACGGACGTGGGCGCGTTTAAGGCCGCCGTTAATATCGGGGCCGACATCCAGATTCAGACCCCTCTCGCCGGTGTCTCCTCTTGCGCCTTCACCATCAACTGGACCGGTGGCGATCCGCAGTCCTGGGTTACCGCGAGCTTGGTCCAGTATGTTCCCACGGGCGGGTACGGTGGCTATCATTTCGTCAATTTCTACGCCCAATCCCCCACGTCCAGCGGTACCCTTAGCGTGTCGTCCGCCCCAGCCGGTTGTGACGGGGCGGCGGAGCCGATCCAAATCACCGTCGAGGTGGACCCGGACCCCTCTGAGATCGCTACATTCTCAGTCCCTGGTCTTTCACTGGGCGGCCTGGTTACGTGGAGATATATCCACACCTTTGACGCTTATCTGACAATCGAGTGACTCGCATGAGTGCGCTCCAGGCATCTACCGGCCAGGACCAGGCCTTCACGATCATGGTTGCGGGGGCCCGGCGCCCGGGTGCGCGACAAATCTGGGAGGATCACGCGGCCTCCTGGCGGTTAGTCCAGTAATCTGCCCGGCGCCAGGAACCTGAATGGCTAGTTACCAGCGGGGAAAGACGAACCGGCCGTTAATCGAAGTGCGTGCTCTCACCAGAGCCAGGCGGAGTACACCACTATGGCCTTCCGGTCCGCGCCTGGGGCGTTCGTCATTGGCAACACCACCGCCGGTGCGGATGGCAACACGTCGCGTATACCGTTCCCGGCGGCCTGCACACGATGATCAGCGGCGGCGTCTTTTATCCCGACAAGAAGCCAACGCAGCGGGTCGGGATCATTCCGGATGAAGAAGTAAAGCCCACGATCGCCGGCATTCGCGATGGCCGTGACGAACTGCTGGAAGTCGCGATCCGTCATATCCTGGGACCGGACACGCCGGAGGCGGTGATCGAGAAGATGGCTAAATTGCCTTAAATTGCCGCGCATGTAATATCCGTCTAAAGTTGCCCGGCCACCCACGTCGCGAGGTCTGTCAGTTGTTTTTCGGCATGGCCGTGTCCGTCCCGACAGGGAATGCCCGGAACTCTTCCCGACCGTCGCTGCGCGGCTGGCAGGACGCATAGCTGGCGATAAATTGCCTTATCGGGCGGAGACTGCCGGCCAGTTAGTTAAGGCTCCCCAGGCCCACACAAATCACTATCGCACGGCCTGCGGCGTATTTCGCCGAGCGATAAATGGTTTCGGGTAGAATTCCCCGCGCTGAGGCGATTGGCTCTCACCCACGCGCGGTGCTAGGATTTGGCAATGCAGAGCTTGCGGCATGCAGAGTTAAAAGCGTCCAGGGCACTTGAACACCTGGAAGCTCTCGGGGCGGAGCTTCAGCTCTTCTACGATGCGAAGCCCTATACCATCACGCGGTTTGACGACACCCGAAGCGGCAAGCACGTCGTCAGGGTCCAGATGAAGGACCTCAGCGACCGGACGGCCACTTTGGCCGGGGATGCGGTACATAATCTGCGTTGCGCTCTTGACCACTCCGTATTTTCCCTGGCCGTTTACGCCACCGGGGCCATCCCCGGCGCGCGGCTCCAATGGCCTGTTCTTGAAACTCCGAACGACAAAACGCTCAAACAGCAAACCTCCGGTATACCTGCTGAGGCCGTTGCAATCATAGAATCCCTCCAGCCGTACCATGTGGGTCCCAACGCTGCCTTCAAGAAAAGTCCCCTCTGGCAGCTCCATAAACTCGACATCATCGACAAACACCGCCGCGTCGCCATCGGTCTGCACGGGTTGACGTGCCATTTCCCAGACGCAGTGAATCCGCGGTCATGGGAGATTCAGAAGCGGGAACTGCCGGACGGTTTCGAAATCGGCCTGCCCCTTATAGCAGCGAGCTTGAAGATGATTCCCGACTTGTCTCCCGGTGTACTGTTCGGGGATGCGGCGGAAGGTGTAACTCTTGACTTAGAGCAACTTCGTGGGCTGTACGGCTATGTTCGTGATGAGGTGCTTCCGCGATTTGCGAGTTTCTTCGCGTGAGGGTTGCACTACGTAATTCTATGGAGAGTTCAGACGCAAAAGCATTTATTGATCTGGTAACGAAGGAGGCCCGCCGCCGGGAAACTCTTCTCGAGGACGCTGATCCGGACTATGCTTACGACCACTGGATGTTTACTGATCTGCCTTTCCTTCACGACCTTTCGCTGCTGTTTCTTGTGGCAATTCGTCACCATGTCGAACGACGGCTTCTCTACCACGCTGCCTGCGCCACAGGGCACGGCAACGCGATCAAGCGCGCTGAGTATGATGTACGCCTGAAAGCGCTCCTTACCTTGCCGCTCGGGAAAAGATGGAAAGAAATCGACGCCCGGCTGAACCCGACCATGTGCGCGCGTTACAAGAGTGTTGAGGCCCTCAGGTTGCTGGCGAATTCGTACAAGCACGATCCGCGCAATCAGCCGGATCGGGAACTCATCGTTTTCTTGGGGCTGGATACTAAACTGACCTATGCAACCCTGCCGGAAAGCGGGGAACTCCAAAAGGGCCTCGCGTTGCTTGTAGGACTACCGGACAAGGCTGGATACGCTGACATCACGGAGCGTTTCGTCGAACATGCCGAGGAGTTTCTCAAAGAAGTGCAATCCCGGAATCTTCTCAGCAAAGTTAACTGGGGCAGGGTTTCCTTAATTGACTTTGCTCACTAATGCGATCTGCCATCCGCCGATTCGTCACGGCTGAAGACAGTGCCCGCCAATGAGAACTTTTGCGGCGCGTTCTTTCTATCGATACCGTCCTCAAGACAAAATCTCCGTTTCTTGTTTGCGCCATGTTCTAAAATAGAGTCATCGGGCATTTCTGCATGAAACCTGCAATCCCACTCCAATCTATCGTCGACCCCTTCGTCAAAGGACTCGGGGGAGAGCTTGTGGCGGACATGGTCGGAAACAACAATCCGCCGCCGAGCGCGGATTATTTGTTCCGCCGAAATAACGTCATCGCCGAATTGAAGGCGCTTGAGGCGGACAGTTTTGGCGAGTCGTTTCGCAAGAAGCTCGGCGACCGCGCGGCGGTCTGGCAGCGCACTGGACAGCTTCTCGTTTTCGGCACGGCCCGCGTTGACAGCCACCGGCTCCCTCCGGCGTGCCAACAGGAACTTTTTGACCTAATGGCGGCGCCTGTACAGCGGATTGTGAAGGCCGCCGACGCGCAGATCGCCAGTACGAAGGAAATCCTCGGTCTTCCGGCCGCCAGGGGATTGCTTTGGATTGCCAGCGACGGCAATCAGGATCTGCAGCCCGATACGGTCTGGTTTCTCGTTACCCGCATCTTGCGAAAGAAGCAAGGGGACGGCGCTCACCAATACCGCCATATTCACGGGATGGCCTATTTCAGCCCTCGCATGATCGCCGCGATGCCGCAAACCACCCTTCCGGTCCTGTTCTGGTTCAGCGGGGCCCGGGAAGACGGCGATCAGGAAATGAAGGCTCTTCTCGACATGCTGGGTGCAGCGTGGCCGCAATACGTAGCGTCGGCCCAGGGGGTTCAGCTTCACCTTGTTGACAAAGAGAACACGCCGTCAGATCTTCGCTTTGCCGGGCCGCCGCGCCCTCTGCCGAAGATTTATATGAGCGGTTCACTGCAAGGCGACAACACGAGATAGTCCCAAGCTGCAGGATGAGAAAACGAAGTTCGAACAGCTTATTGAGCGAGTAGTCGCCGATTCGGGGATTTGTCTTTTGCGACCGCAAGCCCGGACGGTCGGCGCCGCGCTTGGAAGCATGACCCGCTATGATTCGTTCAGGAATTCGAAAACGGCGGTCCGCGTGGCAAGACGATATCAGACTGCGGAACTTGGATTCGTGCCGCGTGCTCTGCGACAATGCTCCTGACGGCGTAACCGACAAAGGCCTGGTCAAAACGCGATGCCCTACGATACTGATGAGCGCCTGAAGAACTACCTCGACACGAACCAGATGCACCGCGAGCAGATGTGCCTCGCAGTGCTACGCAATGATCGGCGCTTTTCGGATGTGAGACCGCGCCATTCCCGCGGCGGCCCGGATGGCGCACGGGATATCGAGGCGGTCTTCAACGGCGTGCTGCGAGTCTTCGGCGCAGTCGGGTTTCAGAACCAGGCAAATGATTCGGACGAGTACAAGAAGAAGGCGATGAAGAAGTTTCGGGACGACCTTTCGGAAGCGCTTAAAGAGGACCCGAAGCCGGAGGGATTCGTATTTCTGACCAACGTAAACCTCACTGTCGGGGAAGAGGATGAGCTCGTCGGGGACGCGAAGGGCAAGGGTCTTGCGCATGCCGAAGTATTCGGCCGCGAGCGTATCCGGATCGCGCTCGATAACCCGGACGGATTCAGCATCCGTTTCCAGTATCTAGGTATCCGGCTGTCCGAAGCCGAGCAGGCGACATTCTTCGCACGCTGGGGGGAGGATATCCAGGGCCTGATCAGCGACGGGTTCGGTGCGATGCAAAAGTCACTCAATCGCATTCACTTCCTCCAGGAGGCCGCGCTGCCACTAGCTCATCTGACCGCCGTGCTGGAACTCGACCGCGAGTACAGCGGGGCCGAGATCGGACATTTCCGGGCTTTCGCCATCATGCAGCTCAAGGCTCCCGTGTACGGACTCTTTAGCATTATGTTCGGCGCCGCCGATAATAGCAGCCGGTGGAGTGCAAAGACGGAAGAAGACCTTGCCAGGGGCGCTTCGGGCATCGCGAACAGCATGTGCGGTGGTCGATGGGAAAGAAGAATTCCTGAAGATCTGACGAAGCTGGAAAGCAAGGAAGACGAGGGGAAACCCGATTCGAACGATGACGCAGAACATTTCCCGTTCGAACCGGCCGGCAGCTTCACATCCGTCGGCGAAGACCCGGTAAGAAGGGTCCGTCTCCCGTACACCCGGGACAGTTTCATTCGCCTGCTGCCGGGACCTCGCCTGCTGGATATGGATGATTCAATGTTCGTCTTGCTGGTCAACCGAAGTCTGGCGGAGCGGGTCAAAGTCATTCAGATGTACGCAAATGAGTACAAAGTGATCGAGATCGGGAAGGAAGGCTTCTACATTGACTACACATCGTACGAGTCGCGCGTGCCGATGTTTTTTAGCACCAGCGAACTCGCGGACCCGTGGGTGAGGCTGCGGCCGAAAATGGCATCGGCCTTTCAAATCCGGTTTTCCGAACATACGCCGAGGCGCTTCTATCATGCCCTTGAGGTGCCCGATCACAAGGCTTGATCGTCGGCGTGTCACACGGACTGCTTTCGCGAAACGAGATCAGGCCGCGATACCTGCGGCCGCAACCTTGTCTTCCAGCATCTGGCCACTGCCCGTCTAACCCTTGGGGCCGATCACTTTCCGCAATCACTTGGACGAGAGCGTCGCCGAATCGCGGAGGTGGTCCACGGCCTCGGCACCGCCTTTCCGATCGGTCGTTTAGCGGCTGCGCGGCGCATAGCTGGCGATAAATTGGCTTATCGGGCAAAGACTGCTTTGCCAGTTAGTTAGACCTTGACCTTTCTTCCGCCCAGGGCCACAATGAAAGAGGACATAAACAGTCCTTCCCTGTGGCGAGAGCCTTGGGTTGCGATCAATGTTGGCGGCCCCTGCCGGACTTGGACCGGCGTCCTCCCGTTTAGCAGACAGGCGCTCTTTCCACGCTGAGCTAAGGGGCCGCATAGAATCATTTCTTTTTAGGAGCTTCAGGCGGCTCCAAGCGCCCACGAGGCGACGGTTGCTTCATCAGATCCGCCACAGAAGTACGTTCTTTCCGTCGCTGATCGACCCGCTGCTGAAATGTAGTTGCCAGCTCATTTTTCGCGTGAGGGTCAGGCGCT
>Ga0209579_10001654_pt1 | contig 18059 bp, 21 predicted proteins | sample Coa_R1_2_FD_187152 | JGI IMG/M metagenome (GOLD analysis project Ga0209579, IMG submission 187152) | Surface soil microbial communities from Centralia Pennsylvania, which are recovering from an underground coalmine fire - Coalmine... | ecosystem: Environmental > Terrestrial > Soil >... | reverse complement strand
GAGAAGAGCACTGAAGGTTACAGCGAACGCCATGAAGCTCCGTTGCGGTCAGCTTCCACGCACGTTCTCAGGATGTTATGCCGACGACGAAAACGCGCCGAGGCGCATAGCATCCAACGTCGAGATACTACGCGGGAGACGGGTATCTCGATTTGAATGTCTGTCCCTGGCTTCGGCAATAGGTGACGTTCGGCGAACATGACCGTCTTTCAAATTTTTATCGTTGCGGTGATTCAAGGCGCGTGCGAAATGCTGCCGGTTTCCAGCTCCGCGCACGTCATTATGGTGGAGAAGCTCATGGGGATCGATCCGACCACCCCAGAGATGACGTTCCTGTTGGTCATGCTGCACACCGGCACGATGCTCGCAGTCATCGTCTACTTCTGGAGAGCCTGGCGCAGGCGCTTCTTTGCATCGCGGAGTACGTTTTCGAAGTTTGCCCAATTAGTCACCGTGGCCACTGGCGCCACCGCGATAGTTGGATTGGCTTTACTTCTCGTGATCGAGCGAGTCATCCTACGTGGCACCGCTCACGCAGAGGTCGAGGAGCTGTTCGGCAACCCCAAACTAATTGCAGCCGGGCTCGTCATGGCCGGTGTCATGGTCGTTCTGTCGGGAAGGCGCGAGTCCTTATCGCCGGGCGAAGGCATGCTGAAACCTTGGGCGGCCATCTGGATAGGAGCGGTCCAAGGGGTGTGTCTGCCATTCCGAGGTTTCTCGCGCTCGGGTTCGACAATTTCGACAGGACTGTTCCTTTGCCTCGACAAATCGCGCGTGGAGGAATTCAGCTTTGCGTTGGCTGTGGTTCTCACGCCCGCCGTCATCGCACGCGAGGGCTACCGGCTGTTTAAGGCAAACCACGGATTGATGGCGAATGCGGTCAGCTCGTTTTACCTCGCAGTGCCGGGCCTACTGGGCATGGTCTTTAGTTTCATGGCGGGTGTCGTGGCACTGCGCTGGCTTTCCCGCTGGCTCGAACGCGGGCGGTGGCAGTGGTTTGGCTACTACTGTCTGTTCGCTGCTTTGGTCGTACTACTGAGCTTTCCGTAAATATATGACGTCAAATCGGCAACTCGGCCTGCTTCCAGAATGCACCGATCAGTGTGGTCGGCGTTGCATCGAACGCAGTCGGCGAGTCGCGTAACGACGTACTTCAGCAATCGTTTCCAGACAGAGGTTGCCGAGTTCGCGTTGCTTGGTATAGCCGAACAGGTACTCGACCGGATTGAGTTCGGGGGCGTAACCGGGAAGGCGCTCAAGCGCGATGCGGCCGTCCAGCGACTCGACGTATTCGCGCACCAGGCGACTGCGATGCGCCGGCAAGCCGTCCCAAATGATCAACAGCTTGCCCTTGATCGTCGCTGCCAGAGCCTGGAGGAATTCGACCAGTTGCGGCGCTTTAATGGCACCGTTGAAGAAGCGGAAGTAGATGCGCCAGCAACTGGCGCCAGCGATCAGCGACAACTGCTTCCAGGTAAAGCTGTATTGCAGGACTGGCGTGCAGCCTTTGGGGGCCCAGGTCTTGACGCGCGTCGGCCGTTCGCTCAGTCCCGATTCGTCGACGAAGACAATGGTTCTTCCTTGGCGTTTGGCGTTTTTTTTAGCGCTGGCCAGCGCTTGGTCTTCCACTCCTTGATGGCTCGCTCGTCGCGCTGCAAGGCGCGTCCGGTCGGCCGCTGGCTCGAAAACCCAAGCTCGCGCACGATCCGCCACACGTGCGTGGTGCCAAACACGTGGCCAAACTCGCGCTTGATCAGTGTGCCGATACGCGCGAGCGTCCACACCTCGGTCGGGAAGCCATTGGTAATAGCGCCTGCGATCAGCATCTTGCTGAGCTGCTTGCGTTGTTCCATGTCCATGGAACCCGGACGTCCTAGCGGCCGGCGCCGCCACGCTTGCCGATCCCCGGCTAGTTTCTTCGCCCAGATCGATACCGTCTGCCGGCTTACCTCGCATGCGCGGGCTACGTCCGCCTGCATCACCCCGCGCGCGAGCATCTGCATGCCACGCCGACGCCGTGCTTCGAGCTCTTTGAAATCGCGTTTGTACCGTTTCGTGGCCATGCGCACCCTTCGAAGTAACGACACTTCGAATAACGTGCAGCATACCCAAACGGTTGTCACACATTTACGGAATTCTCAATAATTTCGTCTTCCAAGGGGCTTTGGATAGGATAGACGAAATGGAGGGTTCGAAATGTTCAAGATTCCGAAGCAGGAATTCACCGCGGAGTTCAAGGAACTGGCGGTGAAGGGGGTCGAAGTGGCCAGGGCATCTCGCATCCCAGCGACAACGCACAGGACCGCAGCCGCTCTAACGACTTGTCCGTGTTCGTGGAACGACCGGCCGACATTCAGCGGCTCATTGACTACCTGCTCGGCTCGTGGAGCTACGCCGCCACCATCGATCGGGATCGCATCGGCCTGTTCGGGGCTTCTCACGAGGCGGGTACACGGGACTCGTCCTGGCTGGTGCCAATCCTCGATTCGGCCGGGACGAAGGGATGTGTGTGGGCCAGACCAGCACGATCTGCGAGGACGTTCGCGAAGGCAAGGTCGCGCCTTTGGTCCATGACAGGCGGATCAAGGCGTTGGTCATTGCTGATCTGCTGAGTGTCTTCTTCACGAAGACTTTGACGAGGTGCGGGTTCCGATTCAGCTCTGGCGTTCCGAGCGTGTCGGTGACCGGGTGACGCCTGAGAGCGTGGCTGCTGTCGCGGACGAATTGCCAGTGAAGCCGGATTTCCGCACCGTTCCAAACGCCCAGCACTTTTCGTTCTTGCCTCCCTGTTCGGACGAACTGGCTCGAGGCGCACAGGACATTTGCACGGACCCGCCGGGTTTCGACCGCGAGGCGTTCCACGAGGAGTTCAATACCCAAGTGCTGGATTTCTTTCGGCAGGCCCTGCATTGACATAAGCGCGGAATGGCGATCGGCAGTTCGGCGATTCAACTGGCCGCCCTCCAGCTGGTAGCGTGACTTCGACCGGACGACCGACCGCTTCAGGGTCGAATGGGGACGTTCGCGTTCGCTGCGCGAAGTACTTCGCACGCCGCGCTTGCCCGCCGCACTTCGAACGTCGTACTTTGTAGCTTCTAGCGATGTAGCAAAAGCCCGCGATTAGCGGCCGTTCGAAGGTGCTATGACTTTCAGATCTTCGTGTACCGGAAAGCTGCTTTACTCGCGGCCCGATGCCCCCTGGCAAAGCCGATGCTCAAAGGGTATCGTATGTCACCCCGCAAACAAGAAAAACGCGGGGCCTTCGTCTGTCGCATCCGACGTCCGGGAGGCACGATGAATCAGGGAGTGCAAGGGATAAGCGAGGACTGGTTATCACTTTGGATCGGCCTGGCCGTTTTCGTGCTTTCGTTGGGCCTGCTTGTCAATGCCGACCTGCTGGGATGGGTCGTCACCACGAGCGTTTGGAACGACCTTTTGAAGGCGCTTTCGCCTGCCTCGAAAGCCTACGCGGGCCTGGGCGGCGTCGGCTCGCTGATCGTCACGTACGTCGCGCTACTGGTCGTGATGACGCTCGGCGCGGCGGCGCTCAAGGCCGACGTCAAGCGCTTCGCGCTCGGCTTCACTGCCGTCTTCTGGATCGCGTACGCCTGCTGGATCATCGGCAGCATCGCGAACTTCGCGGTGAACACGCCCGCTGACATGCAGAAGTTCGGCATCACCTGGTCGCTCAAGTTGACGAACGAGGGCGGCTTCATCGTGGCTTTGATTGGGGGGCTCGTCGTCGGCAACTTCTTCCCCGGTTTCGCCGACTGGATGCGCGAGGCGGTGCGGCCCGAGCTCTACGTCAAGACCGCGATCGTCATCCTCGGCGGTTTTCTCGGCGTAACGGCGGCCGAGAAGCTGAGCCTCGCGACATCGCTCATGTTCCTCGGCCTTGCCGCGATTGTCGTCGCGTACCTGATCTTCTGGTCCGTTGTCTATTACGTCGCCCGCGTGTGGTTCAAGTTCAGCCGTGAATGGGCGGCGCCGCTGGCATCGGGGATTTCGATTTGTGGCGTGTCGGCGGCTATCGCTACCGGCGCGGCGATTCGCGCGCGGCCCGTTGTCGCAATCATGGTGTCGTCGCTCGTAGTCGTCTTCGCCGTAGTCGAACTGCTGTTCCTGCCGTTCGTCGCGCAGACGTACCTGTCCCACGAGCCGCTCGCGGCGGGTGCGTGGATGGCGCTTTCTGTGAAGACCGACGGCGCGGCGGTCGCGAGCGGCGCGATCACCGAATCGCTGATCCTCGCCAAGTCGGCCGCTGAGGGGATCAACTACCAGAAGGGCTGGATCCTCGGCACGGCCGCGACCGTGAAGGTTTTCATCGATATTTTCATCGGCCTCTGGGCGTTCGTCCTTGCCTACATCTGGACCCGGCACATCGAAGTGCGCGAAGGCAACGTCGCCCGCGCCGGCGAGATCTGGCAGCGCTTCCCCAAGTTCATCATCGGTTACGTGATCACCTTCGTGCTGATCCTGTTGCTGGCGCTCGGCGCATCGCCTGCGTTTCTCGGCAAGGTCAAGGCCGCGATGGGCGAGGCGAACACGTTCCGCGGCATTTTCTTCGTGCTAACGTTCTTCACGATCGGTGTGATGTCGAACTTCCGCAAGCTCTGGGAGGAAGGCATCGGCCGGCTCGCGGCCGTCTACCTCGTGTGCCTATTCGGATTCATTATCTGGGCAGGCCTCGTCATTTCGTTGGTGTTTTTCGCCGGGGTCAAGCCGCCCCTGGCCGCCGGTTGAAAGGAGGTTCGATCGTGGCCCGCGTGCTGAAAGACACGAAGATTTCGGAAGAAATTCAGAAGATGACGTACGAGCCGCTCCTTCCGATCGAGAAGAAATTGATCGGATGGAGCCTCGGCCTCGGCATCGTCTTGCTGATCGTACTGTTCGCCGTCGCACGCTTGTTCATCACCGCGTAAGCGAAGCATTCCGGGGATCGTGTCACAGGCGATCGCTTCACGATCGGCAGAGTGCCGAAGCCGAAGATGTCGGTCAACCCCGATCGGAATCAGGGAGATCGCGACATTTCCGCCGGTTGCTTCAATGACACCGCGGCGATCGCGGTTTTTCTGCGCAACGCATTTCTTAAGTCAAAGGCGTAATCGGTCCGCTTTGACCTATTCCGTGAGACGCGGTCGTGGTGCGCGCATCGAACAGAGCCGACGCGGGACTCTGCCAATCTTGGGACTTCAGTGAGCGCTCAACGGCCGAGTTTCAGAATGGGCTTCTCAGCAATGAAGCAAATGCGACGTTGACCGTCCGCTTCTGGCCGTACTCGGAAATTGGCGAACGTTCCTTCTATAAGGACGCGAGAAACTCAATCAGCTCACAGAGCCGACTGGCCGTACCTCGTACCGAGTGCTCGGTACTCCGTACTGAGTGCTTCGAACGTCGAACAAGCACCCCATCCAATACTGGGTTGCGAATGCTAAGTACTCGCTGCTGAGAACGTTGCGGTATCGAACCTCGAGGTTTGGAAATGCGCTCGCTCGTGTCCGCCCTCGAACGAAGTACTTCGTACTTCGTGGCTGGTTGTCCGGGATCGGCCAGATCCGGACATTGAGGGTCGTCGCTCAATTTACCCGAAACCCGCCGTTGGTCTTCCAGTCCTAACAAGACGGCGATATGGCGCATGCGCGTCGCCACACTGCGCAGCTGTGTTGCCTCATTCGCTCTCAATTCGAACTCCGCCGCTGCTCGCGACAATGCTCGTGCGGCGTCCACCGCTGACGCGCTCCTCTCGCGGAAGTTGACGAAGCGTAGGTATTGCAGGGTCAGGATGTAGCGACGGAACACCATCCGGTCACGCGCTTCGATCATTCGGCAATTTCTCTGGAAAAAAGCGTAGCTCCGGCGTAAGCGTCCGGTAATCACCACCTTGCATGGCAGCGTTGGTTGAGGTCGGGTTACTTCCTGCCCCACGCGTTCCAAGCCATTCGAAGCAGCGCTGCGTTGGCGGCGTGGCGGTCGAAACGATCAGGATCAAAGTCCTCCCCTGCCCATTGCAGGAACGAAACGACTTCTTCGTCCCGCGGGTCAGCGGCCAAGCCAGCGAGGAAGTCCTGGTAGCCACCGGCTCCGCCGCTGTCTTCTGGCGGGCAGGCTCGTGCGCCGGCCTCGACATACGCGGCACCGTGCGGTTCGTCGATCTTCTTTGCCTCCTCGACGCGAACGACATGTATCCAGCTGTCGCCGAAGTCGTATTGGTACTCGAAGGCCAAGCCTACTTTGAGCACTCGGTCGAGGCGGATAGTTCGCTCGTCGATGACAGGCAAGTCGTCGGGATCATCGTCACGCGGAATGCTGTAACGGACCCCAGCAATGGTGAAGTCGTGCAGATGGGCATCAGTCCAACCCATCGCTGCCTGGGTGATGTGATGCAGCTGCAACAGGTGCATGTGTCCTTCAACCCACACCTGCCGCCAGATCAACGGCTTGATTCGAGCGAGTTCGATGTGCAGCCGATAGCGGAGCAACGGCTTTGCCGTGGATCGTCGCGCGGTGGTCACGAGCGTCAGGCCGCGAGCCGCTGCTCCGCGCCGGCAATGTGCGAAGCTACCGTCCAGGGCAGCAATTTGTGCAACGCATTGATCGGATGCTCGGCGATGCGTTTGAGCACCAAGCGCAGGTACGCTTCCGGATTGAGGTCGTTCAGCTTAGCGGTCTCAAGCAGGGTGTAGAGCACTGCCGCGCGTTCCCCGCCAGCGTCGGAGCCGGCGAACAGAAAGTTCTTGCGCGACAGCACCGGGCCGCGCAAGGTCCGTTCCGCGGCGTTATTGTCGATCTCAATGCCGCCGTCGTCGCAATAGCGCGTCAGCGCCGTCCAGCGCTTGAGCGCGTAATGGATCGCAGCGGCCAGGTCCGATTTAACCGACACCTTGGCTCGCGTGTCGAGCAACCAACGCTGCAACGCATCGAGCAACGGACCGGCACGCTCCTGGCGCACGCGCTTTCGCTCGTCCGACGGTTGCCCGCGGACCACGGCTTCGATTTCGTACAGCGCCTTGATGCGGTTGAGCGCTTCCTCAGCCAAAGGGGACTTGTGCGCCGCATAAAGCTCGTAAACCTTGCGCCGGGCATGCGCCCAGCACGCTGCCTCGCGCACTCGCCCGTCGACATACAAGCCATCGAACCCGCTGAAGCCGTCGGCCTGCAGCGTGCCCTGGAAGCTCTTCAGACGGCACGTGGATGCGCACCCTCGCGCGTGGCGGTGTAACGATAAAACGCCGCCGGTGGATCCGTTGCTGCGCGCGGGGCGATCATCACGTACGTACACCCACAGTCGCCCGGTCTTGGTCTTGCCGCGCCCCGGATCGAGCACCGGCACCGGCGTGTCGTCGGCATGCAGCTTGGTCGCCGTCACCGCATAGCGGCCGATCAAGTCGGCCATTGGCGTCACCAGCCGCGAGATCCCGCCGATCCAATCGGCCAAAGTCGAGCGCTCTAGGTCGATGCCTTGCCGCGCGTAGATCTCCGATTGACGGTATAGCGGCAGGTGGTCCAGATACTTCGACACCGCCACGTGCGCCAGCAGCCCCGAGCCGGCAATACCCTTGTCGATGGGACGCGACGGGGCCGGTGCCTGCACGATGGTCGCGCAGCGGCCGCAGGCGAATTTCGGCCGTACGTGCCAGATCACCTTGAGTGCTCGGGAATGAACTCGAGTTGTTCGGCGACGTCTTCGCCGATCTGTTTCAGGGCCCCACCGCAGTCGGGACAGCGGCACACCGGCGCATGCGTTACCGTCCCGCGCGGCAAGTTTGGTGGCAGCGGTCGCCGTACCGGCCGGGTGCGCGGCGACGGCGATGGGCTCGCGGCAGCGACCGTGGGGCTCGCCGCCAAGCTCGTCTCCAGCTCCTCTACGATCAGCTCCGATTGCAGCACGCGCGCATCATGCTGCTCGGAGCGCCGCCCGAACTGGATACGGCGGAGCTGCGCGATCTGCAACTTAAGCTTCTCGATCAGCAACCGCGCGTCCAGCACCTCGCCGCGCTGCAGTTCGAGCTCGGTGCGATGCTGCATCACCTCGGCATCGCGCTCGAGTAGCAGGCGCTTCAGCGTCGCAACATCATCGGGAAGTTGATCGAGCGACAGGGCCATGGCCGCGACTGTAATGCAGCTCGTCTGCGCCGTGTGCGCGCGCAATTCACAGCGTTCGCGACATCGTTACGCTGTTGTTATGCCGCGACACTCGGCTGCCAAACGCGCCGGCGCTTCGACGTAATAGATCGGTCCTGCTGCTCTTGTGCCTCTCGCGCCATAAGCGTCCGCCTATTTCGAAGCGGACGCCATGTTGACCCGTCGGAAGGCGTCAAATCAAGGTGGTGATCACCGGACGCTTAGTGCGCCAGCGAAGCTGGCAAGAGACAGTCGATGCAAGTTCGATACAGGAAAGGAGTAGCGATCCGTTCTGGCCCCGAGTCATGCGGTGGTCGTCGCGAGGCGGCTACTGAAGCGTTGACAGGGGAACCGGCAGGCCAGCCATTGAGCCGCGAAATCAGGAATCCGGGATGCCGACGCTGTTAAGCGAAGCGGAAGGCTACATGGAGCATGGCGCCAATCGCCAGTCATGCTCTGATCCCGCGCGGTCGAAGACCCTGCGCATGTCGGGAAGTCTCTTGCACAGAAGCTGGGAGATCTCATTCGTGCCCGGGCCGTTTGACGGGCGGGGCAGGCAAGGCTCATCGCCGCAATCCTGCCGTCAATGCGGATGAGAAGTCGGATGTGTCCATAGTACCGATGAAGCTGCCGAACAAGGGGAAGTCTCCCGCGGAGGTGGTCGAGGGAAGGGACGCAGCCAAAGGGAACGTCGACCAGATCCCCGCGCCCCGGACGCAGAGCCGGAGCAATCGCGCGTCGATGGGTTTGGAAGGCGTGCGCGAAGTTGCTCGCCGGGACAAGCGAGTGCGGTTCACGGCACTGCTGCATCACGTCACGCCATCGCTCTTGGTGGAGAGCTTCTATGCGCTCCAGCGAAACGCGGCGGCCGGTGTGGACGGCATGACGTGGCGAGAATACGAGTCGGTCCTCTACGAGCGGGTGCACGCGCTGCACTGGGAAGTCCAATCCGGCAGCTACCGTGTCAAACCATCGCGGCGGGTGTACATCCCCAAAGCGGACGGGCGACAGCGCGCACTCGGCATCGCCTCCTTGGAGGACAAGATCGTGCAACAGGCGGTAGCTACGCTGCTGAGCGCGATCTACGAAGAGGATTTCCTCGGGTTCTCGTATGGGTTCCGTCGTGGCCGCGGCCAGCACGATGCGCTGGACGCACTCACGGTGGCGCTCAAGAGCCGGAAAGTGAACTGGATACTGGATGCCGACATCCGCTCATTCTTCGACGAGATCGATCATGAGTGGATGCTTCGGTTTCTGGAACACCGGATCGCGGACCCGCGGGTGCTATCACTGATCCGTAAATGGCTCAAAGCGGGCGTGGTCGAGAACGGCGTCCGGGTTCCGGCCGTGCAGGGCACGCCACAGGGTTCCGTGGTTTCGCCTCTGCTGGCGAACATTTACCTGCACTACGTGTTCGACCTCTGGGTGCATCAATGGCGTCGCCGGAACGGTTGTGGCGATGTCATCGTTGTTCGCTACGCTGACGACAGTGTGTTCGGATTCGAGAGCGAGAAGACGGCACGGCGTTTCCTGGCAGCCATGCAGGAACGCTTTGCCCAGTTTGGCCTGCCCTTGCATGCCGAGAAGACGCGGCTGATCGAGTTTGGTCGATTTGCCGCAACGAATCGACAGCGTCGAGGTCAGCGCCGGCCGGACACGTTCGACTTCCTTGGGTTCACACACTGTTGCGGCCGGGACCGGCTGGGCCGGTTTCAGATCGTTCGCCTCACGGCGAAGAAGCGCATGCGGGCGACGCTGCTGTCCATCCGGCAAACGCTGCTCCGCCGGCGGCACGAGTCCGTCGCCGCTGTCGGTCGCTGGTTGCATCGCGTGGTACAGGGATACTACAACTATCACGCTGTTCCGACGAATCTCGAACGGCTTGACGGCTTCCGCAGTGAGGTGTGCCGCGCATGGCGGCACGCTCTGCTTCGACGTAGTCAGCGCCATCGGCTATCGTGGGACCGATTCAACCGGCTTGCCCTCCGCTTCATACCGTGCGCTCGCAAGCTTCATTCTTACCCGGAGGCGCGCTTTCACGCGTCACGACCTTAGGCAAGAGCCGTATGCGGGAATCCCGCACGTACGGATCTGTGCGGGGGGCGGTGGGTAACCACCGTCCCTACCGCGACCACTTCTTATATCGGCACCGGTTTTACATCTCCTTCACGGGCACTTACAAGCGAATCGGGAGACCCGTAGGGCTTCCGGCGGCGTGCAACGACCGCCGGGTTCACATCGTCCGCGTTGTGGCCGCCACGTTCGCAACGTCACACGCGACGAATGCTATCGCCGAAAAATCACGCCCTATGCCAGGGCAACCGCCTCGATTTCGACCAGCCACTCGGGATCGGCGAGGCTTGCGACCACCGCGAGCGTGCTTGCTGGAAGGTGTCCCGCCTCCTTGAAAACGCGAGAGCGAATCTCGTGGACGATCGGCCGGTACTCGAGCCGCGTGATGAAGACTGTCACCTTGCCAACCTTGTGCATTCCGGATCCAGCAGCCTCAAGCACCGCGCGCAGATTCTTGAACACCTGCTCGGTCTGAGCGCGAACATCGCCTTTACCGACGAGATTGCCGTCGACATCCCGCGCCACCTGGCCAGCAACGAAAATGAGGTCTGCCATGCGTACCGCGTGGGCATATGCATAGGCCGTAGTGTCATGAACTGCTTTCGGCTGAATGATCTGCAAGCTCATGCGATTTTCTCAGCTGACGAGTGCCACGGGACGCACGGGCGAAGCGGTTCCGTCCCGCATCTTCAGTGGCAGGCATACGAAGAGGAATTCCTTACCGACAAGCTTGTCGAGGTTGCAGAGCTGCTGAACCATGCAGATCCCAGCGTCGAGCCATATCTTGTGCGATGGCCACCACCATTCGTCAGGGTCGTCCATCCCGACTAGATCCGTGCAAAACAGCGTGACCTTGCGATCCACCAACCATTGCGCCGAATCCGTCGGCAGGAAAGGCCGCGACATCGTGAAATTGGGCTTGCCCCAATCCTTGTCACACGCGGTCCAGCAGATCGTTGCCGTTCCCGGGCCGATGCGCTTTCCGGACTTCTCCTCCGCACGCTCGAGATCTTTCACGGTAATCGCCTCGCCGTTCTTGCGGTGTGTGAGGTCGAGCAGGTGACCAGGGAGGATGAGGGTCTCCAGCGGAATGGCGTTGATGTCCGCACCGCCGGGGACGAAGTGCCGCGGCACATCGATGTGCGTTCCGCAATGCTCGGGCATCAGGATCATGCGGCCTTCCATCGACAGCTTGCCGCCCGTAATCTGATGATAGTGCTCATGCGTCTCCAGGGGCCAAAACGCGACCATCGGTCCCCCGATGTTCAGCATGCCGTTGAAATACTCGTGCCCTAAATCGATGATCTCCTTGAACTGAAGCGCCATGGCGTGTATCTCCTCGGGTTCAACTGCAGGTGTCATGCAAGTAAGTGGACAGGCATCCCGCGCGCGCGATCACTCGGCACCTTCTCCCATTGGCTCGAGATACTCCTTCAGATCCACGTGATCGTAGTACCGGTCGAGCTTCTCGGCCGGCGTGTCGACGACGACATTGCCTTCCTTCATGAACAGCAGGCGGGTCGCGAGCGACCGCGCGAACTCGACGTGATGAGTGACGAGAATCATCGGAATGTGAAACGACTCGTTGATCTTCCTAAGGTATCGCAGGATCTCTGCGGCGAGCGGCGGATCGAGGGCCGACGTGATCTCGTCCAGGAGAAGCACTTCCGGGTCCATCGCCAGCGCTCTTGCCAACGCGACACGCTGGCGCTGACCGCCGGACAGCTCAGAGGGATATTTGGCAGCGCTCTTGCCGTTTTCCGATGAGCTGTGGAATGGGTTCACGTTGACGAGCGCGCAAAGCTCCTTCGCGCGTGCAGTCGCGGTGGCCCGGGCGACTCTCTTGAGATAAATCGGACCCTCGGTAATGTTCTTGATAATCGTCTTGTTCGGCCACAAGTTGAATTCCTGGAAGACGATACCTACGCGCGACCGGTGGACGTTCTCATCGACCAGCACCTTCACCCTGCCGTTGCGCGCCTCGATGATCTTGGTGCCGCGAAAATAGATCGTGCCGCGCTGGATACGCTCGAGCAGGTTCAGGCATCGCAGTAGGGTGCTCTTGCCGGTGCCGCTCGGACCACAGATTGCGACGCGCTCCCGGTCGTAAATGACCAGGTTGAAGCCCTTTAGCACCACCTGCGTTCCGTACCCGACAGTCACGTCTTCGAGGCGAAAGAGCTCGTTCATCGCTTCATGCCCGCTGCCTGAAGAATTGCATCCGTTGCATGCGCACATAGATCAAGTTCGCGAGACCCACGATGACGAGGTAGATGATGGCGATCGCCGTATACGACTCGAGCGAGCGATACGTCTGGATCATGATCGTGTCGGCAGTATGTAAGAGCTCGCTAACACCGAGGACCGACGCAAGCGTCGTCCACTTGAACTGATTGATGTACAGCGCGACCATCGAAGGCAGCGAAATGCGCACGATCTCGGGGAAGATGATGCGTCTCAGGATGAGCGAAAACGGCATGCCGATCGCCTTGCCGGCGTCGATGTAGGAGCGGGGGATTTCTTGAATGGCGCCCCGGATGACATCCGCGATAAACGCCGAAAGGTTGAGCGACAGGCCGATGTACGCAACGGTGAGTCCGTCGAACTTGATGTTGAAGAGCACCGGCAGAAAGTAGTACATCCACACGATCAGCACGAGTAGCGGCAGCCAGCCGAGCAGTGCGCTATAGATGGCGATCAGATACCGTACGGGCTTCAGATAGGCGGACTTCGTCGAAAGCAGCACGCCGAGCACGTAGCCGATGGCGGTTCCCGCGACGATCGAGACGATCGTTAGCTTCAACGTGATGACGAGACCGGCCACGAATGCCGGCCAGTACTGGATGAGCACTCCGAGCTGCCAATCGTAGGCCACCGCTTGTCCTTTGTGAGTTATGTAGGAGTGTCCTCGACCGACGCTCTCTATTGCACGCTTCCGGATCGGGCGTCGACCCGAACGGCCAGGAATTCACTCCGAGTCGAAAGCGGGGCGTTCCCGACGGGTATCGCTGCGTGTCCTCAATAGTTCTTTTTGAGCGAGATCCACTCCGATTGGCCCTTTTTGTACTTCTGCTCGAGCCGGTCCAGGACTTTGGAGTATTCGAGGAAGTCGATCGCCTGGTCAATGAAGTCCTTCCATTGCAGATCGCGTGGCAGGAGCAATCCACACCCGTAGACGAACAGCGGGTGCTCGGCGAACACGTTGACCGCCTGCCCCCTATGCGCCTCGACGAAGTTCGACACGCTGATCGAGTCCGCAATCCCGATATCGGCGTGCCCCGATAGGACCTCGAGCATTGGTCGTGTGATGTCGGGCGTGTCGAGCACCGTCAGCTTCGCACCCGGCAGATATTTTTGTGCATAACTGTGGCCGATCTCGCCTGCCGTTACCGCTATCGTCAGTCCCGGCTTGCGCAGGTCCGCCTCAGTCTTGAAGCGGTTGTCGCCTGCCTTCGCCACGGCGCTCAGCCCGATCAGCAGAACCGGCCGCGTGAAGGTCACCTGCATCGAGCGGGGAATCGTGCTTAGGACGCCCGAAACGACGATGTCGAACTTGCCGCTTTGTGCCCCGACGACCATCGTGCCCCACGTGGTCTCCTCGTACTCGATCTTGACCCCTTGGCCCATGTTGTCGACGATCGCGTCCATGAGCTCGATGAAGTATCCGCTCAGCTTCTTGGTGTTCGGGTCGACGAGGACGAACGGCGGATACGGGATGTATCCGGCATGAATGACCTTGGTTCGCTGGACTTTCTGAAGGATGGACTCCTGCCCCGGCGCCGGCGCTTGTTGCGCCAGTGCTGCAGTCGCCATGCACGCGATGGCAAGCACGAAGCCGGTGAATAATTTCCTGCCGAGCATTTCCGCCTCCTGTAGGTGAATCGCGCGAACGTATCCGCGAGAACTGCGGCAACTAGAGGGAAGAACGACCGTCTTTCCCGGCTGCCAGTAAAAGCGATTGCGTCGTGCGCCATCGTCGAAGCGCAAACCGACGCTTCCTGTGCCCCGGGCGATCGGCAGACTAGCGAGGGTTTTATTCGATGTCAATAGTTGCAAAATAGGAAAACGGTTGAATACCTGTGCCGCAGAGCGGAAGCGCGAAAGGCGCGCAGAGGTTTAAGATAGGTTCACTACGGCGCAGCCGCGACTTACCGCTGCTTTGATCAGCGGAGGTCGCGCCGCGCTGGCCGAATGGCGTAAAGGGCCGCACCGGAAACCGGCGTCATGGACAAGACCGACGAAGCGCATAAGCTCGATCTCACGATCCTCAAGAGGAAAGTCGTATCGAGAGGCAAGCCGAAGACGCAACCCGCGTCGAAGCCCATCGATACACGAATCCGCATCGGGTTTCACCTGCGTCGCGAGCGCCGGCTAAAGAATTGGCGACTCCAGGACGTGGCCGACGCAACCGGACTGTCGGTAAGTCTTATCTCGAAGATCGAGACCAACAGCGTCGGCCCATCGTTGTCGACCCTGCACCGTATCGCGCAGGCGCTTGACACAAGCATCTCGGCGCTTTTCGCCATGGAGGAACTGCCTACGCAGGTAGTTCGCCGCCAGCGCGAGAGACCGATCGCAGGCAAGGTGCAGTCGATATCCGAATGGGATGGCATCGAGGCGGAGATCATGGTCCCGTTCGGCGAGGGACGCCTTCTGGAAGGCTTCGTATTCGTTATGGAGCCGGGTGGCAATAGCGGCGGCGTTTTGCAGCACGAAGGCGAGGAGTGCGGCTACGTTCTTGAAGGTCGACTCGAACTCTGCGTTGGCGGAAAGAAGTACTCGCTTGGCCGCGGTGACTCGTTCTTCTTTCCTTCGACTATTCCGCACACGTATCGCAATCCAGGCCAGGTGACCGCCCGCGTCGTCTGGATCAATACGCCCCCGACGTTCTGAACATAGGTCGCGTTGGCAACGGGTTTCGTTTCGTGCGTTCAAACGTTTGACATACACTCAAACGATTGCGATACTCATGCGACCCGCGCGCGTTCGATCAGGAGCACGAATCCCATGAGCACGACAGTCGCCGTCATCGAGACCGAGACAGCGCAGGACGCCAACGTGCGTTTGCACGAAGAGGCGAAGCGCTTCATCCCCGGAGGCGTTGGGTCGGCGATCCGCATCGCCGACCCCCCACTTTGCATCCGAAGGGCTCAGGGCGCCTATCTATGGGATGAAAACGGCAAGCGATACATCGACTATCACGCCGCTTTCGCGCCAATCATCCTAGGCCATTGCTATCCAGCGGTCGTCGACCGCGTGATTGACACGGTGCGGGAGAGTGATCTATATGGCGTCACGACGACGCACCTCGAAGTCGAACTCGCGAAAAAGATCGTGGAGCACGTGCCGTCGGTCGAACAGGTTCTACTTTGCTGCACCGGGTCGGAGGCGACGTTCCACGCCGTTCGGCTTTCCCGCGCTGCAACCGGACGACGCAAGGTCATCAAGTTTCAGGGTTGCTACCACGGGTGGTTCGACTATGTGTTGCGCAACGTGATCAGCTCATCTCAGGTCGTCAACAAATGGGACCCGGGATCGGCCGGTATGCTGCGCGAAGCGGTCGAGCACACGCTCGTATGCCGCTTCAACGACTTGGACAGCGTCGAACGGGCGATTCGCGATAATCCAGGCGATGTCGCCGGGATTATTCTGGAGCCAATCCCTCATAACGTTGGATGCATCCTGCCCAAGCAGTCGTTCTTGGAAGGCCTGAGAGCGATCTGCGACCGCGAGGGAATCATCCTCATTTTCGACGAGGTGATCACCGGTTTTCGGCACAATATCGGCGGCTATCAGGCGATTTGCGGCGTAACCCCCGACCTTACGGCGATGGGCAAGGCGATCGCAAACGGATTCCCTATTGCGGCGATCGGCGGCAAACGCGAGCTGATGCAGCGTTTCAACACGCAAGTCGGCGGCGACGTCTTCTTCTCGGGTACGTTTAACGGTCACTCGAGTTGCGTGGCGGCGGCGCTCGCCACGATCGAATGCCTCGCGACCGGTGATGTCCATGAGCACATCTTCAATCTGGGCGAAAGGATGCGAAACGGCCTCAAGTCGATCGTCAAGCGCAACGGCTATCCGTGCACGGTCGCGGGCTTTGGCTCCGTCTACACACTCTACTTCATGTCCGAGCGCGCGATTGAGAGCTACGACGCGCTGCTCGATAACGATGCAGCGATGTACGTCCGCTACCGGCAAGAACTAGCGAAGCGTAATGTCTTCGAGATGCCTATGAATCTGAAACGGAACCACATCAGCTACAGTCACACCGAACCGGACATCGATGTTTCCCTTGAGGCCGCTGAAGATGCCCTGCGGGCGACGTTTGCCGCCAGGGCATCGAAAAGGACCTAGCGGCCGCGGCGCTGCCGCGCGCCGATTTCGCATGGATGGGGTTGCGCTGATCGTCAAGGGGTAAGGTCTGTCTAATGGGGATAGCGCGGTGAATGTCGATGCGGCCAATGCCGAGGCTCTTCATCGCATTGCATCGGCACAAGCCTTCCTCGTGGACGTCCGTCCGGCGGGCGAGGTGATTCCTGGCATCGGGGAAGCCTTGCTGCACGCCGGCCCCCCGCTTACAAACTGGGCCGAAGCGTGTGGCGCCTTGCGTGGTGCCATCGCGGGCACGCTTCTACAACTCGGCAAGGCCTCGAGCCTCACGGCCGCCGAAGCGGCAGCCGCGAGCGGAGCCATCGAGCTTCGTCCGGCGAACGACGTTAACGCGCTTGCGACCTACGGAGGTGTCATCAATGCCCGCACGCCGCTTTTAGTGGTGGAGAACCGTGAGTCCGGCGTTCGAGCGTTCGCAGCGTTGAACGAGGGGCGCGGACGAGCGCTTCGATATGGCGCGAACGACGCGAACACGCTCGCGCGGCTCGCATGGCTTGAAGGAGAGTTCGCGGAATTGCTTGGCAGTGCGGTGCGTCTGTGCAAGGGCGTCGATCTCTTCGCGCTTCTCGCGCAGGCGCTGCACATGGGGGACGACGGTCACAGCCGTCAGAAGGCGGCGTCCGCGCTATTTCTCAACGCGATCGCCGCATTTATCGTGGAAGCCGATTTCGGCAAGGAACAGACTACACGTGGGCTGCGATTCATCGCACAGAACGAAATCTTCTTCCTGCCTATGACGATGGCAGCTGCCAAGTGCGCCCTTGCGTCGGCAGCGCACATCCCCGGCTCGACAGTCGTAACCTGCATGTGTGTCAACGGTGTGCGCTTCGGTGTCAAGGTCAGCGGACTCGGCGATCGATGGTGCACTGCGCCGCTGCCGACGATTCATGGCCGATACTTCGAGAATTACGGTCCCGACGACGCAAATCCGGTGATCGGTGATAGCGAGATTGCCGAAGCGTTCGGGTTGGGGGCGTTCGCGATGGCGGCGGCGCCTGCACTGTCGCGCTATGTCGGCGGTACGCCTGAGGAGGCAAAACGCTTGTCGGAGCAGATGTATTCGATCACGCTTGCCGAGCACCAGCGCTTTACGATCCCGGCGCTCGGATTCCGCGGCGCGCCTCTCGCCATTGACGCAAGGCTTGTGGTCAAGCGAGGCATCGAGCCGATATTCAACACGGGCATCGCACACCGCGAGCCGGGCGTCGGGCAAATCGGGGCCGGATTCGGACACGCGCCGCGCGCCTGCTTCGAGACGGCGCTTGAAGCGCTTTCGAACGCCGCTCCTTAAGAACGCTACACGACACGCTGCGGGTCGACGACGGAAAGCCGAATGGTGCCGCCATTCATCTAGATGAATCTAAGCTTCGACCAGGAAGTCCCAGAAGTTGATGATTGCAGCTTAAGCGACCGATTTTCATCAGCCATACGAGGACAGCCCTCGAGGAGAGTCTATGCGCGAGATACAAATT
>Ga0209579_10001653_pt1 | contig 18069 bp, 18 predicted proteins | sample Coa_R1_2_FD_187152 | JGI IMG/M metagenome (GOLD analysis project Ga0209579, IMG submission 187152) | Surface soil microbial communities from Centralia Pennsylvania, which are recovering from an underground coalmine fire - Coalmine... | ecosystem: Environmental > Terrestrial > Soil >... | reverse complement strand
GTAGGAACGGCTTGAGGATGGCCATGGTGGTGCCAGTATAGCCACCGCCCAACGGCCGGAAGCGGCCCCGATGCCGCCGTTGCACCGAGTGTCAAGTGTAGTCGGATCTATCTGAACCTAGACACCGGTCTCCGGATTAGGCCGGAACCGGCGCCTGCGCCTTATTCGGATCAATCTTGATGCCGGGGCCCATCGTCGTGCTGAGCGAAATGCTCTTGAGATATTGCCCCTTCGCGGACGAGGGCTTCGCCCGGACCACGGCGTTGATCAGCGTGTCGAAGTTCTCGGCGAGCGCCTGCTCGCTGAACGAGGCCTTGCCGACCGCGGTGTGGATGATGCCGGTCTTGTCCACGCGGTACTCGATCTTGCCGCCCTTCGTCTCGCGCACGGCCCGCCCGATGTCAAACGTCACCGTGCCGGCTTTCGGGTTCGGCATCAGGCCCCGCGGACCGAGCACCCGGCCGAGCCGGCCGACGACGTTCATCACGTCCGGCGTCGCAATCGCCACGTCGAAGTCGAACCAGCCTCCCTGCACCTTCTCCGTGAACTCCTCGAGGCCGGTGTAGTCGGCGCCGGCCTCCTGGGCTTCCTTCACCTTGTCGCCCTTTGCGAATACCAGCACGCGCACCGACTTCCCGGTGCCGTGCGGCAGCACGACCGTGCCGCGGACCTGCTGGTCCGCCTGCTTCGGGTCGATGCCCAGCCGGATGTGCGCTTCAACCGTCTCGTCAAACTTGGCGCGCGGCACCTGCTTCAGCGCCGCCACCGCCGCCTGCGGATCGTACAGTTTCTCCGGTTCGATGTGCTTGAGCGCCTCGCGGTACCGCTTCCCGTACTGTGCCATGCCGTCCCCTCCTGTGGTCCCGGCGGACCGTTATCGTCCTCCCACCGATTAACGAGTCTCCGAGCCTTAGGCGACTTCGATGCCCATGCTGCGGGCCGTGCCCTCGATCATCCGCATCGCGGCCTCGATGTCCCGCGCGTTGAGGTCCGGCATCTTCGTTTCGGCGATTTCACGGATCTGCTGGCGTGTGACCTTGCCGACCTTCTTCTTGTTCGGCTCCCCGGACGCCGTCTCGAGTCCCGCGGCCTTCTTCAGCAGCACGGACGCGGGCGGCGTCTTGGTCACGAACGTGAAGGTCCGGTCGGCGAAGATGGTGATCTCCACCGGCACGATCGTCCCGGCCTGCCGCGACGTCTTTTCGTTGTACGACTTGCAGAACTCCATGATGTTGACGCCGTGCTGACCGAGCGCCGGGCCGACGGGCGGCGCGGGCGTGGCCTTGCCGGCCGGGATCTGCAGCTTGACGATGGCGACGACCTTCTTCATGGTCCCCCCGTCCTAGATCTTTTCGACCTGCGCGAAGTCGAGCTCGACCGGCGTCTCGCGGCCGAAGATCGACACGAGCACGCGCACCTTTTCCTTCTCCGGCAGGATCTCGTCGACGACGCCGCTGAAGTCCATGAACGGCCCCGAGTTGATGCGGACCGCCGAACCCTTCTGGTACGTGATCCGGAACTTCGGCGTTTCGTCGCCCAGCTGCTTGAGGATCGCCTTGACCTCCCGATCCTGCAGCGGCAGCGGCTTGGCCCCCGAGCCGACAAATCCCGTGACCCCCGGTGTGTTCCGGACGACGTACCAGGAGTCGTCGTCCATGATCATCTCCACCAGCACGTACCCGGGGAACACCTTCTTCTTGGCGATCCGCCGCTTGCCGTCCTTGATCTCGATCTCGTCCTCGGTCGGCACCAGGATCCGGAAGATCTTCTCGGCCTGGCCCATCGAGTCGATCCGCCGCTCGAGGTTTGTGCGGACCTTGTTCTCGTACCCGGAATAGGTATGGATCACGAACCACCGGGCGCCCTTGGCGGCGCGCGCGGCCTCGTCCTCGGCGCTGACTTCGCCGGGCGTCTCGACGCCGGGCGGCAGTTCCACCGTGCCTTCCGCCGTCACCGGCGGGCGGGGCTCGGTCGACTCCTCCGCGGCTTCGGCGGCGTCCGCTTCCTCGCCGGGCGGCACCAACACCCCGACCGGCGCCGCCGGCGCATCCCGCCGACTGGTCCCCTCGGGGGGAGATTCCGGCTCGGGCGCGGCTGAACGCGGCGCCTCCGCGGGAGGGGCGGCGGGCTCCGCGTCGCGCTCGCGGTCTTCCGGCTCATCCCGGAAGAGCTGCTGCGCGAGCGTGGCGGCGTCGGGCTTGGCTGTTCCCTGTGGGCGGTTACGATCGTCCGGCATGGCTAACGCGGTCTCCGTCCTGCTCCCGAAGCGCGGGACTACCGGGATCTCAAAATTGGCTCGAGCAGTTTGGCGAACACCAGATCGACGCCCCCGAGGAACAGCGCGGTCACGGTCAGCACGAAGACGACGACCACGGAGGAGGCAATCACGCTCTGGCGATCCGGCCAGGACACACGGTTCATCTCGGCACGGACGTCCTTGAGGAACTGGATCGAGACCTCGATGAAGCGCGGCAGCCGCCGCGGCGCCGCGCGGACGGGCCGGGGCCGCTCCGGCGCCTGCACGCGCGCCGGCTTGCCCAGCGAACCTGTAGCTCCTTCCGATCCTCGCGCCATAAAAGACGCCCCCAAACAAAAAAAGACTGCCTTCCGTCCGCCTCATTATAACAGCGGGAGCCTTGCTGTCAACGCTCCGGCAACGCGGATAAAAAAAACGGTGCGGCGTCGCTACTCCGGGGCGGGGGGAGAAGGGCATGCCCCCGAAGCAACTCAACCGCACCGTCTTCGAACTTTTGGGGGTTCCTCGCCCCCACGGTTACTATCCCCTCCCCTACAGGGGCCTAAACATGACGAACGAAACTTTTTTCGGCCATCTTCCCGCCCGGCGGGGGGCCTGGGTGGCGGCGGCCGCCGCGTCCCGCCGGGCCCGCCTCGGGACGGCGAGCGCGAACCGCGGCCGGGTTATGGGGCGAGCCACACCGTCCGGAGCCGCACCATCCCGTCCGGCACCTGCACGAAACCCCGCACGTGCGCGCTGATCAGCTTATATTCTTTCGGATAGAACAGGAAGACGTAGGGCGCGTCGTCCGCCACGATCCGGCTGACCTCGGAGTAGGCGCGGCGGCGCTGCGCCATATCGCTCAACAGGCGCGCTCCGTCGAGCAGCACGGTCGCGCGATCGCTCACGTAGTCCGCGAGATTCAGGCCGCCGATGCCGGTCTGCGTGACGAAGGGATAGACGTCGAAGTCGGGATCGGGCCGCCCGCTCCAGATGCTGAGCGTCGCCTGATGCTGCGCCTTCTGCATCATCTCCAAAAACGCGGCGCCTTCGAGAATCTGGATCTGCGCGTGGATGCCGGCCTCCGCGGCCATCGACTGGATCGCCTGCGCGATCGACGCGTCCTGCTGCCCCGCGCCGGCCAGCAGCAGCGTAAACGTGAAGCCGCCCGGGCGGCCCGCCTGCGCGAGCCTTTCCTTGGCGAGGGCGATGTTGCGGTCGGGAATCGCGATCGATGGATCGTAGGCCGGCGTCCCGTTCGGGAAGAACGACCGGGCGGGATACGCGGCCCCGCGGAGCACGACGTTCGCGAGCGCGCGCCGGTCGATGGTAAGACTCAGCGCCTGCCGCAGTAGCTTGTTGTCGAACGGCGGCTTGGTCACGTTGAGCGGCATGGCGTTCCACTGGAACGCGCCGCGCTCGAGCAGGTGGAACCCGGCGCCCGGCTGCGCCGCCTCCTTGGCCAGCTCGGGCACCTGCGGGAGCGGCACGTTCGCCACGATATCCACGTCGCCGCTCTTGAGGTTCGCGATGCGCGCCGGGTCGCTCGCGATCACGCGAAACACCAGGCGATCGGCGTAGGGGAGGCCCTTCGCCCAGTAGTCGGGATTGCGCTCGAACGTCGTGTGGTCTTGTGGAACACGCTCGACGAACCGGTACGGTCCCGTGCCGACCGGGTGCTGGGTGAAGTTCATCCCTTCCTTCGCCAACGCCGCTGGCGACAGCATCATCCCCGCGCGGTCCGTGAGCGCGTAGAGCAGCGGGCTGTACGGCCGATCCATGACGACCTGGACCGTCAGCGGGTCGACGGCCGTCACCCGCTGCACCGGCCGCATCTCCGCCTTCCGGATCGGCGGGAACTTCGGGTCGAGCATGCGGTCGAAGTTGACCTTGACCGCTTCGGCGTTGAACGGCGTGCCGTCCTGGAACTTGACGCCGTCGCGGAGCTTGAAGGTGACCGTGCGCCCGTCCGGCGTCACGGTCCACGAGGTGGCCAGCATCGGCACGATCGTCAGATGTTCGTCCGTGTCGACCAGCTTGTCAAAGAGATTCTGGTACGGCTGCCGGTCGATCGCGGCCCCGGAGAGGTGCGGATCGAGCGTGACGATGTCGCCGCTCAACGCCACCCGCAGCATGCCGCCGCGATGCACGCCCTGTCCCGCCGCCATCGAGGCAAGTCCGAATCCGAGTACGCAGACCACCCACACGGCCATCGCCCTGGGCACCAACGCCACCCCCGTCCTCCGGACTAGCCGGCTTTAATTTCATGCTGGCCGGCCGCATGTCGGCCGGCAGGATGCGCCGGCGTCGCCCCCTCGCGGGGACTAGCCGGCGGGATGCGCCGGCGTCGCCCCCTCGCGGGGACTAGCCGGCGGGATGCGCCGGCGTCGCCCCCTCGCGGGGACTAGCCGGCGGGATGCGCCGGCGTCGCCGGACCGTTCGGGGGGAAGCGCACCACCCCTGCCGAAGGCCGCGCGAGACACCGCCACGCCAGGGAGGACCGCCATGGAAGTCGTTCGCCCGCAGCGCAGCCAGGCCCGTCCCACCGATACGCCGGAGAACTTCGGCGGGACCGTACGCATGCAGCGGTGGCGGCAGGCGAAGGACCCGACGGCGGTCGACCTCGTCGCGGTGTTTTTCGACGCCGGCTCACGGACGCGGCCGCACGTCCACAAGTCCGATCAGGTGCTGTACGTCGTCGAGGGCGAGGGCATCGTGGCGACCGAGCGCGAGCGGCGGATCATCCGGCCGGGAGAGATCGTGATCGTGCCGGCCGGCGAATGGCACTGGCACGGCGCGACCGCGACCGCGGCGATGTGCCATCTGTCCACGCGGCCCGCCGGACCCACGGACTGGAACGCGCCGCTCCGGGATTGGGAGACCTACATGGAAGGCGCGCGCTAGATACCGGCTTCTCCAGCGGCGCCTCCCGCAGCATCCGCATGCCTTCAAACAGTACTCGAAAGCGTATGATTCCAGAGTAGGGACCCCCAGGAACGGCCGGGGGAACGGAGAACGGCGAAGCGGTGACATGCCCGGTATCCCGGGGGAGACGGGGCAAATGGTCGTCCGCAAGCACCTCGAGCACCTATCGTTGCCCGACGGATACTCAGCGAAGTGCGTCGACGCGGTCTGGTGCCTCTTTGATCCTCACGGCACGCCGCTGCTCAGCTCGGCGGACGCGACGGCGGTCGAAATAGACGCCTGGCGGGACGTCTGGCGCAGACGGCACGAAGACTTCGTCAACGAGTGCGCAATGTCGCGCGCCGGCGCCGGTCTACCGGACATCTGCGGCCGGCGCGACGCTCCGGACGCGCCGCGCAATGTGGCCGAGAGGCATGCGACGGCGGAGAAGCGGCCCGAACGAACGGGACGGATTCGCCGGCAGGTATTTACCGCCGCGGCCGCCGGGGCGGCGGCCGGCCTCGTGATCGGCCTTGCCGGCGTTGAAAAAATCCACGAAGGCGCCACGCCGCTGGCGACGCCGAACCAACAGGCAGGAGTGGCGGCGGTCACGGTCCCGAAACCGCTCGGATCCATCTCGGACAAAGCCGTGGATCGTGAGGCACCGAACGCGCGAACGGCGCTGCGCTCCCGCCGAGTGACGCGCCCCCGGTCGAAGACACGGTACGCCGTCAGTGTCGGAAACTACGCGAACGCCGCGACGGCCGATCGGATGAAACACCTCGTCCGGAGCAAAGGGTACATCGTGGACGTCGTGCCGCATGGCGCGGTATCCCAAGTGGCAACCCCGCCGTACCGGACGCGCGCGCAGGCCGAGCGCGTGGCGCGCGCGCTCGAGGAGATCCGCCTCCCGGCGCACCTTGTCGCGCGGCGTGTGATGTAGACTACGCGGAAACCTTGGTGGGCTTGGCAGGGGCGGAGGGATTTGAACCCCCGACCACTGGTTTTGGAGACCAGCGCTCTACCCGGACTGAGCTACGCCCCTGTGCGACACGTGCGGCCGACCGCTACCGGGTTTCCCGGTGCGTCGTGTGCTTCCGGCACCGGGGGCAGTATTTCGAGTGCTCCACCCGGTCCGGCGTGTTCTTCTTGTTTTTCGTCTGCGTGTAATTGCGCCGCTTGCACTCGTTACACGCCAGCGTGATGATGTCGCGCGGCATCGTCCTACCCCTTCCACCGTACTCGTATGATCATCCTATCACGATCCTGCAAACGCGGATGTCCGCCGCGACAGCGGCCATTACGAGAGGATCTTGGCGATGACGCCGGCGCCGACCGTCCGGCCTCCCTCCCGCACCGCGAACCGCTGCCCCTCCTCCAGCGCCACCGGTGTGATCAACGCCCCCTCAATCGTCACGTTGTCCCCCGGCATCACCATCTCCACCCCGTCCGGCAGCTTGATATCGCCCGTCACGTCCGTCGTCCGAAAATAAAACTGCGGCCGGTACCCCGTGAAAAACGGCGTGTGCCGCCCGCCCTCTTCCTTCGTCAAAATGTACACTTCCGCCGTGAACTTCGTGTGCGGGTGGATCGACCCCGGCTTCGCCAGCACCATCCCCCGCTCGATCTCGTCCTTCTCGACCCCCCGCAGCAGCACCCCGATGTTGTCCCCCGCCTGCCCCTCGTCCAAGGTCTTCCGGAACATCTCGATCCCCGTCGCCACCGTCTTCTTCGCCGCCGGCCGCAGGCCCACGATCTCCACCTCTTCCCCCACCTTCAGCCGCCCCCGCTCCACCCGCCCCGTGGCCACCGTCCCCCGCCCCGTGATCGTGAAAATGTCCTCCACGCTCATCAGAAACGGCTTGTCCACTTCCCGCACCGGCGTCGGAATGTACGTGTCCACCGCGTCCATCAACTCCCAAATGCACGCCGCCGCCGCGTCGCCCCCCCGCCCCACCTTCCCCTTGGCCTGCACCGCCTCCAGCGCCTTGAGGGCCGACCCCTTCACCACCGGAATCTCGTCCCCCGGAAACTGGTACTGCTTCAACAGGTCCCGCACTTCCACTTCCACCAGCTCCAGCAGCTCCGGGTCCTCCACCATGTCCACCTTGTTCAGGAACACCACGATGAACGGCACCCCCACCTGCCGCGCCAGCAGAATGTGCTCCCGCGTCTGCGGCATCGGCCCGTCCGCCGCACTCACCACCAGGATGGCGCCGTCCATCTGCGCCGCCCCCGTGATCATGTTCTTGATGTAGTCCGCGTGCCCCGGACAGTCCACGTGCGCGTAGTGCCGCTTCTCCGTCTCGTACTCCACGTGGCTGATCGCGATCGTGATCCCCCGCTCTTTCTCCTCCGGCGCGTTGTCGATCTCATAGAACCCCAGCGCCTTCGTCTTCCCCAGGCTCGCCAGCACCCCCGTGATCGCCGCCGTCAGCGTCGTCTTCCCGTGGTCCACGTGCCCGATCGTCCCCACGTTGACGTGCGGCTTCGTCCGCTCAAATTTCGCCTTCGCCATCTCCGGCCTCCGTTCGCGCCGTCTTCCCGCGCCTTATCCGATTCCGTACGCCCGCGAGCCGATGCATCCGATCTCGCGAGTACCCCCATCGCTCATCGGTGCACGGGAAAACCCCGCTGTGATCGGGCTTGGGGGCGGTTCCTGGAGCCCACGACCGGATTCGAACCGGTGACCTTGTCCTTACCAAGGACACGCTCTGCCGCCTGAGCTACGTGGGCCCGTACTTTCACCGTATCGTGGCCGGCCGCAGAGTGGGCCGGCACAGCCGATTATAACAGAGCGTGCAGCGCCGTTACGCATATTGTACCATTAAACTGTCCGCAGACCCGGTTGACGGATTGTCGGAGGAAGCGCCCGCCGTTGAGCCTAACTCGCGCGGAGTTCGGGGGCACGTCGCAGACCTCATCCACCCGACCACTCCGGAGGAACGGGATGCTGTCGCTCGGCGAACGGATCCGCGGGCGGCGCAAAGAACTGCGCCTCACCCAATCGCAGCTCGGCGGCACCGAGCTCACGAAGGGCTTCATCAGCCTCATTGAAAAAGACCGGGCGAAGCCGTCGATCGAAACGTTGATCCTGCTCGCGAAGCGGCTGCAGCGGCCGATCGGCTACTTCCTCGAAGAGAGCACGCCCCTCGGCCGCCGGGCGCTCCAGACCCTGCTGAGCCTCGGCTGGGCGCTGCTCAAGCAGGGTGAATTCACGCAGGCCGCGGAGACGTTCACGCAGACCCGCACGATCGCCCGGCAGCACGACGACAAGAACGCCGAGGCGGAGGCCTGCTGCGGGCTCGGCTCCGCGCTCGCCGGGCTCCGCCAGTTCGACCTCGCCCGGGAGAACGTCGCGCACGCGCGCGACCTCGCCGGCGAGATCCAGGAGCCCCGCCACCTCGCGCGCATCAGCCACGTGCTCGGGCTGATCTCCTACTACGAGCGCGACCTCACGACGGCCCGGGAACACTTCCTCGAGGCGCATCGCCGGGTGCAGGCGGACGGCGAACCGGACGTGTCGCTCGCGGGGGCGCTGCTGCTGAACCTCGGCAACACGTATCAGGAGGCAGGCGAGCACCAAGAAGCGGCGCGCTGGTACCGCGAAGCGCTCGCGCTGCTCGAACCGACGCAGGACCTGCGCCGCATCGGCCTCGTCCACGTCCAGTTGGGCATCGCGCACCGCGACGCCGGACGCCCCGACACCGCCCTCGCGCACCTCGCGCGCGCGGAGCACATCTTCGAGCTGCTGGAAGACATCCGGCTCCTCGCGCAGGCGCGTACGAGCATGGGGATCATGCTCCTGGAGCGCGGCGACGTGCGCGACGCGATCGAGCAGCTGCGGAGCAGCCTGCACATCAAGCAGCAGCTCGGCGACGATCCCGGACGCGCGCGGAGCCTGACCGAGCTGGCCCGGGCGCTGATCGCGACCGGCGCACTGGCGGAGGCGGAAGAGGCGCTGACGGAAGCGGAGCGTCTCACCCGCCGGCTCAAGGACACGACCGAGGCGGCGCGGATCACCCTCGTGCGGGCCCGGCTCACGCGCGCGCAGGGCCACCCGGCCGACGCGGTGCGGCACTACAAGCAGGCGATCGCGTCGTTCGAACACCTCGCCATGCGCGCCGATCTCGCCGCCGCCGCGAACGAATTGGGCGAATTCCTGATCGACCAGAAACGTCCGTCCGACGCGGCCCCCTACCTCGCCCGCGCGCTGCGCGAGCTCCGCCAGCCGAACCTCGCCGGTCGCGTGCCCGGCAGCCGCTGACTGCCGGGGCGGCATCTACAGCCAGTTGTCGCAGTACAAGAGATCCGCGTGATCGTAGTCGGGACGTTCGCCGCGTTTCATCCGAAGCATCGCGCCCATGTCGCGGTACCCGCGGTCCGCGAGATGCCGGTACGCCCGCCAGCACGAGCCGGGCAGGCGCAGGCTGACCGCGTGGCATCCGGCCCGCGCCGCGAGGCACTCCGCCGCCCGCAGCAACCGGTCGAACGCCGCCGCGTCGCGGGCGGCGAGGAACGGCACGAAGGTGCTGCCCGGCCGGGGATGAAAGGTGCTGCGGACGTGGCACAACGCGCAGCCGCCGTCCGTCACCAGTAACTCGCCGATCTCCTGACGCCGCGTCGTCTCCGCCTCGGCGCGCAGATCGAGCCCGGGATAGACGAAGTCGAGGGACGGCGGGTCGCCCGAGATGGCCACGCCGTCCGGCCACTGGACGGCGGCGGGGGGCGAGGCCGCGGCGGCCGGCGCGGCGGGCGCTGCCGGCGGCGGGCTCCACTCTTTCCGCACGCCGAGACCGGTCCACCCCGGCCGGAACCCCGCTTTCGCGTAGAGATGAAGATGCTTCGGGCTCGACGGAAACGTCTCGAGGCCCGCGAGCCGGACGCCGCGCCGCGCCCAACTCTCGAGACACGCGGCCATCAGCGCCTGACCGATCCCCTGGTTCTCCACGTCGGGCGCGACGGCGATCGGACCGACCCATGCCAACGGGCCGCGCGCCACCGAGAACAGGGCGCCCACGGGGCGTTCGCCGTCGAAGGCCGCGAAACAACCGTCGCGATCCACGGCCAGCCGGTACGAAAACTGGTGCGGCGGAAACAAGGGCGGCGTGCGCGGCCGGCCGTACAGCGCTTCCGATATCCGGCAGAACGCCGCGTCGGTGAGGGCCGGGACCCAGTCGAGATCCGCGGCCGTAAGCGGCCGAACGTTGGTCATCGAGCCCCTCCGCGCGCGGCGCCGCCGCTCCGGATCAGCGGCCCGCGTTCGACAGCGTCAACCAGACGATCGTGCCTCCGGGCGTGCTCTCTGCGCCCGCGTCCCCGCCGTGGGCGCGGGCGATCTCCTGCACCAGCGCGAGGCCGATCCCCGCGCCGCCGGTATCCCGCGAGCGGGACTTCTCCCCGCGATAGAACCGCTCGAAGATGTGCGGCAGGTCGTCGGGGGCGATCCCCTCCCCGACATTCTCCACCGCCAGCCGCACGCCCCCGTCGAGCGAGGCCGCCCGCACCGTGATGTCCGTGCCCGCGGACGCGTACCGCAGCGCGTTGTCGAGCAGGTTGCGCAGCGCCTGTCCGACGAGATCGGCGTCGGCCTCCACCTCGGGCCGCGGCGCGCCGGCGACGACGGTCACGCGCAGGTTCCGGGCGCTCAGCTCCGGATGGTACAGCGCCGCGATCTGCTGCGCGAGGACGCCCGCGTCGAACCGCGTGCGCTGCAGTCCGGACATCCGCGCGTCGAAGCGGCTGAGCTGCTGCAGCATGTCGACCAAACGGACCAGCCGCAGCACCTCCTCGTGCAGCGATGCCAGGGTCTCGCGGCTGACCGGCACGACGCCGTCCCGCAGCCCCTCGAGGTAGCCCTGCAGCGTGCTGAGCGGCGTGCGCAGCTCGTGCGCCACGTTCGCGACAAGATCGCGGCGGAGCGATTCGACACGCTCCAGCGAGGCCGCCATGCGGTTGAGGGAATCCGCGAGCCGCACGAGCTCGTCGGGGCCTCGCGTCTCGACCCGCTGCGCGTAGTCGCCGGCGGCGATCCGCTCGGCGAGGAGCATCATATCCGAAATCGGGCGGACCAGCCGGCGGACGAGGATCCAGCCCAGCAGCATTGCCACCGCCGCGGCGGCGACGCTGCCGGCGACCAGCACGCGTTGGATCGCGTCCACGAAATCCCGCTCCACGACCGTGGGGTCGATGTGGTAGCGCGTCATGATGACCATGAAGAACTGGGCGGCGCGGTCCATGATGAGCGCGCCGGAGATCGCCACGGCGATGGCGATCACCAGCAGCTGCGCGCCGAGGAGCCGCCAGAGCAGCTTATCCCGCACGTTTCGGACGCGTCGGCTCGAGCAGCCGGTAGCCGACCCCCCGCACCGTTTCGATGTACCGCGGGCGGACGGGATCGTCGCCCAGCTTCTCCCGCAGCTTGCCCACGTGCACGTCGACCGTCCGATCGATGACCGCGACCTCGTTGAACGCGTAGACGTGCGTCAGCAGCTGTTCGCGGGTGAACACGCGGCCGGGAAACTCCATCAGCGCCTGCAGCAGCTTGTACTCGATCACCGTGAGGCGCACTTCCCGGCCGCCGACGAAGACCTCGTGCCGCTCGAGATCCATGAGCAGATCGCCCCGGACGATCCGCGGCGCGGGCGCCCCGCCGGAACCGGCCCGCCGCAAAATGGCGTGCACCCGGGCTACCAGCTCGCGCGGGCTGAACGGCTTCGTGACGTAGTCGTCCGCGCCGACCGCGAGGCCCGACAGTTTGTCGCTCTCCTCAACCCGCGCGGTCAGCATGAGGATCGGGACCTCGGAACGCTTGCGCAGCGCCCGGCACACGGCGACGCCGTCCATCTCCGGAAGCATGACGTCGAGGATCACGAAGCCGGGGCGGTGCCGCGCGAACAGGTCCAGCGCCTGACGCCCGTCGTACGCCGGGACGACGGTGAACCCGTCGCGCTCGAGGTACATCCGGACGAGCGCGATGAGTTTGTGGTCGTCATCGACGACAAGCACCGTGGGCTGGGTCCGTCCCGTCACATCGTCTCCCCGCGTGTTCGGGTCGCCGCCACAGACCGAGCACCGGCGGCACGCCGCTCCGTTGAATCGTGCAATATTCGCGTAAAGATTCGATAAAGGCTGCGGGATGCTCCGCCCCCCGTCGCACCGGGCCGCCTCCTCGGAAGAAAACCGCCCGGCCGCTCGTTGTAACGGGCAACGCAATCTCGGCGGAGGGTCGAATGCCGGACGAGTTGACCCGAAAGGGTCCGGCGATCGGAACGCGGTTTCCCGACATCACGCTGCCGGATCAAGCCGGAGTCCCCGTGCGCCTTCAGCAGGCGCGAGGGGGCCGCAGGGCGCTTGTGGTCTTCCACCGCAGCGCGCGGTGGTGACCCTACTGTAAAACGCAGCTCGTCGAGCTGCAGAAGATCGCCGCGGATCTCGACCGCGCCGATATCGCGCTGTTTGCGATCAGTTACGACTCGGTGGAAACGCTGGCCGGGTTCGCGGCAAAGCACGGGATCACGTATCCGCTGCTGGCCGATGAGGGCAGCCGGGTCATTCGCGACCTGGGGATGCTGGACGACGACCTGGACCGTCATCACGCGGAGTTCGGGCGCCAGGTCCGGGATGACCAGCGCGGGGTCGCCTATCCGGCCGTCTTCCTGCTCGACCGCTACGGCGTCGTCGCCGAGAAGCGGTTCCATCCAAAATACCGGATCCGGGACACCGGAACGGGCCTGCTGGAGTCGGCCCTGGGCATCGCGTCCCCGCGGCACGGGCCCGAGGCTGTGGCCGGGAGCGACGCCGTCGAGGTGCGCGGCTACTTCGATGCGCCGGAGTACCGGCCGTATCAACAGCTGCGTCTGACGCTCGAGATGACGGTCAAAAACGGGTGGCACGTGTACACGGCGCCGGTCCCGGCAGGGTACACCGCGCTCGGCGCCGAGGTCACACCGGTGGCAGGGATCGACGCCGGCGCACCCGCGTGGCCGGCCGGCCGCCCCCACCGCGTCGAGGGCCTCGACGAAACGTTCTCGGTGCTCGACGGGACGATCCGGGGTCAGATACCCGTGACGTTTGCCGTCGCGGCGGGGACGGGTGATCTGCGGCTCGAGATCGCGGTCCGTTATCAGGCGTGCAGCGACACGGCGTGCCTGCCTCCAGCGACTCTTCGCCTGAGTCTTCTCGTCCGCGAGGCGCCCTTCGCCGAATAAACCACGTCGCATCCGCCCGGCCGAATCGGTAGACTGGTGGCGTGCGGAGAGTCGTCGTGGTCGGAACGAGCGGCTCGGGCAAGACGGCCCTGGCGCGCCGCCTTGCCGCGCGGCTGGGTTATTCGCACGTCGAACTCGACGCGCTCCACTGGCAGCCGAATTGGACGGAAGCGCCGCCCGATAAGTTTCGCGACAGGGTCCGGCATGCGGTGGAGATCGACGCGTGGGTGGTCGACGGAAATTACAGTATCGTGCGGGATATTGTGTGGAGCCGGGCGGACACAATCGTATGGCTCGACTATCCGCTGCCGGTCATCCTCTGGCGGCTTCTACGGCGGACGGTCCGCCGGATGGTCACCCGGCAGGAACTGTGGTCCGGCAATCGGGAGGATCTGCGCACCGCGCTCTTCAGCAGGGATTCGGTCTTCCTCTGAACGCTCCGGACCTATCGGAAGAACCGCCGCACGTACGGCGCCGCGTCACAAGATCCGGCGATCGCGCATCTCACCGTGGTGCGTCTACGATCGCCGCGGGCCTGCGCCGCGTGGCTGTCCCGCCATTCCACGACCAGGTGAGGCGAACTAGCGCCTTCCGGCGAACCCGTGGGTCTTGTCGTTCGCATCGTCGAACGTCCCGACAATCTGCCCGGACGCGTTGAGGCCGTATCCGGCCGTGCCGGCGGCGCCGGGAATATCGACGACGGCGATGCCGCCTGTGGGGGCGCGCACGAACGCGTGCGACACCTCGTCGGCGTCCCGGAAATATCCAATGACCTGTCCGGCGCTGTTGATGGCATAGGCCACCGTGGCGGTGGCGCGCGGGACGTCGACCGTGGTGAACGCGCCGGCGCTGCTCCGGATGAAACCGTGATAGTCGCCGTTCCGGTCGCGATAGAAGCCGGAGACCTGCCCCGCGCCGTTGATCCCGTTCGCCACGGTCGTGAAGCCGTTGGGGGCGTCGAACGTGGCGACCGCGCCGGCCGGCGTGCGAACGTAGCCGTGCGACCGATGGGCCGCGTCCTCGATGCTGCCGACGATCTGTCCGGCGTCGTTGACGCCGTTCGCGAAGGTGTTGGCCGCGCCCGGGACGTCAAAGGTCGAGAACGTTCCGTCGGCCGCGCGGATGAATCCGTGCGAGGCCTTGTCCGCGTCACGGAAGTCCCCGACGATCTGCCCGCCGTTATTAATGTCGGACGCGTCCGTGCTGGCGGCGTTGGGGACGTCGAACTTCGTGATGACCCCGGCCGGGCTGCGGAGGAATCCGTGGGACCGCTGGTTTTCGTCATCGTAATTGCCGGCGATCTGGCCGTTGTTGTTGATGCCAAACGCGTAGGTGTCGGCGGCCCCGGGGACGTCGAACGCCGTGAACGTGGACGGCGGCGCCGCACGCCCGCCGGCCGCCGCGCCTGCCACGACGCAGGCTGCCGCGATCAGGGCGACGCCGACCCGTCCGGGAACCGCGCTGCGCGGCTTGTCCATCAGCAGTCCATCCCTCGGCGGTGGTGGGCGAGGTGGGAGTCGAACCCACACGGCCGATCAGGCCAGAGGATTTTAAGTCCCCCTCGTCTGCCTATTCCGACACTCGCCCGGTCGGGTACGTTCGCGAAACACGGCGCCGGCCCTTGCGGTCACGGTCCGGTGGGCCGGCGAGGAGAGCCTGCGGTTAAAATGGAGGCGACGGGCGGATTCGAACCGCCGAATGGGGGTTTTGCAGACCCCTGCCTTGCCACTTGGCTACGTCGCCGTCGGGTTGGAGCGGGAGATGGGACTTGAACCCACGGCCTTCTCCTTGGCAAGGAGACGCTCTACCTCTGAGCTACTCCCGCACCGCCGCAACCGATTATAGCAGAGGCGGCAACCCGCTGTCGCGCCGGCCGACCCTGAGCTTAACGGTGGCCGATCAGCGACATGAACTCCGCGCGGGTGCTCGGGTTCTCGCGGAAGATGCCGCGATTGGCCGAGGTCACGACCTTGCTGCCCGGCTTTCGCACTCCCCGCATGGTCATGCAGAGGTGCGTCGCCTCGATCACGACCGCCGCACCGCGCGCCTTCAGACCCTCCATTAAGAGGTCCGCCACCTGCGACGTCAGCCGCTCCTGCACCTGCGGGCGCCGCGCCAGTACCTCGACAAGCCGCGCGATCTTGCTGATGCCGACAATCCGGCCGTTGGGAATGTACCCCACGTGGGCAACGCCGTGCATCGGGAGGAAATGGTGTTCGCAGGTCGACTCGAACGGGATGTCCTTGACGATCACCATCTCCTTATGCCGGTCCTCATCGAAACCGACCGCCAGCACATCGACCGGGTTCGCATGCAGGCCGGAGAACAGCTCCGCGTACATCGCCGCGATCCGCCGCGGCGTGCCGGCGAGCCCTTCGCGGTTCGGATCTTCGCCGATCGCCCGGATGATCGTCCGCACGGCGCCTTCGATCGCCGGCTTGTCGATGGCGGTCCGGCCGTTGCCCGCGGCGCCGCCGCCGAGACCGGGCGCCGCCGGCCGCGAGCCGTTCTGGACCCGTCCGCTGCGTCGCGCCTTCACGCGTCCCGCCTGCCTCATCCGCCGTTCTCCTCTCCCGATCCGCTCTCCCGGCCCGCCGCCACGCTGCCGCCGCGCCGGGGGGCCGCCGCGTCCGCAGCATCATCCGGGCCGCGCATGATCGCGAGCGTCATCCGAATCACGCGGGCCACCGCCCGCACGTCGTGCGTCCGAACCAGCTGCGCGCCCTGCGCGACGCCGTACGCGACCGCGGCCAGGGTGCCTTCGAGCAGATCCTCCACCGGCAGCGCGAGGATGTCGCGGATGTAATTCTTGCGCGACGTGGCCAGGTAGATCGGATAGCCCAATCGCGAGAACTCCCCGAGGCGCCGCAGTATTTCCACGTCGTGGTACGGGGTCTTGCCGAAGCTGAAGCCGGGATCGACGAGCAGCCGGTCGCCCGGGACTCCCAGCGCCCGCGCCCGCGCGGTGCGCTCTTCGAGAAACGCGTAGACCTCGTCCACGACGGCGTCGTAGCGCGGCGCCGCCTGCCGGACCTTCGGCCGGCCCTGAATATGCATCACGACGAGCGCCGCCCCGGTCGACGCGGCGACCTCCGCCATCGCGGGGTCGGCGAGGCCGCTGATGTCGTTGATGAGCACCGCGCCGGCGTCGACCGCGGCGCGCGCGACCTCCGGTTTGTAAGTGTCGACGGTCAGCGGCACCGGCAGCCGCACGGCGAGCGCGCCGATCAGCGGGGCCACGCGGCGCTGCTCTTCCGCGACGTCCACCGGGGGCCCCGGCCGCGCGGTCTCCCCTCCGACCTCCACAAGATCGGCGCCTTCGGTGACGAGCTCGTCGGCGCGGGCCAGCGCGCGGTCGCGCGCGTAGTACCGGCCCTGGTCGTAGAAAGAGTCCGGCGTCGCATTCAACACGCCGACCACGAGCGGCCGCGGGGCAAGGTCGAGGGCGAGCCCGCGGGCCCGCAGCACGCGAGGGGCCCCGGCCGCCCCGCCCCGCGCAGACGGGGTCACGCCGGACCGTGCCGCCCCGCGGAGTCGGGGCCGTGCCGCCCCGCGGAGTCGGGATGCTCGCGCAAGTACTGGTAGATGCGCTCGGCCTGGACGGCGCCGATGCCCTCGACCGCGGCGATCTCCGCCGCGCTCACCGCCCGGATGCCGCGCACGGAGCCGAAGTGCCGGATCAGGGCGCGCTTCCGGCGCTCGCCGATGCCCGGGATCTCGTCCAGCGCCGAGAACACGATCCGGCGCCCCCGCAGGTGCTGATGATAGGCATTGGCAAACCGGTGGGCCTCGTCGCGCAGCCGCTGCAGCAGCTGCAGCGCCGGGGAGTCCGCCGGCAGCGCGATCGGCTCGGACAGCCCCTCGACGTAGATCAGGTCCTGGCCCTTCGCCAGCGCGATCGCCGGAATCATGTGGTTGTACTCGAACAGCACGTCCCGCGCCGCGCTCAACTGACCGCGGCCGCCGTCGAGCAGGACGATGTCCGGCAGGACGGCCCACTTCGGACGGATCGGCTCGTCGCGATCGAGCCGGTCCTGCTCCTCGCGCGCGCGCGCAAAGCGCCGCGCGAGGACCTCGCGCATCATCGCCACGTCGTCGGGCCCCTCGGCCGTCTTCATCTTGAACCGCCGGTACTCCCGGGGCCGAACGCGGCCGCCCTCGGCCACGACCATCGACGCCACGGTCTCGCCGCCCTGGAAGTTGCTGACGTCAAAGCACTCGACGCGCACCGGCGGTGATTCGAGATGCAGCAGCGCCTGCAGCTCGTGCACGCCGGGGCCGGCGCCGCCGCCGTGCCGCGCCGCCTCCTGCGCGAGATGCAGCGCCGCGTTGTCGCGGGCGAGCGAGACGAGCCGCGCGCGGTCCCCCCGCTGCGGCTGCACGATCCGGACGCGCGCGCCGCGCCGCTCGCCGAGCCAGCGCTCGATCACATCGTGATCCGGGATCGGCTCCGGCACCAGGATCTCGGGCGGCACCGTCGTGGAGGCCTCGTAGAACTGCGTGAGAAACGCGCGCAGGGTTTCGGCCGGCGGCACGCCGCGCGTCCCCTGCAGCATGACGTGCTCCTGCCCGGTGACCCGTCCGCCGCGGACCATGAACATCTGGACGCAGCCGGCGTCGCCGTCCTGCGCCACCGCGACGATGTCGCGGTCCTCGCCGCCCTCGGACACCATCCGCTGGGGCTCCTGGAGCGCTTCGAGCCCGCGCAGCTGGTCCCGC
>Ga0209579_10001652_pt1 | contig 18073 bp, 15 predicted proteins | sample Coa_R1_2_FD_187152 | JGI IMG/M metagenome (GOLD analysis project Ga0209579, IMG submission 187152) | Surface soil microbial communities from Centralia Pennsylvania, which are recovering from an underground coalmine fire - Coalmine... | ecosystem: Environmental > Terrestrial > Soil >... | reverse complement strand
CGGCCCCGCCCAAGACGCGGGTCCCGACGTAGGGGATCTCCTCCTCGGCCGTCTCGATGGAGGTCAGCGACGCCTGCAGCTCCGCCTCATGGACGTCGGTCAGGACGCCCCAGGCGATCGCTCCCGCGGTGAACAGGAAGGCCGCCACACAGGCGGGGAGGTTCATTCTCATCAGTCGTTCCGGAAGATGGTGTCGACCATCGCCGTGGCCGCGTCCACGTCGTCGTACTTCGGGACGAGGGTGCGGAACGCCCGCTGCGATTCGGGGGCGACGTCCTGGACGATCAGGTTGAGCTGCGGCGAGCGGGAAGGCCGGCTGGTGATCACGAGGGTGACCGTGAGCAACAGGGCGGCCGCGGCGGCCAGGAACGACGCCATCCGGAGGCCCCGGAACGGCAAGGGGCGGCCCTGCGCCACGGCGGCGGCGATCCGCGGCCACAAGTCCGCCGGAGCGGTCGGCACGCGGGCGGACCGGAGAAGCCGTTCGTTCTCCCGGATGCCGCCGAGGCGCGCCGCGCAGGCGGGGCAGGAGCCCCGGTGCGCGTCGAAATCGGCACGGTCCTCCCGCAAGCGTCCCTGCAGGAAGTCGAAGAGGCGGTCCGAAAACGTCTGGCAGGTCATGGTTCCGGCTCCAGGGTCACGTTCTTCAGCATCGGTCTCAGCGTCTCATGAGCGAGGAAGAGCCTCGATTTCACGGTCCCGATCGAGATCTCCAGGATCTCGGCGATCTCCTCGTAGGAGAGACCCTCGAGATACCGGAGGCTAATCACGGTCCGGAGCTTCGGCGAGAGCTCCTGCAACGCCCGGTGGATTTCGTCGTCGACCGGCCGGCCTTCGCGCGTGCCGCCCGGGTCTCCCCGGCCGTCCCGGACGATCTTCTCGTGGATCCTCGCGTGCCGCAGCCCCTCGCTGGCCCGGTTGAGCGCATGGTTCACCGTCACCCGGAACAGCCAGGTGGAAAACTTGCTCTCGAACTTGAACGAACGCAGTTCGCCGTGGATCTTGACGAAGATCTCCTGGACCAGGTCTGCCGCCGCATGGTACTCCCCCACGATGCGATAGGCGGAAGCGAAGACCTTGTCGCCGTACTTTTCATAGAGCAGGCGGAAGGCGTCGGGATCGCCGGAGAGGTGCCGTCGCACCAGGTCCGCGTCATCCCCGCCCATCGCTGGTTCCGCTTTTTCCGACATGCAGGTGATTCGGTTTGTTCGGAGAAGATTATAGGAGATGGGGGGGAAAGACTACGCTGCGCGGCGGAATACGCGGGACAGGACCAGGTGCACCGGCAGCGACAAGAGAAGCGGGTAGGCCAGCATGCAGACGAGCAGGTACAGCCAGGCCGGCTGGACGACGTACTGGGGACGGTCAAAGGGTCCCCACACCCAATTGAGGTTGACCTGCTCGGACCATCCCAGCCAGCAGATCGGGAGGACCACCCAATCGGTGGCGACCTGGCAGTACAGGCCCCGCCGATCATAACGCACCTGCTTCAGGCACCAGACCAGCACGGGCGGCGTGACGACGTGGAACAGCGACAGGAGTCTCAGGCCGAGGGGGAGGTTGGAGCCGTCATCGTTGAACATGTAACCGGTGCCGCCGATGGGATGCACGCCGCAAACCGCGCGGACGCCCAGGTCGATCGTGAAGAGGATCTGGACGAGCAGCACGGAGCAGGCCTGCCACGACAGCACCACCGGACTTTCAGCCCACAGCCCGATCATGATCAGGAAGTTGCCCAGGTCGCAGTACCAGAGGAAGTTGCGGGGCCCATACCGGGAGAGGTAGATGGGGGCCCAGACCACGACCCAGAGGGTCCAGGACACCTTGAGCCAAAGCGGGATCCGGCGTCGCTCCATCCCGCACGTCCCTCCTTCCGGTCGTGTCGACGGACTCCGGAGAATTCCGGACCGACCCTCCCTCGCGCGAGGGGGAACCTCGAGGGGACTGCCTTCCGGGAACGCGTCCCCCGGGGACCGCAGCTCCGACGGATGAACGCCCCGGCGCGGGGGTCGTCCCCCAGCATCAGGGCGGGGCGGCGCGGGAGATTGTACCAGGGAGGACCCTCCTTTCAACGGCTCGACCCAGGACCGGTGGAGACTCCGGGATTTTCCAGTACCGCTCGGGGGTTCCTTCTCTTAGAATGTCAGCCCGCTTACCCTTAATCGAAGGAGGAACTGGACCATGACGGAACCCCGCCCGCTGCCCAAGATCGGCGACCCCGCTCCAGACTTCAAGGCCATCACCACCCAGGGGGAAATCACCTTCTCCGAGTGGCAGGCCGGCAGCTGGGTCGTTCTCTTTTCCCACCCCGCCGACTTCACCCCCGTGTGCTCCACCGAACTCACCGAGTTCGGCCGCCGCTCCAAGGAGTTCGAGCAGCGTGGCGTCAAGCTCATCGGCATTTCCGTGGACTCCATCCATTCCCATCTCGCCTGGCACCAGAATCTTGGCAAGATCCTCGGCGTCAGCCTGCCGTTTCCGCTCATCGCCGACTCGACCCGCGCCGTCAGCGAGCTCTACGGCATGATCCATCCGGGCGCTTCCGCGACCGTCACCATTCGCGCCCTGTTCGTCATCGATCCCAAGCGCGTCGTCCGCGCCCTCATCTACTACCCGCTCAATATCGGCCGGAACGTCGACGAGGTCGTCCGGATCATCGACGCCCTCCAGACCGCGGACAAGAACGGCGTCGCCTGCCCCGTCAACTGGAAGCCCGGGGAGAAGGTCATCGTCCCCCCGCCGAAGACCGAGAAGGAAGTCGCCGAGCGCCTGGCGCTCCAGAACGTCGAGCGCCTCGACTTCTACCTGACCAAGAAATCGCTGTAACCCCTCATCCCAGGAGATCTCCGGGGCCGCCTCCCTTCCGGGGGGGCGGCCCCTTTTTTTCGTAACCGGATCGTGGCGAATTCTTCTCGGAAGAGTAGACTTAAAGACCGATCACGGGAGGACGCATGGCCAAGACCTTCAGCGCGCTCGAGAAGAACATCCTCAAGTCCAAAGGCCTGTCCGAGGCCCAGCTCAAGAAGCTGGCGAAGGCGGGCATCAATTCCCGCGAAGACTTCAAGACCGTGGGCGACGCCGGCACCCTGGCCGACCTCGTCTCGGGCATCACCAAGGAAACCGCCGCGGCGGTCATGTCCTGGGCCGCCGGCGGGGCCGTTCCCATCGTCGCCGCCGGCGGCGGGGGCAGCGTGGTTCTCGATTCGCCGGATGCCGTCTACTGCATTCACTGCCGAACCAAGCAGCCGAAGGATTATCACAGCGGAGACCTCTGCGTCTCCTGCGGCAAGCAGGCCGAACCCATCCTGTCCTGCTACTGGTGCTCCTCGAGCGGACCGGGCAAGTTCTGCCGCCAGTGCGGCGCCGAGTTCGTCGCCACCGCAGAACTGGACCTCGCCATCCACCTCAAGCGCGAGGGACTCTCGAAAGACGACGTGCCCAAGAAACTCTCGGGGATGTCCGCGGCCGAGAAAGACGCGCTCTGGGGCCGCATCCGCAAGTCGCGCGGATAACCCATGCGCGCCCTGTGCGAAGGGTGCGGCAAGCCCCAGCCTCCCGACTGGAAGGCCGGCGACCTTTGCACCACCTGCGGGAAGTCCGTCCGCCACGACGTCCGCTGCTACTGGTGCGCGAAGTGGGTCCCCGCGGCGAAGTTCTGCCGCTCCTGCGGCGCGGTGGTCGTCGAGGAACGCCTCTACGGGGCCGCCCGCATGCTGAAGGATGCGGGCACCGACCGCTTCACCATTCCCAGGCAGCTGAAGGAATTCGATCCCGACCAGATCGACAACTTCTCCCGCATCTACCAGCGCCACGCGGTCGCCATTGCCCGTCACGTCGATGAGCTCCGCTTCCTCGAACGGTTCCTTTTCGGCAAGTCCTTCAGCGCCGCTCTGGAAGACGTCCTGGTTCCCCAGCTTCCCTGGACGGAGGAGACGCTGGCCCGGATGTCGGCTCCGGTCCTCCCGCCCGGAGACGACGTGGCGACCGCCCGGGCGATCTTCAAGACGACGCCGTTCGCCGAGACGCGATCTCTGGCCGCCCTCGTCCGGCTCCAGCTTCGGGACGCCGACTCCTTCAACGACGCCTGCTCCGCCTTCTCCACGAACGATGCCGCGATCAGGGCGGAAGCGGCCCTCCAGCTGACCGGCTGGCGGATCGTCTATTCCTGGGGGCGCCCCCGCAATCTCGAACGCGAGCTCGCCGAGGAGCTCCAGCGCTCGCCCCATCGGCTCGAGGCGGCGGTCCGCCTGGGCCTCATGAACCGCGGCGACAGGGATCTCCTGAAGGAAGCAGGGGCCTCGTCGGATCCGGAGACGGCCTTCGCGGCGGCCCTGGTCTTGGGCGACGTCGAACGCCTCCAGGCGGCGATGAAGGGCGACGATCAGCAGAAGGCCGCCGCCGGGAGCAAACTGATCTCCTTGGGCATCATCACGCCGGTCGTCGAGCCGATCGCGAAGAGCGCCAAGGAGGTGCAGTGGGAGCTCGTCGACTCGCTGGCCCGCCGGAAGGAAGCCGCGCCGGAGGCCTCCGAGACGCTGCTCGAGATCGTCGAGACCTCGGACGACCGCACCCTGCGAGAGCGGGCGTCGCGGATCCTGTGCCGGGACTTGAAGCCCGGCTGGGTGCTCCGCATCGCCCGCAAGGCCGGAAAGGAACGCTCGATCTACCAGAACCTCCTCCAGGCGCCGGGCCTGGAATCCCAGTCCGCCCAGGAGCTCTGCGACTTCCTGATCGCCGAGAACCAGTTCTCGATGAACCAGTACGGCCTGTCCGACGTCGCCGAGAAGGGCATCCTGCCGGGGACCTACGTCCCCTCGCGTTTCCCCGCGGCGGACGAAGCGACGCAGAAGGAGCTCCTGCGCTTCGCGGAAGCCCAGATCCGGAAGGAGATCGACGAAGGGCTGCACCGCTTCCTGATGAACGTCGTGTTCGGCCCCCACTCCCACGAGATCCGCGCGGCCGCCTGGTGGTCGTTGCAGCGAAGCTATCGCAGCGGCGGTGAGTATCGCGGGGAGGGGCCCTTCACGCTGACCAAAGACCAGCTGGTCCGCTTCTTCGGCTCCGTCAAGGCCTTCCTTCCCAAACTCGCGGCCGTCCTGCGAAGCCAGGACACGATGAAGGAAGTGGGCTTCTACGACATGATGGCGACCGTGCTCAGGACCGCCGATGGCCCGGCGATCGCCGAGATGCACGCCGAGACGAAGGATGCCGGGGATCTCATCGAGGCGCTGATCGAGGCGGCCGGGGGAGACTACTGGCCCTACACGCTCGAATCGATGTATACCCTCCTTTCACAGCTCGGCAGCCATCCGCGCTGGCGAGAGCGCGTCCTGAGCGGACTCCGCGCCTTCGAGAAGAAGGGAAACTACGCGTACGACAAAGCCGTCCGCAAGCTGGAGCTGTCGACGTACGGGATTCCCGAGGTCGACGAGTGGGACCAGCTTCCGGAAGACTTCGTACCCCTCCGCTTTCCCGCCGCGGATCGGGCAGGGCGCCGGGAGCTTCTCAAGGTCGCCGAATATCAGATGATTCACCGGGATCGCCAAACGGGCACTCCGGTCCTCAGCCGCTTCCTCCTGAAGGCCGCGGTGGCGGCGGACGAGGCGGACCTGGCGGAGGAGCTCCTGGAGCTCCTCCGCGAGCGCGCGTCGAGCGCCTATCAACGCGTCCTCCTGAAACCCGACGCCGTGGCAGCGGTGTACGGATCCTTCTCTGAATTCGTCGCCGATCTCCCGAAGTCCCTGAGGACGGCCGTGCAGAGCAAGACCCGTCGGGTGCTCGAATTCCATACGCAGCTTCTTTCCCGCCCGGAGCCCGCGGACGGGGGTCTGCTGGAAGCGGAAGGGAAGGCGGGGACGACGCTCGTCCGGGCCCTTCTCGACGTGGCGGCCGCGCCGGCGAACGGGGAGTCGGCCCAGATGATCCTGAGGCGGGACGCGGTCCGCTTTCTCCGCGACGGCGCCGGCGCCCATCCGGCGTGGAGAGTCGAGGTCGTCGACGTGCTGGCTCGCCTCCGGGACACTCCCGGCACCGATCAAAAGGTCGAGTGCGAGATGGCGCTCCGGAAGATTCAGCCTCCCGAGCCCCCGAGGATCCGCCGACCCATCGTTGACCCCAGGGAAGCAGACCATCCGCTGCCGGAGCCGGAACCGAGCGCCCGGCCCGATGGGGTCGATTACGCGGCCCTCCACAGGACCGCCGAGAAGATGGGCGCCGACCTCCAACAGAAGATGTTTCTCCTGATGGCGGGCCCTGGCACGCCCGAGGAGAAAATGCGCGAAGGCACCCGCCTCAGCGAGGACTTCCAGGCGGCGATCAAGAAGCTGTACGGCCAGGCGTAGACCGCTTACTCCCCGAACGGTTTTCCCGCCGTCCCTCCGGCTTCGCTCAAGTCTTGGAGCAGAAACGCCGATCTCTTCCTGGGCGGAGATCGTCCGCGCTGAAGGAGAGAGAGGGTGGAAGCCGCCGAAGCCTTGGGGGCCTACTATACCCCCGCCGTGCTCGCCGAGCCGCTGGCCCGATGGGCGGTCCGCAGCCCTGGCGACACCCTCCTGGACCCCTCCTGCGGCGAAGGAGCGTTCCTCACCTGCGGCGTCGACCGGCTGCGTTCCCTGGGAACCCCCGGGCGTTCCCTGTCCGATCAGATCGCGGGCGTCGAGCTCAACGCCAAGGCGCTCGTCCGCGCCCGCGGCGTCCTCCTGTCGCGCCATCCGGGCCTCCGCTGGGGCCGCCTGGCGCAGGACGACTTCTTCCTCTTCGCCCGCGAGAATCTCGGCAAGGTCGCATTCGACGCGGTTCTCGGCAATCCGCCGTACCTGAGGACTCAGGGTCGGTCCGAGGGGGCCAAGCGACGCGCCCTGGAGGTCGCCAAGAGCTGCGGCGCGGATCTCACCGCCGACGCGAGCGCGTGGGCCCCCTTCGTCGCCGCCTCGGCGGGCTTCGTGAAGCCCGGCGGCCGCCTGGCGATGATCGTGCCGCGGGAAGCGCTCTTCACGAACTACACGCGGCCGCTCCTGGCCATGCTCGAGCGCCGCTTCGCCAGCGTCAACCTGATCGCCCTCGACGAATACCTCTTCGAGGGCGCCATGGTCAAAGTGGCGCTCTTGCTCGCCGAAGGAATGGGTCCTGGCGTGCTCCGTCTTCACGAGGCGAGGGAGATCGCCAATCTGGATCGCCTCATCGAGGCCGCCCCGGCTCCGGTCTCCGCGTCCTCCTGGGTCTGGTCCCGCATCCCCCCCGAGTCCCGCCCGGCGGCGGCGCGGGCCCTTGAATCCGAAGCGCTGGCGCCCCTGACCGATCTCGCGAGCGTGTTGATCGGGATCGTGACGGGCGAGAAGGAGTACTTCCTCCTCCCGGACCCGTCGGCGAAGCACCTGGGGATTCCGGATCAGTACCTCTCGACCGCGCTCTCCACGCCCTCCCAGCTGTCGGGCGTGTCGTTCACGGAGGCCGACGCCGCCTCGCTCGCCCGGTCGGGCGACCCGTGCCGGCTGCTGACGCTCCCCACCGGGTACGCCGGCGGATGCCCGTCGGTCGACGCGTACCTCGCCCAAGGCCAAGCCCAGGGCTTCGATCAGAACTACAAGTGCCGCACCCGGAAACCGTGGTTCTCCGTGCGACGGCAGCTCCCGGCTCCCGACGCGCTGCTCGGCTACCTGGTCAAGCGCCGTCCGCGCTTCGCCTCCAATCCCGCCGGGGTCCACACGACCAACAATCTGCACCGGGTCTATCTGAAGAAGGCGTGGCAGGGAAAGGCGAGTCTGGTGACCGCGGCGGCCCTGAATGCCGCGACGATGATGACCGTCGAGCTGCTGGGCCGCATCGGAGCCGCCGGCGTCCTCAAGATCGAACCGGGCGACGCGTCGAAGATCCGGCTGGTCCATCCCGACGCGCTCGCCGCGGTGAAGGGAGCTCCGGAAAGCGCCCAGGGGATCGACCGAGCCCTCCGCGAGGGTCGCGACGAAGACGCCTTTGCGATCGCCGACGACCTGGCCGCCAAGGCGCTGGCGTGGAACCCGCGCGAGATGTCGAAGCTCCGGAGGGCCCAGGTCGCGCTCCGCGACGCCCGTCTCAAACCGGCGTAGCTCCATCCTTGGGCCGGTGACGCGGCGCCCAGTCCCTGGATCCGGACAGGCCTCCGGCCATAAACGAAAGGCCCGCGACGGATTCCCTCGGTCTCCCCGTCGCGGGCCTGTCGATCGTCGGGCGTCTATGTCTATTCGGCGAGCTTCGCCAGCTTCTTCGACAGTTTGGCCGCGTCCGACTTCAGCGCGGCGACGTTGCGGTCCACGAAGAACCGCTTGTACATGAGCAGTTCGTCGGCCTTTTCGTTCCAGTGCTTCATCAGGTAAGTCCAGTCCGCCAGGATGCGGTCGAGATCCTCGGGGGCCTTCACCTTGCGGCCCTTCATCATCTTCCGGGCGCGCTCCTCGACTTTTTCGGGCTCGACGAGTCGGCCGCGCATGACGTCCTTTCGGACCGTCTCGCGCACGTCGGCGTCCGGAATCGAGCGAACCTTCTTGGCGATCGCGCTGATCTTATGGACGGGGAGCTTGTGGGCGACCGCGGTGGCCACCATCTGCTTGCCGCCGAAGCGATGGGCCTCCAGCGCCGTGCGGCCGGCGATCTTCCGGTCGCGGATCGCACGCTGGACGGGGCCCTCCATGTTGAGCATGGACAGCAGGTCCCGGATCCACGCCTCGGACAGGCCCACGAATTTGGAGACGCGCTTCATTGCCTCGCTCTCGCTGACCTTCTGCTTGATGAGCAGCTGCACCATGGTGTGCAGGCCCTGCGCCTTCTCGATGTCGCTCAGCCCTTCGCGCTGGAAATTCTCCGCCAGGCCTTGCAGCGCCATCTCCTCGTCGTTGAGCTCGTCGACTTCAATCTCGACCTTGTCCCAGCCGAGATGTTTGAGGGCCGCGAGGCGCCGGTGGCCGTAGCACAGTTCGACGTGCGACCCCTTCATGCGGCCGCGCAGCGAGCCGGGCCAGAGTCCGGAGACCCGGATCTCCTCCGCGAGGTTGCGGATGGCCTCACGGTCCATCGTCTTGCGGGCTTGGTACGGATTGGGCAGAACGTCTTTGATGGGAACGACGACTTTCATGGAACCCCTCCTCCTGAACCCCAGCTAGTTCCGAGCGCGAATGTTGACTGCTTTCTATCACGCGAGGCTCGAGCTGTCAATCAATCGAGCCGGAGCGGCGAAAGATAACGCTCGAGCGCGCTGAGGATTTTTTCGCGCTGCCGCGCGCGCCGCCAAACACATTGACTCCCGGAATCCTCGGGCTAGAATACTCCAGCCTTCCGGAAGTTTGGCGCGCGCGGGGGGAACGCGCGCGCCGTCGCGAGAGCAGGGGGAAGCTTCACGAACTCTGGCGACTGAGGGTTGGGTATTCGCTGTGGCACGGCTGCTCCTGGAGTCCGGAAGAGAGAGGCGGGAGATTAAAGTCGCCGGTCCCCTCACCGTGGGCCGGTCGCAGACAGCCGGAGTCTATCTCGACGACAAGACCCTCTCCCGCGAGCACACCCAGTTCTACCTCGACCACGGCCGGGTCTGCGTGCGGGACCTCGACAGCAAGAACGGGACCTACCTGAACGGCGTCCTGATCAAGCAACCCGTCGCGCTGAAGCCCGGCGACAAGGTCAAGATCGGCGTGGCCGTCTTCACGGTCGTCCACGAGGCCGGTGATGCGCTTCCCGCGGTCAGCGCGCCCGTCGCATCGGCACCCCGGCCACCCGCCGTGCCGGCCAAGACGACCGTCACGGCCCCCCATGTCACGCCGGCCCCGCGGCCGCGCCCTCGACTCGGGGGACCGCATCCCGCGGCGGTGTTGTTCTACCGTCTCATCCTGCTCGGCGTGATCGTCGGCGGGGCGTACCTGTCCAAACCTTTGTTTGTCCTGCTGCTGAACAAAATCCAGCCATGATGCCGCTGACCAACCAGGATAAAGAGAAGATCCTCTCCTTCCTCGAGTCCCGCCTGGAGCCCAAGGTCTACGATACTTGGTGCCGGTCGCTGGAGCTCGAGCCCGCCGGGGACAACGCGTATCGCGTCCCCACCGCCAATCCCTTCTATCGCGACTGGCTGGAGAAACTGCTGCGCAAGCCGCTGGAGGACGCGTTCTCGAGCCTGTTCGGACGGACGCCCGACCTGGTGTTCCAGGTGAACGCCTCGCCGCTCGCCGTTCTGGCTCCGGCCGCCCCGCCCTCGGTTCCGACCCCGGCCGCCATCGTCGAGCCGGCGCCCGCCACTCCGGATTTCGTCTACAATCCGAATTACACGTTCGAGAACTTCATTGAGGGACCGTCCAACCGGATGGCCTTCGCGGCGGCCGTCGCCGTCAGTGAAAATCCCGCGACCCTCTACAACCCCTTGTTCATTCATGGCGGCGTCGGCCTCGGAAAGACGCATCTCCTGCAGGCCATTTGCCACTCGATCCTCACCCGAAATTCCTCGGCGAAGGTCCATTACTTGTCCTGCGAGGATTTCGTCAACGGATACATTTACGCGATCCAGAAAAAAACGCTCGAGGCGTTCCGCACTCGGTACCGCAATGCGGACGTCCTCGTCGTCGACGACATTCATTTCCTCGCGGACAAGGAAGGCAGCCAGGAGGAGTTCTTTCACACGTTCAACGCCCTGCATATGGCCGGCCGACAGATGATCCTGTCGAGCGACCAGCCGGCCGGGGACATCCGATCGCTCACCCAGCAGCTTCTCTCGCGCTTTCGGTCCGGGTTCGAGGCCCGCATCATGTCGCCCGCCTACGAAACGCGGCTGGCGATCCTCCGGGGAAAGGCCGCCGCCCGGCAGGTGGAGGTCTCCCAGGAGGTGCTGGGCTATATCGCCTCCATCGTCGAATCGAATATCCGCGAGCTCGAAGGCGCCCTCACCAAGGTCCTCGGCTACGCGGCGTTGTCCAAGCGGCCCGTCGACCTCGTCCTGGCCCAGGAAGTCCTTAAAGAAGTGCCCCCGCCGTCCCCCGCCTCGATGTCCATCACGGAAATCCAGCAGGTGGTCGCCCGGTACTTCCATAAAAAGGTGAGCGATCTTCATTCGCGTCGCTGGACCAAGTCGACGTCCCAGGCCCGCCAGATCTGCATCTATCTCTGTCGCAAGTTCACGGGAACATCGCTCGAGGAGCTCGGCAGCCACTTCGGGGGCAAAGATCACTCCACCATGCTCTATTCGATCCGGAAGGTGGAGAAGCTTCTCACGAAGAACGCCTCCGTACGCGGGGACGTCGAACGTCTCACCCGCGAGATTAGCAGCAAGTAAGTTCGGTGAAAGTTCGTCTCCAACAAACTCCCTCCCCTCTTCAGGGATTGTTAACAAGCGCCTCCTAAGAGAGCACCCATAAACAACCCTTTCAGACTCCCCCCAAGAATCCTCTCACCATTTTCACAAGAGATCACGTCATTTAAATTCTCTAAACACCTATTCTCCAGGTAGTTACACAACCCATTAACAATCATCTCACATAAACCATCCCCCCTTAAGAAGGAGAAGATATTTAAAGATCTCTTCTCTCCCTCTAACCCGTCTTGTTGCTCCTCCCGCTCCCCCCTATAATTGGTCCGTGACAGCGCCCGCCGAGATTCAGCATGCCGTCGCCCTCCTCCGTCGAGGGGGCCTCGTCGCCTTCCCGACGGAAACCGTCTATGGCTTGGGAGCGGACGCCGATAACCTCCAGGCCGTGGAGTCCATTTTTCGAGTCAAAGGCCGTCCCTCGACCCATCCGCTCATCGTTCACCTCGGCTCCGGAGAGGACGTCAAGGACTGGGCGGTATCGGTTCCGGATGAGGCCCACCTGCTGATGAGCATCTACTGGCCGGGGCCCCTGACCCTGATTTTGAAAACGACCCAGCGGGTACTTCGGGCTGTGACCGGCGGACAGGACACGGTGGGACTTCGGGTTCCGGATCACAAAGTCGCGCTGGCCATGCTCCGGGAGTTTCGTGGCGGCGTCGCTGCGCCCTCGGCGAACCGCTTTGGCCGGGTCAGCCCGACCTGCGCGGATCATGTCCGGCAGGATCTTGGGGCCGACGTGGACTTCGTTCTGGACGGGGGGGCCTGTGCCGTGGGGCTGGAGTCGACGATCGTCGACTTTTCATCCGGAGAGCCGGTCATCCTCCGGCCTGGCGGGGTGACCCGGGAGGCCCTCCAGGAAACCCTTCGGCAGACCGTGACCGTCCGAACGGGAGGATCCCTCCGTGCGCCCGGTCTTCTCGAATCGCACTACGCACCGCGGGCGGCCGTCGTCCTGGTCGACGCCGCCGAGAGTTCGGCCAGGACGGAGGCGCTGCGGGCGGAGGGGAAACAGGTCGTTCTCCTGCTGGCGGGCGACACGGCTCCGGACCGGCTGTATGCCTCCCTTCGCCGCGCGGATGAGACCGGGGCGGAGGTGATCGTCGTGCCGCTGCCGGAGGAATCGGGGATGGGATTGGCGGTGGCGGATCGCTTGCGAAAGGCGGCGGGCCGGCGATCCTAGGGCTTACAACGCTTGCAGGGGAGCTTCCCGGAATTCCTCGCGTGCCACTTGCTCTCGAAGTACACGCGGTTCTCCTCGTGGATTTTCTGGGAGACCGGGCAGTAGGACAGGTGGTAGTTTCGGTCGCTCCGGCCTTCCGTCGAGACGTATTCGGCCAGGGCGCCGCGCGACATATACTCGTCGATCGGCAGCTCGAACGCCTTCAGCGCGTCGTCCTCCTTCGCGAAGGTCTGGACGAAGTTGCTCAACCCCAGACGTTCCAGGACGAAGTGGGCTTCCGCGCTCATGCCGAAGAATTTGAGGTCGCCGCCCCGCGCCCGGGCCTCGTCGATATAGGACACGAAACTCGAAATCCCGTGGCTGTTCAGATAGACCAGCTTCGAACAGTCGATGGCGATCCGGGCGAAGCCCCGGTTCATGAGCCGCTCGAAGATCCGGGTGACCGGTTCTTCCTTCGTCTCGTCCAACCGCCCGTCCAGGACGACGACCGCGACGCCGTTCGCATCCCGGAGGTCGAGCTTGAGGATCTTTTTCTGGCCGCGGCCGACCTGCTGCTCCTCGAGGATCTCCCGGATGAGTTTGCGATCCAGGACCTTGCGCTCGATCAGGATCTCGCCCAGCAGGGGAGGAGTCCGCTTCTGCTCGATATGGGAGCGCTGGATAGCCAAGGCTTCATCGATGGCTGCCGCGGGCGCCAAGTTGCGCCGGACGAGCAGTTCGCCGATCTTGTGATACGTATCCCTGAGCTTCTTGGACATTCCTACCCCCAGATACGGATAAGTATACCTCAACTTGGGGAGAAACCAATGGTGCGACCGAACATCGTCGGGGCTGGGGAGTCTGCGGTTCAGTCCCGGGCCAACTCCACCAGCTTGGTCTGTCCGAACAGGACGGTGGTCAGCGTCAGGCTCTTCGACGCCGCCGCGAGTTGCCGGAACTGGGCGACGTCCTTCACCGTGATGTCGTTGACCTTGATGATGATCGACAACGGGGACAGCTTCGCGACATCGGCCTTGCTCCCGGACTCCACCTTGGCGACCGTGACCCCGGTCGCGCCCCCCTCGAGTTTCTGGAAGTGCCGCACCTCGTAGGTCAGCTCCTTGACCGTGACGCCGAGCGCATCGTCCTTGAAGCGTTCGGCCGTCTCGTAGTCCGTCGGGGCATCCTCCAGGACCAGGGTGATTTTCGACTTCTCCTTGCCCCGAAGCACGTCGAAGGTCACTTTCTTTTTCGCGCCGATCTCGGTCAGCACCGTAGTCAGGTAGTTCTTGGTCGGTTTCCACGGGGGCTGGACGCCCCGGCGGTCCGGATACATGCCGCGGCCGATCCCGTAGCGGTCGACCTCCGCGACCAGATCCCGCGCCGTCTCGCCCTCGGGCTGGACCGAGAGGAGGATGTCCTCGACCCGGATCCCCGCGCGGGCCGCGGGGGAGTCGCTGTAGAGCTCCGTGATCAGGAGCCCGCGGCGTCCGTCATTGGTGAATTCCCGGTCCTGGACTCCGAGGGCCTCGGCGATCGGCTTGGAAAGCTCCTGGAACTCCGCGCCGAGCCAGACCAGCCGCTTCTCCTGGTTCTTCGTCATCGGCATGGCGCGCGGATCGACGAAGCCCCCCGGGGCATCCAGCTGGGCCGCGATTTCGGAGAAGAACAGGAGGCGCCGGAGATGCTCGGGAGTGTATCCGGCCCGGTACCGGCCGTAGTACTTGTCGCGGGAAGCCTCCGCCGCGACCTCGTCGAAGTCCTCTTCCTTCTTGTCGAGCGTCGCGCACCCGATGATGCGCCCGTCGAAATCAAGGAGGAACGAGCCGGTCTTGATGCGCTTGCGCGACTGGATCCGGGGCGAGCCGCCGAGGCCGGCCTCCGTGCGGAACAGCCGGTTGTAGTCCATCTTGATGCGGCTCCGGCCGAAGCGGTCCTCGAAGGATGCGGTGAAGAACAGCTGGCCGCGGGGCGGGGCCACGCCGTCCCGGACGACGGCCGAGGCCGTCCTCAGCCCCTCCACCCGGACCAGAAAGCCGGCAAAGGCCTTGTACAGGCCGACGAAGGTCGCCGGCAGCGTCTTCCCTTCGTCGATGACGTTGATGTCTTCGATCTTGCGTACTTGGTCGCGGGACAGGTCCTGGGGGATGAAGAGGGTGCCGTGGTCGTCGACCGCGACGCCGAAGACGGCCGCCTTGCCCTGAGTCGCCTCTTCGGACGGCACGTAGCGTTCCTGGGTCTTCTCCGCCCTGAACGTGATTTCCACGCGCTTGACGCCGGAGGGTAGCGTCTTCCTCATGGACTCCGCGCGCTTGTCCAGGTCCGTCAGGCGGTCGTCGGCCAGGATCCCCTTTCCGAGAAAGGAGCTCCGGCCGTCGGGGAGGGTCCAGAGATAGGTGTCGAGGGCCACCCCGACCGTGGCGCCCTTCTTGTCGGACACCACGGAGCCGGACCGCATCATGTCCATGCAGAACCAGCCCTTGGCGTCGACAAGGGGCGCATTCGTCATGATGTAGGGGCTGACGTTGACCTGCCAGGAGTTGTCCACCAGGTCCGCGTGCGTGACATGAAAGGACTCGCCCACGAGGGGAGCCGTCCAGTCGGAGAACTCCAGCGGGACGAGCTCGCGCGGCTGGACGGGCTTGAGGACGACGAAGTCGTGATTGCGGCCGACGGAAAGGAGCTTCGCCTCGAAGACGGCACCCGTGGCGTCGGTCGCCACGATCTTCTCGATGTCCGACTCCTTGAGGGCTTTGTCGGCCATGAGAATGAGGCCCTTCTCCAGGGCGATGCCCCAGGCTTCCAGGGGCTGCTCATTTTCGGAGAGCTGGTAGAGGCGCTGCGCCTCGGCGTCGAGGGATTCCTCCTCGATCTCGGCCTTTTCGAGGCGCGTTTTCTTCCTCAGGGTGATCTCGAGGCCCAGAAAGGACTTATGGACGGCGTCGTAGACCTTCCGGATCGCCTCGCGGTCTTCTTGGGCGCCGAGCGGGGAAGCCTTCGAGAGGCCCAGGACGAGCGAGAGCACTGCCGCGGCGGACCTAGTCATCTTCGATCTTCTCCATGTCCTTCTCGAAGTCGAGCACGACGAGCCGGTGGTAGCCGGTCCGGATGATGCGGAAAAGCAGCTTGCGCTTGCCCTTCTCGAGCTTGAGGCCGGCTTCGTGCGCCTCCCGGACGTCCTTGAGCGACTCGATCGGACGGTCGCCGATCTGCGTGATGATGTCGAAATTCGCGAAGCCGCTGGCCCGCGCGTTCCCGGAGAACTTCACGCCCTGAATGTAGATCCCCTTGGACCGCTGGAAATGGAGAAAGGGATCGGAGAACTTCGTGATCTCCTTGACCGTCATGTCCCACCGCTTGCACTCGAAGTCCTCGCCCTCCTGCTTTCCCTTCGTCGCGGGGTTGAGGATGATGGGGACGAGCTCGGCCCCGCGCTGCACTTCGAGCGCGGCGGGAACGTCGACGGGGAGGGCCGCGAAGAGGCGCTCGACCGCCGGCAGTTCCGTCTCGTACATCCCGCGGATGGGCTCGCTGTTCACCGAGACGGCGATGTCGCCGGCCCGGAGCTTGGCCTTTTCCGCCGGCGATCCTTCGTCGACGCTGGCGACGAGAACGCCCTGCTTGGCGTCGATGTAGGAGCTCTTCCGGAAGTCCTTGAGCGCCTGAAAGCGCAACCCGGTCCAGGCCCGCTGGACCTTGCCGTCCTTCAGGATGCGGGCGACGACGTCCTTCACCACCACGGCGGGGATGGCGAAGGCCAGGTTGTCGGCGCCGCGCATGCCGCGGGCGTTGATGCCGATGATCCGCCCGTGGATGTCGACCAGAGGTCCGCCGGAATTGCCCGGGTTGATCGCGGCGTCGGTCTGGATCCAGAGGTTGTACGGCGCGAAATCGAGGTAGCGCTCCACCGAGGAGACAATGCCGCGGGAGACCGACCGCTCGAAGCCGTGCGGGGCACCCATCGCCATGACCAATTCGCCGACCTTGAGCAGGTTCGAGTCGCCAAATTCCGCGACGGGAAGGGGGGTCTTCGATTTCCGCTCGGCGAGGTTGAGCTTGATGACGGCGAGGTCGGTCTCGGGATCCTGTCCGACGATCTTGGCGGTGACCTCCTCCCGGTCGAAGAGGACGCAGCGGATCTCGGTGGCCTTGTCCGCGACGTGATTGTTGGTCACGACGTAGCCGTCGTCCGAGATGATGGCGCCGGAGCCAAAGACCTGGACCTTCTCCATCTTGCCGCCCCGGAACTCCATCGTGATGGGCTTGATGAAGACCACGGCGGGAAAGACCTTATCCTTGGCCTCCTGAATGACTTCCTCCTCCGGCCGGACGGAGGTGCATCCCAGGAACGCGCCGGCAAGGATCGCCGCGGAAAGGATTCTCATGGGCCAATTGTCTCCCGCCGGTCCGCGAGTGTCAACGTGTCTCGCCGGGTCTTGAAATGTTAAGGTTGTGCTAAGGTCTTCACACTTGGTTGACAGTCCTCGGGAGTCCCTGTCTAATACGCGGACATGTTCAGCCTCGTCCCCAAGGAGATGATCTTCTTCGATCTGTTCGAAGAGGCGGCCAAGAACGCCCACCTGGGGGCGCTGGCCCTGGTGGACCTGCTCGAGAACTACGTCAACGTCGTCGAGAAGGTGAAGAAGATCAAGGATATCGAACACGCCGGCGACAAGATCACCCATACGACGATCGAGAAGCTGAACCAGACCTTCATCACGCCGATCGACCGCGAGGACATTCACGAGCTGATCTGCCGGATCGATGACATCATCGATCTGATCGACACGGCGGTGGCTCGGATGAACCTCTACAAGATCGACAAGCCGACCGACGACGCCAAGGCACTGGCCAAGGTCCTGGTGAAGGCGACAAAAATCATCATCGAGCTGCTTCCCAAGATGCGCAATTTGAAGCTGTCGAGCTCGTTGCTCCAGGATTGCATCGAGATCCACACCCAGGAGAACGAAGGGGACCGCATCGAGCAGCACGCGCTGGCCTCCCTGTTCGAAAACGGCCACGACCCCATCTTCATCATCAAGTGGAAGGACATCTACGAGGAGCTGGAGTCGGCCACGGACCGCTGCGAGGACGTGGCCAACGTCATCGAAGGCATCGTCCTGAAGAACGCCTGACCCGCCGATGCTGAGCCTCGTCGTCTTCATCATCATCCTGGCTCTCGTCTTCGACTACATCAACGGCTTCCATGACGCGGCGAATTCCATCGCCACCGTGGTGTCCACCCGGGTGATGACGCCCAAGGCGGCCGTGGCGATGGCGGCCTTCTTCAATTTTGTCGCGTTCTTCGTCTTCCACCAGGGCGTCGCCAAGACCATCCGGTCGGGCGTGGTGGAGTCCAGCGCGATCACCATCGCCGTGGTCACCTCCGGACTCCTCGCCGCCATTGCGTGGAACCTGATCACGTGGTACTTCGGCATCCCTTCGAGCTCCTCGCACGCGCTGGTCGGAGGCTATGCCGGCGCGGCGGTCGTCAAGGGAGGCTGGAAGGTGCTCAATGGAGGCGGCCTCGTCTACCAGTTGCTCTTCCAAGGCAAATGGGACACCTCCCACATCACGATCATCGACATCGGGGCGTTCAT
>Ga0209579_10001651_pt1 | contig 18083 bp, 17 predicted proteins | sample Coa_R1_2_FD_187152 | JGI IMG/M metagenome (GOLD analysis project Ga0209579, IMG submission 187152) | Surface soil microbial communities from Centralia Pennsylvania, which are recovering from an underground coalmine fire - Coalmine... | ecosystem: Environmental > Terrestrial > Soil >... | reverse complement strand
CGCGCGGCGGATGAGGGAGGGAACCACCATGGCGTTTCGGGGATCAAAATTGTCGTGCGGCCCATAGACATTGGCCGGGCGGACAATGGAAACCTTTTTCCACCCGTATTCGATGGCATATGCTTCGGCCTGGAGTTCACCCATGCGCTTGGCCCAGCCGGCAAATTTGTCATTCTCCCCCGGCGGTTTTTTCCACATTTCGTCCTCGATAAAAACCTCCGCCTGGGCATAGACGCCGACGGTGCTGGTGAACAGGTACCAGCTGACCTCCGCCTGCCGGGCGGCTTCCATCATGTTGGTGTTGAACATCAGGTTGGGCACGAACACGCTGGCGACCTTCCTGGTCGTAACGCCGGGCGAACCCTTGATACCCACCAGATTGAAAACCAGATCCATGCCCTGACAGACTTCGAGGCAGTTTTCAAACCGCATCAGATTCGTCCGCTTGAATTCCGCCCGGGGGTGGGCCAGGGCTGGATCGTCCAGCGACGCGATGCGAACCTGCGCGCCCTGGTCGAGGAGCATTCTCACCAGCGGCTGGCCGATGAGCCCGGTGCCGCCGGTAACCAAAACTTTTTTACCTTGGTAAAACATAATTAATAATCAGGTGTTGGGCGCAGCGCGCCATCCAGCTAACCATTTTGCTTCTGTGTTTCCGTGAACCAGCGGACCGTGTCCGCCAGCCCGTCGGCCAGCGAAACCCTGCGTTCAAAGCCCAACAATCGTTTCGCTTTCGAGGTGTCCACCATCCGAAAGGGAATCGTGCTGGGCTTGGTGGTGTCGAATTTCAGCTCGGCGTTTTCGTGACCCGCGGCCTGCAGGATGATTCCGATGATTTCCTTCACCGTTACCGCCTGGCCGTAGCCGATGTTGACCGGATCGCAGGTCGGATGTTTTTCCACCATCAACAGGCAGCCCCGCACCAGATCGGTGATATGCAGGAAATCCCGCACTTCATCACCCGTGCCCCAGACGACATAGGGATTTTCCTTCAGGACAGCCCGGCGGATGAGCGCCGGAATGACGTGGCTGGTGACGGGATCAAAATTATCATGGCGCCCGTACACGGCGGAGGGGCGGACAAGCGCGATTTTCATCGAAGATTTGGACACCACGAATTCGCTGATGCGTTCGAGGTAGCGGCGCATCCAACCGTAACCGAAGTAAGCCGGATAGGTCGGGCCGGCCCACATTTCCTCCTCCTTGATGGGATGGTCCGCCGACGGATAACCGGTGCTGCTGCCGAAAACCTGAAAGCGTTCCACCCCTTCCGTCCAGGCCGCCTGCAACATTTGCGCGGTTAAAATCAGATTCGCCGTGATGGCCGCCATCGGGTTGCCGGCCGTAACGCCCGCCGCGGAAACCGCGCCCGCCGCATGAAACACGTATTGCATCCCGCGGGAAACCTTGCGGCAATCCTCTTCACGCGTAAGGTCGGCCGGGACGGCCTCGATGCGTTCGTCGCGGAGGATCAATGGCCGCCGGTGCACCGGCACGCGCACCTGTGCCCCCTGCCGGAGAAGTTCTTCCACAAAATGAAGGCCGACAAACCCGGTGCCGCCGGTGACGAGAACTTTTTTGTCTTTGAAAAACATAATCAACGGATGGCCGCGAGCCGGGTTTGGACCGCTTGTCGGATGCCGGCCGGATCGAGGCCGATTTGCCTGCGGATATCGTGAACCGTGCCATACCAGACGCAAAACCGGTCGGGCAGGCCATGATAGGAGACGGAAAGATCGGGGACTTCATGGATGGCTTCCTGCAAGCCATGGGCGTCATGCACCACCAGTATTTTCGTATGTTTGAACCGCGCGATCATTTCCCGGTCAATCGGCTTGATGGTCGAAAAATAGACGAGATTGACCGGCAAATCCCGGACCGCTTCCATCACGTTGCCGAGGATCGGTCCGGCGGTCATGACGGTCAGCTTTGAGCCGGTATCCTTGAGCAGGTTCGCCTGGCCGAACTGGACGGGCACATCCAGATTATGGCCATGGTCGGAGAGGCGGAAATAAGTGGGCCGGCCGTTGTTGTATTGGCTGCGGATGAGGGTATCGAGCTCCTTGCGGTTGCCCGGTTGCGTGACCTCCATGCCCGGCAGCATCCGCAAAATGGCAAGTTCGCCGTAACAGTGATGCGTTGCGCCGTCCCACGCATAATCGAACGACGCACCGGTGGAGACAATATTCGCGCCGAAACAGTTGTAACAAAGATCATCCTTGATCTGCTCCACACAACGTTCGGTGAGGAACGGATTGATCGTGTGAACGAAGGGATGAAATCCCTGCGCGCCCAGGCCCGCCGCAACGCTGATGAGCGCGTTTTCGCAGATGCCCATGTTGTAAACGCGCGTCGGAAACTTTTCCTGGAGGGGCATGAACAGGAAATGGCTGATGTCGCCCAGGACAATGACCACTTTTTCATCCTTCATCGCCAGTTCAGACGTTGTGTCCTTGAATTGCTTTCTCACGCGGCCTCCAGTTCCTTCATCAAAAATTCCAATTCCTCCGGTTTGGGTGATTTTCGATGCCACTCAAAAACGTTGTTGGCGAGCGTGGGACAGCCGCAGCCCTTGATCGTGTGCGCCACGATGGCCTTGACGGTTTCCGCCGGTTTGACCAGTGCCGCCTTCAACGCCTCCAAATCGTGGCCATCCACTTCCAGGGTGTCGCAGCAAAACGCTTTAAAACGGTCTGCCGGATTCGGGATTTGCAGCGAGCGCACCTGGGACCGGTTGAAGTCGAGCATCACGGTGAGGTTGTTCAATTTCAGGTTTGCGGCAACCATCATTGATTCCCAGACCGACCCTTCGTTGGCCTCGCCATCGCCGATGAGCGTCACCACCCGACGCGGTGACTTCGCGATCCTGAACGCCAGCGCCATGCCGACGGCCACACCGATGCCGTGGCCGAGTGAACCGGTGGAAACTTCCACGCCGGGAACTTTCAGCCGGTCCGGATGGCAGCCGAGGCGCGATTGAAACGTACCGAAGGTTTTGAGTTCTTCCGCGGGGAGGTAACCGTATTGTGCGAGGACCGCATAAAGACCGAGCGCCGCGTGGCCTTTGCTCAAAATGAAAATATCGCGTTCCGGCCATTGCGGTTCCTGGGGATTGTGTCGCAGGGTGTCGTAGGCGGCACAGAGCATCTCGACGACGGAGAACGACGTGGGAATGTGACCGTGTCCGCTGGTGCGGGAGGCCATCAATATATTGCGCCGGATTTCCCGGCAAAACGGGGTCATGGCCGCCATCACTCGATCTCCAGATAGGAAATACGCGCCGCCATCGGCAGGCGCTTGACCCGCACGTTGTTCAGGCCGAAGACCTCATCCAGCGCGACGGTTTCACCCGGAAAGAACGGATCGGACAGTTCATCAAACACCAGGATGCTGCCTTTGCAAAGGTGCGGTTTGATGGCCTGCAGCGCCACCTTGGTAGGCTGGTAAATGTCAAAATCAAAAACTGCCAGCGACACAATGGTTTCAGGATGTTCCTGGAAATAGCGCGGCACGGTTTCCACCGCGTCACCCTTGATCAGGTCAAAGCGTTTGAGGTGCGACATCGGGTTTAACTGCTCCTGCAGGGAAAGAATCCGGGTCAGATAATCCTCGTAACCGGCCGATACCGAGAAACTGCCGTCTTTGGACTGGCAAAGTTTTCCGTCCTTTTTCCCCAGTCCTTTGAAACCCGCAAAGGTGTCAAAGCCGACGATGTGGCGGTGGCGATTGTAGGGTTCGAGACTGCCGCGCAGCGCCGAAAGGATGGACAATGTCTGTCCCCAGCGTACGCCGCACTCGACGATGACGCCATGGCTGTGCAAAATTTTCTGATAGATTTCGTAGAAAAACAGGAGGCGGGCAAAGGCTTTTGAACTCAAAAACAATCCGAGATTCGACAGCAATTCATCGTCCGGCAGCGGCGCGGATTTCAGCAACGCGGTAAACTGGCGGTGTGCTTCCTTCTCGGACAAACTTGAAAGCACAATCGCGTCGTGTTTTTCAGTTTTGGTCATGGGCATGTCTCGTTGGTTGTCAGAAACTGTAGCTTTCCCCGCCATCCACGGCAATACAAGCTCCGTTTAACAAACTGGCCCGCTCCGAACAGACGAAGGCCACCACGGCGGCGACTTCCTCCGGGGTGCCGGCCCGGCCCAACGGCAGGCGCTGGTTTAACGTCTGGGCAAAACGCTCCGGATCCTCCCGGCGAAATTGGTCCCATCCGTTGCCGTCAAACATCACGCGGCCCGGCGCGATGCTGTTGAACGTAATGCCCGAACGAACCAGTTCCGCGTTCAGGGCGAGTGTTTTCATGAGACTGATCTCGGCGCTTTTGGCCATGGTGTACCAGGGGCGGCCGCCACCTTCCTTGCCCTTGACGGACGCAATGGCCACCACGCGTCCCCATTTTGCGCGTCGCAGGTGCGGAATTGCCTGCAGGGTAAATCGTTGCGCCGTCAGCGCATTGCGTTGATAAGTCTCCACCCACTTTTCCTCCGGCACGTCTTCCACCGCCCGGGCTTCACGGCCACCGCCACCGCCGACATTATTGATCAGGATCTGCAGACCGCCCCATTCCTGAACCACCGTGTCAACGACCCGCCGCGCGGATTCCGCGAGCGTCGCATCCGCCGGAATGGCCAGGGTCGGAACGTTTCTGGCCCGGATTTCCGCGGCGGTGGTTTCCAGTTGCCCGGTGCCCCGGGCGCAAATCGCCACACGACAACCTTCGTCTGCCAACGCCAGCGCAATGGCCCGGCCGATTCCGTAGCTGCCGCCGGTCACCAGCGCGATTTTATCTTTCAAGCCCAGTTGCATCAGGAATAGCCTGAACCGAACGTCGGCGTCATAAAGTTTTCAATCACCGCAAAAGCGGATGATTTTCTCCAGGCCCAACGCCGGATACCGGGGTTGCCGGTAATCAGCGCGCGCTGGATGTTCACGCCGGGTTTGCTCATCCAAAAAGGTTCGAATGGGCGCGCAAAAAACCAACCCGCGTCCACCGCAGCTCAATTCGCGCATCCTTATAGCCGTCAAGCCCGGCTGGTTCAAGCCTCAATCCGCCGGATGCGGCGTCGTTTCAACCTGCCGTGGATCGCGGTCCCGCATGGGTTTTCAAGTTGACAGCGTGGTGGCCCCCGCCCACGCTGGTTTCGTGAGTTTGATGGGTTTATGACCAGCCGCCGACTTCGCTTGCTTTATTTGGGCAACGCGTTTCCACCGGGAATGGCTGGACAACTTTTTGTTACCGCGCACCTGGGCGAAACCCGCATGGTGCAGGAGTTATCCCGGCTGGCGGATGTCTCCACCGTTGGTTTGTTGCCGGGCGAAATCTGGAAAAAGCGCCTGAATCCCAAGGATGACTCGGCTGGCCTGGAACATAAACTCGTCCTGTGGGACAGAAATCCCGCCCTGTGGCATCGCTGGATTTCCTGGCGTAAACTGCGCCGGCTTTACCTGGAAATGACGCAGCGGGACGGCATGCCGGATGTCATCCTGGTGCGCAACCTGCAACACGTCTTCAATTATTTTGTCAAATGGCTGCGGCGACAACCCCGGCGTCCGCGCGTTGCCCTCTGGTTGGGTGACAGCGGCGGACTGGGTGAAGAAATCCCTTCGTCACGGCGCTGGCGTTACCGGTTCAAGCCGATGCAGATGCTGGAAGATGAATCGGTGTTGTTATATGACGCCTGCCTGGTGTCCGGGCTCAAGGCGAAGAGTTATTTTGAATCCCGCGGCGTCCCATGGGCATGGCAACCGGCCGCCTTTAACTACCACTATGATCCGCCGCCGCCGGATCCGCATGCCCAGGGACCGATTCGATTTGGCTACTTCGGAGATCTGTCGGAACACTCGGCCGTGCTTCCGTTGGTGCAGACATTTTTGAGCGCCGGCCTGCCCGGCACCTTGCACGTCTGTGGTCATGGGCCGTTGTCTCCAGAATTGAAACAACTGGCCGAACGCCACCCGAATTTCCATTTCGACGGCTTCCTGCCAAAACCGTCGGACTGCCTTCCCTGGGCGCAACGAGTGGATGTGCTCATCAATGTGCGGCCGCCCTGGTGGGGCAAGGATAACAGCGCGCCCTCGAAAGTTTTCGAGTACGGCGTGGCAGGCAAGGCGATCCTCTCCACGCGCACCGCTGGCATGGACGAAATCCTTGGCCGGGAAGGCATCTATATCGAAACCGACCATTTTGAAGACTCGCTCCGCCAACGACTGCGGGAGGTCGCGACCATGGACCGGGCCGAGCTTCAGCGCCGGGCGGTGATAATCCGCGACCGGATTGTCAGCCATTACAGTTGGGAGAAACAGTCGCGGGTCATTGTTGAATTTCTGACCCGGCTGGTGGAGCAGTCATCTTCCCCGATGATTCCGGGAAATACTTCCGGCGTCACCGGTCCGTCACCGCGTGGTCTTTCGCGCGCCGCCGGAGGAACAATCTGATTTTCCGAAACGGAAGCCCGAGAAACATCTTTCGAAACAGTTCCAGCCGTTCCAGCCAGAAAACCGCGGGAAAAGGCCGGCCTTTGGGAATATACCAGTTGTTCAAAGTGGTTCGTTTTACCAGCCGGTAACCCTGTCGCTTCAGCCAGCGGTGCTTGTCCAGGGTGCGAACACCGTCTTCAATCAAGATCAGCGCCGGGCGGTATTTGTCAAAATCAAAGCCCCGCATGACTTCGATTTCGTGCCCTTCCACGTCGAGTGACAGAAAGTCAATTTTACCCGCGCCCGCTTCGCGCAACACCTTGTCCAACGTGGTGATTTTGACGCGTTCGGTGCCGACAAATTGAGCGCCATGCGAATCAATTTGCTTTTCCAGCGTGGAAACCCCGTCTTGCGCGCCGATATGCAACAGCGCCTCCCCTTCCTTGTCCGGCCCGCTGCAGGCGACCTGGAAAACCTTTGAGTTTTTCCGTTCGCGCCGCAATTTTTCGCACAGCGCGGCTTGCGGTTCCACCAGGACACCCCGCCAGCCGTTCTGTTCGAGCAACCAGGTTTGCGAACCGGAATGGGGATCGTTGGCACCGACTTCGACAAAGAATCCGTCGCGCTTCCGGCCGAAAAATTCCCAGACCAGTTGTTTCTCGATGAGTTCCTCCAGAATCGGCGATTTGATGTTGAGGATCATGCTGAAAACTCCCGGCCAACGGGGTTCGACATCCCGGTTTCATCCAGTACGGCATAAACGGCTTGGACCAGTTCTTCCGTTTGAATTCCGCATAAAAATTGTTGCTCCGGTTCCATTTTGCCCACGATCGTTCGATGCCGGTTTCCCGCCGGGATCCACGCCTGCCGGCCGGGATTGGGCCAGAACCACGAAACCGTGCGCGCTCCCGCCAGCAACGCCAGATGCAGCGTTCCGGTATCACCGCACAAATGCAATGAGCTGCGTTGAATCACCGCGGCGATCTGGGTCAGGTTTAGTTCGCCGGCAAACACCCGCCAGGGTTTTGCCGGCAATCGCGCCAGCAGCGATTCCATTTTCCGGCATTCGCGTTCCGTGGGCGCACAGGAAATCGCCAGCCTTTTTTCCGGCCAGCGTGCCTGCAAGGCGGCAATCAGCCCGACCATTTGTTCCGGCGGCAGTTCCTTCCGGTCATCCGTCGTGAACGGGCTGAGATGAAAATAAGTTTCCGCATCCGCGGGGGAAATATTCGCCGCCTGGAGGTGCGCCGGCTGGATGTCCACGTGAAATTCCGGGGGGGCGGACGGGAAACCGGCCTTTTCGAGACAACGGCAATTCTGCACGTAGATGGGGCCGGCCGAAAAGGATTCCTGGACGGTCTCGGTGAACATCCGCCGCCAGAAGGGCGGACCGCCGCCACCCGGCACCCGCCCCAGGCGTTCGCGCGCACCGCTGAGGAACGTCAACCAGCTCGACCGGTCCGAGCCATTCAGATTGATGAGCGCGTCAAACCGTTCACGGCGCAAGCGCGCGACGAAGCTCAGGTTTTCCTTCAGGCCGGCGTGTTTCGGAAACCGTGAATAACCCCAGACCCGGTCGATCCACGGCATACATTCCAGAAAGGACGCCACATGCGCGGCCACTCCGACATGCAATTCGGACCTGGGATAAGCCCGGCGGATCATCCATAGCGCCGGCGACAGGTGGACCATGTCGCCTAGAAATCCCAGGCCAAATACCATGACTTTTTTTGCGCCCCGCGTGCGTTCCAGAAAAGCCGGTCGGGTTTGTGTCACGGGTAAATTCAAGCAAAAGTCATCGGTTGGGAATAGCACAATTTGCGGAGACCGCATTTAACCCATGGTTCAAATGGAGATCGTCAGTGAGACGGAATTCGCCTCGCTAAACGACTCCATCCGCCGCCGCCGGCTGGAGCGCGCTTTGTTGGGCCGGGTAGCCTCAGGGGGAAGCGGTAACGTCCGCGCGCCCCTTGTAAATGGTCGTGCTGCCCTCCCATTCAAAACCAAACGGGACGAAAACAAAGCGGTTCAGTGCCTTTCGCAACGCGGCCTGTTTTTCCGGCGGCACGAAAAACAACATGAATCCTTTCGCACCCGCACCGAGCAATTTGCCGCCGAGCGCGCCATTTTCCCGTGCGGTCTGATAAATCTCGTCCACTTCGGGGTTGCTGACCGCATCGGCCAGGCGGCGCTTGAGCAGCCACGTTTCGTGCAACAGTTCGCCAAAGGCGGTCAAAGGGTTGCTCCCGGCCAGGATTCCGTGCGCCTGATCCACCAACCGGCGCATCTGGCGCAGTTCATCGGTCTTGTTGCGGATTCCCGTGATGATGCTCGCCGCAATTTCGCCACCAATCCGGCTGCTGCCGGTGTAGAGCAGGCAGAGATGATTTTCCAAATCCGCAACGCGTTCGCGCTTCACGGCCACCGGTTCAACTTGAAATGAACCGTCGGTGGAGAATTTGATGATGTTCAACCCGCCGTAAGCCGCGGCGATCTGATCCTGCGAGCCGACGTGCTCCTTCAAAATGTTTTGTTCCAGCTCCAGTGCCATGAGCGCGAGTTGATGGGTGCTCAAATTGTTCCCGTGCAAATCCGTGAGCGCGCGGATCAGGCCGACGGCAAACGTGGAACTGGAGCCGATGCCGCTGCGCGCGGGCAAATCGCCCTGGTGGTGAATCTCCACGCCCGCGGTGTTGGTGAATCCCAGAAAGCGCAGTCCTTCGCGCACCGCTGGATGCAAGATTTCCGAAATGGATGCGACCGTTTCGATGTGGGACCAGACAATGCGGTGGCGCTCGGCGAAAAACGGCGGCAGCACCCGCGCACTGATATAGCAGTATTTGTCAATCGTCGCCGACAGGACAGCGCCGCCTTCCTTCAGATACCACGCGGGATAATCCGTCCCGCCGCCAAAAAAGGAAATGCGATAGGGCGTTCGGCTGATGATCATCTGGCCACCTCGCGGAAAAACTCTCCGGCGCGCCGGTACGATTCCGGCGTGCCGATGTCAATGAACGGAAACCTGCCCTTCAGGGCGTAGAAACCGCGTCCGCAACACTTCGGGAAAACGTCCTGCTCGAGGCTTACGGGCCGGTTGCCGGGAATTTCCGCGATCACCTCGCGTTGCATCAAATACAGTCCGGCGTTGATGTAGCCGCCGGCCATTTGATTTTGCGGCTTCTCGTTGAAGGAAGTGACCGCCCCGTTGGCGCCCGTCTCGACGAGGCCGCTGGCGCTCACCCGCGGCTGATGGGTGAGCACCATGGAAAGCCGCGCCGATCTGGCCCGGTGAAATTCAACGAACCGGCACAAATCCAGGTGCGTGACGGAATCACCATTGGTCACGAGCGCGGCCGGCGATTGCACCAGCGGCAGACAGGCGCGCACCGCGCCACCGGTGCCGAGGGGCGTCGTTTCAACATTGGCAACAATCTCCAGGCTGTTCCAGTTTTCTGATTTCACAAATTCCTGCACGATGCCGGCCAGGTGGCCGAGCGACAAAATGATTCTACGTGCGCCGAAACCCCGCAGCCATTCCAGATAACATTTCAGAAAGGGCACGCCGTTGATCGGCGCCAGCACTTTGGGCCGGTCGGAAAAAACCGGGCGCAGCCGCGTGCCCAATCCACCGGCCAGAATCACGACGTCAATGTTTTGCAGGCAAGTCGCGGACAAGTTCCTGCCTCCAGTAGTTGAGCATGTCGAGCAGCGTCTGTTTGTAGGGAATTTCCGGTTTCCATCCCGTTGCGGCCTTGAATTTGTCCGAACTGGGAATTTGCAGCGTCACATCCGCCGGCCGGATCAACGCCGGATCCACCCGCACCTCGATTTTGCCCGGATAATTCGTCATGGCCAGCAGCCGGTCGAGCATTTCGCGGATCGTCATCGTGATGTCGCCGCCGATGTTATAGACTTCGCCGGGCGGGCATTTTTGCGCGAGCAGCCAGTAAGCGCGCACGGTATCGCGCACGTCGGCAAACGTGCGGACGCTGTCAAGATTGCCGACGCGAACCACCGGTTCCTGCAAACCCAGTTCGATGCGCGCGACCTGCTGCGCGAAAAATGAATCCACGAAAACCTCGCCGCGGCGCGGACCGCTGTGCGTGAACATGCGCGTCCGGAGGGTGCGGATTTTATAAGCTTCCCAGTACATGAGCCCGAGCATGTCCTCGCCAACCTTGCTGACGGCATAGGGGCTGACCGGGCGGAAGGCGCAGGTTTCGCGGATCGGAATGTCGGCCTGCGTCACCTGGCCATAGACTTCCGACGAACTGCAAATGTGAACGATCGGGTCCTGTTTCAAAATCCGGATCGCCTCCAGCAAATTCGCCGTGCCACTGATGTTGCATTCGAGCGTGTCCAGCGGCGCCATGTAACTCGTCGTCACGAAGGATTGCGCGGCCAGGTGGAAAATCACATCCGGTTTCACGTCGCCGAACACGCGGATGAGCGAGCCCAGATCGCGCAGGTCACAGTCGTGGATCCTGATTTTCGAATCGTTCAGCAGGTGACGGATGTTGTCCTTGGGGCTGCGCCAGCGTTTGATGCCGAAAATTTCCGTCTGCGGATGACTCGCGGAGACGTATTCGGCCAGATGACTGCCGACGAAGCCGGTGATGCCTGTGATTAAAATGCGCATGCTGGTTCCGATTAAACGCCCTGGTCCCGTTGCGACACGATGGGATGCCGGATGGGCCACCAGATTTTGAACCGGGGATCGTTCCACGCCACCGTGAACTGGCCGGCCCGGTTGTAATAGGTGTTTTGCTTGTAATGAAAAATGGCCGTTTCACTCAACACCACGTGGCCGTTGCCAAACTTCGGCGGGATCAGGACCTGCAACCGGTTGGTGTCCGATAGCGTAAACGATTCCCACTGGCCGAACTGCCTGGAATCCTTGTCGTGATTGAGCACGACCAGGTAGAATTTCCCATGCAGGCAGGAAATCAGTTTCCAGGTCTCGCTGTCGCCATGGATGCCGCGCAAAACATTTCTGGTGGAAGTGGAGATGTCGTCCTGCACGAGTTTCACGGCAAGGCCCGCCTGGTGGTAAAGCTCCTCATTGTAGAGCTCAACATAACTGCCGCGGAAATCCTCAAAGTGGGTCGGAGGCTTGATGAGCAGCACACCGTCGAGCTTGGTTTTGGTCACTTCCAGCATGGCTTACACGGCGGTTGCGCCCGGCAATTCGGGCAAATCAATTGGCGCGCACACGGATGAGGAGTTTAGGGTTGAATTACCCGATGTCAACCGGCGGCTGAAAACCTTGCCCTGGCTTGCCGGTACGGGACACGGACAATGCGGCGTGGCGTGCATGAGGCGGCGCCTGACCATGTCAATCCGGGAGTGCGGGCCGGGCCGGGAATTTGTTCCACAGGCCGTGTTTGGCTTCCTCATAACTGGCGCGATCGCCAAACCGGCAACCGTAGTCAACGGTGCCGGGGAAAATAAAAATCATCCCGCGATTGCGATTGCTCCAGGGGTTGACGAAAAACTTGTAGTCGGCGGGGATGCTTGAGGCCACGTAGTCGAGGTCCAGTTTTCGCCCCTGGTATTCATCGTAAGACAGCCCGTTGCCGGCGGCAAAATCGTCTATGATGATGACCGGGTTTTGACATTGGGAAAAGATGATCGCCAGTTCGTCCTTTAATGGCCAATATTCCCCCCAGTGGGCATCCAGGTAGAACAGGGATTGTTCGCGGATGGCCGGCAGGTGCCGGCGAAGAAAATCGGGCGAACTCATGGTTTCGTAGGTCAGGTTGGCGCTGCAATAAAAATCCAGGACCCGCGGCCAGTCCTTCGTGTCACAGGTGTATACCCGGTCGAACAGCAACGTCATCACGAAAGCGGTTTCGCCTTCGAACGTTCCGGTCTCGACAAAGTTGCGAAGCTTGAAGTCGGTCTGAAATTTCTTGATGATGTGGATCAAGGGCGGATCGATAAACATGCCCATCTTGTAATGCTGAAGAAAAAAACGGCCGCGGCCCAATAAATCCCGCTCCCATTTCTGCTGGAGCGCCCGGAACTCAGCCTGGGTTGCCCGGAGGCGCAAGCCCGACGACCCCAACTTGAGTTGCTGGACCGCGCGGCGCTCAGCCTTTGTCAATCGGCGCTTTTTCCAGCGGTTCTCGTCTTTTCCGCGGTTCCGTTTGTATTGTTGATACCAATCGAATTGGTTGTACCAGTGGCGCACCCGCTGGCCGTAAGGGGTCTTCTTCCAGGATCGTATCCAGGATCGTAGCATAAAAATTGTTCAAAAATTGTTCAACCCGCCGGAATAATCTCAAGATGCGCAGGATGAAACCTGCCTGATGCATACAACGCGCCGCAACTTTTAAGAAAGCGCACCCGCCAATGCAACATAAATGTCCGGTTCAACCTGCTGGGTCGGTACCCAAACGTCTTCCTTTCCCTGGTCCAGTGCGGACATCGAAATCGAACCCGGACAACCGGCGTCGACGGGGATGAGGATTCTCATGCGGTTCCGCCGGTTCAAGCGGTGCGCCGGATTTTGATAACAAAACGCTCGCTTTCTTCCGTTGACCGCGAACAATATGCTAACCGCCAATGACAAAGTTTCTGCTCAGAGTCTGGGGTCTGGCCGAACCCTATCGGCTGCGATTGTATCTCGGGGTACTGACGGGCATCGTGACCGGGCTAATGTCTCCGCTGGTGATCGGGACGATTATGTTCGTCTATAGCGCCGTATTTCCGTCGCCGGATCCATCGGGGGCAGCGCAGCTGCCGATGCAGAAACTGCCCGTCTTCGTGCAGCAATGGTTCTACGCTGCGTGCGAGGCGATCAAAGGCGGCGTGCAGACGCATCCGTGGATAAAAGTGGCGTTGATCGTAGCCATCCCGTTGGTGATGTTTTTGCGCGGCTTCTTCGGTTATCTCAACGTTTATCTCCTGCAATGGGTGGCCAGCCGCACCATTGCCGACCTGCGCGTCAAACTTTTCCGGCATCTGCTGGATTTGTCCGCCGGATTTTACAGCCAGAATTCCTCCGGCCAGCTCATCTCGCGCGTGATCAACGACACCGGCGCGGTGCAAAACATCCTGAACAACGCGGTTTCCGTGGTGGTTCGCGACCCGGTTTCACTGATAAGCATCCTGACGCTTTTGCTTTGGCAACAGCCCAAGTTGACGCTCATCGCAATGGTCGCCCTGCCGGTGGTCATCATTCCCATCGCCATTTTCAATCGCAAAATCCGCCGTTCCAGCCGTGAAATCCAGATGCAATCCGCGGAGTTGACGCAAACCATGGCCGAGGCCTTTACCGGCCATCGCATCGTCAAGGCCTACAACCTGGAGCCGATCGTGGCCGGGCAGTTTCAAAATGCCGCGCGCCGCTTCGTCGGCCATTATATGCGTATCATTCGCGCCAGCAGCATCCCCGGCCCGCTGATTGAATTTTTCGGTTCCTGCGGCGTGGCGTTGCTGCTGGCGTATTTGATTTATTTGTCGCCGGACCACCCCAATCCGGCGGTTTTTCTGCAGTTGATCGGGAGCATATTTTTTATATATCAGCCCCTGAAAAACCTGACCCAGTTGCAGAATCAAGTCGTCCAGGCGCGCGCCGCCAGCGAGCGCGCCTTCGCCCTGCTCGATACGCAGACGACCGTGGTCGAACCCGCCCAACCGCGAAAATTACAGGCCGCCGGCGCGGACATTCTCTTCGAGCACGTTCATTTTTCCTACGGTGAGAAAGTCGCGCTGGACGACATCAACCTGGAGATCAAATCCGGCCGGCTGGTCGCCCTCGTCGGCGCCAGCGGCTCCGGCAAAACCACGTTGACCAACCTGTTGCTCCGCTTTTATGACCCGACCCGTGGCGCCATCCGCATCGGCGGCGTGGATATCCGGGAAGTCTCCACCCGCGACCTCCGCAGTCAAATCGCCGTCGTCACCCAGGAAACCATTTTGTTCGATGACACCATCCGCCGGAACGTCGAACTGGGCCGGCCGGGCGCGACCAACGACGAAATCATTGCCGCCGCCAAACACGCTTACGCCAGCGATTTCATCATGCAAAGACCGGAGGGCTTCGACGCCGTCATTGGCGAGAAGGGCGTGATGCTTTCCGGCGGCCAGCGTCAGCGGATTGCCATTGCCCGGGCGGTCCTCCGCAACGCGCCCATCCTGGTGCTGGACGAGGCCACCAGTGCGCTGGATACCGAGTCCGAGCGGGCGGTGCAGGTTGCGCTGGACGAGCTGATGAAAGGGCGCACAACCATTTGCATCGCGCACCGGCTCTCGACCATTCTGCACGCGGATTTGATCGTGGTGCTCGACCAGGGCCGCATCGTGGAAACCGGCCGGCACGACGAACTGGTCCGGCGGGGCGGCGTCTATCAAAAACTTTACGAATTGCAATTCTCGTCGTGAGCGCGCGGCCTGAAAAACTCCTCGCCCTGCAATTCAAATACTTCGGCGACGCCGTGCTGCTCACGCCGGCGCTCCGCGCCCTGCGCGGCCATTTTCCCGCCGGCGAACTGCACCTGCTCGTGCCCGAGGAAATCGCACCGCTGTTCCAGCAGCTGTCGCATCTCCATCGGGTCTGGCCCATGCCGCGCCGGCGCGGCCGGGCGCAATTCGGCCAAAGCTGGCCCATGATTCGTGCGTTGCGCCGCGAGCGGTTTGATCGTTCGGTGGATTTTGCGGGCAACGATCGCGGCGCCATTTTAAGCCGGTTCATCGGCGCCCACCGGCGGTTGGGCTGGGGTGGCGGCGGCGGGTTTTTCGGCCGCAGATTTTGCTACACCGACCGGGTGATGCCGGAGGCAAAACCGCAGCCTGAATCCGCGCGTCTGGTCCAGCTATTGTCCGGCTGGCAGATTCCGTCACCGCCTTCGCTCGAAGCTGAAATCCGTGCCGACCCGGCCCTGGCTGTTGCCGCAAAAAGAATTCTCTCTGATGAACGCGCGGTCGTCTGCCATGTGGCCTCCAGTCAGCAAAAAAAAGAGTGGCCGCTGCCCCATTGGGCAAAATTGCATCACCTGGCCGCCGTTGCCGGTTTCCATGTTGTCTTTACCACGGCGCTCGGCGAACGCGAGCAGGCGCTGATGGCAGAATTGAAAAAGCTCGTGCCGGACGCAAAGATTCTGCCGCCCGTGCCCGAACTGCCTTTGTTTCTGGCCGTGCTGGCGCGTGCCGGCGCCTTTGTTTCCGGTGATACCGGTCCCTTGCATTTCGCCGCCGGCCTGGGTGTGCCGACCATTTCATTGTTTGGCCCGAGTTCTCCCGTGCAGTGGGCGCCCATCGGCAAGCGTCATCAGGTTCTGACGGGGAGCGCCTGCGGTTGTGACGGCTACCTGAGCATTTGTCAAAGTGCCAGCCATTGCCTCGCGGCGATTCCGCCCGAACAAGTCTTTGCCGGTTTGCAGACATTGCAGGCGACTCAGCACTGATTCCAGGGCCCGGACGTGGAGAAATTCGAAGCCCCCTTCAACAGCCCGCCGCGCGACTTTTCCACGGGCCCGTCGTGAGCATTAGTGTTCCTGCTTTATCAAATTTGGCCTGCAAATTGCAGGTAACGTTTCCGTCTGCCCGTTCGTATGAAGAGGCAACGGCTGAAAAGCCTGAAAAACAAAAAAACGAAGTATGAAAACAAGACATAATGCCACGAGTTTTGTCGCGGTGACCGTGACCATGGTTTCACTGGGCGCCGGTCTATTATCGGCGAACGCGGGAGAACGTTTCCGGTCCGGCTCGTATGAAACCAGCCGCGGACGCAGCGGCACGTTTGAACAAAGCATTTACCGGCAGCCCGGTTCCAGCCAGCGCGATACCACCGTCCAGACCGGCAACGGTGACTGGACGCGTCAATCCGATGCGACCTGGAATCGCCAGGCCGGCACGGCCAATCGCATCACCGCGACCACCGCACCGGATGGAAAAACGGCCACCATTGACCAGAATGCCGTTCGCAACGGCAACACGGTGACCGTGAACGGCAGCCGCACGGGTTACGACGGCAAAACTTCCGATTGGAACAAAACCGTTACTGGCAACGGCAATGGCACAGCGACGGTGAACGGCCAATATACCCGGCAGAACGGCAACACGATTGACACGAGTTCAACCGTGACCAAAACCGCGGATGGTCATGCCACCGCCGGCACCTACACCACCAGTACTGGCAAGAGCGGCACGTTTGATAAAACGGTCGTCAACAGCGATGGCACCCACACGGCAACCGACACGGTGACCGGCGCCAATGGCAAAACCGCCGATCGCGTGGTGACGACCACCAAGGATGACAACACGATTGACCGCACGGTCACCACGACCGGGCCGAACGGGAAGACCGAGACGCATTCCGGCAGCGTGACGTTTAATCAATAATTGATTTTCCAACCAAAATGCTCCGCTGAAATCTTCGGCGGAGCATTCAGCTTTTGGAACTAGCGCCGGCCCAGCTGCTGCAGCAATTTTCCGTGAATCCCGCCGAAACCGCCGTTGCTGAACACGACGACGATGTCGCCGCCCTGGGCGTGCTTCGCGGTATGCGCGACGATGGCTTCCACATCGGGCAGGTAGGCCGCGTTTTTGCCAGAATTCTTCAAATCCTGCATGAGTTTTTCGGGATTGAGCCGCGCTTCCGGGGCGATTTGTTCCAGCCGCGCGACTTCCGAAACCACGACCGCGTCGGCGTCGGCGAATGCACCGGCCAGCTCGTTTTGGAAGACATTCCGCCGGGTGGTGTTGCTGCGCGGCTCGAAAATGGCCCAGATTTTCTCGCGCGGATATTTGATGCGCAGGGCCCGCAAGGTTTCCCGGATGGCGGTCGGGTGATGACCGAAATCGTCCACGACGGTCACGCCCCCGGCGATGCCACGCACCTCCATGCGGCGTTTGATGCCTTTGAAGGCATCGAAGGCGGATTGGATCTGGTGATTCTTCAACCCGCAATGTTTCGCACAGGCAACCACCGCCAACGCGTTCCGCGCGTTCAGTTCTCCCATCATGTTCAGGTGAAATTTGAAGCTCGGAATTTCAAATTCGGTGGCGGTCGGGCCATAGCGGAGGTTGAAGGCCTGAATCGCGTTGTTTTCACCCAGACCAAACCGTTTCACCGGGCAATGGGTCACATTCACCAGCGGCGACAGATTCGGGTCATCGCCGTTGGCCAGCAGCAGGCCGTTGCGCGGAATCAGCCGGATGAAATGTGAGAAGGATTTTTTAATCGCGTTCAGGTCTTCAAAAATATCGGCATGGTCAAATTCGAGGTTGTTGATGACCGCCACCTCGGGCTGGTAATGGATGAACTTGCTGCGCTTGTCGAAAAAGGCCGTGTCGTATTCATCGCCCTCGATGATGAACCATTCGCTATCGGTGAACCGCGCGCCCTGGCTGAGATTGTTCGGGATGCCGCCGATGAGATAGCTCGGATTCAATCCGTTGTGCTCGAAAACCCAGGTGAGCAGCGACGTCGTGGTGGTTTTGCCGTGCGTGCCGGCCACGACGACGGAGCGTTTGCCGCGGATGAAAAATTCCTTGAGCAACTCCGGCAACGAGCAGTACCGCAGCTTGTGGTCGAGCACAAATTCCGCTTCCGGGTTGCCGCGCGAAATCGCGTTGCCGATGACCACCAGGTCGGGTTTGTGCGCGAGGTTCCGTTCCGCATAACCGTTCATCACCTCGATTTTTCGCTC
>Ga0209579_10001649_pt1 | contig 18093 bp, 16 predicted proteins | sample Coa_R1_2_FD_187152 | JGI IMG/M metagenome (GOLD analysis project Ga0209579, IMG submission 187152) | Surface soil microbial communities from Centralia Pennsylvania, which are recovering from an underground coalmine fire - Coalmine... | ecosystem: Environmental > Terrestrial > Soil >... | reverse complement strand
GACCGTTTGACGGGAAATGTCTGGGTCGCTCGTCCGGTAAATCCCACAAAGATAACCTCCCCTTGGCTCACCGGTCGGCAAAAAGCGATTTCCCATCTTGCGAATGTAATTGGTGCTTCCGCGTACAAAGCTAGATACGGGTCTCACACGCACTTAAATGGAGTCTACTGGGTGGAGGTCGTCGCTGAGAGAAAGGACGGCAACGTTCTGATCAACAATTTGCACGACAGTGGGAAGAAGAAGGTGAAAAATGTTAGCATGGCAATAGAGGGCGACCTGTTGTTTCCGCTTCTGCGCGGCAGGGACGTTAGTCGGTGGTCCGCTACGCCAAGCTGTCACATTATTCTGCCGCAGGACCCTGACGACCCTGCCAAGGCTCTTTCCGAAAAGGTGATGCAGACAAAATATCGCAAGACTTTGTCTTTTTTTAGACAGTTTGAAGAGGGACTGCGCGCCAGGAGTGGTTTTAAGCAATTCTTCGACCCGAAGGTTGCTCCCTTTTATTCGGTCTACAATGTTGGACCGTACACCTTTACGCCGCACAAGGTATGCTGGAGGGAAGTGGCGCAAGACATAAGTGCAGCAGTATGTACTTCGCAGAAGGGAAAGACGATCACCTTCGACCACACTCTCGTCGGGGTTTCGTGCGAGAGCGATGAAGAAGCCCATTACCTTTGCGCACTCCTCAATTCGGTTCCGGCAAATCTGGTCATTCGTAGCTACATCACGCTTCATCCGAGCCCAGCGATTCTAAACAATCTGCGGATAGAGCGTTTTAGCAAACGCAATAAAGTCCACACCGCACTTGCGTCGAATAGTCGGGCATTGCACAAGGCGCGCGCTGACGGCATGGAACAAAGGGTAGAGATTCTAGAGTCGAAGAATTTGGAATTGGCTGGTCGGTATTGGAACCTCACAAGCGCGGAAACGTCCGACATGAAGTTGTCGTTGGAGGCTCTCTAGATGAGCAGACTTCGTAGTCGCCCAATAGGCAGAATTGAACGCCATTTTTCACCAAAGATGCTCGACGGAGTTCCGCGTCGGAAAACGGCTCTCCTGATCAACCCTCCCATTTACGACACGCAATATTGGGCTGAGTGGTCGCAGCCATATGGCCTGCTCCGGATTGCGTCGTTGCTGAAAAAGTATCGTTATGGGCATATCGATTTTTTTGATTTCATGGAAACTGCTCCGCCAGCTTCTCCCGGCGTGTCAGGTGGAGAAAACAAGCGGTCGGTTCCGCGCCACAGAATTCATTTTGACGAGTCGTATACGGAGCAAGACGGCCCCGTTAGCGGCGCCCGCCCTTATGTCATCGAAAAGAATGGTGATGCGCTGGTTCTATACAAGCATCATTTCGGTAAATCCTGGTCTCAATTCGAGCGATGGGTAAAGGCGAAGGGGTTTGCGAGGCATCCACCGCACGAAATCTATGTGTCGTCGGTGATGTCCTATTGGTGGGAAAGCACACGCGACCTCATCTGCCGGCTCCGCCGACTGATAGGGAGTAAGCCGACAATAATTATCGGCGGGATATATCCGTCCATCGCACCGGAACACGCCGCACGATACACCGGCGCCGACATTGTTGTGGCCGGAGAGGTGATCGAGGCGAACGAGCTATGGACCGATCTTAGCGTTTACCGACGCAAGCCGGACTACGCGATCATTACTCCGAGTCGTGGTTGTCCTTACAATTGCCATTACTGTGCAGCGAAGACGATCAATGGAGGGCGGCAGGTTCGCTTTCGTCCAGTAAACGATATTTTTGAAGAGATGTTGCACAAGCACGACCGCTACGGAATCCGCGACTTCGCTTTTTATGCAGATTTCCTCTTGCTCCGACATCAAGAAAATCTGATGCCTCTCCTTAGAAAGATCGTGGACGCAAAACTCGCATGGCGCCTTTATGCCCCTGAGGGGCTCGACACTCGCTTTCTTTCGCAATCGCAGGAGCTATGCGATTTGCTCAAAGCATCACAGTTTCAGAAAATTTATCTTCCGGTGGAGAACATCGACGACGATATCCTTGTCAGCCTCAACCGCAAGCACGTGAAGCTTCATCACGTAACCAAGGCTGCAGAGAACATTGGCCGAGCGGGATACCGAATGCGACATCAGAACGTAAGCGGGTATTGCCTATACGGACTTCCCGGTGAGCGCATTGAGAACGTAGTCCAGACCGCGCTGTTCGTTTCCGACACCATCGGATCGGTCATACCGATGCTCTTCGCTCCGGTTCCTTCGACCGAGATGTTTGAGCAATATCGTGACTATTTTCGTGAGCGCGGATGGTGCGCCGCCGATGGACACGTGCGCGATCTTCATCTGCTAAATGGGAAGTTGTTTCCTTTCATTCACATGAATGAGGGCACGCCTTCCGACTACATGGATTTGCAGCGGATGATGTTCATGCTCAACGAGAGTTACAGAAGCAAATCGTTCAGTATCTTTGGGGGCGGGGCTGTGGCGGAAGCTTTCCGTCAAACGATTACGGACTTTCAGGTTGAGCGCGCAGAGGCTGCGCTTGCCCGTTCGCGACTGTCAGGCTGGAATGCTCCTGGCGTCGATGATGTCCTCACCGACAAAGAGGAGCCGCATTTGCCACCCGAGTTGAGAAACTGATCGCAGCTCAGGTCGGATGCCTCGCGTGCTGCCGGTCGCCGCGTGCGTGGCTCTTCGGGAGGGGCGTCAACGACTGGCGGAACCCCTTTCCGAAGGCCGCTTCTTCAAGCCGCAAACGCAGATTAGGCCGGGCAAATGCAGTCTATTGGTGATTGACGATCCACGTGTACTGGTAGATTTGCGCCGGTCCTCCCAGGTAGCTGGCAAACCCGACCTGAATGAGGTGACGTCCCGGCGGGACAAGGCCTCCTCCGCAGTAGAAACCGGTGGCATGGGACGAAAAATCGTCGCCGGAATTCGCAAAGATGTACCCGGAAACGATCGGAAAGCACTGGTTGCCATCAAGGAGAATCTGAAGCATCACATGGTCGCCGGGGTTGCTGTTGCCGGCATTCGCGAAAAATGTCCCGGTGACACAACCAGTCTGGGATTGTGTGAGATAATAAGACCAGAGCGTGGTGAATTGGGTCGACGTTGTCTGCGAATAGTCGTTGGATGCCGTGACTTCCGTGGACTTGGTCGGACAACTGCCGAAATAGAGCGTGGGTGTGTGAATGGGGCGGACCGCCGCCGTCCCGATGGCCATGGCCGGCGAACCCGCCGCAATCGCCAGTGCCGCAACCAAAGCCGTCGTAAATGTACGCATGACCTCTCCTCCGTTCGTCATTGGTCCGGAGAAAGGGTCGCATGGTCTGCGTCAGAGCGCCGTCAGAACGCCGTCAAGAAAGCGTCATGCCGCCGTCAAATCAGCTGGTGTTTCGGGCCTCGGAGCGTTTCCAGGCGTGCCATCGCGATAGTTCCCGGACGCGGCCCTGATTCGATCCGACCGGGGGGACGCACATCCTGTTCGTGATCGACCTCCAGCGTGCGCTGGAAGAATTCCGCATTTCCTCCGAAGTTTCCGAAATTCCGGGATGCGAAATGCATTTCCGCTTTGACGCCGAGAACAGCGTGTCCCTTGCGGCGTTGCGACGGAAATGATGCAGTGACGATCTGCGCGCGCCTTGGACCACGTGTGCCCTTGGGCGATGAAGGAGGAGGGCATGATCGCACGGAATCTGGCCATCGTCGCCGCCGTCGTCGCGGCAGCCGGCGCCGCCTCAGCAAGCTCCGGCATCATCATGAGCAGGGGCGGGCTGGTGACGTCGGTGGCGCGCGGGACAGGCGTCTACATCCGGCCGGCGCACCCCGATGGAGCGACGGTTGTCTTCAGCAATATCGGCACCAAATATCCGCTGGGGCTCTATTTCTGCTGCAGCGGCGCCACCGTTTCCGGACCGGAGAGCGTGCTCGGGTCTCAATCCTGGCCGGCCATGCGGTTCACCGCGTCCGCCGACGCCACGGTGACTGAAATCGATGCGGCCGTCGAATGGGTTACGGGAACGAATGAAATCGATCTCGATCTCTACGCGGACTCGGGTGGCGTTCCCGGCACGTTGCTCAAGGCGTTCCGCGTGACCGGGCTCGAAAGCGATGGCGGCTGCTGCAGCTTCGCGGTCGGCCGGGACAAGCACGGCATCGCCGTCACCGGCGGGACGCCCTACTGGGTCGCGGTGACGACTGACGCGAACGGCACGGACACGTTTGCCAGCTGGGAATTCAACAGCACCGATCAGCTGGACGCCATCCCGAGCGCCGTGAACAAGGGCGCCGGCTGGGTCACCAATGGCGGCGCCGTACCGGCGGCATCGTTTGCCGTGTACGGCAATTAGACGCCCGCGCAACGGAGAATGGCATGATCGAAAAAGCATGTCTCGCCTTGGTCGCGGCGCTCGTCGCAGGCAGCGCGTCGGCTGCGACCGTCGACGGCATCACATTGAGCGACGACGGCAAGACAGCCGTGTTTTCGTCGTCGGGGGGCAATGGCGTGGCGCCGCCGCAACATGAGAGTGGTACAAAGACCCTCTTCAGCAATATCGGCGTGAAATATCCGAAGGGCGAATATTTCTGCTGCTTCGGGGACACCGTCTCTGGAGCGAACAGCGTGGTCGGTTCCCAGTCCTGGGTTGCGGCACAGTTCGGGTCGCTCGACGACGCCACGGTCACCGAAATCGACGTTGCCGTCGAATGGGCCTCGGGAACGAACGAAATCGAAATCGGTCTTTATACGGACAAGGACGGCATTCCCGACAAGCTGCTCAAAAACTTCAAAGTCACCGGTCTTCAGGGCGTCAGCGGCTGCTGCGGTCTCGCGGTCGCCAAAGACAAGAAGGGTATCGCCATCAAGGGCGGCAGAGCCTATTGGGTTGCGGTTACCACACCCGTGGCGGACACGTTTGCGGTCTGGGCGGACAATTCGACCGATCAGATCTATGGCCTGCCGATCGCGGAGAATTCCGGTTCCGGATGGCAATACGCCGGCTACCAGATTCCGCAATTGTCCTTTGGCGTGTTTGGCCGGTGAGGTTCGGACGGCGGGGGCCGCGTGCTTTCCGGCAGCGAAGGAATTGTACCATGAAGATGGCCATTTTCGGTTTGGGCGCGGCAGCGGCGCTCGTCGCCGTTTCTGCCCGCGCCTCGGACGCGGTGAAAATCACCTTCGACGGTGCCTGCAACACGCTGGACCTGTCCACCTTCCACGCATCGGAGGATGCGGTACTCGCGGGCAAGACATGTCCGCAGGGTTTCGGCACGGGGTTTGCCGCAACGTTCAAGTCGGGAACGGCTGCCGGACTTGGCGTGCGTTTCACCGACGATCCGGCGGGCTATTATCTTGTCCTTTCCACGCCCATCGCGACCGGCGGCACCTGGACCCTTTACAAATCTGCCGACGGCAAGACTTCGACCTCGACCGGCGGAACCTATTCGGTCGCCGGCGACGTACAGGCGCGCCCGATGTCCGGCAGACCCATCACCGACGCGGCGTTCCGCACGGCGGGTGGGAAGGGCAGGACGGTGGTCGTCAGCTTCGACGGCTATTGCAACGTGGAGACGATTACGATCTCGAAAACGGGAGCATCGATGCTCGAGACCGGCGACGGCTGCGACGAAAACATCGGTGAAGGTACAGAATCGAAGATCAAGACCCTCGGCAAGACCTGGGGCTTCGGCTGGACGTCGGCCGATGCGCGCGGCGCCGCCAACGACCTGGTTTTCACCGAGCCGTTCCAGACCGGGGGCACCGTAACCATCTATTATACGACCAACGGAATTACGCAGAATGTCGCCGGGCCGATTACCTATACCGTCGACGGCGCAGATGCCCGGCCGCGCAAGGGATTGAAACCGATCAGTTCGCTTTTGCGCTGATCTCCGAAACATGTGACAGCGACGGCTACCGACAGGCCTCGCGGCCGATCTGCCGGAGACCGTTTGGGTTGCATCGCGCGCGGGTTTTTCCTCTCCATTCTGAAAGGCGGGCGCAAATGAAAACCCTCTCTCTCCTTCTCGCAGCGGCAGCCATCGTCAGTCTTCCTGCGCACGCGGCAGTCGTAAGAATAAGAAGCGTCACCATTCAGACCTTCAGCTCTTCAGGCACCTATACGCCGCACGCGCGTCTCGTTTACGCGGACGTCAGGGTGGTTGGCGCGGGCGGAGGGGGTTGCTCATCCGGGGATAATTGGCGCGCTGCCGCAGGCGGCGGCGGTGGCGCCTTTGCCGAACAGACCTTCAGTGCAGCCGTTATAGGGGCATTTCAAACGGTCACGATCGGCAGCGGCGGTACAGGCGGTGCGGCGGGATCAAATTCCGGCGGTGACGGCGGGGCCACAAGTTTTGGTTCGCTTGTTTCGGCCAATGGCGGCTCCGGCTGCCCGAATTCGAATGGCCCATATTATTCGCCGGGCGGCGCAGGCGGTACTGCAGGCACGGCTACGGTTGCCTCTCCGGGCAACCCGGGAAACCTGGGTGGCGGTCTGTCGGGGTGGGGCAATGGAACGAGAGGACCCGGCGGTAATGGCGGCGGAAGCTATTTCGGCGGCGCAGGACTGGGCGGATCATACTCGGGAAGTGCCGGTCTTGGCGGAACGACAGGTGGTGGCGGTGGCGGCTCCGGTCCCGGTGGTGGCAACGCAGGCGGCACGGGCGGCAACGGATATGTCGTCATCACCGAGTACAGTTCCGACTAACGCCCGCGCAAATCGGGCAACGGCGCGCGGCCGCGCTTGACACCAGCAGCGCAAACGGCGAGCCCCTTGCGGTGTCGCCTCTGTACAGAGCGCGCGACCGCTCCGGTCCAGGGTCTTCTTATGGCGAGGTCGTCATTGTCGTAGGCGCCTGGCTGTTGTTGGCGGCCACGTCCTCGGCAAGAAGCGCCGTCTTCTCCTTCGATCCGATGCTCGAGCCAAAGTAATAGGTGATGATGGAGACCCAGGCCGTCCCCAGGACGCCCAGAAGCGTCTGGAGCACAGCATCTGTACCGTCAGTCCCGGCGGTTTTCAGCGCCGGGATCCACTTCGACGCCAGCAGAGCCAGGAGCACCACGAAAAAACCGACTGTGACGCCGTATGCAAGCCATGAGTTCGTGGAATCGTGCATTTGAACCTGGCGTTGCCGCGCATCCTGGCGATCACGCTGCGCGCCCTGCTCGAGCGAGACCAATGTGCTCAGTCGCGTTGCCTCCCGCTCGGCATTCAATTGGGCAAGCGACAGACCGTTGGCATCGAGTTGCGAAAGCAATTCCTCTTCCGCCTGACGGACTTTGAGGAGGGCATTGGGATCCTTCGAAATCGCTGCGGCGATGTCGTCCACAGAGGCTTGATCGTCGGCTGCGAGCGCCTTTCCGAGTGCCGCACGTGCAATATCCGCGTTTGGGCCGGTAAGGAGATTGGACAGGAGCGGAGAGCCCGCCATTACAAGTGCGGAGAGCGAACGGTCTTCCATGACACCCCTCAAGCGTATTGTATGAGATCGGCAACCCGATTGAGCCAGCCCTGCGCAAACACAACCTGGCGCGGATTGGATTTCAGAATTTGGCCGATGAATTTGAACCGAAGCGCCAGCACGCCGCCCCCCGCTTTGGCGCCCGCGGCGCCGTTCAGCGCGTTCAGCGTCACCTCGCCAAGCTGTCCATCTGCGGGCACGGACAGAGCCTGTTGAAGCCATTTGGTGGCCCGCCCGATGCCGTGCAGGACCCCACTGTCAACAACGATGAGCCGAAGCCCCGTGTTGGCAATTTTCTCGAACCCGGACGCGGTGATGTACTTGTCTTTGTAGATCTGGGCGGCGTCGGCTTTCGTCAGCGCCTGAATTTCGGCGACAGTTGCTGCGCGCCCCAGCCCACGGACCTGCCCCAATTCCGAAGCGGTAATCCCGAAGTTGGTCGGTCCGCCCTTGTCAAGAGGGTTGTTCACGAACCCTCCTTCGAACGTCAGTATGCGTTCGATGATGTCGTCATCAGTCATTGGTTCAATTTCCCCAACGTCGCGTTGCCCAGCAGGGGAATAGGAACCCCCGATCCGACCGTGCTGTGCCTCGCCGACTATTCCGGCGGTCAGCAGCGGCGGTGTACGGGAATTGCTCTAAAACACCCCGCGGCCAGTATGGTGCCGGCCAGTCCCCGTGGGAACCTTGATTGTCCGTATACCCCCATACCAAAAACAGCTAGCCGCTGGACGCCCGTCGCGTGTTGGCCTTGTGTACGCCACCAAACGCCCCGTTTGGTCACATTGGAATTTGATGCGGCAATTACGCAACCTGTTCTGCAAACGACTCGAGCAATGCGGTTAGCTTTGCGTCCGTGAACGCGCTGCCGACTTCCGATGTCCCTTTAAGCATGCTGATCAAGTCCATTGGCGTCACTGGCTTGGCGTCTTTGGGAAGAATACCTTCCTGTTCAAGGCGACGGCTGGAAACAACCAGCAGCAGCCGGCACAGCTCGTAGCGGAAAATTACGGCTTTGATCGCCCGCGGCGTCGCACGGCCCTTCTGCGCGACCAGGTTCGGAACCTCGCGTCCCAATACCTCGCGCTCCTCGTCGGAAAACCGCAGGGCCATAGTTCCCGCATGAGCGCCCTGCGAACGGCTGTTCAAATTTGCAGGTTTCGCAGGCGGTACGGTCGGACCGCCTGTCAGGCCCGGATCATGAGCCGGCGCATCAGCGCTGCTGGCGAATATCTTTGTCAACTCCTGCACATCTACGGTCGTCATCGGCGGCAAGCGATAACGGCAGAGGAACAGCTTCTCCAGGTGTTCTCGCACCACGCGATCCGTCTCCTCGATCCGATTGTCCGGTTCGAATTTTGAGAGGACATCGTCAAATTTCGCAAGAATGGCATGACGCAAAATGGCCTCATCGGCCAAAAGAAGCAGCTGCAGGCGTTCCTGTACGGCGTCGTCCTCGACAAGCACCTTTAGCGACTCGATTATCGCAATAATCTCATCGGCCGAACATCGGTCGAGATCGTCGACAACGAGCAGGATGCGATCGATCTTGCCGCTTGGAACAAAGCATGCAAATGTCAGGAAGGAAACGAACGCCGCCCAGAGCAGGAAGACACAGATCAGCACCGGCCACTGCGCGTTAATCGTCGGCATTTGCTGACATAGCCATTTGGCGTCGATGATCTTGCCGCAGTCCAGTTGCAGTGATTGATTGTGAAGCCAGAGCAATCCTACCAGCCAACAACCCGCGAAAACCGCGAGCGCCGACCACGCCGAATAGTGCGAAGGCCGGTTATGAGGCCTTTGCTGTACTCGCCCATCCCCCCGAAGCCGCGGGCGCGGTATCCATCCGATGAGCAGATTTCTCAAGTCTTCGCTGATGACGGCAAGGAGCCCGAGCGTGTTCTTGTAGGAGGCTATCGTCGCGTAGCGACCCATGATCTGGCGAACGGGGTCGTTGCCACCTTTGACAATGTTCACCGCATAGACCGCGACGGCGGCGACCGACGAGCCGAGGGCCACGTAGACAAGCCGCACAACGCTAGACAATGGAGCCGTGCTGGCCAAGAGCGCCATCAAGGTGAGAACCAGCGGCCAGTGTCCGGTCTTTTCGAGACTGGTGCGCACGATACGTCCTGCGCGCTCCATAGGTCCCCCTTCCGTCGAGCGTCGACGAAGCGTTTCGTAGAGGAACGCCCAAATCTCCGGCGGCTTTCTGTATTTCCATGCGCTGAAGGGTACAACCGCATATCGCAGGTCGTTTGCCGTGTCCGTTCCATAGGCTATTCCGGCGCTGTCGAGAGCTTTCTTGTACGATTGACTTGATTCGAGCAGCAGAGCCAATCTTCGCGACAAGGTTGTTTTGCCGCTTCCCCAGGGGCCAAACAGACCAAAACAAAATTCCCCTGTCGCCTGCCGAAAAATGGTCGCAAGAGCGAGTGCGCGTTCGTCGACATGGAGAGCAAATCGGCCCGACTCGCGTGTAATTTCCAAATCCCGCCAGGTCGTCAGCCCTTCGTCGCTTCGTGCTGTAGCCTTCTCCTCAGGCGAACGATCGCTCGAAGACTCCTCCGGTTCCTCCGTAAATTCTTGGGCTGCTTCCATCTCCTCGTAGTGTTCCGCTGTTTCTCGAGGGAAGGAGGCGCTTTTGCTTTCGGGCTGCGTACCCGAGCTCTTCTTTGCGCGCGAAAAGCGTGTCGCTTTGACCGCAGACTGGCTTGGCGCTCTTTCGTAGTCAGGAGCAGATGCCATCTGGTTCCCCATCCCCATCGGGCCGGCGCCTGAGTCTGTTCTCAGAACTGGCTCTATTCGGCAATTTAACGATTCCCCAAAGGACAGCAAAGACGCACAGGCGTTGCCGCTGCTACCTATTTGGCCCCGAAGGCCTGAAAATTACTCCGAAACCCTGAAAACCGTTCCGGAATCGTACGCGCCGCCCCAGGCGGTCGTGCCGTAGAGATGGCCCCTGCCGTCGGCAACCAGCCCGGCGAACGGCTCGCGTCCGTCCGTTCCCCGGAAGGCATGGAGCAGCGTCTCGGTGCCGTCCGGCGCCAGCTTGAACACCACGCCGTAACCGGGCAGTCCGCCATACGCGGCGGTGCCGTACAGATTGCCCGCGCCGTCCATGACGAGGTCCGACAGGGGTTCGGCGCCGTCATTGCCGGTGAAGGAATGCAGTACGGTTTCGGTGCCGTCGGGAGCGAGCCGGAATACCGTTCCGTCGTCGTTGGCACCGCCGGAAGACGTCGTCCCGTACAGATTGCCGGCCCTGTCCATGATCAGGCCTGCGCCCGGCGCATTGCCGTCTGCTCCGCCGAAGGAGTGAAGAACCTCCTCCTTGCCGCCCGGCCGGAGCCGGAATACCACGCCGTCATCGCTCGCACCTCCGTACAGGGTGGTGCCGTAGAGATTGCCCTGTTTGTCCCGGACGAGGTCGCCTTCGGGAACGCCGCCATCGCCCAGGCCGTCGAAGGCGAACAGCGTGGTGATCGTCCCGCTGCCCGAAGCAACTTCGAAGACGGTGCCGGGGTTGTCCTCGGTTCCGCCCGAAGCGGTGCCGTACAGATTGCCCGCTGCATCCCTGATCAGCCCTGCATTCGGACTTCCGCCGTCGTTTCCGACGAACAAGATGACGTTCTCGTCGCCGTTGGGAGCGAGCTCGAAAAAGCCGCCATATCCGTTCACCCCGCCCTGAGGGGCGGCGCCGTAGAAATTGCCCGATTTGTCCAGAAGCAGCCTCGAATCGGGAGCACAGCCTTCGGTCGAACAGTCGAAAGAATGGAGCACCGTCTCCTTGCCGCTACGGGTAAAGCGGAAAACGGTGCCCGCCTTGAACTGGCCGCCGATCCAGCTTGTGCCGTAAAGATTTCCGGTCTTGTCCATGACGAGCGCCCCCCAAGGGTAACCGCCGTCCTTTTTGCCGGTGAAGGTGTGCAGAACCTCGAAGCCGTTGGCATGAGCGGAACAAAGCGGAAGCAGCGCCGAGGCCGAGAAGAGTGCACCAAAAAAAGCGGATCTGCGCAGGACAATATTGGCATTGGCGGTTTGGAACATTCGCGCCTCCGTCGATCGCGTCGCGTTGGTTTTAATGCCGGCGCTTGCAGAAGACCATTCCGTCGCCCACGTTGCCCCCGCGGCATCGGCGTCACACTCCTGCTGCAGCACCCGGATTGCAGAGCCACGTCACGTTTTGTCCAAAATTGTCGGTCTGCGTGACATCCGAATCGAATTCGGCTGGCGTGCCTGGATTCGATATTCGCTGAATGAGTTGGTATCCCCGGTGCGGGATATCCGCCGGAACGCCGGCCGATACGCTCGAGCCTCCGCGCCAATAGTGTTGAACGCGGAGATCCCAATAGAGTTGATCCGCGCTGAGAACCGGGCTAGCACCGATGTAGATTCCGGGTACGTAGTCGACGGCACGAAGCTGCTCGAACCACGAATTGCAGAAACCGATGACATCTTCAGGCGGTGTACCGCCTTCGACGCCCTCGAGGTCGAGAAAGATCGTGACCCCGGCCGGAATTCCCGCGGCGCCCGCATGCGCCGCGGCGTAGCTGCCGAAATCAAGTCCCATCCGGGCATTGGGCGCCCACCCTCTCGCGGGAGGATGCTGGACGATCATGAGTCCCAGGCCGGCATCGACGATGCCCTGCGCTTCCGCCGCCGTTATGTCGTCGAAATTGGGATCGGCTCCCGCCGTGTGGGGAACGTACCGAACACAAAACCTGTAACCCTGATTGATCTTTTGCCTGGCCTGTACCGCGTTAAGGGGATTGTCGGTATCGAAGCCGAGGGCGCCGGCCGGCGCCTGCATGACCTGACCGCGTAACGGCATTTTGAAGACCTCCTCTGGTGGCGCAATCAAACGCCCGGTTGGCCGGGGGCGGGGACGGGAGGAATGGGTGCCGCAAGCGTACCGGAGAGCTTCACCCCCAGCGTGAAGGTAACGGTCGAAAACAGTACATGCACCGACATGGTAGCCGACCCAACGAGCGCAAGATCGCCGTTCCGATTCAACGGGGAACCGCTGGCATCCATTCCCGTTTGCGCCGCCGAAAGCGTCTGGTTCGTGGCGAGATCAAACATCACCGGCTCGGCGTGCGATGGAAGATGTCCACCCGTGTCGGTAAAATCGACCTGCAGCGAAAGTGTCATTGCTCCGGTTCTGGCGTTGTACGCTCCGTTGAACGGTCCCGGCGTGGCCGTTACCGTATCGCTGAAAATGCCTTCTGCCACGGGAAACGTTTCGGGCGTGGCTCCGGCCACGCTGACCGACCAGATGCCGGGAAAGTGTACCTGATCGAGTTCGACGAAAGTGAACGTCAATGCGGCGCTGAAGGTTTTCAGGCCGGCGACCTTCGTGTTGCTGATGGTGAGTTGTCCGGCGAATCTTGATTGCATGATGTTTCTCCCCGAGAGCCGAAGGTTCATCGATGGATTGGAGGACACGCATGCCGGCTGCTGCCGGGCCAGCTTGCCAATCTCATCTTGACCGGTATGCCGACGCCCAAATTGAACGCCGAATATGCAACAGCAACATTACAAAGAGCGTGACGACCGTCACGGGTATTCAGCAAAATGCGGGATTGGAAGAGTGCTCGCGCCTAATCCGATGCCGGATAGGCCAAAGCACAGAAAGGATCTGGACTCTGCCTGCATTTCGGGGGATCATGGCTCTGCCAATTAGCGGGGGCTGGTATGGCAAATCGAAGCGGATATTGTTCGCGGGAGCGGTTTCGTTCGCTCCCCAATATTGACGACGAGCTTCACGCGCGGACTTCAACGCTTTCGCACTTGGTGGCTGAGAGCGCGTGTGTTTTGGGGTGTCCGTTCGACTTCGAGCATCAGCCGCAGTCAGGCAACCGCTCAATTGCCGGCATTGGACTGTGTCATGTCGTTGACACTTGCAACACGTCTTCATCGCGTACCGAATGCGAATGCATTCGGTAAGCGATCCAGCGAGGGGGGAAATGTAATGAGCCGGATAATGAGCTTCTTCAGCTTCCGAAGTACAGCGATATTTGGATTGATTGTCCTGTTGTTGGTCGGAGCGTACCTGTTTGCGACCGACGCATTGGACCGGGTCGTCCATGTGGGTGCCGGTGATCTGGGAATAACACTTCCGCTCATCGCCGTCGGCTGTGTTATTGTGCTGATTTTGATCCTGACCATCGTGTCGAGCATTTTCTGGTTTCTCGACCTTTCGGACAAGACTCAGGCCATGGGGTTGCCAGAGGGCTCAATTCGCGCGGTTATCGCACTTTCGTTGATCGTATTGTTCGCGATCTTGGCGGTGTTCCTGTATGATAACGTTGGCGGTCCGGTAAGCACGGTGGAGAACGTGTCGAATGCCGACCGGATGCAATTCATCAAAGATCACCCGGCCGCCAAGGACCTTGAGGCCGTTGTTGCGACCAAGGACGGACAGACCGTCAAGGACAAGGCCGGAAATGATCTGTACACGATAACTTATCGCACACCGGATCAGACAAGCGACGATTTCGCGAAACAGCTACTAGTCGTCCTCGGCACTCTGATGACGGCGATAACAAGTTTTTATCTGGGCGCCGGAACTGCTACGTCGGCGGCGGCACAGACGGCCGGTGCAGTAATGCCCAAACCGACGGTGACCGGAATCAATCCAACCACCTACTCGATAGGCAAGGGCGGACCGACTATTCATCTCCAGGTTCTTGGAAGCAATTTGAACTCCATTACCCAGGCAAAGATCGTGAGAGGCAATCTTCAGATTGTTGGTACGAATGTGGCTTCCAATCCAACGCGCGTCACTTGCGATATCGGCGTGAGCCTGGGCGCCACCCCGCCGGATGGGGCTTGGGATGTTGTAGTCGATGATGGCGCGTCGCGGTCCGTCACATTGCCTGCCAGTCTCACAATACTCGCTTGAAGACTGTGACGCTGACGAAGTGGGGCGTCAGCAGCACCTCAGCGGTCAGTCGTTACGGCTGATTGGGCAAGGAACTATCCAAAGCGTGATTGCTGTCACGGATATCAGGGCCGATAGGGTTTGAAATAATGGCTCGACTGCAGCCGCTCGAAAATCGCCCTCGCGGTCAGGCCCACCTAACCTGCGCGAGGTTTTTATATTTGAAAAAGACAATGAAATGGTGTACTAGGCAATCATTGCGGGCTCCGGAAGTATGTCCGGACTTAGCGGGGAGGGGTATGCCTAGGATTTGGGCTGTACTAGGTGCTATATTGCTGGCCGGGTGCTCCGCGACCGTAACGCACCAAAGCGAGCAACTGGCGTCTACCGGCATCCGTTATTACAACAATGCTCCGTACTTGCTAATTTATTCCGATGGCAGGGGGGGGCTATCCTGGCAAGTGATATACCTCCCCGATCAAAGCGAGGTCATGACGGCAACGCCAGAAATTCAGGGTGGCGCAACCCAGATGACACTCTACTTTCAAAACGGAGCATTGTCGGGCACAATCGCCACAGGTGACACGACAGCAATTCCAAAAGCTGTTATTTCTACGATTCAAAGCGCGTTACCTTTGCTAACGCGCAGTTTTGCGGAAGGCAAAAAGCTGCCCAACGGCTTTCCTGCACCTTATCTTTACAAGTTAGTTGTAAGACAGGACGTCGTGCATTTCATTGGTGGTCAAGGGAATACGTCGGTCCAAGTGCCGATTAATACCGGTCCAGCAACGACCGGAGCGCACCCATGAGACCCATCCGACTGAAATTTGTGCGCGGCGCTGTCTTATTTGTCTTGAGTGTTAATCTCTTTGCATGCGCCAGTGTTACAGTAACGCGCGTGACTGACGCAAATCGGACGACGGTTCCGGGGCAGCGCTATTTTCTTCCGAAGCCAATTATCACCGTGGCGCCTCAACCGGACGGCACGACGGCGGTCACTGTCGACTACCTTCCCGATCGTGACCATGAATATGCGATCGAGACAAGTTCTGCTTTGAGCAGTTATTCATTTCAAGCGACCACGGACATCAGGGGGCTCCTCACGCAAGTCCAATTTGGTGCCGACACTACCGCAGTTGCCCAACAGGCCGCATCGAGTGTGGCTGGTGCCGCCGTCCAACTTGCGAACACCCAGTCTCAGCAGCTGGTTGCCCAGCAGACGATTGTGAATACCGCTCAAGCTGCGGTGGATACCGCGCGGGCATCGGCCGCCGCGGCTGCGGCGGCCTATACGAGCGATCAAAAAAATGGCGCAAGTGCAACAACGCTGGCAAGCGATGCTTCCGCGCTCGCGCAAGCCAACGCAAAACTCGCTGTGGCGCAGCAAGCGCTTGCGCGTTCAGAATCTACGGCCCAAGTGGTTGCGGCCGGTGCGACTCAAGGCTCGATTGTGGCGACAACGCCCGTAGCTGCTGGTACAACGATTACGGCGCCGACTTGGACGGGGCCTTCTGCTATAAGTCTTCCGGACAAGTTTGGTGCCGTATCATTTGTTGTAAATGACAACTTCAGCTATGACGCGAATGGGCTCCCGACGGGTGCCGTTTCTCTCGCCGCTGCGCAGTGGGACACGAATACCGTTGAGGGCACGGTGCCCGCTCCAGGCACAAGTGACGAGCTTGAGACAAATGTAGTTCCTACAGCTCAGCCGACGTTTCAGACGACGTCGACAGCGCTCGGACCGCCCAGCCTTCTGCCACCCGACCAGGTGGTGCCCGTGTCAACAAAGACGGCGACGTTTTATTTTGATCGGCCAGTAAAGAATATGGCCCTCCCCAAGGTTACGTCCGGTACGCCGCCGGTTCCACAAACGGCAACGGTAAACCTTTCAAGCGATGGGAAGACCGTAACCGTTGATATTACGAGCCTGAAACCAGGTAAGTATCAGCTTTCCATGTCCGTAAGCTATGTCGCAGACTCAAAGGGTTACACTATGAACGCGATGCCATCGATCAACTTCAGCGTTCAGTAGGGCTTTTCCATGACCGCAATCACCTGTCATGTTGCGGATGTCAATCTCTCTGGCGCTTCTGATGGGCTAGGAAGTCAATTATCGCTCAGAGGAAAGCAACTTTCTGATTACTTCAGGAGCGCTGCAGTTGGAACGAGTTTGTCGCTCACGCTCGATTGGTCCCGGCGTAATCAGCTTCCCAGCCTTGTAGGCACCGGCGGGCTCAACGATCAGGACTTGCTGAACGGCCTTGCAACGCTTCTAGGCCCAACAAAATCTTCTGATATCGGACTCTTGATCGGCGATGTTTATGCCGACGCAACTGATCAATACGGAATGATGTTTGATTTGGACACGCATGGGAGTTTTGGCCCGCGCCAAGGCTGCGCCTTATTCCTCGCGCCCATCACGCTCGCCATTCAAGATGCTGGTCTCGGTCAAAGCGCTTTGTCGGACTTCATTGCCTTTACAGCGATCCACGAGATTGGGCATGCGTTCAATCTCTGGCACATGGCAGGATCAGGCAGTTTCATGGAGCCACACCCTGATCCAGCTAATCTTGGAGCCTGTACGTTTGATCCAACACAGCGCAACTACTTTGCGCTCCTTTCCGATCCGCACGAGCGCGATTTCGTCATACCGGGTGGGTCTCCGTTCAACGCTCGGCCCTCCGGGTGGCCCGTTGATGGTTCTCAACCGTTCGAAGGGCCCCCGAAGGCACCTGACGGAATTTCGCTTGGGATAGCGCTATCGCACGAGAGCTTTTGGTCATTTGAGCCGGTTGAACTTGAAGTAGAACTCGAAGTGAGTGGTGAGGAGCCGGCGATCAACTCATTCCCGAACGAAATCGACCCCGGCTACTCCAGCTTTCAAATCTGGATTACTGCTCCGGACGGTGAAAGGCGCCGCTTTCGCCCTCAGCGCCGATTTTGTCGCCCCAATCGTCCGCGCCAGATAACAAGGGGCGAGCCGTTCCGACGCGATATTTCGGTTTTTTGCAAATCGGGCGGATATACGTTTGTCGCTCCTGGACGTCATCAAGTACAGGTATCATTCAATCCCCGACCAAGCCAAACCATTCTGTCCAACGTTGTGGAGTGCGAAGTCCTGCCCTCTGCCCCCGATTCCGATGAATGGCGTCGGCTGACCACAGTGCTCCACACCGAAGGTGCAAGGCAGCTCTTGCGGTTTAAGCGTCGAGTGCCGTCGCCTCATGATTATGCCGCGCTGGTGTCTGTTGCTGAATCGATCTCATCCGAGCAAACGGCGGCCGCGATTAATTTGTCACTCGGCAAAGCGATGTTACGTACCGTTGAGAGATTGTCGCGACCACAATCGGTTTATCAGCTTCGCGAGAGAGGCATTCGGCACGTTGAACGTGCACTTCAGAGCAAAGGACTGAGCGGATTCCGCCGTCACGTCGGTGAGACCTTACTCGCAAATGGCTAACGTATTTGTTTATCTAGGATCGCACTAGTGCGAAGCGCGATCTACGCAGTTAGATGATTTGGTCCCGGGTGTCGGCTGCCGAGCGGCAATCCTTAGATTGGTTTTTCTTGCGACGGCTACGTGGCTACTTCGTAAGCGTCCTGTGAGCCGATCACCGGACGCTTCCGCTACTTCCCAGTAAGCGTACGGCGGTCTACGCGGCCTGGTCGAGCGTTTCGGACGCGTTCCAGTTCCAGGGCAGGAGTTCGGCGATGCGGTTGATCGGGTGATCGGCGATGCGCGCGAGGACGTCGCGCAG
>Ga0209579_10001648_pt1 | contig 18102 bp, 11 predicted proteins | sample Coa_R1_2_FD_187152 | JGI IMG/M metagenome (GOLD analysis project Ga0209579, IMG submission 187152) | Surface soil microbial communities from Centralia Pennsylvania, which are recovering from an underground coalmine fire - Coalmine... | ecosystem: Environmental > Terrestrial > Soil >... | reverse complement strand
TGCCGAAAGCTCCCCGTGGTTTCCTCCTGGTAAAGCATCGGCAAGTTGCGCTCGAAAAATGAGTTAGAGTTTTGGGAACTGGTTCAATTCATAGTGTAGTGTCTGCACAATATGGACGAGATTAATATCCGGCTTGCTGCGGGATCCGATTTGGGCGCGATCAACGCGATTTACAACCATTACGTGCTGCATTCGACCTGCACTTACCAGACCGAGCCGTCCACCGAGGCCGAACGCGCCGCGTGGTTCGATGCCCACGGCGCGGCGCATCCAATTACCGTCGCCGAACGCGGCGGCGAAGTTGCCGGTTGGGCCTCGCTTTCGAAATTTCATCCGCGCGCGGCATACGGACGCACGGTTGAGAATTCAGTTTACGTGCGACACGATCTGCATGGCTGCGGCATTGGGAAAGCCCTGCTGCTCGATTCGATTGCTCGCGCGCGGGCGCTGGGGCACCACACGATCATCGCCGGTATCTCCGCGGATCAGATTCCCAGCGTGGCGCTGCACCGCTCGGCCGGATTTGTGGAAGTCGCGCGGTTGCGCGAAGTAGGCTATAAGTTTGACCGCTGGCTGGATGTGATTTATATGCAGTTGATGCTGAAAGGAGAGTCCTGAGTGCTGAGTCCTGAGTGCGGAGGAACGGCGGCGATGCGCTTCGCGCATCCGTTCTCAGGACTCAGCACTCAGGACTGAGCACTGGAGCTAAGATGTCTGAGCGTTTGCAAAAATTAGCCGCGCGCATCGCCTCCGGCGAGATGATCCTCGGCGACGGCGCGTGGGGCACGCAGCTTCAGCGCGCGGGGCTGGGCTTTGGCGATTGCCCGGAAGAATGGAACGTCTCGCATCCGGATGAAGTGAAACGTGTGGCGCGCGAGTACCTTGAAGCGGGCGCGGATTTTTGTCTGACGAATACGTTCGGTGGAAACCGATACCGCCTGACGCGCCACGGCTTCGCGGACCGGCTGCGCGAATTCAATCTGGCGGGCGTGGCGCTTTCGCTGGATGCGGCACGCGCATTCGACGCGCCGGTCGCGGCCAGCGTCGGGCCGACGGGCGAATTCGTGCAGCCGGAAGGGATGCTCAGCGAAAAAGAAATGCGTGACGCATTCCGCGAACAGATTGCGGTGCTCAAGGAAGGCGGCGCGGATGCCATTTGCGTCGAGACGATGTACGTCGTGCAGGAAGCGGCGATTGCGGTACGGGCGGCGAAGGACGCCGGATTTTATTGCATGGCCAGCGTTACGCTCGATTTCACCGGCGATCGTTTTAAGACGATGCTTGGAACGCCCATCGAACGCGCGGTGCGAGCGCTGGAAGGCGCGGGCGCGGACGTGATCGGCAGCAACTGCGGCAACGGAATCGCGGAGATGGTCATCATCGCGCGCGAAATGCGCAAGCTTACGAAAAAACCGCTGATCATCAAATCGAACGCGGGCGTGCCGGAGCTGGTCAATGGCGTTGCGGTCTACGGCGACACGCCCGAAATCATGGCGCGCGCGATCAAGGATTTTAAGGACCTCGGCGTTTCGATTGTCGGCGGCTGTTGCGGTACGACGCCGGAGCACATCCGCCGTTTCCGCGCGGAAATCGATTTGCTGAAGAAGAATAATGGAGCGGCGGCACTCTTGCCGCCGTAATTGCGGAGAAGCAAACACTCAAGATGAAGAATTCCCCGGCAAAGTCCCTAACGGAAAAAGCCCGTACAAAAAAAACCGCGGCGCCTGAACACGATCACGGCGACGGCGTCTGCTGCAACCACGAGCATGGCCCGTGCTGCGATTTCGAATTGGGCATCCGACCGTACAGGACTGAAGATTACCGCGATCTCAAGGCCGTCTGGAAAGCCGGCGAAATCGCCACCGACGACACGTCCAGCGCGCGTGCGTTGAAGGAAAATCTGGAGAAGCGCCAGGGCAGCTTTCAGGTCTTCGTGGCGGAAGTCGTGGCTATCGACGCGAAATCCGGCAAGCCTGCCGGTGCGCGGCAGCTTGCCGGCGGTGTGATCGTCACCTACGACGGCCACCGCGCGTACATTTATCATTTCGCCGTGCACCCGGATTTTCGCGGCGTAGGACTAGGCGCGGCATTATTGGAAACGTGCGAGCACCAAGCGCGCTTGTGGGGCGCGAAGCATTTGCGCTTGATGTCGCGCACGGACGCGGCGCGCGACGGCGCGCGGAAGTTGTATGAAAAGCACGGTTGGGCGCGGGATTGGAATTTGTGCCAATATAAGAAGGATTTGTAGGATGGGTGCGGCAAACATTCCTTTTTGCCTGGCTCGGCAGACAAGGATGTCTGCCCCACGAGCCCGTGTTACTTTCTGTTCGACGACCTTGGGAATTTCACATACGGCAGGCGCAGCCCTTGCAGGATTTCGCCGGTGTTCAGGCGCTGCTCGACCACGTCGATCACTTCAGGCGACGTCGTGCTGCCGTTGGTGAGCGCCGGGAATTCCGTTTTCAATTTTGGAATCGCGGCCTGCAGCGCGGCTTTGACCGTGGCCTCATCGACTTGATCGCAACGCACACCATCCGGCGGTTCGAAGCCGCGATGGCCGTTGAAAACGATGACGTCGTCCTGATCGACGCCGTCGCCTGACACACCAAGTCCGCCGACGAGCACTCCGTTTTTGTAGATGGGCACGCCGCCGGGGAAAAGGGTGATGCCGTCTTTGAGCGTCGGCGGAGGCGCTTGCGGCGGCGTGTAAACGGCGCGCAAAGTCATGTCCACGGTGATCGAGGCTTGCAGCGGCGAAATGCGGCCGTCGCGGATGTGCGGAATGCGCCGTGCCAGAAGCTGAACCGCGGGCAGCGTGATTTTGCCGGCGGGCGGCGGGAAGGGTGGGGCGAGGGAACTGGCCAACGCGCCCAGCGTATTGGTAGTGCGGTCGGTGAGAAGCTGGCTGATTTCAGTGAGGTTGGCGGCGTCGTCGCCGGTGGGATTCAAGCCTAGATCGCCGGCATTGCCGCCGGCGTGTTCGAGCAGGCCGCTGATCGGTCCCGGCGGATGAGCGCTCACGCCGGGCGGATAAAATGTCTGCGACATGAAGCCGATCGCGCGCGACGAAAAACCGCACGTGTCGGTGCTGAAGAACGCGGCGGTGCGCGCTTTTTGCACGGCCAGATCGAAGCTGAAGACTGTCGCGTCGCTGGTACGGAAGACGCCGCAGATATTGCCCTGAATATCGACGACGGAAATCCAGACTTGTGCGGCCAGGCCTTTCGGATTGCGGATCGCGGCGCGCGTGAGAAAGGCTTGATCCGCGGCTTGCTGGACCATCTGGAGCACGTCGGCTTTTGTGATCACGCCCAGCGGGCTGTCGCGCGGCGGGAAACGGCCGACGAAACCTTGCTTGGGAAATTCCTGCGTCGGCGTGCCGCGCGGCGCGGTCATGGTCACTTTGCTGGCGAGCTGAAACATGACCGTCGAATCGAACGCGCCAGTGTACGCGCCCGGGAGCGGCGCGCCGGATGGACTGCGCTCGGTGCCGTCGGTGTCGAAATAAGGCTGGAAGGTGCCTTCCACCGGAAGCGACGCGACCGGAACTGCCGTGCTGTGGATCGCGTGCGTTTTTACATAAGGAAAACGAAAGCCGTTGACCGTAATGTGCGTAGCCACGATTGCCGCGGGCGGTTCGTAGCCTTTGATCGCCGAGAGCGAGACGGCTTCTTCCAACAATTGTTTCGACGGGCCAGGAATAATGCCGGTATCCGTGCGCATCACGCCGGCATCGGGGACGCCGTTGGCGAGCACGCCGAAGCCGTCGATTTCAATGCCGACCGCGCCGGCTGCTTTTTTGCCGACGAATATCGGAATGCCGCCCGGGTCGTCGGTGAGCGGCGTGATCACCAGCGGCTGCGTGAGCGGGCGCGTGTTCGCGGTGCCCGGAGGCATGGCCAGCGCGCCGGGCGCATTGACCAGATTGACGAAGACGATCGCCGGCGGAACCTGGAGCTGAACGTCGGAGCCGGGGTGGTTTGAGAACGGAACTCCGAAAAGTGGACCGGCATCGACGAACCGAATGCCCGGCGGGAAATTGCTTTGAATGATGAATTGCGCGGTGCGCGAAGTCAGCGCGTCGGCGTTGGATTCAAAAAATGCCGCGGTGCGCGCTTTGACGGTAGCTTGTTCGTTGATGCGCGGATCGGTTGAGCCGGAAAAATTCATGCGAAAAATCGCGAGGATATGGCCTTCGCGGTCGGTGACGGCGATGATGCCGGATTGCTTGATCGCTTTGAGCGCGCCGACGGCCTGCGCAATAATCGTGTTCACGTCGCTGACGGCCAGCACGGGGTCGTCGTTGGGGATTGGCGTGCTGATGTCAACCAGCGCGGCGGAGAGCGCAAACTGCGCGGCGAGCGCGGCGCAGACGAGCGCGCGCGGAACAGTGCGAACTCTTGCGAGGAATTGTTTCGAACGCATTGATTTTTCCTTTGTGTCGAACAACTGTGCTCACGCGCTCGAGCCTCGGAGCGCGCCCCCTCACTTTCACGACATTACGTTCGTGTATGAAAGCTAGAGAGTAGCTTCATGCAAATTATCTTCAAGCGGAAGATTTACAGGCGCGCGAATTTCACATTATGCGTTGACTAATCAGAGCCATGTGATACGAATTACTCGACATACGATAACTTAGGTTGCGGCTCTGTTGAACGCGCGTCAATTCTGCAGGAGAAGATTGCGTCTCGTTTGATTGCTTGGACGAATAACACTTGCGTTTTTAAAAGTGTTATTTATGGTTCGAGGCGCTCATTCACATTGTCTTTTTGCGGCGGCAAGGGTCCTGGAATGTTCCGAAGCCGGCAGATTCTTCGAATGCTTTTCACGCTCCTGATTGGAGCGGGATGCGGCATGGCGTCAGAGGAGAATCCCGCGGATAAAGACACCCCGTTCGCGCCGCTGACGCCTGTCGAAATTACCGACACAACGCAACCGGCCGAAGCGCCGATACCCGTCATCGCAAAAAATGCCGCCGAACTTGTGGGCGAAGAAGTCAAGCTCGACGACGAAAAAGCCACGCCAAAACCGAGACCCGTGGCCACAGCGGCTGACGAAAAAGCGCCTTCACCGACTCAGACTTCGGACTCGGGCGCCCAGTGGCTTGGGCGGATCATTCAGCGCATTTCCGGTGAGCGGATCGCGCCGGCTCCCGTTGTCGTTTTGTCCGAGAACAAAGAAGTCGCGATCCCAGTTTTTTCGCCGATGCCCGCGAGCGCGAAAACTGACGGCGACGCGAAATCCGCCGCGCCAACTCCAACTCCGGACGACAAAGACAGGCCTGCTGAAAAGCCCGGCGACAAGCCGGGCGATAAACCTGCGGAAAAAGTCGTCGAAGGCCCCAAATCCAATCGCGCTGAGATTTGCGACGAGGAGATGGAATCGGTCTATGCGCCGCCGACGATCGAAGGCTATTCCGGCTGGAAGAAGAACAAAGTTTATCACGATGAGCTCATCGACAACGACATGATCGCCATTCCGGATCGCTGGCGCATCGGCATTCCGAAAGATTCCCGGCATGCCAAAGGCGACCTGTGGAATCCGTACCGCCAGAACATGATTAAAGGTGACTATCCGATCTGGGGGCAGAACCAATTTCTGAACGCGACGTTTACGTCCGATTCGTTTGTCGAAGGCCATTCCAATCCGACGCCGTCGGGCGTGAGCACCCAGCGGCCGGGGAGCTTCGAATTTTTCGGGCGGCCGGACCAGTGGCTCTTTCAGCAGAATTTTGAAATCTCGCTGGAATTCTTTCGTGGCGAGACTGATTTCAAACCGCGCGAATGGGAAATCCGCCTCACGCCGGTCTTCAATTTCAATTACACGAACGTCGAAGAGAATTTCGCGATCAACATCGACCCGCGCCAGCGCAACTCGCGCTTGGACGGCCACGTGGCCTTGCAGGAAGCCTTCGGCGAATACCACTTTCGCGACCTCTCGGCGAACTATGATTTCGTCTCGTCGCGAACGGGCACTCAATTCTTCAACGAAGATTTCCGCGGATTCCTTTTCGCGGACAACAACCTCGGCGAACGCATCTTCGGCAACTTGGAAAGCAACCGGCTTCAATACAATCTCTCGTATTTCGAGATGCTCAACAAGGACACCAACTCTGGATTGAACACGTTCAATTTCAAAGATCAGCACGTGGTCCTGGCCAATGTGATTCGCGGCGACACGTTCTTCAAAGGCTACAACATCATTGGCCAATTCGCATTCAGCGACGAAGAAAGTTCGCAGCATTACAACCAAAATGACGTAATTGTGCGGCCGGCGCCGATTGGCGACTTGGCGACGCACGCGAACAAAGTGTACTACCTGGGCTTCGGCGGCGACGGCCACATCGGGCGGCTGAATCTCACGCATCAATTCTATCAAGCGCTGGGCGAAGTTTCGCACGACCCGCTGGCTGGGCGGCGCGAGCACGTCAACGCGCAGATGTTCGCGTTCGAAGGCTCCTACGACATGGACTGGATGCGCTTCCGCTCGTCGTATTTTTACGCATCGGGCGATCAGAAGACGCTCGATGGCAAAGCCGGCGGGTTCGATTCGATTTTCGACGATCCGAATTTCGCGGGCGGGCAGTTTAGCTGGTGGGTGAGCCAAGGTGGATTTGGCGCAGGCAACGCACTGACTCAGTTGAAGAGCCGCAATTCGCTGCTGCCAAGTTTGAACACAAGCAAAGGCGAGGGCCAGCGCGAATTCGTCAACCCCGGCTTGCATCTCTACAACGTGGGCTACGATGCGGACCTGACGCAGAAGTTGAAAGCGATCATCAATGTTAATTTTCTGCAATTCGACAACACCTCGTCGCTGGAAGAACTGCTGCACCAGAACGCCATTCGCCGCAACATCGGCTACGACTCTTCGATCGGCATGCAGTACCGGCCGTTCCTGAATAATCAGGTGATTATCAATGGAGGCATTTCGACGTTGACGCCATTGGACGGATTCAAGGATTTGTATTCGCCGAAGCAGCTTTACGCGGGTTTTTTGAGTTTTACGGTGCGGTACTAAAGTTGTCCCGCCGGCGTCCCGCCGGCCAGATTCGTGCCGGCGGAACGCCGGCGGTACAGTACGAGGCAATGCGATGAAGTCAGCCATTCTAATCTTGCTGCCAACGGGGTGCCTTGCGCTCCTGCTGCTGCTTCCGGGCTGCAAGCCCGAGGAGTTGGGAGAGGCGCGTCCGACTACCGACGATTTTTACAATCCGCCGGGGACCGTGGTCGCCGAGCCGCGCATGCCGTACGCGTATTCGAAGGACGAAGCCGAAGTCAAAGCGAAATCCGAAGGCTGCATGACCTGCCACAAGGGCATCGAGAATCCGTCGATGCATCTGCGCAAGATCAATCTCGGCTGCACGGATTGCCACGGCGGAAACGCGGCTTGCACGATCAAGGAACAGGCGCACGTTCAGCCGCGCGGAAATTGGTACAACCAGACTCCGTCAGAAACCGCGCCGCGCAAATTGTTCCCCGGCCAGCGGCCGTTGAAAGATCCAAACGAGAAGAAACCGACGGCGGCAAAGGCGGACGAACCGAACGCCGTCTTCATGGCCTACAACGATTCAAAAGTTGCCTCCATTAATAAGGAAAGCGTGGCGATCAACGTGTCCGCACGGCCCGGAGAAGCAGCGGCGAATTCGAAGGACAAAGAAGGCGACGCCAAGCCAAAAGAAGTTGCCGACGGCAACGGCGCGGCGCCGGCTCTTGCTCCGGTGGCCGCTGAGATCATCGTCGAAGACACCGGCCATGGCCACAGCGCGGCCAATCCGCGGCGGTCGAATGCGGCGTGGCTGATGGAATCGCCAGAATTCGTGCGCTTTGTCAATCCCGGCGATCTGCGCGTGGCGCGTTATTCCTGCGGCACGCCGACTTCCAACTGCCACGCCGGCTACACCGAGAAATCCTCGCACAGCATGATGGCGCACGGCGCGATGCTGTGGAACGCGGCGCTTTACAATAATGGAGCGAGCAATCAAAAAGTCGCGCACTACGGCGAGGCCTACACTTTCGACGGCGAACCCGCGCGCTTGATCACGAAAGGCTGGAAGCCAGAGATGGCCGAGCGCGGCATTCTGCCGTACCTCGACCCGCTGCTGCGCTACAACATTTCGCAGCCCGGAAATATTCTGCGAGCGTTCGAACGCGGCGGGAAAATTAAGCCTGAAATCGGCGTCCCGAACAAAGAGCAGGATTCCGGCAAGCCCGAGATGAAATTGAGCACGCGGGGTATCGGCACGGAACTTTCCACCGATCCAGTCTTCCTCGGTTTGCAGAAAACGCGCCTCCTCGATCCCACGCTGTGGGAATTGGGCACCAACGATCAGGCCGGCGATTACCGTTCATCCGGCTGCACCGCCTGCCATACGATTTATGCCAACGACCGCGACCCCGCGCATTCGGGGCCTTACGCCAAATACGGAAAAGACGGGCAGTCGTTTACGAAAGATGCAGCGTTGCAGTCGATCGTTGGAAGGGAAAACGGCCACCCGATTCAGCACACGCTCACGCGCGCGATTCCATCCAGCCAATGCATCGTCTGCCACATGCATCCTGGCACGACGGTGACGATGACCTACTACGGAAATCTGTGGTGGGACAACGAAACCGAAGGCTCGAAGATGTATCCGAAATGCCAGGAGAAGAAGACTGAGCGCGACATGTTGAAAATCAAAGTCCGCAACGTCGAAGGCGCGGCGCTGCGCGGCAAATGGGGCGACGTCGATTTCCTCGAAAGCGCCGCGGACATGAATCCCGACATGAAACTGCAGCAGTTCGCCGATTACAACGGTCACGGCTGGATTTACCGCAACGTGTACAAGCGCGACAAGAAAGGCAACCTGCTCGACAAAGACGACAAGATCATCCAATGGGATTCGCCGAATGTCTTCAAGAAGGGCTGCAACGGCGAACCGATTTCGGGTTCGGCCGTGCACATGCAGGACATTCACCAAGAGAAAGGGATGCATTGCGTCGATTGCCATTTCAGCCAGGACAATCACGGCGACGGCAATTTGTACGGCGAAGTGCGCAACGCCGTCGAAATCACCTGTCAGGATTGCCACGGTTCGATCCGCAAACGCGCCGAGCAGAAATTCCTGCTGGGCAGCGGCGACAACGTCGAATCGCAATTGCGCACCACCGGCAATGCCGCGCCTCAGAAATCGAAGGACAACCAGCTTGGCGGAACGAACCTGACCGGCGGCGTGGCGCAGACGATTTACCCCGAAGGCGTGGCGACGAAGCGCTTTCAGATCAGGCCCGACGGGACGGTCATTCAACGCTCGGCGATTTACAAAGACAAAGAGTGGATCGTCAAGCAGGTCAAAGACACGATCACGCCCGGCCATCCGGATTACAACGAACGCTCGCGCCTCGCCAAAACCATGCAGCGCGACGCGAAGACGTGGGGACAAATTCCCGACGAAAAAGACATTGCGCTGCTGGCGCATCAAGACGACAAGATGGATTGCTACGTCTGCCACACCTCGTGGATGGCGTCGTGCTTCGGCTGTCATCTGCCCATGCGCGCGAACCAGGCGCGTTTCAACAACCATTACGAAGGCGCGAAGAGCCGCAACTGGACGCAATACAATTTCCAGACACTGCGCGAAGACGTATTCATGCTCGGCCTCGACGGCAAAGTGAAAGGCAACAAAATCGCGCCGGTGCGCTCAACCTGCGCGGTGCTGGTGGCGTCGCAGAACGCGAACCGCGAGTGGATTTACGCGCAGCAGCAGACGATTTCGGCGGAAGGTTTCAGCGGACAGGCGTTTAGCCCGCACTTCCCGCATTCGGTCCGCGCGAAAGAAACCAAGCACTGCACCGATTGTCATCTTTCCAAGGAAGGCGACAACAACGCGCAGATGGCGCAGTTGCTGATGCAGGGAACGAATCAAACCAATTTCATGTTCCGCTACGTCTACACGGCCAATGGCAGCGGCGGATTGAGCGCCACGGTGGTGACGGAGCACGACGAACCGCAAGCAGTGATCGGCAGCACGCTGCACCGCGATGCGTACCCTGAAGAGTACGCGAAACATCAGGCGCACAACTGCGAGCTTGAAGAGGGCGATCATCACGCGGGCACCGTCTGCGGCGTGCAGTTGCGCGGCGAGTATTTGTATACGGCGCGCGGCACAGGCGGGCTGACGATTTACGACGTGGCCAATGTGGACAACAAAGGCTTCAGCGAAAAAATCACGACCGCGCCGGTCAGCCCGCTGGGCCAGCGCTTCTACGTGAAAAGCAAAAATTGCACGGCAGTAGTTTCGCCGACGGTGCTGGGCGTCGATCCCACGCGCCAGCCGCCGCTGCGCCCGCGCGATCCGAAGAATCTCGAAGAACCGATCAGCCTGACGTACGCGTTCCTGTATTGCACGGATTCTGAAGAAGGTTTGTTCACGGTGCTGGCCGGCACGCTGCTCGACGGCGACCCGCTCAATAATTTCCTGACGCGGCACCTGACTTTCAATCCCGGCGGCATCCTCAACGGCGCCGTGAACGCGACCGTGGCGGGCAATTACATTTACGTCTGCTGCGATGCCGGCATTGTGATCGTCGATATTTCCGGCATCGGTGTGGAACTGGTCGAAGCCGCGAAGCGGTTGAATCCGGACGGCACGAAAGTCATCACCATGGAAGCGCTGCAAAAAGCAGCGTGCAAGGCCGACCCGAATTGCCTCAAAGTCGTCAAAGTCATTCCGATGAACAAGCCCAAATCCGTGCGCATTCAATTCCGCTACGCATTCGCGGTGGATTGCGAAGGCCTGAAAGTCATCGACGTGACCGATCCGCCGGAAGCGCGGCTGATCGACGGGGCGCTGGTACCGTTCGCCGAAGCGTACAATGTCTATCTCTCGCGCACCTACGCCTACGTGGCCGCGGGCAAGCAAGGCATCGGCATCGTGGACATCGAACACGCCGAGCATCCGAAGCTCGACCAAATGTACAACGCCGACGGAAAACTCTGCGACATTCGCGATGTGAAAGTCGGCATGACCAACACATCGCTGTTTGCCTACGCGGCGGATTACACGGGCAAGCTCGCCGTGCTTCAATTGACCAGCCCAGAGACGAATCCGAACAATCTCGGCTGGGCGCCTCGGCCCAATCCGGTGCTGATCGCAACACGAAAATTGCCGGGCACGCCTGTTGCGATTTCCGAAGGTTTGCAGCGCGATCGCGGTGTGGACGAAAGCGGCAACCAGCTTTCCGTCTTCAATCGCGTCGGCTCGCGCCCTATGAAAAAAGCGGAGCAGGAGCGGCTCTACAAGATCGACGGCAAAGTGTTCATGGTCAGCAACGATGCGCCCGCGCCCTCGGTGGAATCGGACAAATTCGGTTTCAAGATTTCAAAAGAAACGCAGGACAAACTCGCCGCGCAGCGCGAAAAGATCGAGAAGGAATGTGACGACCCGAAGCGCAAGGCGTTGCAAGCGGAGTACTATGATCTGCTTGGGCAGGCATACGAAGAAGCGAAATCCGCCGCGATTTCGGATCCGCGCTTGAAGGAAGTGATCGCGCAACTCAAGGAAGTCAATGACAACCTGCCGGACGCGCGCGGCAAGAAGAAGCGCGATTTGGAGCAGATGAAGGAAATTCTGGAAGCGCAGAAAGCGCAGCTCAAGGAATTGCTCGACAACGAGCAGGCATTAAAGACGGCCGAAACGCCGCGCGAGAAGAGCAAGATCAACAAGGACATCATGGAAGGCACGGCGAATTACGAAGACTTGAGGAAGAAGTACTGGGAACTGAAAGGCGAGCCGATGCCGTCGCTGGAACCGCCGGTCAAGCTCGAGGACCAGATCAAGGATTTGGAAGAGAAGATCAACTTCGAGAAGAATCAGGCGCGGCGCTTGCAGATGGAGAAAGAATTGGAAGAGTTGAAGGCAAAGCTGAAGAAGTAGCGCGCATCTCGCAAAGCGAAGTTCCGCTGTTGCCTTCTCCCTCCGGGAGAGGGCCGACGCGCGTACTCGCGCGCGGGGTGAGGGGAATGCTCAGCATGACTCCACGGGCCAAAAGCCCCTGTTACTTTTAGCCTTTCGGCTACAATCAGACCCGCGGTTCAGCGGACGTGGCGGAACTGGCAGACGCGCCAGACTTAGGATCTGGTAGGGCAACCTGTCCGGGTTCAACTCCCGGCGTCCGCATGGAAATCTAACACAAAATCACGCGATGAGAGGAGTACTCATAATATGGCTACAGTGGAAGATCGTGTCAAGGCGGTGGTGGCGAAAGTGCTTCACGTGAACGCGGCGAGCATCAAGCCGGAGCAAAATTTCGGCACCGATTTGGGCGCGGAGAGCGTGCAATCGATCGAGCTTGTCGCGGCGTTCGAAGAGGAATTTGGCATCGAGCTTCAGGAAGACGAAGCGCTATCGGTGAGCACGGTCGGTGGGGCGGTGGAGTATTTGACGCGGATTTGCAAGGAGCAGGGGCGTTTGTAGTACCGCCTTGAGGCGGAATGCGACGCAGCCGGACCGCCTAAAGGCGGGACTACGAACGAAAGGACATCTATGAGCGCGCGAAAAGAACACCCATTGGTGGAAGTCAGCGAGCCGAATTTGCTGCCGGAGATTTTTGATTACAATCTGCCGCCGCTGATTCGGTTCGATCAACCCGCGGTCGAATACATCGACGGCAAGCCGGTGCCGTTCGATTTCAATTCGGTGAAGACGCGCGACATCGTGATCACCGACACGACCTTTCGCGACGGCCAGCAGGCTCGGCCGCCGTACACGACGGAGCAGATGGTGCGCCTGTACGATCTGCTGGCGAAATTGGGCGGGCCGAACGGCGTGATTCGGCAGACAGAGTTTTTTCTCTATACGAAAAACGACCGCGAGACGCTGGACCGCTGCCGTTCGCTGGGGCACAAATACCCCGAGTGCACGGGTTGGATTCGCGCGGTGAAGGGCGATTTCCGGTTGGTGAAGGAAGCGGGCCTGAAAGAAACCGGGATGCTGACGAGTTGTTCGGATTATCACATCTTCAACAAATTGAAATTCAAGAGCCGCAAAGAGTGCATGGATTCGTATTGCGACGTGGTCGCCGCGGCGTTTGAAGCGGGTGTGCGGCCGCGCTGCCATCTCGAAGATTTGACGCGCGCGGACATCGAAGGCTTTGTGCTGCCGTTCATCGACCGGCTGATGAGGATGAGCGAGCAGGCGCCGCCGGAATTGTCGGTGAAGATTCGCTTGTGTGACACGATGGGCTTCGGCATTTCGTATCCGGGCGCGGAACTGCCGCGCAGCATTCCGAAATTGATTTACAAATTGAATCAGGAATGCGGTGTGCCGGGTTCGCGGCTGGAGTGGCACGGGCACAACGATTTCCACAAAGTCCATATTAATGGAGCGACGGCGTGGCTGTACGGCTGCGATGCGGTCAACACCACGCTCTTCGGCTACGGCGAGCGCACGGGAAATCCGCCGCTGGAAGGCGCGATCATCGAGTACATCGCACTCAAAGGCAGTTTGTGCGGAATCAACACGCCGGTGATCACAGAACTGGCCGATTACATGCGCACGACCGGGACGCCAATCGCGGACAATTATCCGTTCGTGGGAAAATCGTTCAACACGACGCAGGCGGGAATTCACGCGGGCGGCTTGCGGGCCGACGAGCGGATTTACAACATCTTCGACACCGCGAAACTGCTGGGCCGCCCGCCGCGGGTGACGATCACCGACAAGAGCGGCGCGGACGGCGTGACGCTTTGGGTGAATGATTACCTGGGGCTGACGGGCGAGGAGAAGTTGAGCAAGATCAAGATTCACAAAGTCGCGCGGTGGGTGATGGACCAGTATGAGAAAGAGGGGCGGCTGACGGCAATCAGCGACGCGGAGTTGGAGGCGCGGGTGATGGAGTATTTGCCGGAGCATTGGGAGAAGAGGAAGAAACAGTAGTGCTCACGCGTAGGCGCGGAGGCACGGAGAATTACGATGCAGGCACTCCCCAATTTATTTAAAAGCCTTTTTGAGTTCCGTCCGCGTGACGGTCTTACCCCGGCCGAGAATTTTCTTACCGAGGCATTTGCGTATATACTGAAAACAGATCATGCAGCTCGCAAGCAGTGGATTTCTCGGTTATTGGGCGATAATGTTGTTGACGTGGAATGCACGATCTCAACAAGGCCTGGGGAATACGATTGGAACGGTCTTACAACAATTTTTCCTGATATGCTTCTTAAGGGAAATTGTTCAGAAAATAAGCAATTTGCAATTTATTGCGAGCACAAATGGGACGCCCCATGCGACCCAAGCCAGTTAGAGAAATACAAAAATTCGTTTCAAAAAAAAGATCCCAATGCGAAAGTTATTTTTATTGGCTCAAACTATTTGCAAAAACATTTAGCAAGCAAATGTCTAGGAGGCGAATGTTGCTTTCTTTGGGAGGACGTTTATTACGAATTTAAGAAATTACACTCCAAGTCAAACCTTCTGGAGGAATTCCTCGTGTTCTTGAAAGACCATGGCCTGAGTCCTTGTGAGCCCATATCTATCGAACAAATGCAGGAATATGTGAGGTCGTCCGGTTTTTCTAAATCATTACTCCGGCTCGCGAACAAATTGAACACTGATTTCTCGTGGATCGTGGTTCCAGGCCAATTAGTAAGAGAAACGTCTGCGAATGATGAGTATGGATTTGCAGGAATAGTTTGTCATTGCAATCAATGGAAGCCGAGGATTACATTCGGATTCTACTACAATACAGAATACTGTAAGATCGACTTCGTTGACCGTCAAAAGGGAATCGACCTAGCTTTATGTATTGATATTGATCCAAAATTTCAACAGAACTGCGCCCCGATTCTTGAAGTACTGCGTGCGAAGTGTGCGGCGCTCAAAAACAAGTCTGACCGTGTGTTTTTGGAAGACGAAATAGAGCATAAATATTCAGTCCTTTTTATTCAATCCACACTGGCAAACGTGATCGGAGACGAAAAGCGAGAGCCTCGGCAATTGGAACTTCTTCATAAATGCCTCACAAATTGGCTTGAAATTCTATTCACCGATAATTCGCTGATCACAGCTCTTCAATCTCTCTGGAAAACGCGATAAAGGAGAATCCGTGCGCATCATCATTCAGCCCGACTACGCAGCCATGAGCCAATGGACGGCCCATTATATCGCTCAGCGGATTCAAGCCTTTGCGCCTACGGCGAAGAAGCCGTTTGTGCTGGGGCTGCCGACGGGGTCCACGCCGGTCGGGACGTACAAAAGTCTCGTGGCGCTGCATAAAGAGGGGAAGCTGTCGTTCAAAAATGTGGTCACGTTCAACATGGACGAATACGTCGGCATTCCGGAGGACCATCCGGAAAGCTACCATTCGTTCATGTGGAAACATCTCTTCAGCCACGTCGATATTCCGAAGGAGAGTGTGAATATCCTGAATGGAAACGCGAAGGACTTGGATGAGGAATGCGCGGCGTATGAAGAGAAGATTGCGGCGTACGACGGGATCGAATTGTTTCTCGGCGGGATTGGGCCGGATGGGCATATTGCGTTCAACGAGCCGGGGTCGTCGCTGGGCAGCCGCACGCGCGTGAAGACGCTGACCAACGACACGATCATCGCCAACAGCCGCTTCTTCGACAACGATGTAAACAAAGTGCCGAAGACGGCGCTGACCGTCGGCGTGGGGACGGTGATGGCGGCGCGCGAAGTCGTGATCTTGATTTCGGGGCACAACAAAGCGCGCGCGTTGCAGAAAGTCGTCGAAGAGGGCGTGAGCCACATGTGGACCGTCAGCGCGTTGCAGATGCACGCGAGGGGGATGATCGTGTGTTCGGACGACGCGACGGATGAATTAAAGGTGGCGACGGTGCGGTATTTCAAGGAGATTGAGAAGGCGAATCTGGCGATCAAGCCGATTGAGGCCGCTCCCGCTGCTGTTTCTGCAAAGGGCAGCGCTCGATTTACGGCGTCGCGGCCCAACAAGCGTTGAACTCAAATGAGCCTGCCAACCATGAGCCGCAGCCTGTCACCGGACGAAATTCGAATTTTGGAGGCGCACGGATCGCGATCTAAAGATTGGTCGCGGGTTCGTGTCGCCGATGGTTTTTCGCCGGAATGCGTCGCGCGTTCGACGTTCAGCGGCGAAGTTTTTCTTGGGGCATTTCGCCAGACGCTGCCGATTGGCGGCGTGCCGATTCCCTCGGGCGTTTACGATTCTCACATTCACAATTCAAATGTCGGCGACGAGTCGCTGGTGCAGCGCGTCGGGTTGCTGAGCAATTATGACGTGGGCGCGGGGGCTTGCGTGTTCGAATGCGGGCAGGTTTGCGTCGAGGGGGAATCGGCGTTTGGCAACGGCGTGAAGATTGAGACGCTCAACGAGAGCGGCGGGCGCGAGCTGACGATTTATTCGCGGCTGAGCGCTCAGGCAGCGTATCTGGCTGTGTGCTATCGGCATCGACCGAAGTTGATTGACGCGCTTGAGAAATTGATCGGCGCGTTTGTTCAAAAAGAAAAATCGAATCGCGGCTCTATTGGCGAGGGTGCGCGCGTGATGAATTGCGGGACGATTCGGCATGTGCGCATCGGCGATGCGGCGATTGTCGATGGCGCGGCGCGGTTGGAGAATGGGACGATTGTCTCGAAGAGCGAAGCGCAGACGACGATCGGGGCGGGTGTCGTCGCGTCGGACTTTATTATTCACACGGGATCGGTCGTGGATGGGCGCGCGATTGTGTCGCGCTGCTTCATTGGGCAGGCGTGCAAATTGGGGCGGCAGTTTTCGGCGGAGAATTCGGCGTTCTTCGCGAATTGCGAGGGGATGCATGGGGAGGCGGTGTCGGTGCTCGCGGGGCCGTACACGGTGACGCATCACAAAAGTTCGCTGCTGATCGCGGGGCTGTTCAGTTTTTACAACGCCGGTTCCGGCACGAATCAATCGAATCACATGTACAAATTGGGGCCTCTGCATCAGGGCGTGCTGGAGCGCGGGTGCAAGACGGGGAGTTTTAGTTATCTGCTGTGGCCGGCTCGCGTCGGTGCATTTACGGCGGTGATTGGGAAGCATTATTCGAATTTTGACACGCGCAACATGCCGTTCAGTTACATCGTCGAAAGCGACGGCAAATCGCTGCTGTCGCCGGCGGTGAATTTGTTCACGGTCGGGACGAAACGCGACGGCGACAAGTGGCCGGCGCGCGACCGGCGCAAAGATTCGGACAAGCTGGATCGGATTCATTTTCCAGTTTTTTCGCCGCTGACTGTGGGCCGCATGATGAAGGGGCTTGAGGAGATCAAGAAGCTGTACGAGAGCGCGTCGCGCGAATTGGAGTTCGTGAACTACAACGGGATCGCGATGAAGCGGCTGTTGTGCAAGACGGCGATCAAGCATTATGAGATTGGGATCAAGGCGTATTTGGGCGGGATTTTGGCGGAGCAGTTGGAGAGTGGAACCCTAGTTGCGCTCAATGTAGTGGAGAGCGGTGGGGACTGGGTTGATGTGCTCGGGTTGCTCGCGCCCCGGAGCGCTATTGAAAGTTTGTGCGATCGGATTGAGAGTGGGACCATAACGGATTTGAATATGCTGGAGTGCGAATTTGTAGCGCTGCATAAATTGTATTATATCGAATGCGAATGGAACTGGGCCAACGAGGCGTGCGCTAAGGTCTTTGGAAAAAAAGCGACGGATATGAGTTGGGCGGAATTAGGAAAAGTGATTTCGGAGTGGCGCGACGCGGTCGTGAAATTGGACAACATGATTCTTACCGATGCGGAGAAGGAATTTGGGGTCACGACTCGGATTGGTTTTGGGATCGACGGCGACGACGCGGTGCGCGATGCGGATTTTGCGGCGGTGCGGGGGACGTTTGAGTCGAATAAGTTTGTGAAGGAACTTAAAGCACATACGGAGAAGACGAAGGAGCGGGCGGAGAGGATATTGAAGGGGTTGCATTAGGTCATATTGCCGGTGTGGATTTTTTCGAGATTTGCTCACGTCTTTCTGACACTGGCGGGGCCAGTGGTAATGTGAAAAACGGGCATCCAGACGTTAGTGTGGCTAAGCAAGTGAGAGCCTTACACCAACGAAAGGAGCCCGCGATGAAGAGTCTAGGACTGGATGCGCATTCTGCAACGTTTAC
>Ga0209579_10001647_pt1 | contig 18109 bp, 13 predicted proteins | sample Coa_R1_2_FD_187152 | JGI IMG/M metagenome (GOLD analysis project Ga0209579, IMG submission 187152) | Surface soil microbial communities from Centralia Pennsylvania, which are recovering from an underground coalmine fire - Coalmine... | ecosystem: Environmental > Terrestrial > Soil >... | reverse complement strand
GGGCGCGGGTTTCAGTGTGGTTCGGACGAGGTCCGCTCCCTGGCGCAACCTGCCGCGGAGGCTGTCCGGCGCACCGGTGGCATCATCGAGAAAACCATTACCGATGTCGGCGCCGGAGTGGACCTGGTTTCCGTCACCCAGAGCGCCTTTCGAGACGCTTCGTCCCGCATCGCGAGCGGCACCCATGTCGTGGCACAAATCGCCGCGAGCAGCAATGCACAGGCCCGCTGCCGCCCGCCCGCGGCCAACGCTAATTGCTCTGGCTAACCATGAACGTCAGCCCCGCAATCGTCAACGTCCCGATACGCGGGCTTCCGCTGGTATTGGCGTCAAACGAGAACTGGATCAATGCATTTCCGGAACCGCTGCCGCTGCCCGGCGCAATGGACATCCAGGGTGCGTCGCTGGCGGCCGTCCAGGTTCCCGTGGCCGTCAGCGATACACTGTCGTTGCCGGCCGCATTGCTGGTGCTCATCGAGGTCGTCCCCAGCGACGCTCCGTTGTTGCTTGTGAACGGACATTGGTCTATCCACACGTCGAACGCGTCCAGGGTTACGCTCTGGCTCACCATCGGCGCGGTAATCGTGAACGTATGGTTTCCGCATGCCAGGCCGTGCTGCTCCCAGACCGCCTGCTGCAGCAGGTCAGTGGAGCCTGTGAGAGACACGTTGCCCAGTGTGACTCCGTCCAGCGAAATCGAAGCGCTCCCTTGTGCCGGCCCCGTCCAGCTGATCCAGCGCACGCCGGAGCCGTTGAAGCTGAGCAGCGCGGTGTCCTGTGCCTCGGTAGTCAATGCGTATTCGTTGGTGCTGGCCGGCGCCGAAGTCACCAGCTGCCAGGCGCCGTGATACACGATGGTGGGAGGCTCCTGCAGCGTGCTGGTGATGCAACGCGATTCCTCGATCCTGGCCGGTGACGGCAGATATGTCCACGTCGATCCGCCGTCGGTGGATTTGAACAATCCGTGATAACCGGCCGCGAATACCGTTCCATCGTTGGTGAAATTCGGAGAAACACCCACCGCGCTGGCGAACACGTCCGGGAACGATGACGGTGTCAAGGTCGCGCCGCCATTGGTCGACACCATCAATCCGTTTTGAATCGTACCGATGAACAGGGTCTGGTCGGCCGCGTAATTCGGAGAGAACTGCATATCCAGCGCTCTCACGTTCCCTGTATTGGCCAGCTTGGTCCAGGTGGCGCCGCCGTTGCCGGACTTGTAGATTCCTCCATTAGTCGTCGACGCCAGCATCACGCCGTCCCTCGCAAACGCGGGGGATACCGCTACCTGTGCCATGGAAGTGACGCCGGAAATTGTCAGGGTCGTCCAGGTGAGGCCGCCGTCGTTGGTTTCGTAAATACCGTTCGATTGGGTCGCCGCGAATGCGGTTCTGTCCGTGGCGAAGGCCGGAGAAAAGGCAATCGAAACCACCCCGATCCCACTCAGGCTGGAGAGAGTCCAGGTCTTGCCCTGATCGGTAGAGATATACAGTCCTGGCGTGACGTTTTGGTTGTTTGGAACCGGGCCGTTGTGTCCGCTGGCCGACGTAGTGCCGATAAACACCGTTTTGTCATTTATGAAGTTGGGCGAGACCGCCAGACCTCTCGGATAAGCGGCCACGCCGATTCCAAATGTCAGCTTCCAGGACGCCCCCCCATTGCTGGTCCGGTCCAGGCCCACGTGAGTTCCGTCGAAGGCCATCCTGTCTTTCTCGAAGTTTGGCGATATCGCCGATCCGTCCACATATGGGGCGGACATGCCTGTATTCATGGCGGCCCAGGTCGCGCCGCCATCGGTCGACCACAGGTTGCCGCTGCCGTAGGTGCTCGCGTATACCGTCTGGTCATTCGCGTAGTTCGGCGACGGATGGATGTAACGCACCATGCGCGTCGGGATGGTATCCACGTATTGCCAGGACGCGCCGTTGTTGACGGAAGTCCAGAGCCCCTCGAACATGCCCAGCAGTTGCATCCCGGCGGTGGCGGCAATCGTTTGGTAATGCACCGTGGTCAGGTTCGATAACTGCCGCGAAACCGTAACGGGCCGTCCCCAGGATACGCCGCGATTCGTCGACTGGAAAACGCCTTTCGCTGCCGTGGTGACCCACAAGGTCCCATCCTGCACGTAAGTCGGCGAAAAAGCCAGTGAGATCACGTTCGTATCCGTGAGGCCCGTATTGGATTTCGCCCAGGTATTGCCGCCGTCGGCCGAAATCAAAAACCCGCCGCCGTGGGTTCCCGCGAAAACAGTTTGACTGGAACTGAAGTCCGGCGCATAATCGAGCGCGGTGACATTGGGCAGCGTGAAACCAGTGGTGACCGCCGTCCAGGTGGCGCCGCTGTCGAAGGATTTGAAGATTCCGTTCGCCTGAGAACCGATCAGCAGGCTGTGGTCGCTGGCGAAGTGGGGTGACACCGCTGTGGTGCTGAGCCCCGAGGTCAACGGACTGGGCGCTGTAATCGGCGTGAGTTTCACGCCGCGATTAAGCGACCGGTACACTTTGTTTGAGATGCCGAGCGCGAACAGCGTATTGTCAGCGGCAAAGTTCGGCGACAGCGCTAGGTTTGCCAGCGGTATGGTCGACAATAAAGTCCACGTGTTTGCGCCATCCTTGGACACCGACAGTCCCGTGCCGCCCGCCACGAAAACCGTCTGGTCCTGACCGTAGGCCGGGGAGAAAATGACGGACTTGATGGTTGTGTTGCCCAACAGCCCGGGAACCGGCGACCAATCTGCTCCACCGTCTGTCGACTTGAACATGACGATGGCGCCTAACTTCACCGTCAGTCCGGCCGAGGCAGCCAGCATCGTGTGGTCTTGCGCAAAGTTGGGCGAGATGGCCACCACTTGCATGGGATCGTGCGGATCGTGCGCCAGCAGAGTTCCGCCCGCCACAAACAGGCAGCCGGCTATTGCGCTAAAGCTTCCAAGTCTCAAAGTCAAAGGTTCGCTCCTAGCGTTGGTGGCCGTGGCTTTTCCCTGCCAACCCCAGCCCCTGATCAGTGCTGCCCCGCGCCATTTCGGGCCGCCGGTTGACACGACGGAAAGTGGAACGAGAACAGGCGCGTAGCCCACTCCACATTGCCTGTCCCCGCCATGTATTGACCCGTGTACCACATGGTACAGTCATCCACCGGATCCACGCTCATGCTGGTGTAATCGCCCCAGCGGTCCGAATTGGATTGGTAGCCGCTCCCGTTGAAGATGGTGGCTTCCGTTTCCATCGTGCTCGGAGGATCGCTGGGCACCCGCCCTGTGTACCTGACTGACGGATACCCGGTGGTTGTCGAAATGGTGTAACCGAGAGCGATGTCGCCCATTCCATCCATGGCGATCGCTCCCATCCACCGGTAATTCAAGTCCGGCGCGTAAGTCCCCTGCTGATACAGCACCGGCGTACCCGCCGGATTGTGAATCTCATACCAGCGCATCCCCACCCCTTTTTGAGTGCTCTTACCGGTGATCACCGAGTTGGTGGCCAGCAGCACTTCATAAGGCGGCACGGCGTTGGCGAAGTTACGATAAGACAGGCGTTGCATCAACCCGGTGCCGTTCGTATTCAACTTCTGCGTAGTCCCCAGTTGCGGTACCTGGCCGGATGCACTGTACGGCGCGACAGGAATTACCACTGGACCCGTGAGCGCCGTGTTTGCCGGCGTCGTGAAGTCTACATGATAACGGTATAAATACAGGGAGCTGGAACCCTTCGGACCCTCCACCAGGAAATAGTTCGGCGATCCCGCCGGCGGCCCGGTCGGGCCATCCATGTCGCACGGCAGCATTCCGGTGATCTGCGTGTTATTGATCTGGATGCACTGCATCGTCGCGCTAAGTCCGCTGAGCATCCGGCTGCGGTCCACGGCGCAGGCGGACGGCCCCGCATATACCGAGTTATTCGTGATCGAAGTATTCAGATAGTAAGCGTCCGCCCAGACCGACAGTTTTTGGCCGGTATATCTGCCGTCGGCCTGCTGCTGGAATGCATAGAGGTAATAAGCGCCCGTGGCGTCGCCGGTCTTTGACACCGCAATGCACGATAAATAAGGAGTGCCCAACGTGCCGATCTTTATAACCCACCGCCCGGCTTGCTTATCCCAAAGCACGATAGGGTCGGCTAAACTCGCGCCATCCGCGCAGGACGCGTTGAACGTCTTCCATAAGGATCCGATAAAAATCGGGCCCAGCGTTGCGGTTCCCGTGGCTTTGTCGAACACGGCGAGCGAAAGATTGACCGTCTCCACCACTTGCGTGGCGCCCACCGCGGCGTTCGGATCGGGCGGGACCCCGCTAGGGTTATGCGTTCCGTTTGGACCCGTGAAACCATAGCCCAGGCCCAACACGTTCAAGCCCGGTACGGTGACCAGCGGCGAGCCCGATGTGGTTTGCGCCACCAGGTCATCCACGCTTGCCGCCGCGGTGTTGGTGGTTTCCCGGAACTCGCCGTCATCATCCTCCGCCACGTAGCCTGCCTGTTGATCCACCAGGCTGCGCAAAGGAGCTGACACACTGTGGCCCAGTTCGCGAATGACGGTCGCGTGCTGACCAGCCAAAGGCATCGCCACGCCGCACAACACCCCTGCCAACCACCGCGCCCGCAATGCGTGATTCCCTCCCGTCGTCGTATTTTACTATGGCGGTGTTGGTGGCAACCAATGTTTACGGGAGGGGTAAGTACTATATCATCGGGTACTACTTGACCTGGAACCGCACCACGGCCCTGCCCAAATGGATCTCGTCGCCGTGTTCCAGCTTGGTGCCGCGCGCCGTCCGGTGTACCGGCTGGCTCAGGCCATCCCGCACGATCCACGTGGCCGGCGCGGGTGGTCCCTCCGTGTCACGCTGATACCAGCGGTCGTTGAATAGCCTGTATTCTCCCGCCGCCCTGTCGTGGATGATGTGCGCGTGCTCCCGCGATACCGTCCGGTTGATTTCCGTATCTTCCGTAAAGGCCAGGTCGTTGCGCCGCAGCGGGCCTTCCGCGCGATACACGTCCACCGTGCGCCCGATGTTTGTGCGCGCCTTGGAAAGCGTGATCTCCGCCTCGTTGGCCTTGCCCTCCATCACCACTAACCGCGCCGCGCGCCTGGTGGCCGCCGGCGCCGGGCTGGCCTTTTCCCGCGATTCGATCTCCACCCACACCCACTGCTCGCCCGGCATGGGCAGCTCCCGCAGTACCTGCACATCCACCTGCAGATCCTCGGGATACCGGCACTCTTCTTTATCCAGATGACGGCGCAGCTCCTGCTCGAAATACTGCCGGAAAAACTTGCCGTTGAACAGCGGCGCGCGGCTATCCTCCACTCCCCGCACGTGGATGTGCACCAGGTTGCAGGGGAACACCCGCTTTCCCCCCGACCGGTAACACTTGGCCCGCACCTGCTCCAGGATCGCCAGCCGGATCTCCGCCACCTCCGGCGGCTCGCTGCCTTGCCCCACCGCAAAAGGAGCTTCGAAAACCGTCCGGCCAAATTTTTCCAGGAAGTCGGCGAGATTCATATCGCGCGCCTACGGCAGCAACCCCATTTCCTTGGCAGCCTCCATGATCTCACGCGCGATAGGCGCCGCCACCTGCCCGCCATACCCGCCGTGCTCCACCAGCACCGCGAACGCCATCCGCCGGCTGCCGTCGCCCTCGTATGGCGCGAAGCCCGCGAACCAGGCGTGCGGTTCGCCTTCGCCAAGCTGCGCGGTGCCGGTCTTGCCCGCCAGGTCCACCGGAGTTCCCGCCATGGCGTGCCGCGCCGTGCCGTCCGTCACCACCCGCCGCATGGCGCCCGCGATGAATGCCGCCTGCTCGGCAGGCACGATAGATCGCGGAGTGTCCGTGCGGGTGTTGTTTCCGTCGCCCAGCCAGCGCCCTTCCGGCATCGCGCCGCCGGCCGCGATGGTCGCCGCCACCCGCGCCATTTTGAACGGCGTGATCAGCAGCGGCCCCTGGCCGTACGAAGCAAACGGCAGCGCCGCGCTCAAATCCTTCAGCGAGCCGGATGGAATGTCCAGCAGGTCGGAGGTTTCCTTCAGCGCCTGCGCCCCCACTTCGTAAGTTCCCAACTGCGCAAAATACGCGTTGCACGAAACTTCAATGGCCCGCTCCATCGTCAGCGTTCCGTGCGCCCGATCTTTAATGTCGTCGCGAATCGGCCTTCTCCAGCCGGTGACCATCGCTCCCGTGCGCCCGTCGCTCAGCCGCCTGCACGTGAACGGCTTGTCGCGCAGCCCGGGATCCGTCCGCAGCGCCGCCATCGCCGTGACCAGCTTGAAGGTCGAGCCCGGCGGATACTCGCCGTAGCGTGCCCGATCCAGCAGATCGTCGTTCGATGGCGCCGCGCTGCGCGCACTGGGCGGCCCGGGTTCAGGCAGGCTCACCATGGCGAGCACATCGCCCGTGTGCGCGTCCATCACCACTGCCGCGCCTCTCTCCTTGTTGGCCTGCTGCAGCCTTCGCCGCAGGATCTCATCGGCGTGCATCTGCAGCCGGATATCCAGCGTCGTCCGGACCGTGCGGTCCCGCGCCAGCAGATCGCGCAGCGCCGGATTTCCCGGCTGGTGGCGGTACCGCACCAAAGCCACCAGTTCGGAATACTGGTAGCCTTGCAGCCGCCCGTTCGCATCGTGCTCCACGAGCGACGCATTCGGCGCGTGGAAATTCTCCCCCGTCCGCAGATCCCCCAGGAAATGCGCCGTGGCTGCGCCGAACGGATAGTGCCGCGCCTCCAGATGCGGGCACGCCTGGTCGATCGAGATCCCCATGGCCTGGTATTGCGCGCGCCGCTGCTCCAGCGCGTTCCAGTTGCTGGTGGCCAGCAGCACGCCGTTGCGGTCGAATATATCCCCGCGCGGAATCTCCCGCGCAATAGAATTGATCCGCGGGTTGTGCTGCGCGCGCTTCACCCCGTCGTCCTCGAAAACGTGCGTGTCCCGCGCCAGGTATTGCCGATCCTCCACCGCCTGGTAGCGCACCGCGAACGCCAGCAACACCAGCCCGCCCGCCGCCAGCGCCGCCCCCCACCAGCGTACCGGCCCGCGGAACAGCGCATGCCCGTCCGCCGACGGCTTGCCCGCCGAGATCCCCAGCAGCAGCGCGAAGATCAGAAAATTCGCCAGCATGGCCGTGTTCCCCGAGCTCAGAAATGGCGACACCACGCCCGACAGCGGCAGCGCGCCCAGCACCCCCGAAGAAATCAGCAGCATCTCGAAGGTCAGCAGCGCCGCCAGTCCCAGCGCCAGAAAGAAGCCGTAATCCGACAGCGCCCCGAGCGCGATGCGAAACGCCCGGTAGATCAGAAACCCGAACAGCAGGAATACGCTCGCCACTCCCACCAGGCCCCACTCTTCGCCGATGGCCGGCAGCACCAGGTCCGTGCTGCCGGCCGGAATCATCCCCGTATCTCCATAACCCGGACCCGCGCCCCACACCCCGCCGGTCGAGAAGGCCCACAGCGCGTGCGACAGTTGATTGCCGCCGTGCACGTCGTTGTCCCACGGCGAGAGCCACATGTTGATGCGATCCACCACCGTGTGCGGCTGCCCGATGCGGTAGCCCACCGTAACCGCCGCCACCATCACCGCCATCCCCAAAATCGCCAGGCCGGCCCGCCCGTGCGCCACCGAAAACATCGTGAGAAACAGAAAGAACAGCACCAGCGCCGGCCCCAGATCCTTCAACACGAAAAACAGCAGGATGGCCGCGGCCGTAGCGCAAACCACCGGCAGCAGGTGCGCCAGCCGCGGCACCTCCAGCCGCCGCAAGCCCTTTTGCCGCAGGTCGCGCAGCCGTTCCCAATTGCGCGTGAAATATCCGGCGAGGAAAAACACCACCAGAATCTTGATCGCTTCCACCGGCTGAAACGGCCCCAGGTTTACCTTGTTGTCGCTCGATCCCGGCCCCGTCCCGAAACGCAGCAGCAGCGCCAGCATCCCAAACGCCGCCAGCAGCGGCGTGTAAATCCAACCGGCCATACGCCGGTAATCGAATGCGCGGAAAAGCGGCAACAGCAGCAGCAGGCAGCCCAGAAACACGCCCAGCGCGAACTTGCGGAACTCCAGCGTATCGCGTAACGGATCGCGCAGGCTCACCATCAGGATCAGCCCGATACCGGAGAGCAGGTGCAGTGCCGGCAGCATCGCGCGGTCGCCTGCAAACTGCCGCAGCCGCCAGGCGAACCACACCACGTAAAACCCCGCCAGGTAAATCGCCGACCATTCGATATACTCGCGCCGGAACTCGGCGGGCGTCCGCACCACCCACCCGGGCTTCAACCTCGTTAGGGGCAGCAGCGGTTTGCGCTCGTGGCGCAGGCGCGCCAGCGCCCCCACATTCGGTATGGGCCGCGCCGCGCGCAGAAACGCAAAGGTCTTCTCCGCCGCGGCATCGTCCAGAAACGGCCGGAGCTGATCCGCGCTCTCGGCCGCGTTCAGGTTCAGCATGTCGCCGTGCCGCAATCGCTCGGAAACATCCGCGAAGTTTTGCGTTTTGGCGATGTAGACGAACAGCAGCCCGGCGGCCACCAGGCAGGACGCCGCCGCCAGCCAGCCCACCCCGTCCGTCCGCGCCGGAGCCCGTGACGCCGGGCCTGCCGCGGCTTCCCAACTCCTGGTGGGCGTCATATGTGGTGCATCAGCGCCGTCGCCGTACCCTCGCCTTGCGCCGCGGCGCGGGCGGTTGCAAATTCGGTGTCTCCATGTCCCGCGCCAGGATCTGCACCCGGTCGAAATCCCGGCGCGCCGCCCCTACGTCCCCCGCTTGCAGCTCGTCAAATCCGCGCACGCGATACGCCTCCGCGATCGGCCGCGCATCCGCCTCGCTGATCTTGTAACCGGCCTGCGCCGCCTTCTGGTAAGCCGCCATGGCCTCGTCGGGCTGGCCCGCGTACGTCCGCGCCGCTGCCGCCAGCGGATCGGCCCACTCCGGCGCCTGCCGCGAGGCCTCCGCGAAATGCTCCCGCGCCGCCGCCGGATTCGTCTCCAGATGACCCAGTGCCAGCGCCCGCCGGGCCAGCGTCCACCGGTCACCCGCCCCCAGTTCCACCGCGTGCCCCAACAGGATCGCCGCCTTCTGCCAGTCCGCCCGTGTGGCCGCCTGCGCGCCGGCCTGCTCGTATCCCGCCCGCAGCGGCGCCCGCAGCTTCTCCACCGGCGAATACTTCCCCAGGAACCCGAACTGGCTCTCTAAGTCCTGATACATCTCCCAATCGAGCGTCGCGCGCACCTGCTTGCTGTCGCTCCAATAGCGCGAGTAGAGGCTGGTGCCGATGAACAGCAGCATGCCCGTCAGCACGCAGGCCAGCGCCGCCAGCACCCGCAGCGCGCGCTTGCGCCAGCGCTTCGCCGCGCTCTTCTTTCCCAGCACCACCGCCGATTCCCGCGTCGGATGCAGCTTCCACGGCGCGCGCTTCTCCTGCTCGGCCACCGTTTCCGTGCCTTCCAGAAATGCGTTCAAATCGCTCGTAAACGCCGCCGCCGACGGATACCGCCGGTCCACATCGGGCGCCAGCGACTTGCGTATGATGGCCCTCAAAGCGTCCGGACAGCTCGCCGGCAGCGCCCGCGGCGGCCGCCGCGATTGGATCAGCTTCTCCAGCTTGCCCGTGTCTTCAGCCTGGTAGGGCGGGCAACCCGCCACCATCTCGTACAGCGTCGCCCCCACCGCCCACAAATCCGCCTGCTGATCCAGCACCGACCGCCCCAATCGCTCCGGCGAGCAATAGCTGGGGCTCCCGAAATTGTGGAACGTGAAATCGCGATCCGGCCGTAGCGTCTTGGCGATCCCGAAATCCAGCAGGCGCACCGTATCGTTGGGGCCCAGGTGAATGTTCGACGGCTTGATGTCGCCGTGCACCACCGACGCCGATGCGCCGTCCGGCTGGAATGTGTGGAACTTCTCCAACTGCCCGCCAATCTCCAGCGCGATGCGCGCCGCCCGCAGCGCGCTCATCCGCCCGTCGCGCGCCAGCGCTTCAGCCAGGTTGCGTCCTTCCACGTACTGCATGGCGACAAAGAAATACCCGTCCAGGTCGCCGTAATCGTAAACCTCGATCACCCGCGGATCGAGCGCCCGCAGCCGCTGTTGAATAGCCGCCCCGCGGCGCTCCGATTCCGTCACCAGCCGTGAAACCGCGTCCGGACCCGACTTGATCAGCTTCAGCGCCGCCTGCCGGTTCGCGCGCGTGTCCAGCGCCAGATACACATCGTTCATGCTCTTGCCTAGCCGGCGGATGATTTCGTAAGGTCCGAAGCGGCTGGCCGGTTCCATCGTTATCCTCGCGTGGCCAGCAGCGCCGCGCACAGCAGGAAGCCCAGCACCACGCCGTAAATAAGGAACGCCGCGCGGCCCGCCCACATGGATCTCGCCGCACCCGCCGCCGATTCCCCGGAGTTCCCCATCCGCATGCGCGTGGTCGCATGCCGGGCCCGCGCCTCCAGCGTGCCGCCGGAGCCGCGCCCCCGGAACTCGCCGCCCGCTACCAGCACCGCCGTCACATTATCCTTGCCGCCCGCTTCGTTCGCCGCTTCCACCAGTTCGCGCGCCACCTGCTCCGGTTCGCCCGCATACCGCTCCGCGATCTCCCGTATAGCCGCCGCCGGCAGCAGGTCGCTTAGCCCGTCCGTACACAGTAAGAACGCCGCATCCGGCTTGAAATCGCAACGCCGCACCTCGACGAAACTCCCATCGCCCGCGTCTCGCGGCCGCGTGCCCACATCCCGGAAGACCTCGTTGCGGCGCGGATGCAGCATGGCCTGTTCTTCGGTGAATTCGCCCGCGTCTTCGCCTTCCCCCACCGGCGAGTGGTCCGGCGTCAGCTTGCGTATGCCGCCGTTCCAGATCAGATACAGCCGCGAGTCGCCCACGTGCCCGATCACCATCTGCCCGTCGTCCACCACCGCCAGCGTGAGCACGCACGCCATGCCGCGCAGCGCCTCCGCATCCTGCGCCCGTTCGAAAATGCGATTGTTGGCGTCCGTGATCGCGCGCCGCACGCGCTCCTCGGCCGGGCCCTCCGCTTCCGCCAGTTGCTCGCGGATCGTTTCTACCGCGATCTCCGCGGCCGTCTCCCCAGCCGCGTGCCCGCCCACGCCGTCCACCACCAGGAAGATGCCGCGTTCTTCGTCGACCCAGTAGCGGTCTTCGTTGCGCGCGCGCAGCAGTCCGGTATCGCTTGCCGCGCCGGCCCGCCACCCGCCCGCCGCCCCCACTTCAGTCGCGCTCCTTCACGATGTGCGCCACGATAAAGCACACCACCAGCGCCAGGAACAGCAGTACGAACGGAATGTGGAGCTGGTAAGGCTGCGGCATTACTTCTTCACCTCGAACGACAGCGTGATCACCTCCGCCACCTGGATGCGCGCCTTGTCCGGCACCGGCTCCTCCACCCCGCGCGCCAGCTTGCGCCCGTTCAGCCACGTCCCGTTGCGGCTCTGATCCGCCACCGTGAAGCGCCCCGTGGCCGGATCCCGCCGCAAACGCAAGTGCTCCCGCGATACTTCATCGTTCGTGTACAACGGCAGATCCACCGACAGGTCCTCGCCGCCGCGCCCGATTGTGATCTCGTTTTGCGTCACGAAGTAGCTCTGCGGCCCGGAATCGTCTTCGTAGCGGATCTCCGCGAAGATCTTGTCCGCGCCCCGCCGCGTCATCGTCCGGTCGCGCGCCACCCGCGCCGGGGGGATGGATGTCTCGCGATCGATCAGGGTAGTCTTAACCCCGCGGTATCCCGGCTGCGGCACGTCGTTGAGCTCCGAGTGGATCTCCACGTCCCCGGACGGCACCACGTTCTCACTATCGGCGAAGAACTCGATCCACCAGTCGTGCCGCGCGATCCGGTACAGCTTGCTCTTCCTTCCCCGCCGGAACAGAGGCGGCTTGGCGTTCCACTGTGCCACCTGGGCCGTCAGCGCGCGCCGCGCGTCCTCCCGGATCAGTTCCTGGATGTTCGCCAGCCTGGAATAATCGTCCGGGTGCAGGTACACGCTGAACATGCAGGGCACAAGCACGCTGTACCCCATCTCGAACTGCCCCATCTGCATGTTGCGGACAATCTGATCGATGATGATCTGGCCGTTGATGCGGGCGGGCGTTAAGGACTGCGCCATCCGAGACACCTCTCGCGAACACAACCATAGACGCCCCGGCGCAGGCGGCGCGTTTCCACAAAGCCGCCGGGAACCAATTAACCTATTTTAAGCCTGAATTTGATTCCTCTTATCCGCGTTTATCTGCGTGCATCTGCGGCCATATAAGCTTTTCTTCTGCCTCATGCGAGGAACAAAGCTGAAATGGCCGCGGATGCACGCAGAGGCCTCCGACGATCGCGACGTGGCCTGAGGGCCGCCGGCCCAAGCATGATACGCCTCTATCCGCCGTGCTACCCTGATCTTAGAGCGCGGCACGCTTTCAGGGCTCGGCCAGGCCGTGCACCGGAAAATACACGGCGAACCCAAAAAATGGGGGTAGTCCGATACCCTCAAATGGGGGTAATGCTCCCTATCTCGGGGCACAGAATGCGGAACAAACTCAATCCGGACCGCGTACACCCCATGGAGGCCCTCAAATGAACAACTGGATCGATCTCACTTTGGGTCTGATCATGATCGTCTCGATCGTCAGCGGACTCCGTGCCGGGTTCGCCAAAACCGCCGTGGCCTTCGGCGCCTCCATCGTGGGCCTGATCCTCGGCCTGCATTACTACCACGTCGTCGGGCACAGCTTGCACCTCACGCGGCCCAACGTCGCCAACATTGTTGGCTTCCTGATCGTCTTCTGCGGCATCAGCATGGTGGGAGGCGTGGCTTCCGGCATACTCGTCAAATTCGTCCGCACCCTCGACCTGGTCTGGCTCGATCGCGTGCTCGGTGGCGCATTCGGAGTCGTCCGCGGCGTGCTCTACGCGACTGTGGTGGTCTGGGGTATGCTGGCCTTCTTCCCCGTGCCGCCGAAACTGGTCCTGTCGCAGTCCCGCCTGGCGCCCTGCGTGATGGATGCAGCCCGCCGCGTCGCCGACGCTTCCCCGGATGAGGTCAAGCGCACCTTCCGCCAAAGCTATCGGGAGCTGAACCGGGTCCTGCCCGAGAACATCAAAGATCATCTCTCCAGCGCCGAGCCCAGCCAGATATAATGGTTGGGTGCACTCAACCAGTGCCGCTTACTTCCTTTTCTTAGTCATCGTCTTACTTGCCTATTGGTCTGCGGCCGGCGTGCGCCTGGCTCGCCTGATAGTCCTGCTGGCCGCCGACTATCTGTTTTGCGCCAGATACGGCGTATTCTACCTGGCACTTATCCCGGCCTGTTCCACCATCGACTATCTCGCCGGTCATGCCATCCAATCGTCCACTAACCACTTACTCCGCCGGCTCTTCCTCGGCATAAGTTTGCTCACCAACCTGTCACTCCTGCTCCTGTCCCGCCACATGAACGTATTCCCCCAACCATCCGGTTGGGACTGGATCTTTCCGCTTAGCCTGTCATTCTACGTCTTTCAATCCCTTTCCTATACCATCGACATCTACCGCAAAGACGGCGTCGCCGCATCCTCTTACCTGGGATATCTGGCCTCCGCCGCCTTTTTCCCCACCATCCAGGCCGGCCCCATCACGCGTCCCGCGGAAATCTTCAAGCAAATCACCCGCCCGTTCCATCTCACGCCCGCGGATGGCTCGCGCGCCCTGTTTCTCATCGTCTTCGGTCTTGCCAAAAAACTGCTGATCGCCGATTACCTGGCTGGTAACCTGGTCAACCGCATTTTCGACACACCCAACTTATACACCGGCATGGAAGTGTTGGTAGCCGTCTATGTCTACTCGCTAGAGCTGTATTATGACTTCTCCGGTTACACCGATATCGCCCGTGGCTGCGGACTGCTCCTCGGCGTTCGCCTCCCCATCAATTTCGACCGGCCCTACACCGCCGTAAATATGGCCGATTTCTGGCGCCGCTGGCATATTACATTCTCTGACTGGCTCCGCGATTATCTCTATTTCTCATTGCCCGGTAAACGCACCCGTGTCTGGCCTTATGTCAATCTGGTCATCACCATGGTTCTCGGTGGATTGTGGCATGGATCCACCTGGCCGTTCGCCATCTGGGGACTGCTGCACGGCGCGGCCCTGGCTGCCACCCGCGGATGGCAGGCCTGGCGCGGACGCCGCCCCGAAGGCGGCTGGCGATCGCGCGCCATCCGCCTCTTCTGCACCTACCAGTTCGTCTGTCTTACCTGGATCTTCTTCCGCAGTCCCACCGCCGCGGTTGCCCTGGATATCCTGAAACGCATCGGGTCACTGTCGTTCTCGCTACAGAACGTCTCCATGGGAGTCATTCTGGTGTCACTCCTGGGAGCGGCCGGTCAGGCCGTGCCGAAGAACTGGTACGACCGCGCGGTCAACCTGTTCGCCCGCACTCCTGTCTATGTCCAGGCCGCCGCCATGGCGCTGGCGGTAGTCGCGATTCAACTGCTCGCCGGACGCGGGTCCGCGCCCTTCGTCTACACCCGGTTCTGATATGCGCGCCTTCCCCATCCGCACGGCCCTGACCATCGCAGCGTTCGCCCTGCTGCTGGCCGGGATGTCCCGGGTTGTCAGGGGCGTGCGCGCGCCTGACCTGGCCACTGTAGCCTCCATCGTGGACTTCACCCCCGATTTGACGCCCCTCTCCCCAGTCCGGCCGCACACGCCCCCGGAGGCCGTCCTGCCGGTCAGGTCCGCCCGCGTCATCCCCCGCTATCTCGACGATCGCGACGGCAGCCTCGACCGGTTCTACGCCGCGCTGCGGCGTACCGAGCGCGGCGAGCCCCTGGCCATCACCCGCATCCTGCACTACGGCGACTCCCCTACTACCGCCGACCTGATCACCGGCGACACCCGCCAGATGCTGCAAAAGCGTTTCGGCGATGCCGGCCACGGCTTCACCTTGATCGGCAAGCCCTGGGCCTGGTATGGGCATCGCGGCGTGGAGCTCTCCAGTCACGGCTGGCAGATGGATCCGGGCACCCGCTGGGATCTTCGCAACGGTCTGTTCGGCCTCGGCGGCGTGGTCTTCTCCTCCCGCACCACCGCCTACAGCCGCGTCACCCTTCGCGATCCCACCCAGACCCGCCTCGAAGTCTGGTTCCTGCGCCAGCCCGATGGCGGAACCATCACCATATCCGCCGCCGGCCAGACCATCGGCGCCATCGATACCGCCGCCTCCCCCCCCGCCGCCGGATTCGCCCGCTTCGATCTGCCGCCCGGAATCGGCCCGCTCGAATTCGGCGCGGAAGGTCCCGTCCGCTTGTTCGGCATCACCATCGAGAAGCAGAAGACCGGCGTGGTCTACGACAGCGTTGGCTTGAATGGAGCGTCCATCTCCATGTTGGCCCTGCTGTTCAACGAAGGCCATTGGGCCGAAGAGTTGCGCCACCGCAACCCCGACCTGGTAGTTCTGAACTACGGGACCAACGAGAGCGGCTTCGCCGGCTTCCTCACACACGAATATGAGAAGGAGCTGCGCGAGGCCATCCGCCGCGTGCGCGCCGCCCTGCCCAATGCCTCTATACTGGTCATGAGTCCTATGGACCGCGGCCAGAAGAACGGCGCCGGGATCGAGACGCTGCCCACCATACCGCGTATCGTCGAGATCCAGCGCCGCGTCGCGGGCGAACTGCATTGCGGATTCTTCAACACGTTCGAGGTCATGGGTGGCGAGGGGACCATGGCGCGCTGGTACGATAGCCAGCCCCGGCTGGTGTCGGCCGATTTTATCCATCCCACGCCGCAAGGCGCGCGCATCGTGGCCACCGCTTTCGTCAAGGAGTTGCTCGCCGGATTGAACAGGTACAAATTGCGCCAGGTGCTCCATCCCAAAGTCGTGGCCGAGGTGCCCTGACCAATGTCCTGTCGCGCCATGATCGCCTGGCTCTGTCTGTCCGTCCCGCTCCCCGCGCAGACCGCCAAAACCGCCTCCACCAGCAGCTCGTCTCACTCCACCAGGAAGCCCGTCAAGAAGTCCAAAAAGAAAGTCAAGAATCCGCGCCTCCGCCGTTATCCGCCGCCCCGCGTGAGCGCCAATGTCCGCGCAGTGTCGTTACAAAAAGTTGCGCTCGGATTGGATGAACGCCCCGACCCGGTGATCGACCGGCCCGGCGCGCTGGTGCCCTTCTTCGAGCGCCTGTACCGCCTCTCCAGCGGCGACAGCCCCAGTGTCCACATCCTGCACTTCGGCGATTCCCACACCGCCGCCGACGATTGGACCGGCGTGCTCCGCGATCTCTTCCAGCATCGCTTCGGCGATGGGGGCGCGGGCTTCTCGTTTGCCGGTACGCCTTTCAAAGGCTATCGCCGCTACGATGTGCGCGGCGGCGCCAGCAAGGATTGGGAATCCGCCGGCCTGCGCACCGGCGAAGGCGATGGGCTGTTCGGCCTCGGCGGCATCAGCATCTCCACCGAACGGGCCGGACAATTCATCTACCTCGACGCGGATTGCGACTCCGTCGAAATCGACTACCTGCAGCAGCCCGGCGGCGGGCGCTTCGCCCTGTCCTCTGACGGTGAGTCCCTCGATGAGGCCTCCACCGAAGGTCCCTTCGTGGCTGGCTTCCTCGAACACCCCGTCACCCCCGGCCGCCATCGTCTCGAGCTGCGCACGCTGGAACACGCGCCCGTCCGTCTCTTCGGTTGGGTCACCCAGAAGCAAAAGGGAATCACTTACGAATCCATGGGCATCAACGGCGCCGAAGCCGCGCTCATCGGGCGCTGGGATGAGACCATGCACGACACCTATCTCCAGCGCCGCGACCCCGCGTTGATCGTGCTGGCCTACGGCACCAACGAGGCCGGCGATGCTAAGTGGAGCGAGGCAAGTTATCTGGAAACCTTCTCCGCCATCTTGCAGCGTCTGCGCCGCGCCGTGCCCTCGGCTTCCATCCTGGTGCTGGGTCCGCCCGACCGCTTCTACCGCGTCAAGGGCCGCTGGCGTCCCTTCGAAGGCGTGGACCGCATCGTCGCCGCCCAACTGGAGGCCTGCCGCCTCAACCGCTGCGCCTACTGGAATACCCGCGCCCGCATGGGCGCCGAAGGATCCATGATCAACTGGGTCATGGCCGGCCTCGCTCAAGGCGACTACGTGCACTTCACTTCTCTCGGTTATCAGCGATTGGCCGCCGCGCTCTTTCAGGATATAATGCGGCTGTACGATAGCTACCTGAAAGTCCGCCCCGAAGTATCCAACCAGGCCACGGATGAACAAACAGGCAAAGATCACTGAGATCGTCGAAAAACTGTCCGGCAGGCCGCTCACCCTCGCGCCCGACGAATCTCTGTTCGAATCCGGCGTGCTCGATTCCTTCGCGCTCACCGACATGGTCAGCGCTCTCGAAAGCGAGTTCTCCATCCGCATCCCGGACTCCGACCTCACGCCCCGTAAGTTCGATTCCGTCGCGCGCATCGAAGCCTACATCGAAAGCCGCTCGTGAGCCATGGCCTACCTGCGGGCATTCGGCGCGTACCTGCCCTCTCGCATCGCCGATAACGCCGAGCTGGCTGCCGGGACTGGCGCCGACGCCGCCTGGATTCTCCAGCAGACCGGCATCCAGACGCGCCGCTTCGCCGCGGCCGATGAATCCGTCGCGTCGCTAGGTGTCCATGCCGCGAAGGATTGTCTCGACAATGCCGGCCTCACGCCGCGCGACATCGGCCTGCTGCTGGTCGCCAGCAGTTCCGCTGAACACCGCTTTCCCGGACCAGCCTCCGCCATCGGCGCCGCGCTGGGTATCAATGGCCTCCCGGCCATCGACCTGCCCATCGCCAGCGCGGGATCCTTGTTCGGCATGGCCCTGGCCGCGCAACTCGCGCCGGCATACGGGAACGTGCTGGTCATCGGCGCGGAAATCATGTCGCGCGTGGTTCAGCGGCATCCGTCCTACCGCGACACCGCCATTCTGTTCGGCGACGGCGCGGGTGCCTGCCTGGTGAGCGCCGAGTTCGGCTTCGCCGAGATCCGCGATGCGCTCCTGGCCTCCGACGGCGACTTCGCCGAGGCCTTGCGTCTCGACCACGACGCGCCCTTGTACATGGACGGCCGCACCATCATCATGCAGGCCTCCCGCAAGATCCCCCGCGCCATCTCCGAGCTCCTCGGCCGCC
>Ga0209579_10001644_pt1 | contig 18120 bp, 12 predicted proteins | sample Coa_R1_2_FD_187152 | JGI IMG/M metagenome (GOLD analysis project Ga0209579, IMG submission 187152) | Surface soil microbial communities from Centralia Pennsylvania, which are recovering from an underground coalmine fire - Coalmine... | ecosystem: Environmental > Terrestrial > Soil >... | reverse complement strand
CGGGCGAACGGCGGAGCGCGCTGGCAGCAAGTGTTGACCGAATACTGGGAAGCTGATTTGCAATCGGGCGCCGAACTGGATGCTACGCAGGCGCTTCTGGCGTGGGCGTTCCTGCAACCTTACGCGGAATATCTTGCCGATTACACGGCTCACGCGCCGCTCCATGCGACTCCTGCGATTTGTCCGCTATGTTCTTCGCATCCCATCGTAGGAGCGTTGCGGCCGGAAGGAGACGGGGGCAAGCGCTGGCTGATTTGCTCGCTGTGCGCGCACGAATGGGGATACCGGCGGCTGGTGTGCCCGAGCTGCGGATCGGAAGACGTGCACAAGCTGCCGGTTTACAGCGCGAAGGAAATTGCGGGCGTGCGCGTGGAGGCCTGCGACACCTGCCACCACTATATCAAGACGGTGGACATGACGAAGGATGGGAACGCAGTGCCTGTGGTAGACGAAATTGCGACGATCGCACTGAATCTCTGGGCCGAGGAACACGGCTACACAAAAATTCAGACGAATCTGCTGGGCATCTAGAACGCGGGCATCTAGAACGATTCGTTGCGCTCTCAATTGCCCGATATGCTTACTGCCGCTCTGGACCAGCCGGTCAAAAATTGAAACCGCTTGAACGCCAAACACATCTATAAGAGTCTAAGTATCGACGAGGACTTAGCGGTTCGCGTTCCAACTTAATTCCGGCGCGTGGCTGGAATTAGCCGCAAAGATCGGATAGCGCGGGACGACGAGATAACGCTATACGGTCATAACCTCTGTAGATTGATCCAACGGGACAGGTGTAATCGATGTGGATAGTTCGACTTGCGCTGCGACGGCCGTATACATTCGTGGTGGCCGCGATTCTGCTTTTAATTTTGGGGCCTGTAGCAATTCTGCGCACGCCGACGGACATTTTTCCGAACATTAATATTCCGGTGGTCAGCGTGATCTGGAACTACGGCGGGCTTGAGCCGGAGGAGATGTCGAACCGGATCACGTACATCTACGAGCGCGTGCTGACAACGACGGTGAACGACATCGAACACATCGAATCGCAATCATTCAATGGAATCGGGATTACGAAGGTTTTCTTTCATCCTGGCGTGCAGATTGGGAGTGCTGTCGCACAAGTGACCGCGATTTCGCAGACGATTGTGCGGCAGTTTCCGCAGGGCACCACGCCGCCGTTGGTGATTCAGTACAACGCATCGACGGTGCCGATTCTGCAGCTCGCGCTTGCGGGCAAAGGGCTGAACGAACAGCAACTCTTCGACATGGGCGTGAACTTCATCCGCACCGGATTGATCACTGTGCCTGGAGTGGCGATTCCGTATCCTTATGGGGGGAAGCAGCGGCAAATTCAGATCGACTTAAACACAGCGCAGCTTCAGTCGAAGGGACTTTCGCCGAGCGACGTGGTGAATACCATCACCAACCAGAATCTGATTCTGCCCGGCGGCACGGCGAAGATCGGGTCGTTTGAATATCAGGTGGATATGAACGGGGCGCCGGTAACCGTCACCGATTTGAACAATCTGCCGATCAAGAGCGTGGGGGATTCGACGGTTTACATTCGCGATGTCGGGAATGTGCGCGACGGATTTCCGCCGCAGACGAACATCGTGCGCGTGGACGGTTCGCGGTCGGTGCTGATGTCGGTGTTGAAATCGGGCGATGCTTCGACGCTCGACATCATTAACGGGATCAAACAGAAGATTCCGGTGATTCAGAATTCGCTGCCGGCGCACGTGGATATTCATCCGGTGTCGGATCAGTCGCTGTTCGTGCGCGCGTCGATTCAAGGAGTGATTCGCGAAGGCGCGATTGCGGCGGCACTCACAGGCTTGATGATTTTGATTTTCTTGGGGAGTTGGAGGAGCACGATCATCATCGCGGTTTCGATTCCTTTGTCGATTTTGACGTCGTTGATCGTTTTGAGCTCGCTGGGCGAGACGATCAACATTATGACCCTGGGCGGGCTGGCGTTGGCGGTGGGAATCCTTGTCGATGACGCGACGGTAGAAGTGGAGAACATCAATCGCAACTTCGACCAGGGTAAGGAAATCGTGCAGGCGATTTTGGACGGCGCTTCGCAGATTGCGGTGCCGGCGCTCGTTTCCACACTTTCGATTTGCATCGTGTTCGTGCCGATGTTTTTCCTGTCAGGCGTAGCGAAATATTTGTTCGTGCCCCTGGCGGAAGCGGTGGTGTTCGCGATGCTCGCGTCGTATCTGCTGTCACGAACCCTTGTGCCGACGATGGCGCGGTACCTGCTGGTGGCGAGGACGGAGGACGAACGGCGTGAGGCGTCGCGAACTTCGCGCAATCCATTTGTGCGAATGCAGGAAAAATTCGAGGTGGGCTTCGAGAAATTCCGCGAGCGTTATCACCGGATGCTCGACGCCTCGATTCGGCATCGCACGGCGTTTATTGTAGTTTTTCTGCTGGCGTGCGTGCTTTCGTTCGGGTTGCTACCGTTCGTCGGGCAGGATTTTTTCCCCAGTGTGGACAGCGGCGAATTCAAGCTGCACTTGCGCGCGCCGACCGGAACACGCATCGAGGATACCGCGGCGCTTTGCGATCGCGTCGAAGACGAAATTCGGCAGCAGATTCCGCCAAAAGAGCTGGTCACGATCATCGACAACATCGGGCTGCCGTACAGCGGTATCAATTTGTCGTACAGCACCTCGGCACCAATCGGGCCGGCGGACGCCGACATTCAGGTGGAACTCGCAAAGGATCACCGCCCGACGAAAGAGTACGTGCGCGAATTGCGTTCGAAGCTTGCGCACGATTTTCCCGGAGTTGTTTTCTACGACCTCCCCGTCGATATCGTCACTCAGATTCTCAATTTCGGGTTGCCCGCGCCGCTCGACATTCAGATCGTAGGCCGCAATCTGACGGCGAATCGCACTTTTGCGGAGAGTTTAATCAACAAGCTGAAGTTTGTTCCCGGCGCGGTGGATTTACGGATTCAGCAGCCGTTCAACTACCCGAAATTTCACATCGAGGTCGACAGGACGAAAACGAGCCAGGTCGGGTTCACTCAGAAGGACGTCGCGAACAACCTGCTGATTTCGCTGAGCGGCAGCTCGCAGACCACGCCGACGTTCTGGCTGGATCCTAGGACGGGTGTGAGCTACAACATCGCGACGCAAACGCCGCAATATCGCGTCGATTCGCTGCAGGATCTCCAAAATATTCCGATCACGAATGGCACGGCGCCGCCGCAGATTCTCGCAAGCCTTAGTAGTTTCACGCGCGGATCAGAGATGGCTGTCGTCTCTCATTACAACATTCAGCCGGTGATCGATATTTTCGGGTCGGTGGATGGACGCGATCTCGGCGGTGTCTCACGCGACATAGCCAAGATCATCGATCAATCCAAGAAAGATTTGCCGCAAGGTTCGCAGATCATCGAGCGCGGGCAGGTTCTGACCATGCGATCGTCGTTCATCGGATTGCTTGCCGGGCTGGCGTTTTCGATTCTTCTCGTCTACCTGCTGATCGTGGTGAACTTTCAGTCGTGGCTCGATCCCTTCATTATTTTGATGGCTCTGCCCGCGGCGCTCGCGGGAATCGTCTGGATGCTGTTCGTCACTGGAACGACGGTGAGCGTTCCGGCGCTGACGGGAGCCATCATGTGCATGGGCGTGGCGACGTCAAACAGCATTTTGGTGATCAGCTTTTCGAAGGAACGGTTGGAAGAAGGCGAGGATCCCGGAGAAGCTGCTCTAAACGCAGGGTTCACGCGATTCCGGCCGGTGCTCATGACGGCTCTGGCGATGATTATCGGAATGCTGCCCATGTCGCTGGGCCTTGGCGAAGGTGGAGAGCAGAACGCGCCGCTGGGCCGTGCTGTTATCGGCGGCCTCCTGTTCGCCACGGTAGCGACGCTATTTTTCGTTCCGGTATTTTTCAGCTTTGTACACAGCTGGCGGCAGGGCAGGTCAGCGGGTGAAGCGGCATAGCGTGTTCCGGCGTCAAATATAAAAGCGATCCGCGAGTTGAAAGTAGAAGAGGGGACATGGCTCAGACGGAAGAGATGGTGAAGCAACCAGAGCGGGATGCCGGCAACACGCCGCGCGAATCCGGGTCAAAGCACGGAGTCTTGATCACAGTGATCGTGCTGGTGATCGTTGCCGCGGTTGTGATTGGCGGAATCGTCCCGCGGCTTCGTGCGAAAGAAGCGCTCCAGAAGGAAACTTACGACCTCGCAGTGCCAACGGTAAACGTAGCGCATCCGAAACAGGGAGCACCACAAACGGAAATCGTGCTGCCCGGAAACATGCAGGCGTTCACCGAATCTCCGATCTACGCAAGAACCAATGGCTACCTCAAGAAATGGTATGTGGACATTGGCGGTCGCGTGAAGACGGGGCAGCTTCTCGCCGAGATCGAAACGCCGGAAGTGGATCAGCAGTTGCAGCAGGCCCGGTCACAATTGAACACCGCGAAGGCAAATTACAACCTGGCCCAAATTACCTCGAACCGCTATCAGGAATTGAAAAACACCGATTCGGTGGCGCAGCAGGATGTGGATAACGCCCTCGGCTCAGAGCGTGCCAATGCGGCCACCGTATCGGCGGCTGAATATCAGGTGAAGTACCTCGAGCAACTCGAGTCCTTCCGCAAAATCTACGCGCCCTTTGACGGCATCATCACGGTGCGCAATACGGACGTGGGCCATTTGATCAACTCGGGCGCCGGAAGCCCGACGGCCGAGCTATTTCACATCGCTGCTATTCACACGCTTCGCGTCTACATCAATGTGCCGCAGCAATTTTCCCCGGCAGCCAAGACTGGTTTGCCCGCCGCTTTGACGCTGCAGGAGTTTCCGGGGCGGCAATTCAAGGGCCGGCTCGTCCGCACGGCGAATGCGATCGACTTGGCTACGCGCACACTGCTCGTGGAAGTGGATGTCGACAATCCCACGGGCGAACTACTGCCCGGCGCGTTTGCCGAAGTGCACCTCGCCGTTCCGTCCGGCGCGCCGACTTTTATATTGCCGGTAAGCGCGCTGATTTTTCGCGCGCAAGGATTGCAAGTGGGAGTGGTGAAAGACGGAAACCATGCGCAGCTCGCAAACATTATCTTGGGGCGCGATTTTGGAAGCGAAGTCGAAGTGGTATCCGGTCTGCAAGCGGATGACCAGGTGATCATCAATCCGCCAGACTCGCTGATTTCTGGGGAGGAGGTTCGCCTAGGACAGCCTCCGAATCAGAATCAAGGCAGCGGCCAGGCGCCAGGACAAAATCCTCAGAGCCAACGATCCCAATCCGGAGGGCGCCAGCAGTGAGGTGTTCCTTTCTCATGAAGAGTGCCGGCGGGTTCGCGTCTCGACGTCGGCTTCAGGTCGCGGCTGAACTTGCTGCGCCGTTGTTACTTTTTGGCTGCACAGTGGGGCCGAATTATGTTCGCCCACCGGCGGATGCTCCAGTCAGTTACAAGGAAATGGGCGACTGGAAGCCTGCACAGCCGAGCGATCAATTTGGAAAAGGCTGTTGGTGGGAGGTTTACGAGGACCCGCAGCTGAATGCGCTGGAAGCGCAAATTGACGTCTCGAACTTTAACCTGAAAGCTCAGCAGGAAAGATTCGACCAAGCCCGGGCCGCGATTCGAATCTCAAGGTCGAACTACTACCCTACTGTGACGGGCGGCGCGTCGGCTTCGGAGAATCAGATTTCGACCAACCGGCCACAATTCAAATCCGGGGCGTCAACAACGCGATTTCCTGATTACACCATTTCAATCGATGCATCTTGGGAGCCCGACCTGTGGGGCCGCGTGCGTCGTACGGTGGAAGCGAGCCGCTCTGAGGCGCAGGCGACAGCTGCGGACGTGGCGAACGTGAGTTTGAGCCTGCACGCCGAATTGGCGATGGATTATTTCCAGATGCGTGGGCTGGATGCGCAAGAGGACCTTCTTCAATCAACCGTTGTCGCTTATGAGAAAGCGCTTCAACTCACGCAGAATCGTTACAAAGCGGGGCTTGCATCGGCGGTGGATGTGGCGCAGGCGGAGACGCAGCTTCGAACCACGCGCGCGCAGGCTATTGACGTGGGTGTGAATCGGGCTTCATTCGAACACGCGATCGCCGTTTTGATCGGCAAGCCGCCCGCACAATTCAGTTTGCCAAGTTCGCCTCTGCGTGCTGCGCCTCCCGCGATTCCGCCTGGGCTCCCTTCGGATCTGCTCGAGCGCAGGCCGGACATCGCCGCGTCTGAGCGCAGGATGCAGGAGTCGAATGCGCAGATCGGCGTGGCTAAATCGGCTTATTATCCGCTCGTCACCCTAAGTGGCGGCGGAGGATTCGAGAGTGGCGTGATCACGACACTTATCCAAGGCCCCTCTGGGCTTTGGTCAGCCGGAGCCAATGCGAGCGAGTACATTTTTGACGCTGGGAAGCGCCACGCCGTGACGCAACAGGCGCAATCTGCATATCGGCAATCGATCGATACCTACCGGCAGACAGTGTTGAGCGCATTTCAGGAAGTGGAGGACAATCTCGCGGCTCTTCGCATTCTCAACGAAGAAGAAGTAGTGCAACAATCCGCGGTCGCATCCGCCGAGCACTCGCTGGCGCTCTCGATCAACCGCTATAAGGGCGGCATTGTAAATTATCTCGAAGTGATCACGGCGCAGAATGCCGCGCTCGCCGATGAAGTAACCGAGGTGAGCATTCAAACGCGCCGCATGCAGGCCAGCGTGTTGCTGGTGAAGGCGATCGGCGGCGGTTGGAACGTTTCGCAGATTCCGCGCGTGTAATCCGGCGCTCGCAACCGCCCAGCTAGTTGGTGATCAATCCGGCTCTTGCGTAACAATATGCACATCGACGGCCGGTACATCGCGCAGGAATCGGTTGATCGCGTTCAGAAACAATAATTTCCGCAAGCCTTCCACGGCGGTGCGCCCGAAAATCACTTGCGTGATATGTTTCTCGCGGACAAACTGGGCAGTCGCGTCAGCTACATTGTCACCTTTTAGGCGCACCGTCTTCGCGCCCAGGCTCTCTGCGAATTGCATGTTGGCGGCCAGCAATTTCTGATCCTGTTCGCTGGAAGTGCCGTGGTCTATGTCGATGTGAATCGCGTAGAGATCGGCGTCCATTCGCCGGGCCATGCGCGCCGCTCGTGCCACCAGGTATTGGGCTTTGGGATTTGCGCTGATCAGCACTGCAATGCGCTCGCGAACCGCCCAACTCTCGCGGATATCTTTCTCCACCATGTAGGATTCAAGACTGCGATCCACTTGCTCAGCCACCTGACGCAAAGCCAGTTCTCGTAGCGCGATCAGATTTCCGCGGCGGAAGAAATTCTTGAGCGCCTGCTCCACTTTGTCCCGGTTGTAAACATCGCCGCGCTTCATCCGGTTTTGCAGCGCTTCTGGCGTCAAATCCACCATCACCGTTTCGTCGGCTACCTGCAGCACCCAATCGGGCACGGTTTCGCGCACGGCCACGCCTGTGATGGCGCGGACGGTTGGCGCAATGCTTTCGATGTGCTGGATGTTGACAGTGGAAATTACGTCGATCTTCGCTTCGAGGAGATCGAGCACATCTTCATACCGCTTGCGATGCTTGCTTCCGGGGATATTCGTGTGCGCAAGTTCGTCCACCAGGACAACCGTCGGATGACGGGCCAGAATTCCGTCTGTGTCCATTTCTTCGAACAGCGTGCCTTTGTAATCGATTTTCTTGCGCGGCACGGATTCTAGCTGCTCGGCGAGCTCGATGATTCCCTTGCGTCCGTGATTTTCGACGATACCTATCACCACGTCTTCGCCGCGAGTTTTCCGGCGAATAGCCTCGCTCAACATCGCGTATGTTTTGCCAACCCCCGGAGCGTAGCCTAGAAAAAGCTTTAAGACACCCTTGGGCTTATCAGGCGGCTTCGACTCCGCGAGCCATTGTTCGGGCGTCTTTGGCATGACGGGTATTCTCTTTTACAGGCGCGTAGAAAGCTACGATAGAATGGCGCGATGCGCGAAAATGCCGTTAGCCGTGCCCTTCAATTTGCGGCTGCGTTTGGCATCGTGCTCGGGATCACCATTTTTTATCGCAAGGTGCTTCCCGTCAATGCCACTACCGTTGCACTCACCTTTTTGCTTGCCATTTTAGCCGTGTCAACTTTCTGGGGCATTGCCGTGTCAGTCTTTATGTCCATCGTGGCGATGCTGGCGTTCAATTATTACTTTCTTCCGCCGGTAGGCACGTTAACAATTGCCGATCCTCAGAATTGGGTAGCGCTTTTTGCATTTCTAGTGGTTTCCGTGCTTGCCAGCCAAATGTCAAATCGTGCGCGGAAGCAGTCTGAGGATCTTTCGGCTCGCCGCCGGGAGGTGGAACGGCTCTACTCGTTCAGCCGCGGATTGCTGGAGTCTGGCAACGTGATTCAGCTGTTGAATCGAATTCCCGCGCAGATCGTGGATACATTCGAGGTGGGCGCTGCCGCTTTATTTCTTGCCGATAAGCAGAAGATATACAGGTCTGGACCGGTGATGCCGCTGCTTGACTTGGAAAGTCTCAAAGCAATTGTCGCCCGCGAGGAACCGGTAATCGATGTAGCGAACAGTATCTGCTTCGTGCCCGTGCGCATGGGTGTGCGTCCCATCGGAAGCCTGGGAATTTCTGGCACGATTCTTTCGCGGCAGACGCTTGAAGCGATTGGCACGCTTATCGCGGTGGCGATGGAGCGCGCTCGCGCGGTGGAACAGCTTGGCCAGACGGAAGCTGCGCGCGAAGGAGAACGCCTGCGAACGGCATTGCTCGATTCCGTCACGCATGCTCTTCGAACGCCCCTCACGTCGATCAAAGCTTCGGTGACGAATTTGCTTTCGAACCCGGCGCTGAGCGGTGAGCAACGAAGCGAATTACTTACTATCATCAATGAGGAGAGCGACCGCTTGAACCGGCTCGTTGGCGAGGCCGCCGAGATGGCGCAGCTCGATGCCGGCGAGGTGGTGCTGAAACTCGAGCCGCGCCCGCTTTCGGACGTAATTAGCGCCGCACTCGCGCAAACGAAAGGCGTTCTCGGCAATCGACGTGTCGATCTGCGCGTACCTGCAGAATTACCGCGCGTTCGCGTTGACCTGGCGCGCGCTCGCGAAGCCCTCGTCCACTTGCTCGAAAATGCAAATCAGTATTCGCCTCCCGAGCAGCCGATTACGATCACCGCCGAACAGAATGGCGATTTCGTGATCACCAGCGTGGCAGATCGGGGCGCGGGAATCGACGATCCAGAGCAGAATTTGATTTTCGAGAAATTTTATCGCGGCCGCGACCAGCGCTATCGCGTCGAAGGCACAGGCATGGGCTTGCCAATTGCCAAGGCAATCGTCGAGGCGCACGGCGGCACGATGAGCCTCACCAGCCAGCGCGGCCACGGTTCCGTTTTCTCCTTCACCTTGCCAATCGATCGCAGCCGCGCCGTGGCCGGTACATGAGTACGACGTCGCCAACGATTCTGATCGTAGACGACGAGCCGCAGATCCGCCGCGTGATGCGCACAACGCTCACGTCGCAGGGTTACAGCGTGATCGAAGCGAAATCCGGCGACGAAGCCCTGGAAAAACTTCGCAGTGAGCGCGCCGACCTGATTCTTCTCGACGTGAACATGCCCGGAATGTCCGGCCTCGATACCTGCCGCGCGATTCGGCGGACGGGCGATGTTCCCATCATCATGCTCACCGTTCGTAATACGGAAAGAGATAAAGTGCAGGCGCTTGATGCCGGAGCTGATGATTACGTCGTGAAGCCATTCGGCGCCGAGGAATTGATGGCACGCATCCGCGCGGCCCTTCGCCGCGTCGCGACCAGCGAAGCGATTCCGGCGTTTCGGTCGGATGACCTGACGATCGATTTCGCGAAGCGAAGCGTAGCAGTGAAGGGAGTTGCGATGCGGCTCACTCCCAAAGAATTTGAACTGCTTCGCCAGCTCGTTTCCAATCAGGGAGTATCGCTGAGTCATCGCAGGCTGCTGCAGGCAGTCTGGGGCCCCGATTACGGCGAGGAAACTGAATATCTGCGCGTCTTCATCAATCAGCTGCGAAAAAAAATCGAGCCGGACCCGCGCCACCCGCGCTACATTCACACCGATCCGTGGATCGGGTATCGCTTCGAGCCCTCGCCCAGAAAAACTCGCGGCTCTCATGCAGGGAAATAGTTGCCGCGGCAAGCTAGCGAAGCGGATGTGTAGCATCCAGCTCGAGATTTAGCTCGAGCACGCTCACCCGCGGCTCGCCCAGAAATCCGAGCTGCCTTTGTTCGGTGTGTTTTGCGACCACCGCACGCACTGCGTCTTCTTTCATCCCACGTTCCCGCGCCACGCGTGGGATTTGAAATTCAGCCGACGCAGGAGAAATGTTCGGATCGAGTCCTGACCCGGACGTGGTCGCAAGGTCCACCGGAATCGATGCGCCGGGATTTTCTGCCGAAAGTGATTGCACGCTTCCGGCGACGCGATCAATCAGCGCCTTGTTCGTCGGCCCAAGATTCGATCCGCCCGAAGCCATCGGATCGTAACCGGCAGGCCCCGCAGCGGACGGCCTCGAATGAAAATATCCCGCCGAGGTGAACGGCTGGCCGAGTAGCGTCGAGCCCGCCACTGTTCCGTCAGGCCGCCGAATCAGTTCACCATTGGCCTGCCGCGGATAAAGCAGCTGCGCGAGCCCTGTGACCACAATCGGATAGATAATCCCCAGCAGCACCGTCGTAGCCAGAGTCATCCAAATCGAAATTAGAAAGTTTCGCTTCATGCTGTCCTCACGCTAAACCAATGCGCGTAATAATCATGTCGATCAACTTGATTCCAAGAAACGGCGCGATGATTCCGCCGAATCCATAAATTAAGAGATTGCGTCGCAATAGCGCCTCAGCGCCAAGAGGGCGATATCGCACCCCACGCAACGCCAGCGGCACCAGCGCGATGATAATCAGCGCGTTGAAAATCACAGCCGAGAGCACCGCCGAGTGCGGCGTCTTCAAGTGCATGATGTTAAGCAGTTCGAGCTGCGGAAACGCCGCCGCAAACATCGCCGGAATAATCGCGAAATATTTCGCCACGTCATTGGCCACGGAAAATGTAGTCAACGACCCCCGCGTAATCAGCAGCTGTTTGCCAATTTCGACGATCTCGATGAGTTTCGTCGGATTCGAATCCAGATCCACCATGTTGCCGGCCTCTTTCGCAGCCTGCGTTCCGGCGTTCATCGCCACGCCCACATCCGCCTGCGCCAGCGCCGGCGCGTCGTTCGTTCCGTCCCCCGTCATCGCGACGAGTTTTCCCTTGGCCTGCTCCCGGCGAATCAGCGCAAGTTTGTCTTCGGGTTTCGCCTGCGCCAGAAAATCATCAACGCCCGCTTCGCGCGCAATCGCAGCCGCCGTCAAAGGATTATCGCCAGTGATCATCACGGTTCGAATTCCCATCGCGCGCAGCTGATCGAAGCGCTCGCGCATTCCTCCTTTCACGATGTCCTTCAAATAAATCGTTCCCAGCACGCGCCGATCCTCCGCAACCAACAAAGGCGTACCTCCAGCACTCGCGATCGCCTTCACCGCATCTTCCACTTCAGACGGCACGCGGTTGCCCCCATCCGCTGCATACCGCGCAATCGCGTCAAACGCGCCCTTCCGAATTTCGCGGCCGTCGAGATCGACGCCCGACATGCGAGTGGTCGCAGAGAACGGAATGAAATTCGTCGCCACCGACGCAAGCTCCCGCCCGCGCAATCCGTATTTCTCCTTGGCCAGCACCACAATCGACCGCCCCTCCGGCGTCTCGTCCGCCAGTGAAGCAAGCTGCGCCGCATCGGCCAAATCCCCTTCTCCTACGCCCGGCGCGGCAATGAATTCCGTCGCGCGACGATTGCCCAGCGTGATCGTGCCCGTCTTGTCGAGCAGCAACGTATCCACGTCTCCCGCTGCTTCCACCGCGCGTCCCGACATCGCCAGCACATTTCGCTGCACCACTCGATCCATCCCCGCAATGCCGATCGCCGAAAGCAATCCGCCAATCGTCGTTGGAATCAGGCACACCAGCAGCGAGATCAGCACGTAAATCGATTGCGGCGCGCCGGAATAAATCGCCATCGGCTGCAAGGTCACCACCGCCAATAGAAAAATAATCGTCAAGCCAGCCAGCAGAATATTCAGTGCAATCTCATTCGGTGTTTTCTGCCGTTCGGCCCCTTCCACCAGCTTGATCATCCGGTCCAGAAACGTCTCGCCCGGATTCGATGTGATCTTCACAGTGATTTCATCGGACAGCACGCGCGTCCCGCCTGTCACCGCCGATCGGTCGCCGCCCGATTCGCGAATCACCGGCGCCGATTCGCCCGTGATCGCCGATTCATCCACCGACGCGACGCCAACCACCACTTCGCCATCGCCCGGGATGAACTCCCCGGCTTTCACGACAACCATATCCTCCGCGCGCAATTTCGATCCCGGGACATCCTCAAACGTGCCGTCCGCTTTCATTCGCCGTGCATGCGTTTCCGAACGCGCCTTGCGCAACGTCTCCGCCTGTGCTTTTCCGCGGCCTTCAGCCATCGCCTCCGCGAAATTCGCAAACAGCACCGTGAACCACAGCCACAGCGTAATTTGCAGCGCAAAGCCAAATTCATTCGAGTGGTGAGGAATCTCCCGCAGCAAATCCACCGTCGTCACCACCGCGCCCACTTCCACCACAAACATCACCGGATTCTTCATCAGCGTGCGCGGATTCAGTTTCTTCACGGAATCCCACAACGCCCCACTCACAATTCCGCCAGTCCACAGCGATTTCTTCGGCCTCTTCGGGCTATCGCTCCCTGCGCCGGGTATCTTGATCGCTTCAGAAGTCATCGTTCCCGCACTCATCGCCTATCCTCCAAATACTTTCCCCGAATGCAGCAACAGGTGCTCCAGAATCGGCCCCAGGCTCAACGCCGGGAAAAACGTCAGCGCTCCCACGATCAAAATCACCGAAACAAGGAGCGTCGCGAAAAGCGGCGTAGTCACTGGAAACGTGCCGGCAGTTTCCGGCGCGATTTTCTTCTTGGCCAGGTTGCCCGCAATCGCCAGCACCGGAAGCACCATGAAAAATCGTCCAAAAAGCATGTCAAACGCGATTGTCACGTTGTACCAGAGCGTATTCGCGCTCAGCCCCGCAAACGCCGAACCGTTGTTCGCCGCACCCGAGGTGTACGCGTACAAAATCTGCGACAGCCCGTGTGGCCCCGGATTTGTAATCCCTGCTTTTCCATCGGCCGTCACCGACCCCACCGCCGTGAAACTCAAAATCAGCAGCGAAAAAATCAGGACGGCCAGCATCGCCATCTTCACGTCATATGCTTCAATCTTCTTTCCAAGATATTCCGGCGTCCTCCCCACCATCAGTCCGGCGATAAACACTGTGAGAATGATGAACACCACAATCCCGTAAAGCCCCGCGCCAACGCCGCCAAACACGATCTCGCCAAGCATCATGTTGATCATCGGAATCATCCCGCCAAGTGGCGTGTAGGAATCATGGACGCCGTTCACTGCGCCGCAGCTCGCATCGGTCGTAATCGTTGCAAACAGCGCCGAATCGGCAATTCCAAACCGCACCTCCTTGCCCTCCATGTTTCCGCCCGGCTGCGTCGCGCTCACGCGCTGATCGAGACCACGCAATTCGGGATTGCCTCGCGCTTCCGCCGAGTAAGCGAAAAACACGCCCGCAATGAAAAGCGCCGCCATCGCACCCCACACCGCCCACCCATGCTTCTGCGAACCAGTCATTCGCCCCAGCGTGTAGGTCAGTCCCGATCCAAGCGAAAAAATCAGCAGCATCTGAACGAAGTTCGTCAAAGGGGTGGGATTCTCGAATGGATGTGCGCTATTGGCGTTGAAAAAGCCTCCGCCGTTTGTCCCGTACATTTTGATTGCTTCCTGCGAAGCCACCGGGCCAAGCGTAATCAGTTGCTCAGTCACATGCTGCGTGGTCGTTTTCCCATCGCTGCCGGTCACTTGCACGGTTTGGGGATCGACCAGCTTCGCGGTCACATAGGGCTTCAGGCTTTGCACCGTCCCCTGCGAAACCAGAAACAACGCCACCACGACGCACGCAGGCAACAGCACCCACAGAATCGTCCGGGTCAGGTCCACCCAGAAGTTTCCGATTGTTTGCATCTCCCGCCGCGCGATCCCGCGTATCACTGCAATCGCGAGCGCAATCCCCACCGCCGCAGACAAAAAGTTGTGATACGCAAGTCCGGCCATCTGCGTAAAGTAACTCATCGTGGTTTCGCCGGAGTACGCCTGCCAGTTCGTGTTGGTGGTAAACGAAGCCGCCGTATTAAAGGCTGAATCCGGCGCCACCGCTCCGAAGTGCTGCGGGTTCCAGGGAAGCCACTGCTGCAAGCGCATAATCACGTACAGGAGCACCATCGACACGACGCTCAACAGCAGCATTGCGATGGCATACTCCGTCCAGCGCATCTCGTGTGTTTCGTCCACTCCTGTCACGCGATAGAGAAGACGCTCGACGGGCCGCAGCATCGGATCCATAAACGTCTTTTCGCCGCTGAACACTCGCGCCATATACACGCCCAGCGGTTTTGTGATCGCCAGCAGCAAAATTAAATACAGGCCAATTTGAAACCATCCATTCGCCGTCATCTTCAGAACCTCTCCGGCCACAAAAGCGCCGCCAGCAAATACACCAGCAGCAATGCCGAAATTCCCAGAAGCAAAATGTTGCCAAGCATCTAGAACACTCCTTACTTCAACTGCTCACAAGCCCACACATACACAATCGCCACAGCGAAAAAACCAGCCGTGCAAATGAAGAACGCTATATCTCGCATGGAATTGGCCTCCTAAAACTTCACCATGATCGACATATCGATGAACGACTCATCCCTGCGAAGGTCTGGTGACCACACGGTCGATCCGATCGCAGTGCACGCGGTTTGTGCCGCAGGTAGAGTGGTCTCCCCCGATGTGACTCCGCTTTGACAGACAAACTGTGTGGGGAAACCGGTGTTGCCTCCGGGAGGTGTAATCCCGCCCCGTCCAGTCCAATAAGGGACATTCGCGTGGCGATAGTCATACTCCCATCGGAAGGTGATGTACTGCTTGGGCATGTAGTCAAACGTCACGGAGGTGTCCCACGCCTTGAATGGATCGCCGGGATTCTCAGTGAAGTACGGAGAATTCGTCGAGGCAGTCACGGCCGTCTCCCCGTTGATAGGCGGCAGCAGCACCAGGTACCGTCCTGGATTGTTGATCTTTCCGCCGCCGATCGTTAGGCCGAACAAGTCGCGATGGAACCAGAATCGGTTGTACAACATGAATCCAAGGAAACTCTGCTTTGGTCCGCCCGCTTTGTTGCCGTAGCAGCTCACACCTCCGCCGTACTCGCATCCAGCGTCGGCGGTCAACGAAAAGGCCATCTTGTCCAGACCGGCTTCTTCCGGTCGATCGAAGTATTTCACCTCGATGCTGTTGTCGGTATGAATTCTCCTGCGGTTGGGTATGAAAAGGTCGTCGCGGCCCAGCCCATAGTTGTTCGAGATGATGTTGATCCATGGCGCCGGAGTCCATTTGATCTGTCCGCCAAGACCGGGCCTGTGATTGGCGGAGAAGTACGCCTGCCATCCGTTGATGAACCACGGCTCAATCTTCAAATGGGCCGTTGGGAAAATCTGTACGCGCACGCCGTTGAAAAACCACGGTGTGTTGGAGGAAACGTAAGACGGTTGGTAGGCCCAATTGTCGAAGTTGTAGTAGCTGAACAGGCCGATGTACGAGAGAAAGATTCCCGCATCCACGTTCACCCCGTGCAACACATCAAAGTGGTATCCGCCGTAGGCTTCAGAAACGTAGCGATAAGCGCTGACGACATCCCACTGCCCGTGGCCTGGGCTGGGGTCATTCCGCGGGGTGGTTGCAGAATACATGCCGAACTGCGTCATCAACCGCGCGCGAACGTTGTCGTAATGAAAGTCGCCGCCCACTCCGAACTGTTCGAGCTGCACTTCACTCGAGCGAAAAAGTTCGCTCGATCCCCCGATCGAATGGTCGGTCGGATGATTGAAATCCACCACGTAGTTCATATCGGCCCGGATCTCGGGAGTAAAGAACTTGGTGTCCCAGAAGATCTCTTTCGTGCGGGGATTCCCGTTCAGCCATGTCCAGTCCGCGTCTGAGAACGGCTCCTGCTTAGCGGGAATGATTGGCTTCTTTTGATCGGAAGCGATCAATGGTTGTTGCAACGAGGACGAAGATGTCGCGGCAGAGTCGCTGGCGGCAGCTTCCGCAGATTTCACAGGGAAGGCAGCCGTCACCAGCCCGGGCTGTCCGGGGGACGCCTGCGCAGTTTTCTGTGCCTTCAGTTCCGCTTCGAGTTCATCGATCCGGTGCCGCATCGCCTCCAGCTCTTTTAATATTGCCGGCGATATCGGCTGATCGGTTGCGCTTGCGCTAGCTTGCTGATTTCCCGCTTCGCTGGTAGTTTGCGCGAAGCAAGGAGCCTGCATTATCGTGAAAACAAGTCCGCACAAAGCGGCGCGCCATCTGTTTTGCGTCAGAAATTTCGTCATGAACTCGTCTCCCTCTGAATTACTTCCTCCGTCTTCCTTCAACCAACGCCGCAAACCGTCCTCTCCAAACCGCTTGGGAACTGCCCAGTAGGAACGTTACCAAACGAGCGCGATGTGACCTCCATCGCTCACCCCTGCGACTTTCCTATTACTCTGTTTTGCTGGATTTTTCAGTTCCAGTGAAGCCAACTCACCAGTGAATTGAAGAACTCAATTCCGCCGAGGAGTGCCGCCAAACCTCCCAGCGTGAGGCCCACCCGAATTATTGCCTCTTGACGCAAGTTCGTTCCCGCAATGGAACTGGAGCGAATGCCTGTCACGGAACTTAAGAAACCGGGATCTTCGGGATCTTCGGCATTGTTTTGACGTGGATCGGACTCCATCTCGTACAAATGCTCTTCCAAGTGCTTCTTATGGCTATCACCGCGCTTTTGCTCGCGTCGGAGCTGCACGAACACGTACGCGTAGAAACCAAGCACTGAGAGGGAACTGACCAAAAATGTGACGGCGAGCATGTCCACCTCCTTCGCCATCCCAGATTGCATCGCAATGCGAGAAAGCAAACGAACCGAGACTAGGCTTTTCCGCATCAGGAAGGCATAAAGGTCGCGTAAGGATTTCATAAGGATTTTCCCGCACTAGAAACCACAAGAAGTCCAACATTCGACTGGAGCTAACCACATGCGAATCAGCGCTTTTAGAAAAAGCGAACCGGACAGATTTTCTCTGGGCATGCTAGCCTGCTTTGGAGTGACTTCGGTCGAAGCGGCAGCATCAAATGATGTAGGAGTTGCGGCGAAGATCGGGCGAAATCGGGCCTTCCGCAGCGTAACCTTTGGCGCTCGTCCGGCGCACAGAGTTAATCTACGGTAACGCGATTAAATGTCAGAGTAAGTTGTTTAGAATTAATATCTTACGAAATTCTAATCGGCGGTAAACGGGCCCCTGAGAAGCACATTTAAGAGGCGAAATGGCGACGCGTCAACGAGTGGTGATTCTCGGCGGTGGCTTCGGCGGCCTCAGCGCCGCGCGGAAACTCAAGAACGCGCCGGTTGACGTCACGCTGATCGATCGCTGCAACTACCACTTATTTCAGCCGTTGCTCTATCAAGTCGCCACAGGATCTCTTTCGCCCGCCAATATAAGCGGGCCGTTGCGCCAGGTCCTGAAGCACAACAAGAACACCACGGTGCTTCTCGGCGAAGCTGTTGACATCGATCCCGCCAACCATCAGGTGATTTTGAGTGATGGCGTGATCGGCTATGACACGCTCATCGTCGCCACCGGTTCCAGCCATCAATATTTCGGCCACGACGATTGGGAGAAATTCGCACCGGGACTTAAGACCATAGAAGACGCGACCGACATGCGCGCGCGGATTCTGCTGGCGTTCGAAGCGGCTGAGCGCGAAACGGATCCCGAGCAGCTGAAGCAGTGGATGACGTTTGTGATTGTGGGCGCCGGCCCAACGGGAGCTGAACTCGCGGGCGCGCTCGGCGAAATCGCAAACGATACTCTGAAGCACGACTTCCGCCGCATCAATCCCACCGAAGCTCGAAT
>Ga0209579_10001641_pt1 | contig 18130 bp, 24 predicted proteins | sample Coa_R1_2_FD_187152 | JGI IMG/M metagenome (GOLD analysis project Ga0209579, IMG submission 187152) | Surface soil microbial communities from Centralia Pennsylvania, which are recovering from an underground coalmine fire - Coalmine... | ecosystem: Environmental > Terrestrial > Soil >... | reverse complement strand
CTCGTGCGTCGGCGAGCTGGCCCCGCTTCTCCGCCGGCTCCGGCCCTAGAGCGGCGTGCAGACCGACGGCTCGCCGACGCACGAGTAGCCGGGCTCGACCGTGCAGACGCACGAGCAGCCGTCGCCCGGCGTCGTGTTGCCGTCGTCGCAGACCTCTGCGCCGCGGATGAGCCCGTCGCCGCAGACCGTCGCGCAGACCGACGGCTGACCGGCGCACGCGTATCCGGCCTCGACGGCGCAGGTCGAGGAGCAGCCGTCGCCGTCGGTGGTGTTCATGTCGTCGCAGGTCTCGCTGCCCTCGACGACGCCGTTGCCGCAGACGACGGGCGCGCACACCGACGGCTCGCCGCTGCACTCGTACCCGGTCTCGACCGCGCACGTGGACGAGCAGCCGTCGCCGTCGGCCGTATTGCCGTCGTCGCAGGACTCGCCGCCCTGGACGAGGCCGTCGCCACACACGATCGTCGCGCAGACGGACGGCTCGCCGCCGCACGCGTAGCCGCCCTCGACCGTGCACGCCGCCGAGCAGCCGTCGCCGTCGGTGGTATTGCCGTCGTCGCACTGCTCGTTGGTGGCGACCAGCCCGTCACCGCACGTGCTCGTGCAGACGGACGGCTCGCCGGTGCAGGAGAACCCGTGCTCGATCGTGCACGCCGACGAGCAGCCATCCTTGTTCACGGAGTTCCCGTCGTCGCACGCCTCGCTCTGGTCGGGCTGGACGATGCCGTCGCCGCAGTTGGCACGCAGCTCACTGAGGACGTCGACCACGAACGCATCGACCTTCGCCTCGATGGCACCGGCGTCGTCGTGCGTCAGGCACGGCGGCCGCAGGTCCGCCTTCGCGAAGGCGGCCGAGAACTTCTCCTCTACCTTCTGGAAGCAGACCGTATCGACGGCGATGGCCTTGCCGAGCGCCTTCGCGATGCATGCGGCCTTGCCCGCGGCCTTCTTGCCGACGGCCTTCATCTTGTTGGCCCCGCACTTGTCCTGCGCGCCAGCCCCGGACGGCAGCGCGATGGCGAGGAGAGGAGGAGCGCCGCGAGCGCGAGTTTTTGCATGGAAGGAACACTGCGCCCCACCGCGGCGAATCGTCAAGACACAAAATTTCAGCCGTCGTCCGCGGCGGGCGGGCGGCGGGCGGCCTTCTTCTCGCTCTGCGCCCGCTTCGCCGCCAGGATCTTCTCCTTCGCCCGTCGCGACCGGCGCGCCTTCTGCCGCCGGATCCGGGCCCGCTCCGCCGCGGCGGCCAGCGCCACGCCGCGGACGCGCGCCTCGAGGCGGTCGAGGAGCTCGCGGCGGGCGAGGAAGCGATTCAAAGCCTGGGACCGCTCGCGCTCGCAGCGAACGACGATCCCCGACGGCACGTGGCGGAGAACGACGCAGGTCGAGACCTTGTTCACGTTCTGCCCGCCGTGGCCGCGGGAGCGGATGAAGCGCTCCTTGAGGTCGGCCTCGCGCACGCCGAGGGCGTCCATGCGGGCCGCGAGCGCGCGCTCCTTGTCCGCCGACACGGGGAACATCGCACCTAGGAAGCCTCGCCGGCTTCCGTCTGTCCAGCGGGCGTTGCATTCGACCTCGGGGTTGGTAGGGTCCCGGGCCGGCCGATGGAGAAGGAAGGGGCCCGGTGGCCCCACCGGTCTTCAAAACCGCGCTGTCCCCGCTAGTCGGGGATGGAAGGTTCGACTCCTTCCCTTCTCCGCCATCGTTCTGACCGCGCAGGGCGGGCTTACGATGTCTGGTGGTTGGCAGTGCTAATCGACTGACGCTAATCGCTCGGGCATCCCGCGCCGTTCTCCGGGGCGATCGGCGCGCGCGTTTCGGCCGCCCAGCACGCCTTCTGCACCTCTCCCTGGAGCTCGATGACGGCTTGCGTGATCGTGTCGCGCTCTTCGGTGGAGAGGAGGTCGATCTTGACGGCGACGGTCGTCCCGACCGGTAGGTCTCCGATCGCCTTGTAGACACTGCGCCACAGCGTGAAGGCGTGCCCGACGGGGTCGTCACGAAACGTGCGGGTGAAGTACGAGAGAGCGCGATCGAGCCGCTCCTGCGGCGTGCGATTGAGCGAGCTCAACGCCTGCACGGCGCTCGAGAGCTGCGCGAGCTGATACTGGAGGGTCTCCAGATCGGACTGCCGTTCCGCCATGTTAGCTAAAGCATACGGATGGCGCCCCGAGTGTCGAGCGTCGTCCTTGAGCGCGGCGGCGAAGATGAGGGACCGCGCGCCCTGCTCAGCAGTTGTTCGTGCCGGCCGGCACCTCGGCGCAGTCGACCATCGAGTTGATGACGAGCTTCGACACGTGGTTCTGGCCGTTGTTCAGCTGGTTCGCGAGCGCGAGCGCCTGCGTGCTGTACTGGATGATGGCCGAGCCGCCGACGACCATGTTGAGGTCGGTCGTCCAGAGCGAGCCGTAGACCGTCGCGTTGCCGGTGACATCCGTGTCGCTGGTGAAGTTCGTCGTCCCGCGGACGATGATGAGGCCATCGAAGGTGATCTTCCCGTTCAGCGTGAGGTTGCCATCGACGATGAGGATGCCCTGGCCGGTGATGTTGCCGTTGCCCTTGAAGGTTGCGTCGCCGGTGAAGTGCGTGATCTTCGGAGTCGGCGCCGGGTCGTTGTTCTTGATCTGCCAGCCAGGGATGGACGACGAGTTGTTGATCGTCCCCGACCCCTCGGTGATGACTCCGGGGAGGGCGAGCAGATCGGTCACCATCGCGTCGATCTGCGCCGGGTTCGGCCCGCCGGGCGTCGTCATTACGCTCGGGATGAGCGGATTCGAAGAGTAGCCGAGGCCCGTCACGTCGTGCTCCTGGGTACTGTTCAGGCTGTTGATCGCCTCCTGCGTGTTCGTGAGCGTGGAGATGCCGGGGACGGGGGCGCCCGGGCCCACGCCGCCCGTGTAGTTCATGTCGTTGCCGCTGACACTGAAGGCGTTCCCCTGGAACGTGGCGTCGGTCGGGGCCGGGTTCGCGAGGTAGAGCGCACCGGGGGAGTTCGCGGGGAACACGAACCGCCTGACGCTCGCGACGACCGTGTTCGTGGCGCCCTCGGGGCCGAAGGCCGTGGCACGGAACCAGCCAGAATTCACGGGATCCGCGGCGTTCGAGAGCGCAACGACGGTGTACGAGAAGCCCGCCAGGGGCGAGAACGTCTTCGTGCTGGGCGCCCAATTCGCCGCCCAGTTGTTTCACCACCTGGGTCTGGAAGTTCAGGACCCCGACGCCGGCCGAGCGCTGGGCGAGCTGCACGGCGTGCAGGATGCCGGACTCGGCGACGAGATGGACCTGGCCCGTCCGGCGGAACGCGCGGGTCGCGCGTGCGTCGGAGGCGCCGATCTGGAGACTCGCGGCCAGGACGAGCGAGAGGAGCGCGATCGCCATGAGCACGATCGCGAGGGCCATGCCGCGCTCCCGGGCGTGGCGTGACGGTGTATGGCTCGGGATGACCATGTGCTGCGGCGCCGAGAGCAACTCGGATGCGGTCGCGTCCATCTCAAACTGCTGCCGAAACGGTGGGCCGGGGGCCGCACGCATCGTGCCGCCAGGCCCATTGTGACGGGACGCTGTGACATGGGAGGCGCACGGCGGGCGCAGGCAACGTGACGCAAACGCTGCGGTCGTGTATGCAGCGCCCGTGCGAATCGATCTTTCTGCGCTCGTCCTGATCGCCGGCGCCCTCGGCGGGTGCGTAGCGAGGGGCCCGGTCGAGGTCCCGCGCACGCCGTGCACGAACCACGCGCTCGATGAGGTCGTCTCCCCCGCCGGGACCTTCAAGGCCGTCGTCTTCGAGCGCCGCTGCGAGAAGCCCACGGCGTTCAGCACGCAGGTGTCCGTGATCGGCGCCGATAGCCGGCTGTCCGAAGCACCGGGCAACGCCCTGATCGCCGGCAATGGCGGACGCGTCTCGCGCGGTCGCTCGTTCGTCACGGTGGCCTGGGATGGGCCGAAGGCCCTGCGGGTAACGGTCGCCCCGGACGCCACGGTCTTCCGTATCGAGGCGACGGTCGGCCCGGTGAAGGTGGCGTACTTCCGCCGCAGCGAGACCGACGGGACGCCGGCCGGACCCGCGAAGTAGGGCTAGAGCCCGAACGCGGCCCGCATGCTCGGCGTCCCGGTCGCCTCGCCGAGCAAACCGACGCCGAGCATCTCCTCCGTCGTTCGCAGAAGTGAGTAGTGCGTGAACGGCGCGGCGACGCGGCCGCCGGCGGGAGTCGAGCGGGCGATCACGAACGTCGCCACGTGGTTCTCGGGATCGGCGTCGACGCTCTCGTCGAACGTCACGAACACCGCCATCCTGCCGCGTCGGTAAGCGGCGCTGCGGACGATCCGGGAGACCGTGCGGCGTAGCCACCGGTCTCCGGTCGAGACGGGGCAGTCGTGCATGCTGTGGCAGCGGTTGGGCACGACGAACGCGAACGCCGGCAGGCGACCTCCGGCGAGCTGCCGCCAGAGCGACGGCAGGGCAACGTCGTGCTGCGCGCAGTCGGAAAGGTTCGTGTAATAGACGGGCGGGTTGTGATTGGCCGCGTACGCGCCGAGGAAGCCGGTCGCGCACGGGGTCGGCATCGCTTCCGCGTAGGCGCCCCACGACGGCGCCTGCAGGAAGACGTTCGGCGCGTCGAGGCGACAGTCGCCGGTACCGTCGCAGTCCTGGCGCAGGGGGCCGAGCGCGCTCACTGAGATGCCGGAGGTCGCCGCGATGTAGTTCGGCAGGCTCGGGTGCGTGAGGGCGTGATAGTTCGTCGCGAGCGCGCAGCGGTCCGCGAGCCGGTTCATGTACGGCGCGTCGGGCGAGCCGACGATCTCGTCGTAGGAATGGTTCTCGAACCAGATCCAGACGACGTGATCGTAGACGGCGGGGGGCGGTGTCGCCGATCCGCACATCCGGGCGGAGGCGACGCTCGCGACCGCGACGAGCGCGGCGACGAGAATGACCTTCATGGCGTCCGGAACGTGCGCGACGACGGCCGCGGGTTCAATCCCGCCCATCGGCGGCCCGCGGGCACCCGGGTTGCTAGCATGCGCCAGTCACGCCGCTCGCGCAGGCCCTGGTGGCGCTGGGTCGTCGGCGCGCTCGTGCTCCTCGTGATCGTGCTAGGCGTCGGCTCGCGGTTCATCATCGACGAACCACTACGTCGCCGGGTCGAGGCGCAGATGAACGCCTCGCTGAAGGGCTACAAGGTCCGGCTCGGTAAATTGCACTTCAATCCGATCGGGCTCTCCGTCGACCTCGTCGATTGGGTGATCGTCCAGGAGGCGAATCCGGATCCGCCGGTCGCGAGCATCCCGCGCCTCCACGCGAGCGTGCAGTGGATGGCGATCCTGCGCGGCCACCTGGTGTCCGATTTCCGCTTCGATCGTCCGTCCTTCCACCTCGACTTCCGGAAGGCGCAGACGGAGGCGAAGGACCCGACCCCGGTGCACGAGAAGGGCTGGCAGGACGCCGCGCTCGCCGTGTACCCGCTGAAGATCAACCTCCTCCGCATCGACGACGGCGAGGTGACCTACGTCGAGCCGGAGCCGATTAAGCCCCTGCACATCACGGGCCTGCAGTTCCGGGCCAACAACATCCGCAACGTGCATTCGAAAGCCGGCGTGTACCCGTCACCGGTGCACGTCGAGGCCACGATCGTCGATACCGCGAAGCTGCGCATCGACGGCGACGCCGACTTCTTCGCCGAGCCGACCGCCGCGATCAAGACCGACTTCGCGCTCGACGGCCTCGGGCTCGACTGGCTCGAGCCGATCCTGCACCACTACGACATCGACGTGCGCCGCGGCACGCTGAGCGCGCGCGGGCAGATCGAGTACGCGCCGAACGTGAAGACCGCGCGCCTCACGGACGCATCGGTCGACCGCGCCGACATCGCGTACGTGAAGCGCCGCAGCGGGCAGCCGACTGCGACCGAGAAGGCGGCCCAGGTCTCGGCGAAGGTGACGCAGCAGCCGTCCGTGGCGGTGCGCGTCGATCGCATCAAGATCGCGGACAGCAAGCTGGACTACCGCAACGAGACGACGGACCCGGCCTACAACCTGTTCGTCAGCGACTGCGACGTGACGCTCACCGACTTCAGCAACGTCGCGAGCGCCCCCGATGCGTCGCCCGGCAAGGCGACCGTGACCGCGAAGTTCATGGGCAGCGGGGCCACCCGCGTCGATGCGAGCTTCCGCCCGCGGAAGGAGCGCACCGACTTCCAGGTGGCGCTCCGCATCGACGACACGGACGTGACGACCATGAACGACCTCTGGCGCGCCTACGGCGGCTTCGACATGCAGGGCGGGATATTCGGGTTCTACTCGGAGATGCAGGTCCACGAGGGGCGCGTCGACGGGTACGTGAAGCCGATCTTCCGCGATCTGAAGATCATGTCACCCGACGAGAAGAAGCCGCTCGGCGAGAAGATCTACGAGGGCATCGTCGCCGGCGCGGGAAAAGTCCTCACCAACCCGCCGCACGACCAGATCGCGACCAAGACGGATCTGTCCGGGCCGCTGGACAACCCGCACGCGAGCATCCTGCAAATCACCGGGAATCTCGTCCGCAACGCCTTCTTCAAGGCGATCCTTCCCGGGCTCGACCGCTCGAGCCAGCGGCCGGAATGAGCGGCGGCGCACACGTCGAACGACCCGACACGTGACCGTGGCTCACGTACCGTCCGCCGTCACCGGATGGACCCGCTCCGGCACGCCCGCGAGCGTCGGGCAGAGGAGGAACGCAATGAACCCCGTCCGCATCGCAGCGCCCGTCCTCGGTCTCGTCCTCGCCAGCGCCGGCCTCGCTTCCGCCGCGGCCGACGACGCGAGCCCGCGTCCGCCCCGACGGCGCCACCGTCACCGGCACCGCCGTGAACGCGTCGTCGCATCCGCTGCGCGACGTCACCCTGCTCGTCCGCTACGCCTGGCTCTGGAACAACGAGCGGCATCCCGGGAAGGACACGGTCTCGCGCGTCGCATACGTGACCGTGCCGGGCGAGCTCCGTCCCGGCGAGTCGAAGACGTTCACGTACCAGCCGGACCGTCCGCTGCCCGTGCGCCGCGACGGTCGCTTCGCGCCGCAGGTCGACGTCGCCGAGGTCGTGGCGCTGGTCCCCGCGGGCAGCCGGACCGCGGGTCGGCGCTGACCCGCGGAGCATTTCCACGCCAATTTCACGCGCTCCCGCATCGCGACGCGAGTCGCCGACTCGGCCTTGCATCGAGGTGCGGGCGCCCATCCCCCGACCTGACGAGAGGCATCGCCGGTAACGCGGCATCGCGCGCGGCACGGGCAGCGAGTATCGAAAAGCCATGGAGGTGCACCCCGTTCTCGTGGTCGACGACGATCGCTACGTACGCGACGCGCTGCGGGCGCTGCTCGAGACGATGGGCTTCCGCGTCACCGTCGCGGTGAACGGCGCCGACGCGCTGGAACGTCTCCATCGCGGGATGCTCCCCTGCCTCGTCGTCCTCGATCTCGAGATGCCGATCCTGGACGGCTGGGGATTCCGCGAGGCGCTTCTCCGCGAGTCGCGCTTCGCTCGCATCCCGGTGATCGTGATCAGCGCCCGGCACCATCGCCGCCCGGCGCCGCCGCGGCTCGTCGCGGATCTACCGAAGCCAGTGGACGCGGACGAGCTCACGGACGTGATCGAGCGCCACTGCGAGACGAGCGAGTGGCAGCGCTCCGGCCTACATCCGGGCGACGGCCTGCATCGCGGGCGCCAGCGACTGGCGTGAGCGGAAGAGGTCCTTCCACGGGTCCGTGCTTCGCAGCCGGCGGCCAATCGTCCGGATGTTGAAGTCGCTCGGATCGAGCGACGGGCGGACCTCGGACCACTCGAGCGGCGTCGAGACGGCGGCCTTCGGGACGCGTCGCGCCGACCACGGTGCCGCGACGGACTGCGCGAACCCGTTCCGCGCCGGATCGAAGTAGACGCGCCCGCGGCGGCGCGCGATCGAGAACTCCATCGTGACCTCGTCGGGGTAGGCGCGGGCGAGGATCTGCCCGAGCCGCTCGGCGAAGTCGCGCACCTCGTCCGTGTCCGGACCCACCCGGATGGGCACGAACACGTGGAGACCCTTCTTCCCCGTCGTCTTCGGGAACGAGGCGAGCCCGAGCGCATCGAGCGCTTCCTTCAGATGGAGGCCGGCGCGCGCGGCGTCCGCGAACCGCTTCGAGTCGGGATCCAAATCGAAGCAGACCCAGTCGGGCTGGCGCGGGGTCGCGGCGCGACTGCCCCAGATGTGCGTCGAGATGCAGCCGAGGTTCGCGAGCGCGAGCTGCGTCTCGCGCCGCCCGCCGACGACGTAGTTGCGCACGCCGTTGGTGTGGACGACGCGCGTCGTCGGCGTGTCGGCCGGCATGCTGTCGGGCTTCTCCTTCTGCCAGAAGCAGCGCCCCCGCATCCCGTTCGGACAGCGGCGGAGCACGTACGGCCGGTCCTTCACGTACGGGCGCAGCTTCAGGAACATCGCGTCGTAGTAGCGGACGAGATCGAGCTTCGTGAGCCCATCGTCGGGCCAGAAGACCTTGTCCGGATTCGAGACCGCGAACTTCACGGCAGTCTGCACTCGTCCGGGCGCTTGTCGTCGCGCAGGCCGAGGTAGACCGGCTGGCGGAGCTTCTTGTCGGCGGTCCACTCGTGGTACGCGATCTGCGCCACGAGACGCGGGGCGAGCCACGTCGCCCCCTTCTCACGCGGCGGGTCGACGAACGGCGCCGTCTTCTGCACGAGCGGCCGGAACTGCCGGTGCAGCGTCGCGAGCGTCTTGTGCGAGAAGCCCGTCCCGACCTTGCCGACGTAGTGCAGCACCCCGCGCGCGTACGCGCCGAGCAGGAGCGCGCCGAAGTGGGTCCGCGTGCCGCCCGGTGCGGTGTAGCCGCCGATCACGAACTCGTCCTGCTGGTGGACCTTGACCTTCAGCCACTTCGTGCTGCGGCCCTCGACATAGGGCGCGGCGTCGTCCTTCGCGATGATCCCCTCCCAGCCCTTCGCCTGCGCCTCGCGGTGCGCGGCGAATCCGTCGCCCTCGAGGCGGCGCGCGCAGAAGAGGTGCGTCGCCTTCGCCGTCGGGCCGAGCACCTCCGCGAGCCGTCGGCGGCGGACGCGCAGCGGCTGCTCGCGGAGATCGACGCCGTCGACCCAGAGGCAGTCGAACACCATGTACACGAGCGGCACGTTGCCCTGCTGCAGGAGCTGGAAGCGCGAGACGAGATCGCTATCGAATCCGACCACCTCGCCGTCGAGGAGCAGGGTGCGGCGGCGGAGCCGCGCCACCGCGCGCGCCACGGCGTCGAACGCCGCCGTCTTGTCGTTCGCGTTGCGCGAGAGGAGCGTCGTCTCCGCCCCCTCCTTGTACGCGAGCACACGGTAGCCGTCGTACTTCTCCTCGTACACCCAGCCCGGCCGATCGAACGGATCGGCGACGAGGGTCGCGAGCATCGGGCGCACGCGGAATGGGATGCGGTCGCTCAGGAAAGCGCCCGCTTCGAATGCCACACCGACGGCTTCCGTCGCTTGCGGCGCGCCGCGGCGGACGGGTTGGCGATGAGCCGACGGATCTCCGCCGGCGGATCGGCACTCGCCGCCTTGTCGACGTTGCCGCCCTCCTGCCACGCGATCTCCGCCATGATGCGCTTCGAGACGACGGAGCGCGGCGCGCTGGTCGCGATGTCGTCGGCGGAGGCGAACGCGTCGCGGTGCTTGATGAGAAGCCACGACGGCTTCCCGGACGAGCCGGCGCGCGTCCGGACGAGCACCCACGACCCGTGCAGCTTCTCGCCGTCGAGCGAGAACTTGAGGTCGCCTTTGCGCAGCGCCGCATCGACGTCGGGACTCTCCGGCGTCCACGTGCCGCGGTCCCACACCATCACCGTGCCGCCGCCGTACTCGCCCTCGGGAATGATGCCCTCGAACTCGGCGTACTCGATGGGGTGGTCCTCCACCTGCATCGCGAGCCGCTTGATCGACGGATCGAGCGACGGCCCCTTCGGCACCGCCCAGGAGAGCAGCACCCCGTTCCACTCGAGCCGGAAGTCGTAGTGCAGGTGGGACGCGCGATGCTTCTGTACGACGAAGCCGAGACGCTTCGCGCGCCGCTTTCGCGTCGACGAGGCTCCACCCGCCGGCTCGGGCGTGACCGTGAAACGGCGCTTGCGTCGATACTCCGTTAGACCCACCGCGTCGTCTCCCGGGCTCGCCGATAGCGCAAATGATGCGCGCCGGCGACTGGCCTTCATCGTGCAAGGAGCACGAAGCATGCCCCGCTTCTCTTCCCGTCCGGTATCACGATCGCGCCGTCGGGCGCGTCTTCGCGCGCTGCACGCCGTCGCCGATCCCGTCGCCGCCGCCCGCGCCACCGGGCTTCGCTACGTCACGAGCACGCAGCCGGGCATCGCGCGCCGGCGGATCGGGCGTGGGTTCTGCTACCTCGCGGGACGCCGCCTCGTCCGCGACGCCGCGACCCTCCGACGCGTGCGCGGTCTCGTCATCCCGCCCGCGTGGACACACGTCTGGATCTGCACGCACCCGGACGGCCACCTCCAGGCGACGGGACGCGACGCCCGCGGTCGCAAGCAGTACCGCTACCATCCGCGCTGGCGCGCGGTGCGCGACGAGACGAAGTTCGGGCGCATGATCGCTTTCGCTGAGGCGCTGCCGCGCATCCGTCGGCAGATCGAGCACGACCTCGCGCTTGCGGGATTGCCGCGCGAGAAGGTGCTCGCCACCGTCGTGCGCCTGCTCGAGCGAACGCACCTGCGCGTCGGCAACGAGGAATACGCCCGCGCGAACGGATCCTTCGGCCTGACGACACTCCGCAACCGGCATGTGCGTGTGAACGGTCGCCACCTCCGCCTGCGCTTCCGCGCGAAAGGCGGCAAGCGCCTGATCGTCGACCTCGCCGACCCGTGTCTCGCCCGCATCGTCGCCCGCTGCCGCGACCTGCCTGGCCAGGAGCTCTTCCAGTACCGCGGCGACGACGGCCGTCCCCACCCCATCGGCTCCGCCGACGTGAACGCCTACCTCCGCACCGCCACCGGCGATGACTTCACCGCCAAAGACTTCCGCACCTGGGCCGGCACCGTCCTGACCGCCGTCGCCCTGGACGCGGCACCCGTCTTCAAGACGGCCACCGAAGCGAAGCGCAACGTCGTGCGGGCCATCAAGGGTACGGCAGATCGCCTAGCGAACACCCCCGCGATCTGCCGTAAGTGCTACGTCCACCCCGCCGTCATCGACGCCTACGCCGCAGGCAAGACGCTCTACGCGTTCCGCTCCGACAACCCGCGCGATGGCCTGAACGACACGGAAGCCGCGACGCTCGCGCTCCTACAGAAGGTCGCCGAACCACAGCGCGCCGCCAGCTGACGGTCGTCCACCGCCGAGGAAAACGGCGCGGTCAGTGCACGACGTTCTTACGGACCGCGAACCGCACGATCTCCGCCGTGTTGTGCAGGTCGAGCTTCTCCATGATGTGCTTCCGATGCGTCTCGACCGTATTCACGCTCACCGTGAGCTCGGCGGCGATCTCCTTGTTGCGCTTGCCCTGCGCGATGAGGCGGAGCACCTCGCACTCGCGGTCCGTCAGCAGCGCCAGGTTGTCCTCGATCGGATGCCCGCCATCGCCGCGATACGCGGTGAGCAGCACCTTCGAGACGGCCGGGCTGAAGTACGACTTCCCGCGCGCCACGGCCTTCACGGCGTTCAGGAGATCCACGTCGTCGGCGTCCTTCAGGACGTACCCGCGCGCGCCGGCCTTGAGGCTCTGGCGCACGGAGACGTCGTCGGAATGCATCGTCAGGACGAGCACATTCGGCCCGTCGCGTCGGCTCGTGATCCGGCGCGTCGCCTCGATGCCGTCGATCTCGGGGAGCGTCAGATCCATCAGCACGACGTCGGGATGAAGGCGATCCGCGAGCTCGCCCGCGGTCCGGCCGTCTCCCGTCTCGCCGACGATCTCGATCTCCGGATCGGACTCGAGGACGCAGCGTAGTCCCTGACGGACGAGGACGTGGTCGTCCACGAGCAGGACGCCGATCTTACTCATGACAGCCTCCGAAGGCGGTAGCCGCTCTCACCAGTTGAAGCGAACGGCATCAACAAATGCAAATTCGGCGCCGATTAGTAAATGCCGCAGCGCCTGCGACTGCGGATCGCCTTCACCACGGCACGCCGTGGTGCATTTCACGGCAATACGGGAGAGCGCGTGTCGTGTTGTGCGTCGCGACGGCGGGAGCCGGAAACCGGTGGTCTGCGCTGGCATTTCCATTGCTGTTCGGGGGCCCGTGCAGGTCAGGACGGAGCAGAGCGTGCGCGATTTCTTCCACGATTTCGCGCGCCGGACCGCCGACCGCCTCGGCTCGCCGTGGGCGTTCGTCATTGCGATAGGGGTGGTCGTCGTCTGGGCGTGCCTCGGGCCCCACTTCGGCTTCTCGGACACCTGGCAGCTCGTCATCAACACCGGAACGACGATCGTCACGTTTCTGATGGTCTTCCTGATCCAGAACACACAGAACCGGGACGCCGCAGCGCTCCATCTAAAGCTCGATGAGCTCCTGCGCGGCGTGAAGGGTGCCCGCACCCGGTTCGTCGATCTGGAGAACCTCTCGGAGGCGGAGCTCGAAGAGCTGCGCGACGAGTTCCAGCGCATCCACGAGCGCGCGGCGCGTCAGGACGAGGAAGCGGTGAACCGCGTCAAGCGACAGAGACGCTCTTCACGTTCACGAACTCGCGCAGCCCGTACTCGGCGAGCTCGCGGCCGTAGCCGGACCGTTTGATCCCGCCGAAAGGCAGCCGCGGGTCCGACTGGACCACGCGGTTGACGAACACGGAGCCGGCTTCGATGCGCGCCGCGAGGCGCTCCGCGCGCGCGTCGTCGCGCGTCCAGATCGACGCGCCTAGCCCGAACGGCGAGGCGTTCGCGAGCGCAACCGCGTCGTCGTCGTCGCGCGCGCGGACGACGGCCGCGACCGGACCGAACGTCTCGTCGTCGAACGCGGGCATCCCCTGCTCGACGGCGGTGAGCACGGTGGGCGGGTAGAAGGCGCCCGGCCCGTCGGGCGGACGCCCGCCGGTCAGGACGCGCGCGCCCCGCGCTCGCGACGCCTCGACCTGCGCGTGCAGACCGTCGCGCAGATCGGCGCGCGCCTGCGGCCCGACGTCCGTTCCCGGCGCGAGCGGATCGCCGACCCGCCGGCGCTCCATCGCCGCGACGAAGGCGTCGAGGAACGGGCGCTCGATTCGCTCGGCCACGATGAACCGCTTCGCCGCGATACAGCTCTGCCCGCTGTTGATCAGGCGCGCGGCGGCGGCCGCCTCGGCAGTATGCTCGACGTCGGCGTCGTCGAGCACGATGAACGGATCGCTCCCGCCGAGCTCGAGGACCGTCTTCTTCAGCTCGCGGCCCGCGGCCGCGGCGACGTCCCGCCCGGCGCGCTCGCTACCGGTCAGGGTCACGGCGCGGATACGGGGATCGGCGATCAGGCGCGCGACGGCGTCGGATCCGACGAGGACGGCGGCGAAGAGCCCGGCCGGCAGCCCCGCCGCGCGGACGAGCTGTTCCAGCGCGAGCGCGGAGCAGGGCACGTTCGAAGCGTGCTTCAGCACGACCGCGTTGCCGGCCATGAGCGTGGGCGCGGCGAAGCGGAAGACCTGCCAGAAGGGAAAGTTCCACGGCATGACCGCCAGGATGGGACCGAGCGGATCGAAGCGGACGTAGCTCCGCGTCGCATCCGTCGTGCGTGGATCCGGCGCGAGCAGCCGCTCCGCGTGCTCCGCGTACCAGTCGCACGCCCAGGCGCACTTCTCGACCTCGGCCTCGCCCTGCGCGAGCGGCTTCCCCATCTCGAGCGCCATGGTACGCGCGTACTCCGCCTTCTTGGCGTGCAGGAGCCGGCCGATCTCGCGCACGCCGTCGGCGCGCTCGGCGAAAGGCGCGGTGCGCCAGCGACTGAACGCCGCCACCGAGGCATCGAGGATGCGGTCCAGCTCGGCCGCGGACGTCTCGGCGACCGTCTCGATGAGCGCGCCGGTCGCCGGGTTGATCGCGTGCAGCGGCACGGCTCGAGTCTAGCCCGTCGCACCTACCCGCGCAGCCCCTGGCGCACGAGCCGCACCCCGATCGCCGCGAGGAGGAGGCTGATGATCTTCGATAGCGCCCGCGCGCCGGTGCGGCCGAGGAGCCCCTCGATCGCCGCGACGTTCGCGAGCAGGAGCCAGCACGCGGCGAGGTTCGCGAGCAGCGCGAGCACCGTCGCGAGCGCGCCGTAGAGGTCGACGAGCACGATCGTGCTCGTGATGACGGCAGGACCGGCGATGAGCGGGACCGCGATCGGGACGACGCCGGCGTCCCGCCCCTCCGCGAGCCCGCGCGGCTCCGTCCCGAGCACGTCCAGACCGGCGAGCGCGATCAGGATCAAACCGCCGGCGATCTGGAAGTCCGCGACCGTGATGCCGAGGAAGACGAACACGGCCTTCCCGAGGAGCGCGAAGGACACGCTCACCGCCGCCGCGACGAGCACCGACGACCGCAGGACAGCGTCACGGTCAGGCGCGGGAAGCGTCCGCGTCAGCCCAAAGTACACGGGCGCGACCCCGATCGCGTCGACCGCGACGAAGAGCGCCACGAACGCGTGGAGGAATGCCGAGCCGAGCGACATCGCGACCATCGTCCTTCGTTGACCCTGCCGCGGACCGTTCTTACAGTTCCACGCCATGTCGACCATCGCGCTCCGGCGTCCGCGGCTCGTGCACGCCCTGGACGAACCGGCGGCGGGCGGCGCGCCGGCTCCCGGGACCCTGCCTCCGGCGGACGAAGAGCTGCTCGACGCCTACTCGCGCGCCGTCACCACGGTCGTGGAGCGCGTCGGGCCGAGCGTGGTCAGCCTGACGGTCAGCGCGCGCCGCGACGGCCTGCGCGCCGGCAGCGGCTCCGGCGTGCTCTTCACGCCCGACGGCTACGCGCTCACCAACGCGCACGTCGTCCGCGGTGCGCGCCGCCTGCGCGCCTCGCTGACCGACGGCAGCTCGCACGACGTCACCGTGGTCGGCACCGACGACGCCACGGACATCGCCGTCGTTCGCGTCGACGGCGGCCGCCTCCCCTACGCCGAGCTCGGCCGCTCGGCGACCCTCCGCGTCGGCCAGCTCGTGGTCGCGATCGGCAACCCTCTCGGGTTCAGCTCGACGGTCTCCGCCGGGGTCGTGAGCGCGCTCGGCCGCACCATGCGCGCGGCGAACGGCCGCCTGATGGAGAGCATCGTGCAGAGCGACGTCGCGCTGAACCCCGGCAACTCCGGCGGCCCGCTGGTCGACAGCCGCGCGGGCGTCGTCGCCGTGAACAGCGCGATGATCGTCGGCGCGCAGGGGATCAGCTTCAGCGTCCCGATCGACACCGCGAAGGAGGTCCTGGCGCAGCTGATGAGCGTCGGCCGCGTGCGACGCGGCTGGCTCGGGATCGCGGGCCAGGATCGTCCGCTCGAGCGCGGCCTCGCGCGCCGGCTCGGCCTCGCCGAACGCTCGGGGGTCGAGGTGCTGCGCGTCGACCGCGACGGGCCGGCGGCCGCCGCCGGCATCGTGCAGGGCGACGTCATCGTCGGCTTCGCGGGACAGCCAGCGCGGACAGTCGACGACATCCACCGCGCGCTCAACCGCTGGCCGATCGAGGGCGCCGTCGAGGTCCGCCTGCTGCGGGACGGCGCGCTCCGATCCGTCGTGGTGTCGCCGCGCGAAGCGGCGTGAACGGTCTGGACCCCCGCCGCGGCAACGCGTAATTCGTCGGCATGCGCGTGGTCTCACTTCTCCCCGCGGCCACCGAGATCGTCGCCGCACTCGGACGCGTCGCCGACCTCGTTGCCGTGAGCCACGAGTGCGACCATCCGGCGGAGGTCGCGCGCCTGCCACGCGCCACGCGCTGCGAGATCCACGGCAATGCGCTCGCGAGCGACGCGATCGACCGCTGGGTCACCGACACGCTCGCCGCGACCGGGACGCTCTACACGATGGACGAGGCGCTCGTTCGCCGGCTCCGGCCCGACGTCATCCTGACCCAGCGCCTCTGCGACGTGTGCGCCGTCGGCTACGACACGGTGACGTCCTTCGCGGCGACGCTGCCCGGCCTGCCGCGCGTCGTGAACCTCGAACCCGCGACGCTCGCCGACGTCCTGGGCGACGTCCGTCGCGTCGGCGCGGCGCTCGACGCCGATGACGACGCCGTCCGTCTCGTCGCAGCGCTCGAGGCGCGCATCGCGGCGGTCCGCGAGCGTGCTGTCGGCGCGCCCCGGCAACGCTGCGTCGTCCTCGAATGGCTCCTCCCGCCGTTCCGGAGCGGACACTGGACGCCGGAGCTCGTTGCCGTCGCCGGCGGCGAGGAGCCGCTCGGGCGCGCGGGCGAGGACGCCGCGCGTGTCGGGTGGGACGATGTCGTCGCCGCGGCGCCCGACGTCCTCGTCCTCGCCTGCTGTGGCTTCGACGTCGCGCGTACGATCGCCGACGTCGCGCGCCTTCGCGCCGTGCCGGAATGGCGACGGCTCCCGGCGGTGCGCGACGGCGAGGTCTACGTCGTCGACGGCTCCGCGTATTTCAGCCGGCCGGGCCCGCGCACCGTCGACAGCCTCGAGATGCTCGCGGCGATCCTGCATCCCGCGCGCTTCGCCCGCGACTTCGCCCCCACCGCGTGCCGGCAGCTGTCGCCGAGCGAGCTCGGCTGACGACGGCGCGCTCGCGCACGCCGCCGGGGCACGCTCCTTGCGAGCTGGCTCGCGTACCCGCCGTACGCGGGAAGGAGGGCGCGCATGAACTGGGACGTGATCAAGGGACGATGGGAGCAGCTGAAGGGGGATGCGCGGAAGCAGTGGGGCAAGCTCACGGACGACGACTGGAACGTGATCGCGGGCGAGAAGGACAAGTTCATCGGCAAGCTGCGCGAGCGCTACGGCTGGTCGAAGGACGACGCGGAGCGGAGCGCGGACGAGTACTTCAGCCGGAAGTCGTAGAGGACTCGACAACGTGCAGAGCGTCGTCGGAATCTTCGCGGCGCGCGACGCGGCCTCTCGCGCCGTCCATGCGCTTCGGGCGCACGGCGTACCGCCCGCGCGCATCGGGCTCCTCGTGCCCGGAACGCCGTCGCGGGACGTGGAGCGACGCGTTCCGATCGACGAGGGGGAGGCGCCCGGCATGGGCGCGGCGGTCGGGGGCGTGATCGGTGGCGCCGTCGGCCTCTCGGCGGCCGCGATCGTGCTGCCGGGCGTCGGCCCGCTCGTCCTCGCAGGACTCCTCGCGGCGGGGCTCGCGGGGACCGCTGGTGGCGCGGCCGTCGGCGACACGCTCGAAGACGTGCTCTCCGGCGGCGTGCCGCGCGACGAGCTGCCGATCTACCAGGCAGCGCTGCGCGCCGGGCGCAGCGTCGTCGTCGGCTCCGTCGAGCGCGACGCCGATGCGCAGATCGTTCGCGAGACGTTCCGGGCGGCCGGCGCCGAGAGCGTCGACGCCGCGCGCGACGGCTGGCTCGCCCGCCAGATCGACGCGGCCCGCCCGGGCGGCTAGTGCATCGTTTCCGGGCCGCCAGCCCCGCCGTGCGGCGCAAGCTTCGCGGGCTTGGCGCTCGCGTGCGCGAGCGCCTCCGCGGTCGCGTAGATGCGGACGTCGCCGCGGACCGCGAGCGCGACCGCCTCCTCGGCGGTGCACGCGATGACGTCCGACTCGCCGTCGTGGACGAGCGAAACGAGCCCACCGAGGCGCTCCGCGCTCACGTCGAGCACGACCTCACTCACCGAGGCCCCGCTCGCCTGGAGCGCGTCGAGCACCACGTCCGTCAACGTGCGGCCGTCGTCGGTTTTCCGGTCGCGTAGCTGGCGCGCGCGCACGGGGTCGAGCGTCACGACGATGGTCGCACCGCCCGCCGCTCGCAGCTCGGCACTACCGCGGCCGCACCGGTCGCACACACGGATCCGCGTCAGCTCGAGGCGCTCCACGCGTCCCGGATACCGTTCGGCCCCGTCGGGCGTCAACCACCGCGGCGCGCGTACCAGGTCGGGACGACGAGCAGGTTGAGCCACGTCGACGTCACGAGGCCGCCGACGATCACGAGCGCCATCGGCTGCTCGATCTCGCCGCCCGCGCGTCCGCCGAGCGCCAGGAGGGGCACGAGCGCGATGCCG
>Ga0209579_10001637_pt1 | contig 18172 bp, 14 predicted proteins | sample Coa_R1_2_FD_187152 | JGI IMG/M metagenome (GOLD analysis project Ga0209579, IMG submission 187152) | Surface soil microbial communities from Centralia Pennsylvania, which are recovering from an underground coalmine fire - Coalmine... | ecosystem: Environmental > Terrestrial > Soil >... | reverse complement strand
ACAACACACGTTCCTGCGGCGCGCCTTTCGGATGAACCAGCGCGTGCAAATACGCCGCGCGCGCCGCAAGCGCACCGTTGCGCAGGTCCTTCAACGCCGCCGTCCTCGCAATCACACGCTCCAGTTGATACGCGATTTTTGCGCGCACTTTTGCGAGCATCGGCTCGACGCCCGCGGCGGATTGTTGAAGGTCCTTCAACAACTCGTCCACTTTCTCAAGCGCCGCATCTTTCTTCGCATTTGCTTCAGCGGAAATCGAGGGCACAATCGCCCGCGCCCTCAACACGTCGATGCCGCCAAAAATCGCCTCCGGTTCATTCTCAAGTCCAAGTTTCCGCACTGCCTTCTCACCGCGAGAATCAATCAACGTCAGCGTCGCGCGCGGCACAATCAGCGGCCAGACCGCACCGTAATGCGCGTGAACTTCGCGCAATTGCGCCCAGTACGAAATTTCGCCCGGACCAAGGACCGTCGCGACGCACGGGAAAATCAGATTCTGCAAAATCGGCCGCAGCGCCGCCGCCGCGCTGAATTTCTGCATGTCTTGCGCGAGCAACTCTTCGCGCGTGAACTCGTCCCCGCCCTTGCCATCGCGCCGAAAAATCCGCGCGCCCGCTTTTTCAATCGGCTCAATCCGCATCCGCGCGCAATCCGGCCCCTCCATAAAAAAATGCGGACCCTTCCGCATCGACTTCTCAAAACCAGGTTCATACCCGCTGCGCGCCATTTCTTCACCGGCCGCATCGATCAGGGCACCGACGCGCTCGTAGTCATCCAAATTGCGCGCCAGCAATTCCCCGCCAAATTGCCGCAGATCGCACGAACAAACAACGACCAACCCTGCTTTTCCCAACCAATGCAACAGGACGGACGCAAACGCGCGCTCAAGCGAATGCTTAAAATAAATCGCAGAAAAATACTCAATGTCTTTCTGTGTCAAATAAGGCGTCAGCGCCGCGCTCTGCCGCTGAAGCGCCTCGTCGTCCTTGGCGAGCCACACGTCGCTCGCCGCTCGCCCCTCGTTGTCGCGGGTGTATTCCGCATTTAATCGGTCGAGCGATCCGTCCGCTTTCAAAAAATAGGCGTGATCAATCTCGTGCAAATCGTGATCGTCTCCCGCCACCCAAAACACCGGCACGAACTTCGCCGCCCCCGCCGCCTCCGCGTTGTACTGCTGCGCGAGCTTGATCGCCGTCAGCGCCTTGTACAACGCATACAGAGGCCCGCCCAAAAATCCCGCCTGCTGCCCTGTCACAATCGCGTATGTCTTTTCGGATCCAAGCAACGTCGCATTTAACATCGCCTCGTCAGGAGCGCCCAGCGCGCGAAGGCTCGACACGATCGTTTGCGAAAGTTCCGCGCGCGGATATTTCCGCGTCTCAATTTCGGCAACGACTTCGCGCCAATTGCGCTTCGGAAAAAGTCGCCCAGCATCGCCGGCGCCGCGCGCCAGATCGCTCATCAGCTTCCCGCCGAATCCCGCCGTTTCATACGAGACGCGGCACACCGAGCCGGACTGAATTTTGGATGCAGTTTCACTCATGCGCGGATAAACTCTACGCGCGAATTTTCAATTGGCAAGTTAGGCCATTTTGTGCGGACTTTTTGTCCGCTCATTTTATTTGCGAGGTCACTCATGCCCGCCATCCAACGCGCTCTCATCTCCGTCTCCGACAAAACCGGCCTCACCGATTTCGCCTACGGCCTCGCCGCGCTCGGCGCCGAACTCATCAGCACCGGCGGCACGGCGCGCCACCTGCGCGAAGCGGGCCTGACCGTTACCGACATCAGCGCCTATACGGGATTTCCTGAAATCCTTGACGGCCGCGTCAAAACGCTGCACCCCAAAGTTCACGGCGGCCTGCTCTATCGCCGCACGCACCCCGATCACGTCAAACAAGCCGAACAGTTTTTCATTCCGCCGATCGATCTGGTCTGCGTCAATCTTTATCCCTTCGAACAGACCATCCGCAAAGCCGGCATCTCGCTCGACGACGCCATCGAACAAATCGACATCGGCGGCCCCAGCATGATCCGCAGCGCCGCGAAAAATTGGGAATCCGTCACCGTTGTCGTTGATCCCTCTGACTACGAAGAAATCCTCGACGAAATCAAAAAGAACGGCAACAACACGCTGCGCGAAACGCGCCTGCGCCTGGCCGCAAAAGTGTTCGCCACCGCCAGCCGCTACGACGGCGCGATCTGCGCGTACCTCGAAGCAAACGGCGAGGACGCCATGCCGCCCACGTTCACGCTGCAAGGCGTGCTGAAGGTAACGCTGCGTTACGGCGAGAACCCGCACCAGAAAAACGCCGCGCTCTACGCGATTCCCGGATACACGCGGCCCTGTGTCGCGCAAGGCATGCAGATTTCCGGCAAGGAAATCGGCTTCAACAATCTGCTTGACATGAACACCGCGTTTGAAATCGTGCGCGAATTCAAACGCCCCGCCGCCTGCGTCGTGAAACACAACAATCCTTGCGGCGCCGCCTGTGCCGACGACATTCTCGATGCGTGGACACGCGCCTTCGCCGGCGATCCGCTCTCGGCGTTTGGCGGCGTGCTCGCCTTTAACCGCCAGCTCAATTCGAATGTTGCCGAACAAATCGTCAGCGAAAAAGGATTCAAAGCCGACGCCATCGTCGCGCCGTCGTTCTCCGCAAACGCGAAGGAAATTTTGACGACGCGCAAGAAGTGGGGCGCGAGCGTGATTCTGCTCGAAGTGGGCGCCGAAACCGCTCCCGATCAAACGCCAATTCCCGCGAGCGGAATTTTCCGCGATGTCCGCACAATTCCCGGCGGCATCCTTGTGCAAACGCCCGACACCGCGCCGTTCGAATCCGAATTCGCGGCGCTCAAAATCGTCACGCAGCGCGCGCCCACCGAGGAAGAACTCTCCGCGCTGAAATTCGCCTGGATTATTTGCAAGCACGTCAAAAGCAACGCGATCGTGCTCGCCAAAAACGAAGCTGTCGTCGGCGTCGGCGCCGGCCAGATGTCGCGCGTCGATTCCGTCCACATCGCGCTGGCCAAAGCCGGCGACAAAGCCAAAGGCGCGGCGCTCGCCAGCGACGCCTTCTTCCCCTTCCCCGACGGCCCCGAATCCGCCGCGCAAGCCGGCGTCACCGCGATCATCCAGCCCGGCGGCAGCGTCAAAGACGACGAGGTGATCGCCGTCGCCAACGCGCACAACATCGCGATGGTGTTTACGGGGGTAAGACACTTCAGGCATTAAAGGGAGACGTCCGATCGTGGATTACGTTGCGACGCTTTATTCGGACTCGTGCATCTTTTCGATGCTGCATTACAAAGGAGGCTTCGTGCCATCGCTTGCGCAGCGCATGAAGACGAGGGAGTGGTGGCGGCTTGAGCGGCACAATTACAGGATGCTCTCATCCTTGAATACTGAATCCGAATTGAGTCGGGGAGAATTTGCCGAGCAGAGGCTTGCGCTCGCTGAGGCGCGCCGCCTGCCTTATTTGCCCGCAACGCGAGCGGTGCAGAACTGCACGCAAATCCTACTTGAATGCCGCATGTTCCCAATCAAGAGTCGAGCCGATGCGGTCCAACTTGCAACCGCGACGATTCACACTGTTGATTATCTTCTGACTTGGGACTACACTCATTTGGCGAACAAGTTTGTCGTCGATCGCATTGCGGCCCTGTGCAAGAAATACAATTGGCGAGCCCCTCAAATTGTTTCGCCGGAAACCATTCTGTGGACGAGCATGGGCCAGACAATCAGACGGAGAGAATAGTATGGCGACAAAAGCAATTAAGCCCCATCCTGAAGATGAAATGGCGCGCTGCCGCCGCGTCCGCGAGGAATTTAGCAACGAGTTTAAATCGCTGGATGAAATGTTTGAGTATTTGAGGCGAATGGAGAAAGAGCGGAAGCAACTCCGCGTATCCTCGAAGTCCGCACCCCGCCCAGCCCGCCCCCGCCGCAAAGCGACAATGCCTGTTGCCCCGCGCAGACACGCGTGCGCGTCGTAATCCTTTGAGTCGCATATATCGAAGAAAATCCGCAACGTCCATTAAACGTTTCGCCGCCGCTCCTGGGCCGAACTTGCCTGCATTATTTCCCATAATAATCAAACCAACTCCGCGCCGTCTCGATCAACCGCACGCGATGCAGCGCCACGCCGCTGCGCAGCGCCGCGATTTTTTTTTCGAGCAGGTTCCAAATCACAATCGCAATGTTCTCCGCGGTCGCCGGAACGTCTTTGAAAAACGTTGTGTCCAGATTGAGATGCTTGTGATCGAAGCGCGCGTCGATTTCCTCGTCCAGCAGCGCGTCGAATTTTCCAATATCGATCACGATGCCGGTGCGCGCATCCGGTTCGCCGCGCACGGTTACTTCCACAACATAATTGTGCCCGTGGCCGCTGGGGTTGTTGCATTTTCCGTAGACGCGCCAATTCTCTTCTTCGGAAAGCTTCTCCGAATGAAGCCGGTGCGCCGCCGAAAATTCGATTGAGCGCGTCAGATGAACCATGGCCGGATTCTCCTCAAAAATCTCGACATGCATGCCGGGATGCTCTTCAAGCCGCAGCGAAACCTTCCGCGCCGCGCCAATTTTTTCAGGAATGCGCGCCCATAAAACTTGAGCAAGGCGCTCCGTCGTCGGCACGGCGTCCGCGAATTCGGGCAGCGCGGAATTCAACATGCGGTGATCGATTTCACCGAGCAGACATTTTAATTCCGCATCGACGGTCTTGATGTTGATCACCATTCCATCGATGGGATCGACCGGCCCGCGCACGCTCAACTCAAGCACATAATTGTGCCCGTGCCCGCCCGGTTCGGCCGCGACGCCGAAAACGTCTTCAAGCTCCTCGCGCGACAATCCGCCGCCGCGGTACACGTGGCCCGCAAAGAACGTCACTTTTCGTGTCAGCGTCAGCACGCGATGCATCTCCCAACGTCCATGATACTCAAAACGCGCGGCGCGGAAACGAAAACTATTCCGTCTCATTGCTGCGCCGCAACATAGGAGCGGCGGCACTCCTGCCGCCGAAGCGTTGCCGAGTTCTGACGGCGGCAAGAGTGCCGCCGCTCCTCAATCAATTCACCACACCTTTCCGAGCGCCGCCGGCGCCGGGCGCGACTTGAATTTCCAGCACAGTGCCGCCAGCGTCAACGCGTACGGCAGAATCTCCACGAGTTCGACCGCAGCACTGGTCGTCGGAATTGCGTCGCGCGAAAAAAATGCGGCGCCAAAGAAAAAGCACGCCGCCGCGGTTCCAAACGCACCATGCCGGCCGAGCACCACCGCGGCCAGCGCCACGAATCCGCGCCCGCTCGTGCAATTCGGCGCGAAGCTGCTCGTCTGCGACACGGTCAAAAACGCGCCGCCCAATCCGCACAATGCGCCGCAGGCGAGACACGCTTTCACGCGCGCCGCGACGACGCTCACGCCTGCCGCCTGTGCCGCGTCCGGATTTTCGCCCACTGCGCGCAGTTCCAAACCGCGCTCGGTTCGTGCAAAATAAAACCACACCGCGACGACCGAAATCAGCGCGAAAGATGTCAGCACCGTCTGGTCGAAGACAATCGGACCCACGACGGGCAGCGAGCTCCATTGCGGAAAAAGTCCGCCCAGCACCGGAACACTCAGCGATTCGCCAGAATGCGCCGCACGCAGCGCGTCGAACGCCGTGCTCGTCGCGCCGGCTGCAATCAGATTCATCGCCATGCCGGTAACGATTTGTTCCGCGCGCAGCTTCAACGACATGAATGCAAACACCAGCATGAACGCCGCGCCGCTCAACGCGCCGGCCAGCGCCCCTATTAATGGCGACTGTGCTGCCCAGCCCGCGTAAAATCCGCCGAACGCGCCGCACAACATCACGCCTTCGATGCCGATGTTGATCATTCCGGAACGTTCCAGCACCAACTCGCCCAGCCCCGCAAAAAGCAGCGGCGTGCCGATGCGCAGGCTGGAACCCAGTGCGTGCTCGATCCAGCTCATGCGCCCTCCTCGGATGTCAAATCGCGCCGCGCGCCCGCATCACGCGCGAGCATCGCCAGAATCAGCAGCCCATTAATAAAATAAACGATCCAATGCGGCACATTCGCGCCGCCGCCTTCCATCGACAGGGCGCCCATTTCCATGCCGCCAAAAATTAGCGCCGCGGGAACGATCCACAATGGTTTGAGCAACGCGACCAACGCAACTGAAATGGCCATGTAGCCGAATTCGGAATACGCGGGGTCAGCGCTGATTTCGCCCGCGGCCAGCACGCTCATCGCGCCCGCCAGTCCCGCCAATGCGCCGGAGACCGCGAAAATCATGAGCGTCGCGCGCTCGCAATTCACGCCGCACGCGCGCGCCGCCGCTCGGTTGAATCCCATTGCACGCAAGCGCAAACCGCCCGCGGTGTGAAACAAATACACATGCGCCGCGATCACCGCGGGAATCGCGAGAAACACGCCCGCGTGAAATTCAGTGTCGGCCCAGCCGGAGAATTGCAGCTCGCGCGCAAGTTCGTTCTTTTGAAAATTCGTGTTGCCTTGCAGCCAGTCGTGGCTGCTCACGAGATACTTTACAAAATGCAGCGCCGCGAAATTCAGCATCAACGTCGCGATCACCTCCGGCACGCCGCGCCAGCGCTTGAGCGCGCCCGCGACCAACGACCAGAACGCGCCGCCGATGGCGCCCGCGAGCAGCATCAACGGAATGCCGAGCCACGCGTGCGCGACAAAGAATTTCCCCGGCGCGCCAAGCGTCAGCGCGACCGCCGCCGCCGCGCCCACACGCGATTGACCTTCCGCGCCGATGTTCAAGATTCCCGCGCGAAAACTCAGCGCAATTCCCAGCGCATAAAACGCCAGCATTGAGCCGCGCGCGGCCGTCCCGCCCAAGCCCGATTTCGATCCAATCACTCCCGAAATAAATTCCGAAAACGCCGGCCCCGGGCTTCCGCCCACCAGCACAATCGTCAGCGCCAGCACACCCGCGGTGCCCAGCGCAAGCAGCAGCGGCCACGCCAGGCGCAGCCAAATCAGAGAGCTGGAACTGTCGTCGCGATTTTCCACACTCACGCTCCCGCCGCGGCGGACGCCTTCGTCGCTGATTCGTCGCCCGCGCCGACCATCGCGCGCCCGACGCGCTCGCGTGACACGCCGCGCACGCCGATGTCGCTCAGCGACCCGCGATACAACGCCATCACGCGGTCGGAGAGCGCCAGCACTTCGTCCAAATCGGATGAGATCAGCAGCACCGCCGCGCCGCGCCGGCGCGCGTCGAGCAGGCGGTTTTGAATCTCCGCCGCCGCGCCCACGTCCAGCCCGCGCGTTGGATTGCACGCGAGAATTAATTTCGGCGCGCGGCTGAGTTCGCGCGCGGCCACCGTTTTTTGCTGGTTGCCGCCGCTGAGTGCGCGCGCGCTCAATTCCGGTTCCGACGGCGCGACGCCAAATTCCTCAAGCAGCACGCGCCCGCGAGATTTCATTTCCGCGCGATTGAGCAAGCGCACCGCTACGCGCCGCTCCGGTGGCTTGCGCAAGAACAAATTTTCCGCGAGCGACATCTCCAGCACCAAGCCTTCGCGGTGGCGATCGGATGGAATAAAAGCCATGCCATTGTCGCTGCGCTCTGCTATGGATAACGGCCGCAAATCGACGCCGCAAAAACTCTGCAACTCCACGCGCGCCGTCGATTCCAGCGTGCCTGCAATCAATGCCGCCAGTTCGTTCTGTCCATTTCCTTCCACGCCCGCGACGCCCACAATTTCACCCGCACGAACTTCAAGCCGCGGCACGTCGAGCGCATGAGGAGCGGCGGCACTTTTGCCGGCGAGATCGCGCGCAAAGGCAACGGCGGGAGGAGTGCCGCCGCTCCTGACGAACGCGCCCCGAATTTTCAGCACAACGTCGCGCCGCGCCGGTGCGGATTTCAATTCCTGGATGTGCTGAGCGCCAGCGTCCGATCCGCCAATAATAGCACTATTTATTAATGGTGGCGGGTCCTGCCCGATCATTGCGCGAGCCAGTTCCGCGCGCGTCAGGTCGCCGATTTTCCCAGCGTACACCGTTGCGCCTTTGCGCAGCACCGTCACTTCGCCGGCCAGCGCGAAGACTTCGTCGAGTTTGTGTGTCACGATCACGATCGTGCGCCCTTCGTCGCGGAGCACGCGCAACGTTGCGAAAAGGCGTTCGATCTCTGCGGGCGCCAGCACGGCGGTCGGTTCGTCGAGCAGCAAAACCTTCGCGCCGCGCGAAAGCGCTTTGAGAATCTCGACGCGCTGCCGCATCCCGACTGAAAGCTCCGACACGCGCGCATTCGGATCGACGCTCAACCCCGTGCGCTCCGCGAGTTCCGACACGCGCGCGGCACCGGCGTGCGCGTCAAAGCGCAAACCAAATTTGCTGCTGCGCACTCCCAGCGCAATGTTCTCCGCCACCGTCAGCGCGCCCGCGAGCAAAAAATGTTGATGGACCATCCCCACGCCGGCCGCGGCCGCTTCGAGCGGCGACGCAAACGCGACTGAGCGGCCGTCAATTTCAAGTGTGCCCGCATCGGGCTTCAGCGCGCCGGAGATGACGTTGTTGAGCGTCGATTTTCCCGCGCCGTTTTCGCCCAGCAGCGCATGGATTGCGCCGCCGCGCACGAACAGGTCCGCGCCCGCGAGCGCGCGGATGTGCCCGAAGCATTTCACTATGCCGCTGCAACGAAGAGCCATCTTCCCTCGCGTAATCGAAGTGTATGTGAATGTGTCGTTCGCGATTTTACCGCAACGGAGCGCGGGCTTCCAGCCGGCTGGAAGCCGGCGCTCCATGGGAGTTCGACATGCATCGACTAATGGCGCTCACGTTCGCAGTTTTCGCTTCGCTTTTTGCCGGTGAGCAAGATGGCCCGCCAAAGGCTCTGCCCAACGCAAAAGGCGACGCGCAAATTCGCGCGAAGTTTAAAGATTCTGAAATCGTGATCACGACGACCGCGCGGCTGGCCGGCGCGATCCATTCGCTCACGTGGAACGGGAAGGAATTCATCGACAGTTGGGACCACGGCCGCCAGCTTCAATCGGCGACGAATCTCGATTGCGCCACGCCGATCACTGGCGAAACGTACAATCCGACGGAGGCAGGTTCGCGCGACGACGGCGTCGGTCCGGTTTCGTCGAGCAAATTGCTGAGCCTTTCCGCGAATGGCGCTGAATTGAAATCCGCGATTCAAATGGCCTTCTGGCTCGCGCCCGGTGAAAAGTCCGGCGGTAATCCGGCGAAGAACACAAGCGTGCTTTCGAATCACCTCGTCACGAAGCGCGTGCATATCGGGCACCCTGATCTTCCGAATGTGATTGAATACGACGTGAAATTTACGCTGCCCAACGAACATCACACACAATGGGTGATTGAAGCGCTGACCGGATACATGCCACCGGAGTTCAGCGTGTTTCAAACGTTCAATCCGGCGACCGGCGCGCTTGCGCCGATCAGCGACGGCCCGGGCGAACAGCCGCTGCCGCTGATTTTTTCGACGGAAGACAAGCGCTACGCGATGGGAATTTTCGCGCCGGAGTCGCAGCCGCGCGGAAAAGAAAAGGCGGGCTACGGGCGTTTTCGATTTATCCACGAAAAAGTGGTGAAGTGGAATTGCGTCTTTCGCGTGCGCGACGCGAACGGAATAAAGGCCGGCGATTATGCGTACAAGCTGTTTGTCGTTGTTGGGACGCTCGACGATGTGTCGTCTGCGATGAAGGCGCTGGCGAAGGAATTCGCGCCATAAATCTGACAATTTCGATAATTTTCTCTTTAAAATCGCGAAACGAATAATTAAGCTTTTCCTGCGCAACTCGCACAAATTGGCGCGATCTTGCGCCAATGAATTCCGGCTCTTGTTGAGAGAACAAGCAATTCAGGCCGACGTTTCGACCACCGCAACAAAAAACGCACTTTCAGAAAGGAGAACCGCATGTCACGCATCGCGCAGGGCAAGCATTTGTTTTTCCACACTCTGGTCGTGTGCGCATTTGTGTTGAGCGCATTCTCGCCGCGTGCAGTAAAGGCGTCCGCGGTCGTACGCAGCGCAGCGGGCGCAAATCCGGCCGCGATTCAAGCCACGGTCGATCAATTCCGCGCGGACCTCGGCGGCGGAACAACACCTGGCGCGAACGGTTCGTTTGGCACGCCGAGCCTCCGGCGCGAGATTAATTGGGACGGCGTGCCCGCTGGGCAATCCTCGCCGAATGCGTTCCCCTCAAATTTTTTCAATTCGACTTCACCGCGCGGCATCATCTTTACCACGCCCACGCCGGGCACGGGCTTTCAAGTCAGTGCCGCATCGGGAGGCGCGACGGCGGTGCGATTTGGGAATATCGACGCCAGTTACACGAACAATTTCCAGACTTTTTCGCCCGAAAAGTTGTTCACGCCGATCGGCAACAACATTACGGACGTGACCTTTTTTCTTCCGGGAACGAGCGTGCAAACCACGGTCACCGGATTCGGCGCCGTCTTCTGCGACGTGGATAACGACAATCAAACCTTCATGCGCTTCTTCGACGCGGCCAATCAAAGCCTCGGCGTTTTCATCGTGCCCTCGTCTGGCAACGGCCTTTCGTTCGTCGGTGTTTCGTTCACAACCGAAACTGTCGCCAAAGTGCGCATCGTTACCGGCAACAAACCGCTGGCGTCGGGCAACGTGGATAATCCGCCGACCGTGGACGTCGTCGCGCTGGACGATTTTCTTTACGGAGAACCGCACACTCTGCCTGAATTGCTTGGACTGACGCTCGACCTGACCGCAGGCACGGTCTTCACCGGCACAGTCGCAAACCTGACCATTCCTGCGACCACTTTTACCGCGAGCGCATCGATCGATTGGGGCGACGGAACCGTGACAAGCGCGGTGGAGGGCGTCAGCGACGGCGCGGGGCTCAAATTCACCGCGAGCCACGCGTACACGCAGTCCGGGAATTTCACGACCACGATCACGGCCTCATTCACGCTCAACGGCGGCGAGCAGCAGTTTCTCACGACAACCGGGCTGGCGCGCGTTTTTCCCGAGCCGTCGAATGTGATTCTACCGCAAGGCAACATGACAACCTTCAGCGGAGTCGGTGGAACCAGCACCGCAGGCGGCGCGCTCAATGCATTCAATTCATTCAAAGCCGCCATCGGAGGCGTCGATAACGGCGCCGCGGGCGTGCCGGCCACGGGCGGTTTCCGCACCATTAATTGGGACGGCGTCGGTCTCGGCCAAACCGACGGCGCGTTCGTAAACGAGGTGATCGTGCCCAATCATTCCGTCGGAATTCCGCTCAACCGCTTCCAGGCGCGCGGCGTGTTTTTCGCGGACATCTACGCCGTCACCGACGATGTGTTCTCGTCGATCTCGCCGGCCTTTGCGAATCTCTTCGCGCCATTTTCTCCAGCGAAGACGTTTGCGATGTTCAATGACAACGGGATTGAGTTCGATTTCGTCGTGCCCAGCGCGGCCACGACGGTGCCGCTGCGCGGCGCCACGCGCGGTTTCGGCTGCATTTTCGTCGATGTGCAAACGCCGAATACAACGAGCCTTCAGTATTTCAACGGGCCTAATCTTCTGGCCACGGTCTTTTGCCCGACCAGCAGCACGCACAAGGACCCCGAATTCATCGGCGTGCTCTTCGACAATCCGGTTGTCACGCGCGTGGAAATTGTCGTTGGAAGCGGCACGCTTTTCAGTTTCGACGGCTTGGACATCAGCGGCATCGGCACGGAGACGCTGCCGGGCACCGACCTCGCTGTCACCGACGATTTCGCGTATCCGGAGCCGATTCCGCTGCTGCCGCTGTTTACTAGCGCGGTCAATGTTACCGGCACTGCGGGCTCTCCCATCTCGTTCACGCCGACGGCGCTGGGGTTGGGAACAATTTCGTTTTCGTCGTCGGCGTTGCCGCCGGGTTTGACGCTGAGCGGCGGAGCGATTACCGGCACGCCGCTGGTCGTCGGCACATTTGTCGTCACGCTCACCGCGACCAGCGCTCAAGGCAGCGCCTCGCAAGCCCTCACCTTCACCATCGGCCCCAAACCTGCGGGCAGCGGAAGTCTGAGCAACACCGATTCCGACGGCGACGGCTTCCCCGATGAATTGGAAACGGCGCTCGGCACCGATCCCAATAGCGCGCTCTCCACGCCGGCGAACAACCTGCCAGTGTTGACACCGGACGTGATCGAGAACACCAAGCTGACGGTCAAGCTCGATTTCGCTCATCCCGGCACAAACGATTCGGTCACGGCATCCGGCGGCTTGCCGATTCCCGACGGCACGATCATCTCGGGGGCGAAACTCACACTGGATATCGGCGGGATTATTCTGCCGTACGTGCTGAATGCGAGCGGCACGGCCACGTCGGGCAAGTCGTCGATAAAACTGAAATTCAAAGCGAGCAAGATCGGCCCACTCACCGCGCAAAGTGCCGTGTTCTCAATGAAGTTGAGCAAAGGCAATGTCGCCGCGTCGCTGGTTGACGAAGGATTGACCAACGCCAACGTGAGTGGAACAAACGTGACGATTCCCGTGCTGGTCGTGTTCAACAACACGCTCTACCGCGAGGACGTGCATTTATCGTACTCGGCGAAGTTGGGCAAGAGCGGTTCGACGAAGACGGCGAAGGTGATTGCGGCGAAATGATGTAGTGTGGCGGCACAGCAGAAGTCAGAGATCAAAAGCTGTTTCAAAAACCCAATCGCAAGTGCCGCCACCCCTCACCCCCGGCCCCTCTCCCCCAAGGGGAGAGGGGAGAACGGCGGCGCTTCGCTTTGCCAACTTTATTGACACGGATTCTAAATCGCGTTGGCCACCGCCGCGCCCATCTCTCCGCACGTCACGGCGCGTTCGCCTTTGCGGGCGAGGTCGGCGGTGCGCAGGCCGGCGTTGAGCACGGTTTCGACGGCGGTTTCTATTGCGTCGGATTCTTTTTGCAGATGGAATGAATACTTCAGCATCATTCCTGCTGACAGAATCGTCGCCATAGGATTGGCCTTGCCTGTGCCGGTGATGTCGGGCGCGGAGCCGTGCGAGGGTTCGTACAGGCCGACTTTGCCGCCGATGCTTGCTGAGGGCAACATGCCGAGTGAACCGGTCAACATCGACGCTTCGTCGCTTAAGATATCGCCGAACATGTTGGTCGTGACCATCACATCGAATTGCCGCGGATCGCGGATCAATTGCATCGCCGCGTTGTCAACGATTTGAGTGTCGAAGGCGATGTGCGGAAAATTCGCGGCAACTTCGGCCGCGACGTCGTGCCACAGGCGCGAGCTTTCCAGCACATTGAACTTGTCCACGCTCGTGACTTTTTTGCGCCGCAGTCCGGCGAGTTCGCAGGCGAGTTTGACGATGCGTTCGACTTCGTGCGCGCGGTAAATTTCGGTGTTCACGCCGTAGCGTTCCTTGCCCATGCCATGAAGTCCGCGCGGCTCGCCGAAATAGATTCCGCTGATCAGTTCGCGCACGATCAGCATGTCGGTGCCTTGAATCACTTCGGGCTTCAGCGTCGAGGCGTCTTTGAGCGCGTCGTACAATTTCACGGGCCGCAAATTCGCGTAGAGATCGAGGCCTTTGCGCAGCGCCAGAATGCCGGCTTCGGGACGCTTGCGGTTTTCGATTTTGTCCCACTTCGGACCTCCGAAGGGGCCTTTGAGCACCGCCTGCGCGTTCTGGCATGCGCGGAGCGTTTCAATCGGAAGCGGCGAATCGTATTTGTCGATCGCGGCGCCGCCGGCAAGCTGCGTTTCGTATTCGAAGCTGTGGCCGAATACTTCGCCGATGCGGTTGAGGACGTTCTTTGCTTCGCCGATAATCTCCGGCCCAATTCCGTCGCCGGGCAGCACAACGATGTGGCAATTCATGCGGGTTTCCTCTCTATTCGGCTGCTGTTTGCGTGACACATTTTTAATAGGCCCGATAGGGCCGATAGGGCCAATAGGGGCAACAATCAGACGTTCAATTTTACTCAGAATTGTGCCAATTCCGAGTTCAGGATTGCAATTATCGACTCGGCTTGTGTAAGATACCGGTGGTTTGAAATTGGGTTAGGCGCATGCCAGAGAATCGAAGGGGAAATCGCCGCAAGGGGCGCCGGGTGATCAAGCCGGTGCCGATGCTCGTGTTCTGGATTGGCAAATCCGGACGGCATACGGCTGACATCTGCGACGTGAGCCACGACGGTTGTTATCTCAACACGACTGGAACCGCGGCGGTCGGCGAACGCATCAGCATTGAACTGCCGCTTTCCGTTTTTCCAGAGCGGATTGTCACGGTGCATGGAACGGTGGTTCCACAAAATCGAAAATTCGTCGGATTCGGCGTGCATTTCGACAACCTGACCGAAGAACAAGAAGGTTACATTCTGCGCCTAATGATGCGCGCGCCCGAAGTCAAGGACCGCCGCGCGACTTCAAAGAAATAAAGATGATACTGACACTGCCCGATTCTCCTCCGCGCGCCCCAGCCAAACCGGTGCTCGCTGTCAAGCCGCTGCACATCGGCCCGCTGCTGGTCGATCCGCCGATTTTGCAGGCGCCGATGGCGGGCTTCACGAATTACGTATACCGTTCGATCGTGCGCGAATTTGGCGGCGTCGGTTTGCAGGCGACCGAGATGATTTCGGCGGAAGGTTTCGTGCGCCTGACCGCGGGATTGAAGAGCACAGTTGAGCGCTTGTGGGGCGTAAAGGACGAAGCGCGCCCGCTGGCGGTGCAGATGTGGGACAACGATCCGGAATTGCTGGCTGAATGCGGTAAGAAGCTCGCGTTCGATTACGGCGTCTCCGTCGTCGATCTCAATTTCGGCTGCCCCGTGCGAAAGATTTCGGAACGCGCGCACAGCGGAAGCTATTTGCTGCGCGATCCCTTGAAAGTAGGCATGATTGTCAGCCGGGTCGTGAAAGCTTGCGCGCCGGTGCCGGTCACGGCGAAGATTCGGCTGGGTTGCACGCACGATTGCATCACCGCAAAAGAAGTCGCGCGCGTCATCGAAGATTCGGGCGCGGCGGCGCTGACCGTGCACGGCCGCGTGGCCGCCGATTTCTTCAAGGGCAACGCCAATTGGGACCGCATCGCCGAAATCAAAACCGTGCTGAAGTCGATGCCGTTGATCGGCAACGGCGACATCGATACGCCCGAAAAAGTTGCCGCCGCGTTTTGGAAATACAACGTGGACGGCGTGATGATTGCGCGCGCGGCGCTGGGAAAACCGTGGCTCTTTAAGCAGGCGGCGGCGCTGCTGCGCGGCGAAGAACCGATTCCAGAACCGAGCTTGCTCGAGCAGCGCGACTTGCTGCTGCGCCATCAGCGTCTGGTCGTCAAACGCTTCGGCGAAGAGCGCGGCAACGTACTGATGCGCCGCTACGCCTGCTGTTACGCGCAGGGCCGCCGCGGCGCGCGCGAATTCCGCTCGTTGATTTCGAAATGCGATACGACCGGGCATTTCGTGCAGATCGTGAATGACAAGTTCCCCATGGAACACGCGGAGAAGGTTGAGTGGGATTGACGCTGGCCAGAGCCACGACGGCTTGACGAGCCGCGACGGCAACGGAACGACAAACGCCAAACTCTCCGATCATGCCAACCTTCTCGGCGGCAAAAGATCAAGCGGACGCGTTCTAAAATGGCCGATAATATAACTACGCGCCGCAAGAGGTTTGGAGTGACATACGCTTTCCAAACTGCGCTAGCGCATTACAATTGAATGTTAGTCGGACACTGCTCCGAGAGGTTCAGATATGCCCACCGGAAAAGCAATACATAGAACCGCCACTGTGCGGCACGCGCCTAAAAAAACACTGCGGCGCGCCAAACCCATCGCGGCTCGAACCGCAAAAATCAAAAAGCCGGCCATCGCGCGTTCGCGCGGCACCGCGAGTGAATTAAAGCATCGCGAAAAAAAGTACGCCGAATTGTTCGGGCCGTCTTTGCCCAAAGGAAAAGGTTTGAACGCGGAAGGCGAGCCGATTCAAGCCGCCGAATTCGCGGAGAAGGGCTGGACGATTTTGCAATTCCCGCCGCGCCCCGGGCGCTTGAGTTGGATTTACGCGACGCATGGCTTGTCCACGGCGGTCGCGAAAGGCAAGGAACGGCCTACGCGCATGGAATTGGTGATGCATTGGCGCGACAAGGATATTCTGCCGCTGAAGATTCTTACCGCCGCCGCGAAGTACGTGCTCGAATCGGGAAACATGCTCGCTTCCGGGCAGATCATCTCCGGCGACGAAGGCATCGGCGCCGACGTCGAATTGGTCAGGCACTGTCTGGCTTGCGATCCGGAGCCCACGATTCCACGGCATGTGGAATTGCCCAGCGGGGTGATTCAACCGCTGGTGTTGATGGGCATCAGCGATGCGGAATTTGAATACGCGATGAAGGTTCGCCCGGATTTGGCTGACGGCCGCCTGGTGTTGATGGAGGCTCTGCGCACCGGCGGCGTCTTCCCGGTCACCGACCCCAAACGCCAGTGCCTCACACGGCGACGCGATTTCATGCGCATTTGGGAGAACGCATTTCGTTACGTGCGCGAGCGGAGGCCGACATGATCGCGATGAAAGACATCCGCGCCTTCGCCGACCGCGTGGCGGAGCTGTTCAAGCCGGAGAAGATTATTTTGTTTGGCTCGTATGCGTATGGCACGCCGAATGTGGATTCGGATGTGGATATGCTGGTGGTGATGCCGTATCGAGGAGACGCTTGTAAGAAAGCAGCACAAATATGCAATGCCGTCATCTGCCGTTTTCCGCTCGACATGCTCGTTAGAAACGCTAAAGAACTTGAAAAGCGGATTGCAATGAACGACTTTTTCATTAAAGAAATCACTGAAAATGGCATCGTCCTCTTTGAGCGCGGCAGTGCGGGAATGGATCGACTACGCGGAGGGCGACTTCATCGCCGCGCAACAGTTATTCCGCGCAAGAAAATCGCCTAATTTCAATATCTCATCCTTCCTTTCCCAACAGAGCGCTGAGAAATATTTGAAGGCGAAGTTGCAGGACTTGAATATCCCGATTTTAAAAATTCACAACCTTGCTGCGCTGCTCGATAAGATTACCGTCCATGAACCGTTGTGGGTTTATCTCAGGCCGGCGTTGAATAAACTTACGCTTAACGCGGTCGAAGCGCGCTATCCAGGCCATAGACGCACGAAGGAACAGGCGCGATGGGCGCTGGACATCTGCCTTGAAGTTCGCCGTCTCGTCCGCGAAAGCTTCGGCCTCCGCGATGCCAAAAAACCGAAACGCAAAGCAAAGAAAGCGCACCCCTGAATATGAGTCAAATTCCCCTCAAAGATTTGCTCGCCGTCGCCACCGAAGCCGCACACCTCGGCGGCCGCCGCACGCTGGCGTATTTCAACACCGGCGTCACCGTCGAAACCAAAGCCGATGCATCACCCGTCACGCGCGCGGACAAGGAATCCGAAGAGTTGATTCGCGCGCATATTGCGCGGCATTTTCCGGATCATGAAGTGATCGGTGAAGAAGGCGGAACGAAAAAGGGCGATTCGCGTTATCGCTGGATCGTCGATCCGCTCGACGGCACGAAAACGTTCATTTGCGGCGTGCCGTTTTTTGGAACACTGATCGGCGTCGAAGTCGAAGGCCGCGCGTCCGTCGGTGTGATCTATCTTCCGGCGTTCGACGAACTTATCTGCGCCGCGAGCGGCATGGGCTGCACATGGAACGGACGAACGTGTTCGGTGTCGAAGACATCGAAACTTTCCGACGCGGTGCTGCTGACGACGAGCGTAGCGACGTGCCAGGCGCGTTCTGACGCTTATGACCGGCTTGCGCGCGCCACGAAGATTCATCGCACGTGGGGAGATTGCTACGGCTACGCGCTGGTCGCGACTGGCCGCGCCGAGATCATGCTCGACCCGCAGATGAATCCGTGGGATTGCGCGCCGATGCTGGCGATCATGCAGGAAGCCGGCGGGCATTTCACGACGTGGGACGGCGAAGCGACAATCTGGGGTAAAGACGCGGCGGCAACAAATGCCGCGCTGAACCGCGAAGTGCTCGACATTCTGAAGAACGAAACGCGGCGTGCTTAATATTTTTCACGCAGAGGCTTAGCGCGGCCAGTGGCCGCAACCAAATAGAAAGGCATTCTCAATCGAGGTAGAGTTGTGTTTACCAAGACGCAACTGAAACCAAGAAGGAGAATGCCATGCTTGAATTTATACGCAAACACG
>Ga0209579_10001634_pt1 | contig 18191 bp, 18 predicted proteins | sample Coa_R1_2_FD_187152 | JGI IMG/M metagenome (GOLD analysis project Ga0209579, IMG submission 187152) | Surface soil microbial communities from Centralia Pennsylvania, which are recovering from an underground coalmine fire - Coalmine... | ecosystem: Environmental > Terrestrial > Soil >... | reverse complement strand
CGGGCGCGACGCCCACGCAGTTGATTCCGGCCCCGCAGGTGACGGCGACTCCCCAGCCTCGTTCACTGCCGGCGCGGAGGATCGCAAAGGTGTCGTTCCCGACGATGACCCGCTTCGCGAACCCCGCCGCCGTCGCGGCGGCTGTGTACGCCTCTTCCTCGTCGGGGAAGTCGATACCCGCGAGCAACAGCACGGCGAGGCCGCCCGGTCCGCCGGCATCGCCGACCAGCCGCTGGAGAACGGCGATGCTGCCCTCGAGCCCTAGGTGGTGCGGCGAGCTAAGCGGACCGCGCGCGAAGCCGACGAGCGACCCATCCTCGCGAAGCAGCGCGACGTCGGTTTTCGAATTGCCGCCGTCGACGGCGAGGACGGTCCTCACCGAACCGCTTCGGCCACGAGGCGGTCCAGGAGATCGTCGACGAGCTCAAGCTGGCCGATCAGCGGATGGGTGAGGAGCGCCTTCCGTGCGGCGACCGGGTCGCGGGTGACGGCAGCCTGCGCTGTCAGCCGCTCGTACGCGGCGACATGCTGCACGAGGCCGAGCAACTCCGGGGCGAGCGGCTTCTGTGTCAGCGGCTGGGGGCCGTCCTTGCCAACCCGGGCAGGCACCTCGACCACGTCGTCGGCGGCGAGCCCAGCGAGCGTGCCGTCGTTGCGGAGGTCGACCTCGTGCACGGCGTCGTCCCCGGTCGTCAGCGACGCGATCAGGCCGAGCGCAGCCTCGCTGTAATAGGCGCCACCGCGCTGCATCAGCAACGCCGGGCGCTCGGCAAGGTTCGGGTCGCGGTACAGGTCGAGCAGCCGCCGCTCGATGTCGCTGACGACCTGCGCGCGCGGGACGCCGTCGAGCTGCTCACGAAGCACGGCGTCGTGTGCGTAGAAGTAGCGGAGGTAGTACGACGGAATCGCACCGAGCTCGTCGAGCAGCCGCCGCGGCAGCTCGAGCTGCTCGGCGATCGAATCTCCGTGGTCGGCGAGCAGCTCCGGCAGGACGTCGCGGCCGTCGACCAGGACACCCCGCACCCAGGTGAGGTGGTTGAGCCCGACCTGGTCGACGACGACGCGCGGCGGCTCGATGCCGAGCAGCTCCGCGAAGGAGCGCTGGAACCCGATCGCCACGTTGCACAGGCCGACCGCGCGGTGACCGGCGTCGAGCAGCGAGCGCGTGACGATGCCCACGGGATTGGTGAAGTCGACGATCCACGCGTCGGGCGCAGCCAGCTCCCGTACGCGCTCGGCGATGCCGAGCACCACGGGCACGGTTCGCATCGCCTTCGCGAACCCGCCCGCGCCGGTGGTCTCCTGGCCGATGCAGCCGCATTCGAGCGGCACCGTCTCGTCGTGTAAGCGCGCCTGCTGCCCGCCGACGCGGATCTGGACCAGGACGAACGCCGCGTCCTCCACGGCGTGGTCAAGGTCGTCGGTGATCTCCAGCCGGCCCCGGTAGCCCTGGCGGTCGAGCATGCGCGCCGCCATCCCGCCGACGACCTCGCGGCGCTCCGGGTCGATGTCCTGGAGCACGAACTCATCGACGTCCAGGCGCGTCAGCCCCGAGACGAGCTCCGGCGTGTACGTGGACGCGCCCCCGATGACCGCGATCTTCACGTCGCGGTGATTCTACGGACGGGGCCCGCCGTCCTTCGGACGTTGACGACGTCCCAGGCCGTGAGTTACCGGTGCCCGAGGACCCGGTGCGGCCTGTACGGCTCCTCGAGCCGGAGCAGCTCCTCGTCCGACAGCTCGAGCTCGACGGCCGCGAGTGCGTCCTCGAGGTGCTCGAGCTTCGTCGCGCCGACGATCGGCGCGGTCACACCGGGACGGTGCAGGAGCCAGGCGAGCGCCACCCTCGCCGGCGGGACGTCCCGCTCGGACGCCAGCTCGACGACGCGGTCGATGACGTCGAAGTCCTCGGGCCGGCCGTAGAGCTCGTCGGCGTACGCGTCCGTCTCCGCGCGCGTGGTGCGCCGGCCGCCTTCGCGGGTGCGTGTGCCGGCGAGCCACCCTCGCGCGAGCGGGCTCCAGGGAATCACGCCGACGCCCTGGTCGAGGCACTGCGGGATCATCTCCCGCTCCTCTTCCCGGTAGAGCAGGTTGTAGTGGTTCTGCATCGACGTGAACGGCGTCCAGCCGTGTCGCTCGGCGATGTGCTGCGCCTTCGCGAACTGCCACGCGAACATGCTGCTCGCGCCGATGTACCGTGCCTTGCCGGAGCGCACGACGTCGTGCAGCGCCTCCATCGTCTCCTCGATCGGCGTCTCCGGATCCCAGCGGTGGATCTGGTAGAGGTCGACGTGGTCGTGGCCCAGACGCTGGAGCGACGCGTCGATCGCGGACAGGATGTGCTTGCGCGAGAGGCCGCGGCCGTTCGGCCCGGGGGTCATCGGGAAGTACACCTTCGTCGCGAGCACGTACTCGTCGCGCGCGAGCAGCTTCGGCAGCAGCCGTCCGGTGACGACCTCGCTGCCGCCGAGGGAGTACATGTCGGCGGTGTCGAAGAAGGTGACGCCGCCCTCGACGGCTCGGCGGAGGATCGGCTCGGCCGCGGCCTCGTCGAGCATCCACGGGCGGCTCGCGTCGCCGGCGTAGTAGCTCATCATCCCGAGGCAGATGCGCGAGACGTGCAGTCCGGATGCGCCGAGCCGTACCTGCTCCATCATGGCAGCCTAGGCGCTCCCGCCGGCGTCACGATGCAGTGCGACTCCGCCGACGACGAGTGCAACACCGCCCACCTCGAGCGCGCTCGGGATCTGGGCGAGGACGACGATGCCGATCACCGTCGCGGTCGCCGGCAGCAGCGAGACGAGCAGCGAATACGTCGCGCGGCTCAGGCGCGCCATCGCGAGCTGGTCGAAGACGTACGGGACGACCGAGGACGCGACGCCCACCCCGACGCCGGCCACGAGGGCGACCGGGTCGAGCAGTGCCGGCACGACACTCGAGCCGCCGATCGGCGTCACGACGAGCGTCGCCACGAGCATCGCTGCGGCGAGCCCGTCCAGCCGCGGGAGATCCGACCGCCGGGCGATCCGGTGCGCGACGACGATGTACGCGGCGAACAGCGCGGCGTTCGCGAACGCGAAGAGCACGCCGAGTGGGCCGGCCGACAGCCGCACGTCGACGAGCGCGTAGACGCCTGCGACGGCCAGTGCGAGCGCGGCCAGGTTGCGCGGGGAGCGCGCCCCGAGCGCCGCGAGCGCGATCACCGGCAAGAACTCGACCGCGGCGACGGTGCCGAGCGGCAGCCGGTCGATCGCGAGGTAGAAGCACGCGTTCATCGCCGCGAGCACGCAGCCAAGCGCCTGCACGTCCCGGATGCGCAACGCCTGCCACGGCCGCCGCCAGGCCGCGAAGACCGCTGCGGCCGTCGCGATGCGGAGCCACGCGACACCGAGCGGCGCCACCCGCGCGAAGAGCAGGACGGCGAACGACGGCCCGAGGTAGTGGAAGACCGCGCTGACGACGAAGTAGAGCGCCGGCGGCGTACGGCGGACGCCGATCCGGGCGCGGAACGCGTGCGACATTGCCACCCCGACATGGTTGCGTCGATCGTGCGATCATGGAATGGCCGATCGACGGCAATTCCCACGAGATGCCTGGAAAGCCGCGGAGTCGAGACGCTATAGCCTACGAAGCGAAGCTTCTCGACGCCGTCAACCTACGACTGCTCGAGGAGCTCGCGTCGGAAGGGCGACTCGGGATGGCGGAGCTCGGCCGGCGCGTCGGGATGTCGGCGCCCGCGGTCGCCGAGCGCGTTGGGCGACTCGAGCGCGCCGGCGTGATCGCCGGCTACCGGGCGGAGATCGATCCGGCGGGCGTCGGCTATCCCGTCGCGGCGATCGTTCGCATCCGGCCCGCACCCGGGCAGCTCCAACGCATCCCGGCGGTCGCGCGCGAGACGCCCGAGGTCGGTGAGTGCTACCGCATCACCGGCGAGGACTGTTACCTGCTTCGCCTGCACCTTCGGTCGATCGACGAACTGGAGGAGATCCTCGACCGCTTCACGCCCTACGGCCAGACGACGACGTCGATCATCCACTCCGCGCCCGTGCCGCGCCGCGGCCCGCCGCTCCGAGACACCAGTCCCTAGGACGTCATGGACGTCCTAGGACGCGAGTTTCGGCCCTTCCGCAACGAGTGTCGAAACGAGCGTCGCGGGTTCAGCGCTCCTCGATAGCGTGCGGGGCGCCGTGGTCGGCGAGCAGGTCGAGGAACGGCACCGCGTCGAAGGCCTCCGGCCCGAGGACACCCTCCCCTCCCCACACACCGCCGGCCAGGAGCTCGAGTGCGACCACCGGGTTCAGCGCCGTCTGCCAGACGACCGCCTGAGCACCGTCGCGGCGCATCGACTCTTCGTTGTCGACGACGTGGTACAGGTAGACGGCCCGCGGCGCGCCGTCCTTTCCGGTGCCGGTGACGTACGTGCCGGCGCACGTCCGGCCGCGCATCCGGTCACCGAGGCCGGCCGGATCGGGCAGCGCGGCCGCGAGGACGTCGCGCGGAGCGACTTCGACACCGCGCACCGACACCGGCTCCGTCGAGTCGAGGTTCACCTTGTGCAGCGTCTTCAGCACGTCGATGAACTCCTCGCCGAGCCCGTACTTGAACGTCACGCGGTTGCAGTCGATCCAGCGCGGCACGAGCAGAACCTCCTCGTGCTCCACGTTCACGCACTCGATCGCGCCGATCCCCTCCGGAAAGACGAACGTCTCGGGCTCCGAGAAGGGGTCCGTGGTGTACCAGCCGCGCCCCTTCTCCCAGATCACCGGCGGGTTGAGGCATTCCTCGATCGTCGTCCAGATCGAGAACGTCGGTGCGAAGTCGTAGCCCTCGACGATCAGATCCGCGCCGTCGCGCACGTTCACTTCGTCGATCTCCGAGAAGAGGTGGTCTGCGGCATAGCGCGCGAACACGTCCGACAGCCCCGGCTCGACGCCGATCCCGACGAGCGCGAGCTGCCCGCGCTCCCGCCAGCGGTCGGCCTGTGCGAACTGGGCGTCGCCGAGCCGCTCGGCGCCCGGCTTCGACAACGTCATCGCCATGTCGAGGTAGGTGCACCCCGCGTCGAACGCAGCCTGGAAGATCGGCGGGTTGAAGCGCGGGTCGGTCGCGTTGAGGATCACGTCACAGCGCTCAGCTCCCGCCAGGTCCGCGATCGCGGCCATATCCGACGCGTCGAGCTGCGCCGAGCCGAAGCGGTCGTCGCCGCGGCCGGCGGCAGCCGCTGCGCGCCCGGCGTCGATATCCGCGAACACCAGGCGCTCGAAGAAGTCACGGCGTGCGGCGATCGGGGCGACGGCCGAACCGACGCCCCCGGAGCCTACGACGAGGACTCTCACCCCTCGGTGCCGGTGCCCTGCCTCACAGGCGTGACCGCGATCGGTGCGCGCACCGCGCCGCGCATCTCTTCCTGCGCTTCGGCGAGTACCTCGCCGAGCGTGCCGGCGATCTCGTCGATCTCGGCTCGGCCGGCGACGAGCGGCGGGGAGATCTGCACCACCGGGTCACCGCGGTCGTCGGCGCGGCAGATCAGGCCCCTCTCGAACAGGCGCGGCGACAGGAACCCGCGCAGCAGCGTCTCGGACTCCTCGTCCGTGAACCCCGCGCGCGTCTCCTTGTCGCTGACGAGCTCGAGGGCGTAGAAGTAGCCCGTCCCGCGCACATCGCCGACGATGTCCAGCTCGAGGAGCTGGGCCAGCGCGTCGCGGAAGTACGCCTGGTTCTCGACGACGTTCTCGACGATCTTCTCGCGCTTCATGATCGCGATGTTCGCGAGCGCGATCGCGCACTGAACGGGATGACCCCCGAACGTGATGCCGTGCGAGTACATCGACTTCGGGCCTGCGAAGGGCTCGAAGACGCGATCCGTCGCGATCACCGCACCGATCGACGCGTGCGCCGAGGACAGGCCCTTGGCGGAGGTGACCAGGTCGGGCCGGATGTCGTAGAGATCCGAGGCGAACCACGCGCCGACGCGCCCGAAGCCGGTGATCACCTCGTCGGCACAGAGGAGGATCCCGTAGCGGTCGCAGATCTCGCGGACGCCGCGGAAGTAGCCGGCGGGCGGCAGGAACGAGCCGCCGGCGTTCTGCACCGGCTCCATGACGACGACCGCGACCGTCTCCGGCCCGGCGGCGAGGATCGTCTCCTCCAGATCGTCGAGCAGGAACGCGGTGAACTGCTCCTCGGTCTCCTCGGCGGGACGGTGATAGCGGTTCGTGTTCCGCACGTGCAGCACGTCCGGGACGAGCGGCTCGTACTCGTTCTTCAGCGCGGCGATGCCGTTGATCGACAGCGCACCCATCGTCGTGCCGTGGTACGCGGTGCGACGGGCGATCGCCTTCCAGCGCCGTTCCCCGCGCGCACTGTGGTACGCACGTGAGAGCTTCCACGCGGACTCGATCGCCTCTGAGCCGCCGGAGACGAAGAAGACACGGTTCAGGTCGCCGGGCGCCAGTTGCGCCACCTCGTGCGCGAGCTCGATCGCACGCGGATGCGCGTACGACCAGTTCGTGTAGAAGGGCAGCTCCTTCAGTTGCGCGAGCGCCGCCTGCCCGACCTCCTCGCCGAACGAGTAGCCGATCTGCACTGCGAACAGCCCCGCGAGCGCGTCGAGGTAGCGCTTGCCGTTCATGTCCTCGAGGTAGCACCCCTCGCCGCGCACGATGATCGGCACGTCGGCGTCCTCGTACGCACCCATGCGCGTGAAGTGGAGCCACAGGTGGTTGCGGGCTGCCTGCTGCAGGTCGAGGGTCATAGGGCGAACGCTCCTTTCCGCGAGCGGTAGTTCTGGAAAACGATGGTGGCGAGCATCCCGGTGACGGCGACGATGAAGATCGCCGTACCGATCACGTTGATCTGCGGCGGCGTCGCGACGCGGGCGGCGCCCCAGACGAACAGCGGGAACGTGATCGTCGCGCCGGCGTTGAAGTACGTGATCACGAAGTCGTCGATCGAGAGCGCGAAGGCGAGGAGCCCGGCGGCGAGGATGCCGGGCATGATCAGCGGCAGGGTCACCTTGACGAACGTGATCCACTCGTTCGCGCCGAGATCCATCGCCGCCTCCTCGAGATGGCGGTCGAATCCGACGAGGCGCGCCCGGACCGTCACGACGACGTAGCTGATGTTGAAGAGGATGTGCGCGATCAGGATCGTCCCGAACCCCTGCGGCACGCGCCAGTTGACGAACAGCGTCAGCAGCGACGCGCCCATCACGACCTCGGGCGTCGTCATCGGGATGAAGATCAGGAGGTTCGTGGTCGCGCTGCCGCGGAACCTGTAGCGGACGAGCGCAAGCGCGACGAGTGTGCCGAGGATGGTCGCGAAGAGGCTCGACAGGAGAGCGATCTCGATCGACACCCTGAGCGCGCCGCCGAGCCCTGGATAGCCGAAGGGATTCTCCCAGTTCTTGAAGGTGAACCCTTCCCACGTGAAGTTGAAGCGGCCCTTCGGGTTGTTGAACGAGAAGAGCACGACGATGACGATGGGCAGGAACAGGTACGCGAGCGCGAGGGCCGCGTAGACCGAGAGCACGTGGCGGCGGACGAACCGGAGCGCCGGCAAGTCGCGAACGCGACCGAAGGTCGACGTGTCGAGAGCCTGCGCAGCCGACGTCATGCCGCCCCCGTCGTGCGAAACTCGCGAACCTGGTTCACCCTCGATGAACCAGGGTCGGGCGTTAGACGCCTCATGCCGCCACCGTCAGGCGCTCCGTGCCGAGGATGCGGGCGAACACGAGCACGATCGCGAGGATCCCCGCCATCAGGACGAACGACAGCGACGCAGCAGTCGGATAGTCACGGACGGAGAGGAACTCTGATTGGATGACGTTCCCGATCATGTACTGCTTGGGCGTGCCGAGAAGCTGCGCGTTGATGAAGTCGCCGGCGGCCGGAATGAACGTCAGGAGCACCCCTGCGAACACGCCCGGCAGCGACAACGGCAGCGTCACGCGCGCGAACGCCCGCGCACGTGACGCGTAGAGGTCCTCCGCCGCCTCGATCAGGCGCTGGTCGATCTGCTCCAGGCTGACGTATAGCGGCAGGACCATGAAAGGCAGGAAGTTGTACGTGATTCCCGCGATGACCGCGGTGGACGTCGCAAGCAGCCGCCCGTTGGAGCCGAGGATCCCGACGTGCTGGAGCGTCCGCACGACGACGCCGTTGTCGGCCAGGATCGTCTCCCACGCGAGCGTTCGGATCAGGTAGGTGACGAAGAACGGGGCGATCACCAGCAACAGGAAGAGGTTCTTCCAACGACCGCCTCTGAACGCTATCCAGTAGGCGAGCGGGTAGCTCATCACCAGCGCGATGACCGTGGCGATCCCCGCGTATTCGCCGGAGCGGACGAACTGGGTCTGATAGCTCGTGATCGCGTCGCGGAAGTTTCCCCAGACCCATCCGAACGAGAAGATCGGGAAGAGGCCCTGAGACAGCGACATCTTCCCCAGGTAGTAGAGGGGGACGAGGAAGAACACCCCGAGCCACCCGATTCCGGGCGCCAGCAGCAGATAGGGGATCGTCCCCTTGCGGCGGTGGAGCAGACCCACTAGTGCCCCTGCAGTGAATGTTGCCGGGTCTCCGGCGCGCGAAAAGCGAGCGATGCAAGGACGCAGGGAGCGTCCGTAGCCGAACCTACGGACGCGACCGAGGACGCAGCAGCGCGACGCTTTGCAGCCGCCGGAGAGCCGGAGGACATTTGCTGGAGGGGCACTCTCACCCGCCGATCAGCGCCTGGAACTGCTTCTTGTACTTGATGTTGTTGAGTGCCTTCCCGTCGAACTGGTGCGCGTTCGCCAGCATCGCCTGCGTGGGGAAGATCAACGTGTTCTTCGCGACCGCAGGATCGGTCTTCTCGAGCACCTTCGCGGCACCCAGGACCGGACAGATGTAGTTGACGTAGTCCTCGACCTCGGCGGCGATGTCCGGGCGGTAGTACCAGTTCATCAGTGTCGACGCGCCGAACACGTTCCCGCCCTTGGGGATCAGCATGTTGTCGGTCCAGATCATCCCGCCCGTCTTCGGCAGCACCCACTTCAGACCCGGGTGGTCGGCCTGCAGCTGCACCATGTCGCCAGACCACGCGAAACACGCGTAGATCGAGCCGTTCGCGAGCAGCGGCGCGTAGTCGTTGCCTGTGAACTGCCGGATCTGCCCGGAGTTCACGGCCGCCTTGATGCGCTTCACTGCCTTGTTGAATGTCCCGTCGGTCACGTGCGACGGGTCGTCGCCGTTCGCGAGCATCGTGATGCCGATCGTGTCGGACATCTCCGTCAGCAGCGTCACCTTCCCCTTGAGCTTCGGGTTGGTGAACAGCTCCTCGACCGAGTTGATGTCGCCGCCGACGAGCTTCGGGTCATACCCGATTCCCGTCATGCCGGACTGCCACGGCAGGCTGTAGTCGCGGTTCGGGTCCCAGTTGGGGTGACGCTGGGTCGGGATGAGGTTCTTGATGTTCGGGACGGCGGCCTTGTCGATCTTCTCGAGCCAGCCGAGCTGGATCATCCGCTGCGGCAGCCCGGACGAATCGGTCATGACGACCAGGTCGCGGCCGACCGACTGCCCCTGGGAGAGCGGACCTTCGATCTTCCCGAAGAAGCTGTCGTTGTCGTTGATGTCCTCGATGTAATTGACCTTGACGTGGTAGTGCTTCTCGAACGCGACGAGGCTTGGGTGCGTCTTCTTCTTCAGGTCGATGTAGAGCGGCCAGTTCGAGAAGGTCAGTGTCTTCGGCATCGTCTGGGCGACGGTTGTGGTTGCCGACGCGGCCGACTTGGACGAACCGCCGCAGGCGGCGAGCAGTCCGGGGAAGGTCAGCAGCGCGCCGCCGGCGGCGGCGCGGCGCAGCAGCTCGTCGCGGGTATAGCTCTGGCTCACGAACGATCCTCCTCAGATCGAGAGACGACGAACGTTGCTTCCGGCGGGAACGAGAGCTCGAGCTTCTCGCCGGGCGAATGCGACCCCGCCCCCTGGACGTACACGCTCACCTGCCCCACCGGGGTCTGCACGACGTACTGCGTCGAGACGCCGACGTAGGCGCGCTCGACGATCTCACCGGCGAGGGAGTTGGCGCCGTTCTGGCTGGCGCCGTTCTCGCCGATCCTGAGCTTCTCGGGTCGGATGCCGACCGAGACCGCGCCGCTGCGTCCGTCGAGCGCAGCCGGCGCCACACGGAGAACCTGCCCGCTGTCGAGTCGCACCGCGTCGTTCCCGGCCACCATCCCGGGAAGCAGGTTCGAGACGCCGAGGAAGCTCGCGACGAAGGCCGTCGTCGGATGCTCGTACAGCTCCGCCGGATCGCCGAACTGCTCGATCCGGCCGCCGTTCATCACCACGATGAAGTCGGCCATCGTCATGGCCTCCTCCTGGTCGTGTGTCACGTGGACGAACGTGATCTGCATCTCGTGCTGGATCCGCTTGAGCTCGAGCTGCATCTCCTTCCGCAGCTTGAGGTCGAGCGCGCCGAGCGGCTCGTCGAGCAGCAGTACGCGCGGCCGGTTGACGAGCGCACGGGCGAGCGCGACGCGCTGCTGCTGGCCGCCCGACAGCTGGCGCGGACGCCGGCCGCCGTACCCCGCGAGGTTGACGACGCGGAGCATCTCCTCGACGCGGCTCCGCAGCTCTTCGCCCTTCACGCCGCGCCGCCGAAGACCGAACGCGACGTTCTCGTGGATCGAGAGGTGTGGGAACAGCGCGTAGCTCTGGAACACGGTGTTGACGTCGCGCTTGTACGGCGGCAGCCGCGTCACCGGACGGTCGCCGAGGTAGATCGTCCCGTCGGTGGGCTCCTCGAAGCCGCCGATCATGCGCAGGGTGGTGGTCTTGCCGCAGCCGGACGGACCGAGCAGCGCGTAGAACTTGCCGCTTTCGACCTCGAGCGTGAGATCGTCGACGGCGACGACATCGTCGAAACGCTTCGTGACGTGCTCGAGCCGAACGTCCGCGCTCATCGGACAACCTCCGGTTGCCCGATGAGGATCCACTCCGGCGCCGGCAAAGCCGGCACCTCCGTTCCTTGTGAGCCTCCGTCGAGCCTACGGCTCATGCAATCTCCTCCGCGAGTCGGGTTCCCCAGGCGAAGACCTGCTTCGCGAGTTGGAGGTACAGGAAGGTCTCGGTGCTCGACACCCCGGGCAGTGCGCGCACCCGGTTCGTCACCTCGAGCAGGTGGTGACGGTCGGCGCACAGAACCTCGACCAGGACGTCGTACCTGCCGGCGGCGACGACGACGTACGTCGACTCGTCCCAGGACGTGATCTCGTCGGCGACGGGATCGGGAGCTCCGGTCGTGTTGATGCCCAGCAGCGCCATCGCGTCGAAGCCGAGGCCGAGCGGGTTCGTGACACCCGTGACCTGCAGGATCTCGTCCCGGACGAGGCGCTGGTACCGGGAGCGGACGGTCGCCTCCGCAACCCCGATCCGGGCGGCCACCCGGCGGAACGGCTCGCGCCCGTTCTTCTGCAGGGCCTCGATGATCGCCCGGTCGATCTCGTCGAGCGAGCGCGGCCGCGTGACAGGCCCGCGCGGCTGTCGTAACGAAATCGACATGCGCGGAGGTTCTACACCGAACTTGCGCAATGCGCAAACCAGAGCTGCTCGGCCTGCTGATTGCGCAGGCTTGACCTGCCGCCTTCCCATCTGTGAAGGTCGTCAGGTGAGACAACTGCGGCATGTGCCGGCGCTCGCCGCCTGCGCCGTCCTGCTGGCGACGCCCGCATCGACCCTGGCGCGGGTGGCCGCCAAGCCCGTGGTGACCGGGTACGTGGACGTCGACTTCACGGGCTCGGCGGCCTTCGTGCGCGCCGGCTCGACCGTCGAGACGTACGGCTGGAGCGAGCATGCGCTCTTGCCGGTCGCGGACGGCAAGTTCGTGCCGCACGGCGGGCTCGACGAGGTCACCGGATCGGGGTCGATCGCCGACGGCAGCTGCGCCGCCGCCTACACCTCCGCGTCCTCGACGGTCGGCACGAGGTACGGCATCCGAGCCCGCCTCCAGGGGGGCGACGGGGTGGAGATCGCGGGCCTCGCCCCGTTCTCGCTCCTGCGTCCCTCGCCGCACGCTTGTCCGGGCGGCCGGATCGCCCGCGTCCTGAGCGGCGGCAGTGCCGGCACGTTCGGTCACGTCTTCCACTGCGCCCTCGGCGGGCTCGGTTGGTGCCGGCAGAACTTCAGCATTCCGGCGAATCCGGTCGCCCGCGGCGGCACGGTTGTAGCGACTGCGACGTTCTACGCGCAGTACATCCAGCACGGGGACCTGTCTCCCGCCACCAAGGCGGCGAGCTACCTGGGACTGCTCATCCCGCAGCTCAGGCTGTGGTCGCTGCGGCCGGCGCCGGCGTCGCACGAGACGCGCGTCGCGGTGATCCCTCCCCCGGTCGACGGAGCGGTGTCGGTCAGAGCGTCGCTCGGGACAACGGCGCTCGCCACGGTCTCGGGCGCGGTGCACGCCGGAGCGCGCCCGACGCTCGTCGTCACGTGGAACCGCCTCGGGCTGGCGACGGCGGCGAAGCTCAGGATGCCCGCGCCGATGACGATCACGGCGACGTTCACGCCGACGGCCGGCAAGCCGCTCACCGTGACGCGGACGGCGTACGCGGCGTAACCGGAAACTGTTTCGCCGCTGCGCGGCGGAAACAGTTTCTACCGCTGCCCGAGGTGCATGCCGAGCAGGCGCGGGATCGCCGCGCCGGCCCGTGCAGGCAGAGACGGCCGGCGGCCTTCCTCCACCGCCTCCTCGCACGCGAGGATCGCCGCCCGGATTGCCCCGCCGCCGATGCGTCTGAAGGGCTCCGGCGGGACGCGCGCGGCGCGGCGGTTGACGAGCGGGATTCGTGACCACTCGTCGTCGGCGCCGAGCACGAGTGACGAGAGCGCCCGGCCCGCGAGCCACGAGGGCCCGACCCCGTGACCCGAGTAGCCGACCGCGTAGTGGACGCGGGCTCCCGGGACCGTGCCGATCGAGGGGACGTGATCGGCCGCGACGTCGATCGGGCCACCCCACGCGGCCTCGACCTTCGCTTCGGCGAGGCCGGGCAGCAGCCGGCGAAGGCCCTGTTCGGCGCGCGCCGCGGTCGGCGCGTCGTGCGTGAAGCGGCGGTCGATGCGATTGCCGAAACCGATCGGCCCCGAGCCGGACCCCATCAGCACGCGCCCGTCCTCGGTCGTGCGGAAGTAGTGCAGGAACATGCGCGAGTCGATGATCGCCTCGCCCTGCGTCCAGCCGATCTCGGCCAGGAGCTCGGGCACCGGCTCGGTCAGCACGACGTAGCTCCCGAACACGGTCAGGCGGCCGTGCACCGGTCGCCAGTCCGTCGCCCACGCGTTCGTCGCCACGACGACGTCTCGCGCTCGGACGGCGTACCCGTTCGACGTGACCGAGCCGTTCAGACGGACGGACGCCGGCGAGCCCTCGTGCAGCACGACGCCCTCGTCGAGCACCGCGCGTCGAAGTGCGCGGACGAGCCGCGCCGGATGGACCGTCGCGCATTCAGGAAAGAAGACGCCGCGGCGAAAGCGCGGCGAGATCGGCGAGCCGGCCACTGCGACCGCCTGGTCGGGCCGGCCGACCGCGCGGGCGGCGTCGACCGCCTCGTCGACCGCTCTGTCCTGCCCGGAGCTCGTCGCGAACTGGAGCATGCCGCCTTCGCGCAGCCACGCGTCCTCGCCTCGCCCCTCGAGGAAGGCCCGGATCCCGGGGATGATCGCCTCCCCGGCGCGGCAGAGCTCGAGCGCCGCCGCGTCGCCGAACAGCTCGCGCAGGCTCGAGAGGTTCGCCCAGTACCCGTGGCAGAAGCCGCCGTTTCGCCCGCTCGGTCCGAAGCCGCAGAACTCGGCCTCGAAGATCGCCACGCTCAGACTCGGGTCGTGCTCGCGCAGCGCGAGCGCAGTCCAGAGGCCCGTGTAGCCGCCGCCGACGATCGCGACATCGACGTCGAGATCGCGCTGGAGCGGCGGCGAGCGGTCGCCGTCGTCGGCCTCGCGGAGCCACCAGGCCGGCTCGGCTCCTGGAAGAACGCTGGGCAGGGCCATAGGGCGAGGCTACCGGCCCGACGGACGGAAAGATGCGCAATGATGTCCGCCGGGGGGACTGCGGCATGTTTCGCGAGCACTGGCGGGAACCGGCGTTTTGGCGCTGGTGGTGGGCCAACAACGCGCCGGCCGGTGTGCGCGTCGGGTCCGCGGTTGCCCTGATCGGAGTGTTGCTCGGGGGCGGTCTGTTCGCGGCGGACCGGCTCTCGCAGCCCGGCTCGTCCTCGGCCGCCGTCTACCAGCTGGAGACGATCAAGAAGGTCGTCACGGTGCACGAGAACGGCCTCGACGTGAAGAAGCTCGTCCCGGTCGTGAGGCGTGTCTACCGGGTACGCGGCTCAACCGACTACTTGACTCAGACGGCGTACCTCACACAGACCGCGTACGCGACGCGGTACGTGACGAGCCCCGGCGGCGTGCAAACGGTCCGCGAGGCGGTCGTGAAGAAGGTCCCGGTCGTCGAGAAGCACGTCGTGACCGTGGGCGGCAAGACCCGGACGGTCGCGGTCACGCATCTCGTCCCGACGACGAAGGTGACGACGCTGACCAACCAGGTCACGGACCAGCAGACGGTGACCAACACCGCCACGACGACGGTCGAGCATCGTGTCACCCAGACGCAGACGGTGACGAACACGCAAACCGTCACGAACACGCAGACGGTCACTCAAACCGACACGCAGACCGTGACGGAGACCCAGACCGTGACCGAGCCTGCCGTGACCGTCACCGTGACCGTCCCGAGCACGCCGTAGAGTCGATCGATGGCGACACCCGAGCCGCGCCCATTCGAGCGGCTGATCGACGATGTCGTCGACTCGCTTCCTTCCGACCTACGCGGCCGGCTGTCGAACGTCGAGATCGTCGTCGAGGCCGAGCCGCCGCCCGGCGAGCGGCTGCTCGGCCTCTATCAGGGCGTGCCGCTGACCCGCCGCGGCAGCGCCTACAGCGGCGCGCTTCCCGACAAGATCAGCATCTACCGCGGCCCCCTCGAGCGCCTGTACGGACACGATGCCGAGCTGCTGCGGACGCAGGTCCGGCGCGTCGTGCTCCACGAGATTGCTCACCACTTCGGCATCAGCGACGAGCGGCTGATCGAGCTCGACCGGTACTGAGCCCGAACTTAGGTCGTCGCAGAGCGACGACCTAAGTTCGCGAGTGTCTCCTAGCCGATCTTGACGATCGGGCAGTTGAGGACGACGTGACCGGGCCGCTCGGTCAGGCCGCTCGTCTTCTCGAGCTTGTTCACCTGGTTGTCGCTCTTGATCACGACGGGCTTGGAGCCCGCCTTCCAGGTCAGGATCGTCTCCGTCCACAGCGGCGAGTAGTCGGGCTCACCCGGCTCCGAGCCGAACACCGCCAGCTGACCGGGCGCCGATCGGCCTTCCACGAGATAGATCTCCGGCAGGCCCTTCACCGTCCCGATCTGCCGAGAGAAGTTGATGTGCATCATCTTCGCCTCGGTCTTGTTCGAGATGTCCGTGCTCAGGTACGTGACGAAGTGGCCGTCGTAGTACCCCTTGAACGCGGTCTGCCGGATCGTGTGCGTCGGTCCCATCATCATCGGACCGCCGGTTGCGTACGCGCCCGCCGCGACTGCCGCAGCACAAAGCGCGACTACAGCGGCAACGATGGTCCTTCGCTGCATGTCGATTCCTCCCCGAGTCGGTAAACGCGATTGCAGCTTCGTACGGCGATTGGCGTCGAGCGGATTCGACCTGCATCGGAGCCGCCGCCGCGGCTGACGACGGCTCCGATCCAGTCGCGGTTCAGGCAGCGCTGAGCTGGCCGCGAATCTCGCCGGCCGGGTTCTTGGCCGTGTGGACGTTCACGTACAGCAGGTGCTTCTTGAACCAGCCCTTGAGCTGGGCCGTGAGCGGCGCCGTTCCGGTCAGTCCGCTCTTGCAGACGGGCTTGGATCCGCACAGGGGAACGACGACGTTGCCCGACTTCCCCTTTGCGCCCACGTGGATATGTGCGGCGATCGCGGGGCCCGTGAGCTTCGCGAACGTCAGCTTCCACTTGAGCTTGTTGCCGACGACGGTCGCCTTGAAGAGCCCGTGTGCGGACGCCTTCTTGACCACCTGCTTCGGCACTTCCTGGCCGGCTGAGAGCGCGGCGGTCCACGTCGTGGTCGTGCTCGCGCCGGAGAACGCAGACGCGGTCACGACCAGCGCGCAGACTGCGCCGGCGGCCAGCAATGCGACGAGCTTCCTCATCACACACTCCTCGATTCGTCGGGGGTGGTGTCCGTTATTCGCCCGCAGGCGACGTTCGGATTGCCCCGACCCGGAGCGCCGGTGACGGGCTTACAGGTTGTCGGCCAGCGTCCGCAGAGCGTCCTTCATCTCGCGGATCGTCTGGTCGCGCTGCTGAATCGTCTCTTCGCGCTGCGCGAGCTCGGTCTCGAGCCGGGCGATCTCGCCGCGGTCGCGATCGTGCACAGCCTGGGCCTCGTCGACCACCGTCTGGAGCGACTCGTCGACGACGCCGCGCAGCGAGTCGAGCCGCGAGGTGAGATCGTCGACGATCGACTTCGCGGCCACGTCGAACTCGGCCGCGAGATCACGAGGCTCGATGACGGGCGTCGAAGCGACCGGCGGTGCCGGCGTCACCACGACGAGCTCCGGCTCCGGCTCCGGCTCCGATTCGGAAGGCAGGTCCTCGACGATCTCGTCGTCGACCTCTGCCGTCTCCTCGGCTCCGTTCCCACGGCTCGCGAGCAGGCTGCCACGCAGGCCGAGATCGAGCGCGGTCTTCGGGACGACAACCGGCTGGATGCGGTCGCCGAGCAGGTCGCGCAGGGCGAGCAGCCGGGCCTCGGTCGGCTCAGCGAGCGCAACGGCGAGCAACCCGTCGCGGTCGACGTGCATCGGCAGCGCCTCGAGCCGCGTGGCCTCCTCGCGCGACAGGCGACGCAGCGCGTCCGCGTCGAACGAGATGCCCGACCGGTCGAGATACCGAAGATGCCACTGCTCGGCCAGGACCTTCGCGAGATCCTCCTCGCTCACCCAACCCAGACGGACGACGACCTCTCCGAGCCGTTCGCCGTTCTCGTCGCCGATCCGAAGCGCCTCGTCGAGCTGGCTGCCCTCGAGCAGGCCCTTTTCGACCAGCATCGTCCCGAGGGCCCGCCGGCCCCCGGTCTTCTCAGCCTGATCGGCCGCTGTGGATGTGTCCGTCATGGTGAATCCCCTTCGCAGTTCGTCGCAGTTTCCCGTGTTGTCGGCAGAAGCGCCCCAGGGCTTTAGCGCATCCGTAAACCGCACAAATCCGTTGAAAACAGGGGATTTCCTGGTGGTACGCCTGTCTCATCGACCGTTGGCCGCAGCGGCGCTCGTCGTCGCGGCCCTTCTGCTGCTCGTGGCGTCCGCCGCCGGCAAGCGCAGCCAGCGACCCGCGCCGAGATGCACGGGCATCGTCTCCTGGCTCGGGCCGGTGCACGTCAAGGACGGCAAGATCGTCGGCAGGCAGCCGGCGCCCGTGACGCACTGCGTCCGCTAGACGAGCTCCGCCAGCGTGCGGGTATTGAGGACGTCGACGGCGCGGGCGTGACCGCGCCGGGCAGTGTGGACGGACAGCGGCATGTTGTCGAGCCCGAGCACCGAGTGCGCATCGGTCGAGCACGTGATCTTCACGCCGGCCTCGATCGCGCGGCGGACGTGCTCACCGCTCAGGTCGAGCCGGTCGGGCAGGCCGTTGACCTCGAGCGCAATTCCCGTCTCCAATGCCACCTCGAACGTCCGCTCGAGATCGAGCGCATTCTCCGGCCGGTGCCCGATCAGGCGCCCCGTCGGATGACTGAGCGACCGAACCGCCGGATGGCGCATCGCGTGCGTCACGCGCGCCGTCAGCTCGCGGCGCGGCGCGCGCTGGCCGGCGTGGAGCGAGAGCTGTACCCAGTCGAGCTCGGCGAGCACGTCGTCCGGGAGGTCGAGGCCGCCGTCGGGAAGGATGTCGCACTCGATCCCGCGCAGAACGCGGAACGGCGCGAGCAGCTCGTTCGCGGCCGTTATCTCGTCCGCCTGCCGCCTCACCGCCTCACCGTCGAGCCCCGGCACGACCCGGACGTTGATCGTGTGGTCGCAGATCGCCACGTACTCGTAGCCGCGGTCGCGAGCCGCCTCGGCCATCTCGAGCACGTTCGCCTTCCCGTCCGACCAGGTC
>Ga0209579_10001633_pt1 | contig 18193 bp, 15 predicted proteins | sample Coa_R1_2_FD_187152 | JGI IMG/M metagenome (GOLD analysis project Ga0209579, IMG submission 187152) | Surface soil microbial communities from Centralia Pennsylvania, which are recovering from an underground coalmine fire - Coalmine... | ecosystem: Environmental > Terrestrial > Soil >... | reverse complement strand
GATGATCGAAAATCAGCGCCTTGACTTTGGATTTTTCGTGGTCTTCATGGCTTTTGGCGTTGCAAGATGCTTCGGCTTCGGGAGCGCCGTCGCACTCGGGATAGACATCGGACTTGAACAGGATGTTCCTGCCGTCTGGCGACCACAGCTCGCCATCAGCTTCGGTGGCGATAGAAGTTAATTTGTGCACAGCCGTGACATTTCCCGCTTCGTTATCGAAATCGGCCATCCAGATTTGAGATCTGCCTTCTTTGGACGAGACAAACGCGAACCGCTTGCCATCCGGCGCCCAGCGGGGGCGATCGGAATCCTGATCGGAGACGATTTCTCGTTCTTCACCTATCCTCCCCAAAACCGGGGAACGGTGGGGCACCCCAGAGTGAGTTTGGTTTTCTGCGAGCGGGACGATCCATATATGAGGCGTCTTCTTGTTGGCGGAAAGCTCGACATCGACAACGCTGAAGGCAACCCATTTTCCGTCGGGAGAGACGATGGGCTCGCCGACTCGCTTCAAGGCCATCATGTCTTCGAAGGTGAAGGGGTGTTTGGTCTGGGCGGAAGCAGAGGCGAGAAGCGAGAGAAGAATAAGCAGTAAAGAATTATGACGCATGATGTGACTCCAGAAGAACGGGAAAGTGTAAATCATCAGCTGGAATTGATCTGTGATGCTCAGTCTGTTCAACGTGCGAATTCCTGGAAACAGCCCGCATCGATTGGTGAAATGGTAGCGATCCTTCGACTACGTAGCAGGATTCGCCGCGAATCCTGCTACTTCGCTCAGGATGACAGATCCGGGGACGGAGGCGTTGCCGGTGTGCTAGCATTCTGGCTTCTTCATGGCGTCGAACCCGCAGTCCCCACCCGAACCCAAGCCAGAGCCGCTCTATTGCCCGAAGTGCGCCGTAGAGGTTGCCGACCCGCTCATCTGCGGGGACTGCTCTGCGATCATCTGCAGGCGCTGCGGGACGCCGCTCGAATCTCCCGACGAACTAGGGATCGGATAATCCATGGAGACGCCCGCACTGGCGCAGGTGCCCGAAACCGCTGAATCAAAGCCGACTCTGGTCCGCGGATTATCTCTGCTTGACTCGGTTCTGCTGCTGGTCAGCGGCATCATCGGATCATCGATTTTTCTGACCGCGAAAGACATTGCAGGGCCGTTACCGCAGCCGATTCTGTTCCTGGGCGTGTGGGTGCTCGGTGGAGTCATTTCGCTATTCGGCTGTGTTGCGTTTGCGGAGTTGGGCTCGATGTTTCCCGACTCGGGCGGGCAGTACGTTTTTCTGCGAGAAGCGTACGGGGACCTGGTCGCATTTCTTTATGGCTGGATGCTATTCAGCGTGGCCAATGGCGGAAGTATTGCTGCGCTTGCGGTAGCGGCGGCGGCCTACATGGGCGAGGTGGTACCGGTGATTTCGCAGCAGCACGTCGTGCTGTCGGTGTTGGGCATTACGCTGACCCGGGCCCATGTAGTTGGGCTGCTGCTGATCGCGATTCTCACTTATGTAAACGTGGTTGGACTGCGCTGGGGAGCATTGCTGCAGAATGTTTCGACGTGGACGAAGTTCGCAGCTATGGCTGCGTTTGTCGTTCTCGGGTTTGTCATCGGCAAAGGGCATTGGGGGAATTTTGATCCTCATGGCGCCAGCCTAGGTTTAGGTCTCAGCCCCGGCCAATTTATCTCGGCGATGGGGATCGCGTTGATTGCGGTGTTCTGGGCGTATGACGGATGGGTTTACGTCACCTGGGTGGCAGGCGAGATCAAAGAGCCGCGACGGAATGTGCCATTAGCGATGGTGCTGGGCATCGTTGCGGTCGCTGTGATCTATGTGGCCATGAATTTCACCTACCTTTATGCCATGCCCGTTTCCGAGATTGCCAAACACGAAACCATCGCGCATGCGGCGGCGGCCGCACTGTTTTCGCCACGGGCAGCGATCTGGCTTTCGGCTACCATTGCGATTTCGTGCTTCAGCGCGGCTGCGACATGCACGTTATCGGGAGCTCGGGTGTATTTGGCGATGGCGCAGGATGGCGCGTTTTTCCGGCGCATGGCCGTGATTCATCCGAAATGGCGGACTCCGGCGTTCAGCTTAATTGGACAAGGAATCTGGGCAGCAGTTCTCACTCTCAGTGGGCGCTACGATCAGCTGTACACGTATGTGATTTACGGGATGGTGCTGTCGTACACGTTGACAGTGATTGGGCTTTTTATTCTGCGCTGGAAGCGGCCTGACATCCCGCGACCCTATCGTTGCGCGGGCTATCCATGGATTCCGGCGATCTATGTGCTGGTGGGAGCAGCATGGACGTTGAATACGATTATCACCCGGCCTAGTGAAGCGTTCTGGGGAACAGCCATTGTGCTGCTGGGAGTGCCTGGGTATCTGTATTGGAAGCGGAGCTCGCGGAAAACGGCAAGGTAACGTGCTTGGGTTATCGCAGTTGTCAGCCCTGCAGACAAGCCCGAGTAATTTTTTGACTCCTCTTCGTTTAACTCAGGGTTCGCTCAGGGCAGGCTCTCGCGGCGCAAAAGAGGCTTGCTCGGGGCCTTGCCTAAATACGGTTTACCAGGCAAGCGATGGTCATCCAGAAGCGCCTTCCGGCGCGAAAGATCTTACGATCAGGCTGAGCCTGTCACAGATGCAAGCAAGAATGGCGCGCCCGTTGAGGGCAGTCGCGGTTTCATGCACACGTAAGATCCCTCGTCGACTAAGTCGACTTCGGGATGACATGGGGAGTGGGTGGCCACTTAATGGGAAAGGCCCTTGCTCGGGATGACAAGCGGATCAGAACTTGTCGTCGTTAACTTCGATCCAGTAGCCGTCGGGATCCTGAAAATAAATTTGATGGACTCCGTCGGGGCGGTTCGTCACCTTTCCACCTCTGATCCCGCCATATTTCACGTTCATGCGATCGAGATGGGCCATGAAATCGGACACTGACGCTACGCGGAAGGCAACATGGATTTCCGAGGGTTGCGGGGGGACATCGGCGGCGCCGCCGACCAGGTGCATTTGCTGGTGAGCGCCAATGCGATACCAGATATGCTGACCATCCTTGAAAGGATCTGGTATGCGGGAAAGCTGCATAACTTTGTCGTAAAACTCAGCGCTTTTTTGCAAGTCACGGACGTAGCGAGTGACGTGGTCGAGTTCAGGCGGGCTGGCCTGCGGTGAAGACTGGGCAGTTGCCAAAACTGTCAGGAAACAGGTCAGCAAAGTAATAAATGATGCAATTCTGGTTGGTGTCATGGTCTTATTCCTCGATCGAGCTGCGCTCGACTGGACGGACGAGGCGTCCGTCCCTACACGATTCAACCGACGGGGTCAGAGACCCGGTCCCACACAACTTCAGACTGGCACGGCGGTCTTTCGCTTGGGGTTGAAAAATGGCATGGGCACGACGGCCGCGGTGACTTTGTGCCGAATGGCTTCGATCGTGATTTCCAGCTGAAGCCGAGTGCCGAGTTTCGAGTGAGCCGTCTCCACGCTGGCCAGCGCAATCATCTTTTTCAAGACTGGAGACCAAGTTGTGGTGGTGGCTTTGCCGACCTGTTTGTCGCCAGAATAGACGGGGACTGCGACGCGTGAGGCCTGGGTGGGAGCGGCCGGGGTCAGGCCGAACTTGTCGTAGCGCTGTTCGACTTCGGTCCAGTCGATTTCGAGTCCGAGGAACTGCCGCGGCACGCCGTTCTTGTGATCGCGTTCGAGGGCGCTCTTCCCCACGAAATTTTCTTTATCGAGATGAACCATCTTGCTGAAGCCGAGTTCGTATGGAGAATACTTCTGGGAGGGAATCAGAGCTTTTTTGCTGCTGGTGTAGTCGACCTCGATCAAAAGCAGCCCGGCTTCGACGCGGGCGACATCGAGGGCCAGCATTCCGGCAGCGTGGATGTCGAACTGCTTTCCTTTATCTACGAGCGCGTCCCAGACTTTGACGGCGTCGCTCCATGGAACCCAGATCTCGTAGCCGAGATCGCCGGTGTAGCCGGTGCGGGAGATATCGACGGGGATACCGGCGATTTTGCCGTGAGTCATGCGGAAGTATTTGAGATTGGCGATTTCGGCTTCAGCCACAGCTTTCAGAAGCTTGCCGGATGTCGGGCCTTGCAAAGCGAGAGCGGCAACTTTCTCGGAGATGTCTTCGATTTGGACGTCCATGTTGTTGCCGTTTTGACGAAACCAGCGCAGGCTGGGATCGGCGTCCGTCCAGCGGTATTTGTTTTCTTCGAGGCGAGTGATGGTGCCGTCGTCGATGACCTTGCCCTCTTCGTCGCACCAGCAACAGTAGATCACCTGGCCAACGGCGACTTTATTGATATCGCGGGTGATCACGCGGTTCACGAGCTTGGTAGCGTCTTTGCCAGTGATCAGATATTTGTAGAGTGGCGTGATGTCGATCAGCGCGGCGGCATTGCGGATGGCATTGTACTCGTGCTCATGATGCACTTCATACACGCTAACCGTGTAGTAGCCAGACCACTCGCGATAGTTGAGGCTTTGGCAGAGGGCAAAAGTTCGATCGTGAAATGCGGTTCCGACGGGCAAGGCGGCACCTCAATAATTCTGCTCCTTGGTGAACCTTCGTGCTTTTTGTGGTGGAAAAGAAACCACGAAGGGCACGAAGATTCACGAAGGAGTTCGAAGCCGGATTATATTGGCACATGCATATCGGCGCAAACCTTTCGGCGAGACAAAACGCGCGATCTGCGAGTAGAATGAGGCGTCGAGCAACGACAATGGCCTCACCCTGGAGCGCAATTCGAAGCTGGGCCGTCCTGCCGAGTGGACTCTGATCCTTCCGCGTACTAAACTGCGCAGTCGACTTTCTTCCCTGTTCTGAACGCAAGCAAGGCTACAAGTCATGGCGAATTCATACGATGTCATCGTGATTGGCGGAGGCCATAACGGCCTGGTGAACGCCGCTTATCTTGCACGCGCGGGCAAGAAAGTGCTGGTGCTGGAACGGCGGCATGTGCTGGGAGGCGCGGCCTGCACCGAAGAAGTCTTCCCGGGATTCAAGTTCTCGGTCTGCTCGTATGTGGTTTCGCTTCTGCGGCCGGAGATCATCCGCGACTTGGATCTGCCGCGGCATGGGCTCGAAATCCTGCCTTTGGATGGCACTTTCACGCCGATGCCGAGCGGCGACTATTTGTGGCGGGTGAATGATCACGGTAAAACGCACCGCGAGATCGCACGGCACTCGAAAGTGGACGCTGAAGCTTATGACGAGTTCGGCAAAGCGATGCAGGCCATGTGCCGCTTCGTGAAGCCGATTCTCGGCATGATTCCGCCCGATCCGGCCACGTTGAATCCACGCGAGTTGATGAAGCTGCTGTTCATTGGGCGGCGCTTTCAGGGGCTTACCAGCGACGACAAATACAACCAGGTGCAGTTGATGACCATGAGCGCAGTCGATTTTCTCGATCAGTGGTTCGAGACCGACGTGCTCAAGGCGACGATGTCGGCATCGGGAATTATCGGGACTTTTCTCGGCGTGCGGTCGCCAGGGACGGCTTACGTTCTGCTCCATCACTATATGGGGGAGATTGACGGCGCATTCCGATCCTGGGGATTTGCGCGAGGCGGGACGGGGGCGATTTCAAATTCCATTGCCGATGCGGCGCGCGAAGCGGGAGTGGAGATTCGCACGAAATCCGGAATCTCAAAGATCCTTGTAAAGAACGGACGAGCGCAAGGGGTGGTGCTGGCAAATGGTGACGAGATTTACGCAAAGATCGTTTCGTCCAGCGTCGACCCGAGACAGACGTTTATCAATCTCATGAACAGCGGTGACCTCCCAACGGAATTCGTGGAAGAGGTTCAGCGCTACAAATTCCGGGGCTCGTCGGGGAAGGTAAATCTGGCGCTCAACGCGCTGCCGAATTTCAAAGCCATGCCCGGGCCGGGTGCGCATTTACGTGGCGCCATTTCGATTTCACCCGCAGTCGAGTATATGGAACGCGCGTACGACGATGCGAAGTATGGGAATTTCTCGCGACGGCCGTACATCGACATGGTGATTCCAACCCTGACCGATCCTTCGGTGGCGCCCCCAGGGAAACATATTCTTTCCTGTTTTGTGCAGTATGCGCCTTACAAATTGCGCCCGGGACTGAACTGGGATGAGCAAAAAGAGGCGTTTGGCAATAACGTCATCGATACGATCTCGGAATATGCGCCTAACATCAAGGACATCATCCTGCATAAGCAGGTATTGACGCCTCTCGATCTGGAACGGGAGTGGGGGCTGAGCGAAGGGAATATTTTTCAGGGAGAGCTTTCGCTCGAGCAGCTGTTCTTCTTGCGTCCGGTTCCGGGATATGCGCAGTTCCGCACGCCGATAAAGAATCTGTATATGTGCGGGTCGGCGACTCATCCGGGCGGCGGAATTATGGGAGCGCCGGGGCGTTTGGCGGCATTGGAGATTCTTAAAGATGCGCGGGGAATAACCTGAGCATGTCAACTACTCGCGATATCGTGATTATCGGCGGCGGGCATAACGGCCTGGTCGCGGCTTTCTACCTCGCAAAAGCGGGGTTGAAGCCGCTGGTTCTGGAGCGCCGATCGCAAGTGGGCGGTGCAGCGGTCACAGAGGAATTTCACCCTGGTTTCCGCTGCTCGATTCTCGCCCATGCTGCCGGGCCACTGCGGGCCGACGTTGTCCGCGACATGCAACTGGAAAGGCACCGGCTGCGGTTGATCACGCCAGAGGTCGCGGTGACGTCGTTTTCACCTGAGGGACGCGCTCTCACTCTCTATAACGACGTGAAAAGGTCAGCGGCAGAGATCGCCAATTTTTCGCAGAAAGATGCAGGCAAATACGGTGAATTCCAACGCTCGCTGGAGAAAATTTCCAAAGTGATCGCGGAAGCGCTTCAGACTGCGCCGCCCAATATCGATCGCCCCAGCGGCGGCGATCTTTGGGCCATGCTGCAGACCGGGCGAGCCATGCGCAAGCTGGGCAAGCAGGACCTGTATCGCCTATTGCGATGGGGGCCGATGGCGGTCGCCGACCTGGTTGCCGAATACTTTGAGACCGAGCTGCTGCGGGCGACCATCGCGGCACGAGGAATTTTTGGCACGTTTCTGGGACCGTGGTCAGCCGGGAGCAGCCTAGTGTTGCTGATGCGAGCGGCTTCAGATTCTCACGCTGCGGGCACAGCCTGCTTTGCAGAAGGCGGAGTCGGGGCGATCACGCAAGCGATGGCTTCTGCGGCGCAAGAGGCCGGGGCGGAGATTCGCACCGGGGCAGATGTGATTGAGATTTCAGTTCGAGATGGTGCGGCAACGGGTGTGGTGCTGTCGAATGGCGAAGAGATCAAAGCGAAAACGGTGGTTTCGAATGCTGATCCCAAACGCACGCTGTTGAAGCTGGTTGACCCCATTCATCTCTCGCCCGATTTTGTGAATAAGCTGCAACATTACCGGATGCCCGGCACGGTGGCGAAAGTCAACCTTGCGCTCTCAGGTCTGCCGAAGTTTACCGGCGTGAACGGGGACGGAGAGGCGTTGAAGGGACGAATTCATATCGGGCCCGAGATCGATTATCTGGAGCGTGCATTTGACGACTCCAAATACGGAAATTTTTCCAAGCAACCTTATCTTGACGCGGCAATTCCTTCGCTGACGGATCCGGCTCTCGCTCCTCCCGGCAAACATGTGATGTCCATTTATGTGCAGTATGCGCCATTCAAGCTGAAAAACAGCGATTGGGAAACCGAGCGTGTCAGCTTAGGCGACACGGTGGTGAAGACAATGGCGCAATATGCGCCGAATCTGCCGGAGCTGATTCTCACCCATCAGATTATTACGCCACAAGATTTGGAAGACACTTACGGCCTGACCGGCGGCCATATTTTTCATGGTGAGTTGGCGCTCGATCAGTTCTTCACCATGCGTCCATTGCTGGATTGGGCGCGGTATCAGACTCCGATCTCTAATTTGTTTCTCTGTGGCTCCGGCACACACCCGGGCTCGGGGTTGACGGGCGGCTCGGGCGCGAACGCCGCGCGAGAAATAACAGCGCGCTTGAAAAAGTAACCCTGCTCTCGGCTTATCACAAAAGCGGTGTGACCGACCTCACTGCGCTCAAAAATACAAAATTGATAAAGTGAGTGGGGTGTGGTGCCTCTTCGTGGTCGTGCTTTGTGGCAGATACCCTGGCCTTCTCAATTCCCGATGCGCCAGAAAGTCAGACGCCTCAGCCCTGCTCACTGTGCAAGCTTAGGGCCGCATCCTTGCGTTATCGCATCGACAGCAATGAACCTAGCTTTCAGGAGATGGCAGGTTTTTGCTGCCTGGCATGCGGAAGTAACCTGCTAGCCGGTTTTGACAAGATAAGTCGCGCCCGGTGCGGGGAAACGCCGTGCGGAAGCGCCGATAGCTCCCCAAATTAGAGGGATTGCAAGCATCGTGGGCCGGTGAGATATCGGCGCACCAGATTGGCTGTTTCCTACGGAGGCTGGTTAGAATGGCGACATGGCGAAACAGCGCCGTTACACGCGGGAACATGCCGAAGCGGGAATTGACCATAACTTTCCGGGGATCGAGACTTGGCCGAACCAGTTCCCTGCTTATGAGATCGTAGTCGACGACCCGGAGTTTACCTCCGTGTGCCCGAAAACCGGTCTACCAGATTTCGGGACCCTCACCATCCGCTATATGCCGCATAAAGATTGTCTCGAGCTGAAGTCGCTTAAGGAGTACTTACAGTCGTATCGGAATCTAGGAATTTTTCAGGAGAATATCGTTAACCGGGTTTTGGAAGACGTGGTGCGCTGGGCGAAGCCGGTATGGGCGGAAGTGAAGGGCGATTTCCGACCGAGAGGCGGCCTCTCGACGGTGATTGTTGCGCGGTGGCCACGACCCAAGACGTAAACCGCTTTCGTACGAAGCATCAGTTCGCCGGGCTTAAAGCTCCGCAGAATTACTTGGTGACCAGCACTTTCTCTTCGCTGGTATTGGTTGTGTGGACGCCTGAGTTGACAAATGGCGATCCGGAGACAGGCGACACCTGGCCATTTCCTTGATTGACGGAGAAGCCGAGCACAGCGTTCGAACTCGGCGCACAACGGTTCGCGCCAAATCCCAAGCTATAAACGAAGCTGCCGGATGGATCCACATTGACCGTGTAAGGCACGCAACTCCACCGAGGGTATTTCCGCTCGAGCCCACATAGCTCGCGACACCCGTGATTCCGTTTAGCTGGAAAATGGAAATGTCGTTGAACTGAGTGTCGGTGACGTAAATAAATTTCCCATTAGGGTCGATGCTTGCCGTCCACGAATAGGGGCATGCTCCGAACGCGTCGAACGGGCAAAAGTTGCCTTCCGGAGATAGCTCCGGATAAGGGGATCCGGGCAAGTCGGCGAGCGTTCCGGTAGCGCGATCAATGGCGAATCCCGCCACGGCACTCTGAATGCCCAGCACTCCATACAGGTATTTACCAGTGGGATCAATCGCCAGGTCGGTTGGCGATTCCTGGCAAAAATCGGCGCTAGGTGTGCACGCCCCGACCGGTATCACAAACGGACTGCCGGGGACTGGCGTGAGCGCGCCATTCACGCTATTGATGGTGAATGCTGCCACTGCTCCTCCTCCGCTAGTAAAGGAGGACGCATACAAAAATTGTCCCAGTGGATCCATGGCGAGTGCTGGCAGTCCGGTGCCTCCGGGAATGGCAATTGGCGAGCCCGGTACGAGCTTCAGCGAGCCGTTGCTCTGAAGTGCAAAAGCATTGATATCTGCCGGCGGAATTCCGCTGCTGGTGGCCGTCGCGCTGCTGACATAAACAAAGAGTCCGGAAGGGTGAACCACGACTCGATGCCCGACGCCCGCAATGGGAAATGGCGAGCCCGGCATTTGGTTCAAATTTCCGGTATTGCGATCGATGAGATAACCGTTGAAATCATGCGAGCCTTGATTGGCGACGTAGAGACGATAACCGGCGGGACCAACCGCGATATCCACCGGTCCCCAATGCGCCCACGTCCAGGCCTGGGGTGTGGGAGTAATCGCTCCGGTCAGTGGATTCACCACGTACTCGGCAATCTTCCCTGATTGAAATTCTGTAGCGTATAAAAACCTCGGAGGAGGAAGAGTGATTTTCGAGACCGTAATGTTGACCGTCGATCGTCCGACGCCACCGCAGTTATCCCACGCCTGAACCACAGTACCGTAGCTGCCCGCAGGTAAATTGATATTCGTATTAAGGCTGTTCGCGGTGATTGTGTATGCATTCACTCCCGCAGCGGTATAGATGCGCATGGCCGCGATGCCCTTTGGACACGCAGGACTCGAAGCCGAAGCCACGTAATTTACCGGCGAGCCAACACTCATTCCAGGAGCAGGGGACGTCACGGTCACGATGGGTGACGTTGCGAAAGCCAGGGTTGCTGAACCTGTGAGCAATAAAAACAATTTGAGCGTACAGCCAAACATCTTCTTGTCTCCTTCGAGGTGCACATTTAGAGAAGAAGGGTGAATTCGCAGTTGCTCAATTTGCGGGCTGGATCATGAATAAAGACAAGACAGAGCCTTAAATCACGTCTGCAGATTCCGGTATTCGGCCCTAAGGTCTTTTCGCTTCTGATGCCGGTTTTGAGCTGCTACTCGCCGCTACTTATTTCCGAACAAAAAGTTTCGGATCTTTTCGTTGAGAAATTTCTCATCTGCCGGGCTTGCCCCTGCACCCGCGGGGTGTCCCCATAAGGATGGAATCGGGACTAATGAGATTTTGGAAATGAACTGCGCTTCGTAGCGCGCGTCGCCGACGGGAAAATAAAGGTCGGTTTCCGAAGGCATGTAGAGAAGCGGCACTTTGATCGAATGGAGAGCTTTTTCGACGTCTCCGCCAAAGCCGGGGGTTGTGCCCACGTCATGTTTTTCCCAGGTGCGCATCTGTGCGATCAAATCGTTGGCATCAGCGCCCGGAATAAAGTTGGTGCGCAAGTTTTGAACCACCTGCTCAAATGTTGTGCCGGGTTTTTCCGTCTCGCGCCACAGTTCGCGACGCCACCATTCCTGGGAGAAAAGCCAACCCGTCCACACCATCGCAAAAGCTTCCAGGCCTTTTGTGGGAGGAGAGGTGTAATCGCCATTCTGAAACGCAGCGTCGGCGGTGAGGGCAGCGATCTGGCCCTCCAGTCGAACGATCCCGTGCGGGTATGTTTTTGCGGTGCCTGAGGTCGCCACGATGCGATCGGCGAAATCCGGATAGCTGACAGCCCATTGGAAGGCCTGCTGCGCGCCCATAGAAAAACCGATGATTGCGCGAACATGGCTGACGTGGAGTTCTTCTGTAAGCAAGCGATGGACAGCCTCGACGTTGTCGCGGATGGTCATCAGAGGAAAACGGGGACCGTGGTAGGGCTCGGGCGTGTTGCTTGGAGAAGAGGAATGGCCGTTGTCAAACAGTTCGGTGGCTACGAGGAAGAGATTGGGATCATCGAGGGCGTGATCCTTGCCCATCAGCCATTCATAGCCGTGGTAGTCGGCCATATAGTGCGACGGAAGCAGCACGGCATTATCTTTAGCAGCATTCAAATGGCCGTAGGTGCCGTAGACGATGTGAACCTGGGGAAGGGTCACGCCACTTTCGGTCTTGAAGTTTGAAATGACGAATTCGTGGCGATCGCCCTTCACGGCATTTTTCGGCGCGTCCTGGGCGGGCAATAAGTAAGACAGTTGAAGAAGGCAAATTACGAAGAGAGCCGGTTTTCGCATCCTGGGGGAATCCTTTCGTGGTGGGAGTATACAGGCCTGCTTGGCAGTGATTGTCCCGCAGGCTAGCTTGCTAACCGGGGCACCCTTGGACCGGAGTCATCCTCGAACGCATGCTATATTTTTCCCCTACGTGACTCCCGCCAAACTCTATCCATGGACAGCGCTTTGCCTGCTGACTGCGCTGAACCTGCTGAACTATATCGATCGATCGGTGTTGTTTGCTGTGCAGCCGCTGGTGCAGAGCGAGTTTCATCTGACGAACACCCAGGTCGGGTATCTCACGAGCGCATTCCTTGGCTTCTACATGGTGGCCGCGCCGTTCACCGGACCTTTGGCGGATCGTTATTCGCGGAAATTGATAATTGTTCTCGGCGCAGTTTTCTGGAGCGGGCTAACCCTGCTTACAGCCGTTACGCACACCTATTGGGAACTGCTGGTGCGCCACACCCTGGTGGGAATCGGCGAAGCGACATTTGTGACGATTGCGCCGACGTTTGTGGCCGATCTTTTTCCCGAAAATGAGCGGGGGCGAATCTTCGGCATTTTCTATCTGGCGATTCCGGTTGGGACAGCGGCAGGATACCTGCTTGGAGGCAAGCTCGGGCCCGACCATGGTTGGCGCTTCCCTTTCTACATCGCGGCGCTGCCGGGTTTCCTGCTGGCGCTAGCGGTTTGGTTCATTCCAGAGCCGCAGCGCGGGCAATTTGATTCGCTAAAAGAAACTGCAGAGCGCGGAACCGTTCGCGGTCTGGTGCACAACAAGGCATTCTGGACAGTCACGCTGGGCATGTCGGCCATGACATTTGCGCTGGGTGGCATCCAGGTTTGGATGCCGACATTTCTTTCCGCCGCCCGCGGCTACAGCCTGAAAGATGCCAACGAGCTTTTTGGAGCGATTATTGTTGTGGACGGCATCGTAGCATCGTTGGCCGGGGGCTGGTTGGGTGATCTGCTTTTGCCGCGCATGAAAAGTTCTTACTACTTCATTTCGGCAGTCAGCGCGGGCCTTGGCGTTCCAGTTATGATCGTTGCGCTATTTGCCCGTGGGCCGGTCATGCTGCCAGCAATCGCTGTGGCTGCATTTCTACTGCTGTTTAATACTTCGCCGCTGAACACCGCGCTGGTCAACTCCGTGGGAGCGCACATTCGAGCGACGGCGATCGCGGTCAACATTTTCATCTTTCATCTGCTGGGAGATGTGCCTTCGCCAACTCTTATGGGCTATGTCGCAGATCGCCATTCGCTGCAAGCTGCCTTCATTCTGCCAGTGATCGCAATGGCGATTTCTGCGGTCATTCTTTTCTATGGAATGCGGTTTGCGCCTCCGGTTGAGGTGGTGCACACGCACGCGACGAACGGGATCCACGTCGGATGAACTCTTACACCACAGAGGACACAAAGGAAGCATGAATTTTAACCACAGAGGGCACAGAGGTCCACAGAAGAGGTGTGAATTTTAACCACAGAGGGCACAGAGGTCCACAGAGAAGGCGAGAATCTTAACGACAGAGGACACAGAGGTCCACAGAGGAAGTGTGAATTTTAACTCCAGAGGACGCAGACGGGCACAGTGTGTCTGCCCCTACGTGAACTAGAAATGTACTCATACTTTTACTGGATTGCCGGTTGCATCTTGGCGTTGATTTGGCTCTCGCGAGTGCTGGATGCGGCGCTCGGCATGCCGAAGGTCGCGGATATCTCTGGTCCGGAGTGGGACAGGCGAGCACCCGACCGCGCACCGCGCGTCAGCATCATTGTTCCCGCTCGCAATGAAGAGGACCACATTGGGGAATCGCTTAGCCGTTTGCTTCAGCTCGATTATGGCAATTACGAAGTGATCGCGATTGATGACCGCTCGATCGATAACACGGGCGAGATTATGGATCGCATCGCTTCCATGCCGGAAGCGCAAGGTAGGCTGAAAGTCATTCATGTCACTGATCTTCCCGGCGGTTGGATGGGAAAAGTACACGCCATGTGGAATGGCGCGAAGGAATCGAGCGGCGAGTGGCTGCTTTTCACCGATGCGGATGTGCTTTTCCGGCCTGACTCGCTGCGGCGCGCCCTTGCGTATGCGGACTCGGAGCACGCGGATCATCTTGTTCTGCTTCCACGCATGATCGTGCACAGTCCCGGCGAAACAATGATGGTGGCGTTCTTTCAGAGCATGTTTGTCTTCGGGCATCGCCCGTGGAAGGTGGCTGATCCAAGGACAAAAGATCATATGGGAGTGGGAGCGTTTAACCTGATTCGCCGCCCGGTTTATGAGGCGATTGGCACGTACAAGACATTGCGTCTCGAGGTGCTGGACGACATGAAATTAGGCAAGCTGGTGAAAGAAGGTGGTTACGCCCAGCGAAATGTGTTCGGACACGATCTGATTTCCCTGCGATGGGTGAAAGGCGCGATGGGGATGGTCAACAATCTGACCAAGAATTTTTTTGCGATCCTGTCATTTCAGACGTGGCGCACGCTGGGTTTCGCCTTCATGCTGGCATTCCTGAACGTGATGCCATTCGTTGGAGTTTTTCTTGCACACGGATGGGCACGTGCGCCTTATGCCATCGCGCTGCTCTGCCTGTTTGGGATCTATCTGGGAATGTCGTGGAAATCGGACGTTCGGGTTTACTATTTTTTGCTGCATCCCGTAAGTTCGCTGGCTTTTGTTTACATCGTGCTGCGCTCGATGATCCGTACCTTGGCACAAGGTGGTGTGGAATGGCGCGGCACGTTTTATGAGTTGGACGAGCTAAAGAGCGGAAGGGTTTAAAAATAAGCGGCAGAGCCTCCATCGCCTGGTGGACCTTAACCGCCGGTGATGGCTACTTCTGCTCGATCCACGGAATACTTGCAATTCGGTTGATGTGATCCGCAGACCAGATTTTTTTCCTGATCTCATTCATGCGGATGCACAACGACTGGTGATCCTCAGCACATTTCTTTTGCAGCCATAAGGCTCTTTCGTACGCGGCTGCGGCTTGCTGCATCAGGTGATCGAGATCAGCATTATCCCGCACAATGGAATAGTAGCACTTAGTTCCAGACCGATTCAGTGACGGGTGCCCAGGGAGCGCGTGCGATACCGGGAATATCACCGTGTACACGTCTGCGGTAAGCCCAGCCTTTTCGTAAGATCCCTCGCGCCACGCGCTGCGGGATGACATAACTTTGCTAGCAAACTCTACTCACAAGGCAAAACTTTAGCGGTCATCCGGATCTTCGGGTATCTCGATCGGGAGAGTGGGCGTTTGCTTCTTTTTGGCAGCGGTCTTGGAAGGTTTCGGCAGACTGAAAGTACCGGCGCTGTAGTGACCTTTGTTTTCGACGTCGTAATTCTTGGGAAGTTTCGGGACGAGGAGGGCGGTGGCCCCGAGTTGCCGTAACTGCGAGAGCACAATCTCCGCACGGCCGTCGTAATTTCTAAGGTCGCCGTGGATCTCAACAACGCGATCTTTTAATTGCCGTACATCGCCGATGTCTTTGAGGTGCCCGGGAAAAATCACGACGGTAAATGGGCAAACTCGAAAATCTTCACAGAAATCAAAAAAGGTGACGCCACGCGCTCCAGCCTTGACGCGAAACACTTTTCCGGTTACACACTGGGTCTCGCCGATATGGGCGTGGACTTCGGAGATCGGAATGCATTCTCCGAAGCAGGAACAGCAAACCAGTGTCAGAACTGAAACCCATGCCCAGCTGCGGCAAAGCATGATTTCTTATATCGCGCAGAAAAGGAATTGTGCGGTGACAGGGAGCAATTCTGCCGGTCAGTTTTTCAAAATGGAAATGCGGTGGAAGACATGGGAAGTCGCGCCAAAGAAAATGGGGCGAACAGGAACGGCGCTCCCGTATGCGCCAGAACTGGTGAGATTCTTGTCGTAAGATCCCTGGCGCTTGCGCGCGTCGGGATGACATTTCACGTGGTCCATTGGAAAAGCAGGAAAGCGAGGAGCCTCAACCACAAAGGGCACGAAGTCTCACGAAGGAAAGCCGAATATCAGGTCCATCTTCGTGTCACTTCGTGCCTTGGTGGTTCAACAAGACATTTATTTGAAAGCCTTGACGGCGGCAGCTTCGTCGTCTTTCACATCGAAAACGGTGTAGAGCTTGGTGATTTGCAGCAGATCATGCACTTTCTTGGTGAGGTGCAGCAGCTTGAGTTCGCCGCCCTGATTGCGCACGGTGGTGAAGGCGCTGACTAACTCGCCGATTCCCGAGCTGTCAATGTAGCTGACGTCCCCGAGATTCAGCAGAATCTTCTTTTGGCCTTTACCGAGCAAGCCACGCACGGTATCGCGCAAAATGACGCTGCCTTCGCCCAACGTGATTCGGCCACTGCAGTCGACAATCGCGACTCCATCCACCGAACGAGTATTAGCCTTCATGGTCACTGGGAAGCCTCCTTAACGGCCCCCGGAAGAGCCGGGGACGTGCTTAACAAGTTTGATTTCGGTGCCCGAGACGGAGGGGTGAATCTGCACCTCATCCATGAACGAGCGAATAAGAAAAATACCTCTCCCGGATGTTTTTAACAGATTTTCCGGGGCCAGCGGATCAGGAATTTTTGCCGGATCCAGTCCTTTGCCCTGGTCGCGAATGGTAATGACCAGTTCCCTTCCGGTGGTTTCGATATCCAGCTTAACTTTCTTGTCCGGATCATAGGCGTTGCCGTGCAAGACAGCGTTCACCGCCGCTTCCCGTACCGCCATAGAGATCTGCATCACCTCTTCTTCGGTAAATCCGGCTTGCACTGCAATGCGCGTGGCGGTCTGCTCAGCATTGTCGACGCTTTCCAGCGTCGAATCCAGCGTGTAAGAAACGCGGCCTTGTGTCATATCCACGAGTCGATTGTAAAACGCCTGCAGTCCTAAGCTTCGCCAGTTCGGATGTGGAATGCGAATATCCGGAACCGCCGATTTTGGCGAACCGCTAGTTTCACCTTTGCCTGTGGAAATGTCAACGCGAACGTGACCGGCATCCGGCTGGGCATTTGGCGTGCCAGAAAGATTCCGCGATGCACGCTCTGTGCTGGATTCCGCTTGCTTAGTTGGGTATTCTCGAAAACATGGCGACGTTGGCACTCACGGAACTCCTGGGTCTGCCGGTATTTGATCCGGCGGGGCGTTGCGGGCGAGTACGTGAGGCAGCGATTTCGCCGGCTGAGGATCGAGCGCGCATTGCGGTGTTGATAGTACATACCAAGACGGCCGATCGGGTTTTGCCATTCAGTTCCATAACGGCGGTGAACCACACGGTGCGCATGGACAGCGCGGTTTCGAGCTGGCCGAAGGCGGATGGTTCGGAGGGGCTTTTCCTGCTCGGCCGCGATTTGCTGGATCAGCAAATTATCGATGTCCATGGGCGCAAGGTCGTGCGGGTAAACGACGTGGATTTGCAACAGGACACAAGCGACGGTCACACCGTTTTGAAAGTAAGTGCTGTAGACATTGGAGCTCGGGGTGCGGTGCGGCGCTTGCTGAAAGGAATCGTACCGGCGGCAGTGCTGAGGAATTTATTAGAGAAGATTCCCGAACGCCCGATTCCGTGGGATTTCGTGGATCTCATCGAGACCGATCCGGCGCGCCGCGTAAAGCTGAAGATTGCGCACGACCGGCTGGCTCGGCTTCATCCTGCCGATATCGCGGATATTGTCGAAGAACTGGCTCCGGACGAGCGGGAAGCCGTCTTCGAAACTCTCGATGAGGAAGTAGCCGCGGAAGCACTGGAAGAGGTCAATCCCAAGGTCCAAAAGGCGATCGTCGAATCGCTTCCTTCGGAGCGCGCGGCGGAAATTGTCGAGGAGATGGATCCGGATGCGGCTGCAGACCTGTTAGCCGATCTGCCGGAAGAGCGCACCTCAGAGATTTTGCTGGAGATGGCCCCCGAGGAGCGCGAGGAAGTTTCCGGGCTGCTCAACTTCCACGAAAATACGGCCGCCGGACGGATGAATACGGAATTTCTTGCGCTTCCCGTCGCCGCGACAAGCCATGACGCGGTAGAAGCATTGAGGCACTTTGAAGGCGGTATCGAGACCGTAAGCACGATCTACCTGGTGGATTCGCACGGGACGCTTGCCGGGGCCGTGCCGCTGGCAAAGTTAGTACTGGCTTCGCCAGATACGCCGCTGCTGTCTTTGACGCAGGAGCCGCTGATTTCCTGTCTTGCCGGAGCGAACGAAAAGGAAGTAGCGGAATTATTCGATAAGTACAATTTGTTGACCTTGCCGGTAGTAGACGAACAAAAAAAGCTGACCGGAGTTATTACCTCGGACGACGTGATCAGCTTGCTGCGCGCGAAGTTGTAGTAACGCGGCAGAGTCCGAGTGCGGGTATTGAGCATCCTAGTTTCAGGAGTTTTTCATGGGCGCATTAGCACTTTTGCAATCGTTAAAAGAAAGCGTGCTTAGCCAGGCCAGTGTGAAATCAATTTATGGCGAGCCAATTTCTGCGCAGGGCAAAACTGTG